>Ga0315298_1002068_pt1 | contig 35240 bp, 38 predicted proteins | sample WHS_1_MG_FD_203077 | JGI IMG/M metagenome (GOLD analysis project Ga0315298, IMG submission 203077) | Extremophilic microbial mat communities from Washburn Hot Springs, YNP, Wyoming, USA - WHS_1_MG | ecosystem: Environmental > Aquatic > Thermal springs > Hot (42-90C) | place: USA: Wyoming...
ATTCAGGGGTGGGAGTTTCCGTTGGTTTTGGCGGGGTGGGAGTTTCCGTTGGTTTTGGCGGGGTGGGAGTTTCCAAAACAATGGTTGGAGTTGGGGTTGTTGAAGGCAAAGTTTTGGTTGGTTGAGGCCTAACAGCGGTAGGTCGAGAAGACGGAAGTGGCGAAGACCCTCTTCCTTCGCAGGAAGTTGTAGTACCAGTAACCCCTATTATCACGGCTGCAGCCACTCCTGTGGCAGCTCTTTTTAAACCTTTTTCCTTTTCGTCAAGTTGGTTTAATAATCTACCCAACCCACTAGTCAAATCAACTCCTTGCGGAGCGCTTTCTGCCTGAAAAGCCAGATCTTCACTCTTTATAGGCTCACCTTCTTTGCGTGTCATTTTAAAAGTTTATTTTTTTTAATTATTTAACAAAAATATAATATCAAATAAAAAATAGTTTGTCAATAGTCTATAGGATATTTTCAAGGGTGTGATAAAATAAGTTATGGCCAATCTTTATCTTGTCTCCACTCCTATCGGCAATTTGGAAGATATTAGTTTAAGAGCCTTAAATATTTTGGCGGAAGCCCCGGTTATCGCCTGCGAAGACACAAGAAAAACCGGCCAGCTTTTAGCCCATTTTAAAATTAAAAAAAATCAAAAATTAATCTCCTTTTTTGAAGGAAACGAGGAAGCAAGAATTCCTCAAATTATCTCAATTCTTTTAAAAGGCCAAGACGTGGCCTTAGTTTCCAATGCGGGAACACCTACTGTTTCTGATCCGGGTTTTAAATTGGTAAAAAAGGCTTCTTTATTGGGAATTAAGATTGTCCCGGTTCCTGGCGCTTCGGCGGTTTTGGCTGCTTTGGTTGCCTCAGGTTTACCAACCAATAAATTCTTGTTTTTGGGATTTTTGCCTAAAAAACCAAATCACCGGAAAAAATTTTTGACTGACAATATCAAACCAGAAATTACTACTATAATATATTTATCACCGCATCGAATTTTGCCAGAACTGGAAGATATTTTTGCCGTTACGGGAAACATTGAAGTTGTTCTTTGCCGCGAGCTGACCAAAGTTTTTGAAGAAATTAGAAGAGAAAAAATTGCCAAGCTAATTGAGGAAATTAAAAAAACTAGACCAAAAGGAGAATATACCTTAATTTTTAATTTCAATTAAAATTTTGCTTCTGTTAACAATTGGATATTGATAATTTTTCCTTGCTTGTGTTATTATTTTAAAGTGCCAAAATCGCCAACTAAATTTTTTAATGAGGTCAAGGCTGAATTAAAACAAGTTACCTGGCCAACAAAGCAAGAAACAATCAGGTTGACAGTAATTGTCATTGTTATTTGCTTGGCAATAGGCGCTTATATTGGCCTTTTGGATTTGATTTTGACAAAATTAATTCAAATATTTATTAAAATTTAAAAATGACAGACAAGCAACAAATTGAGGAAACCGATAAAGAAAGTAGTTCTCAAAAGACAAAAGCTTTTGAAAACCACTTGATTATTTCAAAGTCGGACGACCCGCGAGCAAAATGGTTTGTTGTTCACACCTATTCTGGCCATGAAGTTAAGGTAATGTCCTTATTAAGACAACGGGTAGGAGCAATGAAACTTGAAGACAAAATTTTGGAAGTTTTAATTCCTACTCAAGAAAGAATTCAAATCAGAGGAGGGAAAAAACATCCGGTAACCGAAAAAATTTTTCCCGGCTATATCTTGGTTAAAATGATTTTGGACGATAATTCCTGGCTGGCCGTAAGAACAACCGAAGGGGTAACTGGTTTTTTGGGAATTGGCAACAAACCAAGTCCCATTGCCGAAACCGAAGTTGAAGCTATTCAGAAATTTATGGAGCTGGGAGCGCCTAAATTTAAGGCAAAATTTTCTGTTGGCGAAGCGGTAAGAATTATCGATGGTCCTTTTGCCGAATTTTTAGGCTCAATTGAATCTATTGACGAGGAAAGAGGAAAATTAAAAGTCCTAGTTTCAATTTTTGGCCGGGAAACGCCAGTGGAGCTGGATTTTTTACAAGTAAGAAAATTATGACTTAAAATAAATTCGAAGCACGAAGCACCTGCCCGTCCGGCAGGCGGGCGAAATCCGAAACAATATTGAAATTCAAATGACCAAATATCAAAAAGTTTCGAATTTCGAATTTCGGATTTCGAATTTTTAAAAAATATGGCTAAAAAAGTAAAAACTATCATTAAACTAAACTTGCCAGCAGGAGAAGCCACTCCCGCTCCCCCGGTTGGTCCAGCCTTGGGACAACACGGCTTGCCGATTATGGATTTTATCCGGGCTTATAACGAAAGAACAGCCTCTTTAAAGGGAAATGTTATTCCCGCGGTAATCACTGTTTATGAAGACAGAACTTTTTCTTTTGTGACCAAACTTCCTCCGGTTTCAGCGATGATTAAAAAGATATTAAACTTACAAAAAGGAGCTTGCAAAACCGGCTCTGAAACAGTGGGAACTTTAACAAAGGCTCAGGTTGAACAAATTGCTTCGGAAAAAATGAAAGATTTAAATACAACAGACCTTGAGGCAGCTAAGAGGATTGTCGAGGGAACAGCAAGGAGTATGGGGGTTAAAATAGAATAAAATTCTCAATGACCAATTTCCAATTATCAATGAATGTTCCAATGACTCAATTTTCAATTTTGGAAAATTGAGAAACTGAAAATTTATTAAAAATTGGAGTTTGAAAATTGATAATTAAGCGACCGAAAGGAGCGCAGATGGTTAAAAAGAAAATCGTTTCAAAAGAAGATGAATCTAAGAAAACGGCTAAAGTAGCCGGACTTAAAGGTGGCCAAAGAGTCAAGGATATGGGAGCCACCGCTGTTTTGGTTGAGGAACCAGTCTTAAAACCGGTTACCCAAGAAGAAAAACCAAAAGCCCAAAAACCCAAAAAAACCAGGGGAAAAAATTATTTGAAGGCAAAAAAAATGGTAGATCCAAACAAATTCTATCCTATTGAAGAAGCTATCAAATTGGCTAAAGAAACTTCTTTTTCAAAATTTGGCGGCAGTATTGAAGCTCACTTTAATGTTAACAAAAAAGGGCTCTCGGGCGAAGTTCAACTCCCCTACTTTAAAGGAAAAAGCAAAAAAGTGGCTATTTTTGATCAGGAAGTTTTGGAAAAAATCAAACAAGGAAAAATTGACTTTGATGTTTTGCTCGCCAGCCCGGCTGATATGCCCAAACTTGTCCCTTTTGCCAAAATTTTAGGACCAAAAGGTTTGATGCCCAATCCAAAAGCAGGAACAATAGTTGATAATCCCCAAAAAGCGGCAGAAAAATTCTCTCAACCCAGTTTTACCTTCAAAACAGAACCTGATTTTCCTTTAATTCATACCGTCATTGGCAAATTTGATCAACCAGATAAAGAACTGATAGCCAATTTTCAAGCTCTAATTTCTGCCATTGGCCAAAAAAATATCAAAAAAGCTGTCATTAAAGCCAGCATGGGACCAGCTGTCAAAGTTAGCTTTTCTTAAAAGTAGCTATTGCTCAGTTGTTCTGAAGCTTATTCCTTTAATTAGAAAATACCACTTGACAAAATTCCAATTTTATGGTGTTATAGGACTAGTTAAATTAAACTTTAACTAATAACTAAATATTGATATTCAAACGCTTGTGCTTATCCTGTCCGATGTCAAACACAAAAGAAAATCCGGACAGTTAAAGTCAAAATTGACTTTAATCACCGGGCTTTTTTGGTTTTGCTCCTTAACAATTAAATAAATTAGATTGAAGTTAGCTGGGGCTTTTCCAGTTTCTGGAGTCGGGATTCGTGGTTTTCGAGAGTATCACGAGGATATTATCTTTGAACTTAGTGAGCTTCTCGTTTAGAAAGTCTTTTCGTCACAAAATCTTTTGCCCAAACTGGACAGATGCTATTAATCTTTCTTCTCATTAAGTTAATTAAATAACAATAAAAGGAGCTTGTCAATTAAAAAATTGAAGGTTCCTTCCAGTCCCGCCGATTCGGCGGGTTTGAAAGGAGCCTCAAGCTCCAAAAAGAAGCTCTCAAAATTAGCTTGGGGGCTGTCGTTATTATTTATAATGCAAAATAAAATCCGGTTTCTGGTAAACCGATCCTGAACGAAGTCGCAAGGATGCAGGGAAAAAACCAGACAAGGGGAGCCTTCCTTAAGGCAAGCGGTTGAGTCGACAAGACAATAAGACTGCGATGACCCTTAAGAATGCTCCTAATCGACCACACAATGTGGTTGTGTCTTGCCAAAGGCAAGCTTGCCCAAAGGCAAGACATATCGAACCTGCAGGGGGTTGACATTTTTTTGTCATCTTGTCAACACGTCAATCCCCTGCTCTTTTTCCGATTCGCAAAGAATTGTGGATCGAAATAAGGGCAACAAGGACAGGATTACCCCGCCTAAGCTTACCTTTCGCCTTAGTCCGCCGATTTGGCGGACTGCGGCTCAGGGAGCGCTTTATGGCGGGCACGGAGCAAAAGCTCCTTTTTTGGCAGCCGGTTTTTTGGTGGTTGAAAAAAAAATTTTTAATGGTAAATAATTTCCTTATGGTAAACAAACCAAACGGACTGCTTACCAAAAAAGACCTTCAAGAGGCAGAGGCAAGAATCAGAAAAGAGCTTCAAAAGAAAGCCGATAAAGATGATTTGAAAAATTTTGCAACCAAAGATGATTTGAAAAGATTTGCTACAAAAGATGACCTAAAAAATTTTGCAACCAAAGATGATTTAAAAAGATTTGCAACCAAAGATGATTTAAAGAATTTTGCAACCAAAGATGATTTAAATCAATTAAGAGAAGAACTTGTTGAGATAAAAGACGAGGTTGTGGGAGAACTTAAGGCAATGAGGGAAGAATTTGAAGTTCATACTTTTTCCCAAAAAAGAGAATAAGAGCCCTAGAAACCAAAGCAACTTTATAATTAATAGTTGTTTTTTTGTTTTTTTTAAGTTAAAATATTTTAATCCGAAGACAGTAAGTCCCTCCGAATCGGGGGGTTAAATTAGCTTACCGAGGAAGTAACAATTTTAAATTTCAAATTTAAAATTTTAAATTTATTAAGGTCCTCGGAAAGCCGAGGATTTTTTTATGAAAAAACAAGAAAAAATTTTTGAAGTTGATAACTTAACTCAAAAAATTAAACAAGCCAAAAGTTTGGCCTTGGTTGATTATCGGGGTTTGACAGCCAATCAAATTGCCAATCTCCGATCTTTGATCAAAAAAGCGGGCGGCGAACTTCAAGTGGTTAAAAATACCCTGCTTTTAAGAGCTTTGGAAAAGGCCAGTTTTGAAACAAAAGATTTGACGATTGAAGGGCCAACCTTAGCGTTGTTTGCCAACGAGGACGAAATTAATCCCTTAAAGGCCTTGGTTTCTTTTGGCAAAGCCCAAAATTTACTTGCTTTAAAATTTGGTTTTTTTGACGGCAAATTTCAAGACGGAACCAGACTTTCCCAAATAGCCAATTTACCAGGAAAAGAGGAGCTAAGAGCTAAATTGGTTGGAATTTTAGCCCAAAAACCGCAACGCTTTGTGTTTATTTTAAACTACAACATATATAAATTGATTAATGTTTTAAAAAAAATTAGTAAAACTAATTAAAATTCGAAGCACGAATTTCGGATTTATCATAAGGAGGTGAAAAAAATGGCTGAAGAAAAAGTTCAAAAATTGATCGAGGAAATTGAGAAATTAACGGTTTTGGAACTTAACGATTTGGTTAAAGCTTTGGAGGAAAAATTTGGGGTTAGCGCTATTCCTGTGGCCGCTGCCGCTCCTGCCGCTGGCACCGGAACTGCTCCCGCTGCTGGTGGAGCAACGCCAACTGAAGAAGGAGCCGGTGAACAAACGACTTTTAATGTTGTTCTGACTTCTGCTGGAGCTAATAAAATAAGCGTGATTAAAGCGGTTAGGGAAATTAATCAAAATCTCGGTCTTAAAGAAGCCAAAGATTTGGTAGAGGCAGCCCCAAAAGAAATTTTAACCGGAGTTAACAAATCCACTGCCGAAGAAGCAAAAAAGAAACTGGAGGCCGCCGGAGCGACAGTAGAACTAAAATAATAAAATAAAGAAAAACAAAAAATCCCGATTTTTAACGGGATTTTTTGTCTCTATCTTTTTATATCAAAAGATAAACTAATAGATTACCCACTTAATACCCTATTGACAATATTAAAAATACTGTGATACTCTTTTAATTAGAAAATTATATTGTCAAAGGAGGCAAATGACTAACAAAAAAATCAATCTTGATGAACTTCCAGATTTATTAACTGTTCGGGAAGTAGCCGAGGTTTTAAGAGTTTCTCCTTTAACTATTAAAAGGTGGGGAAAAAGAGGAAAACTGCCAGCCATTAGAATAAATTCGCGAGGAGACAGAAGATATAGAAAAGAAGCAGTTCTTTGGCTTTTGGGAATACAACCGAAAGAACAAATATAAAATTTTCAAATTCCAATTTTCAATTATCAATAAATTCTCCAATTCTCTAATTTTCAATTGATAATTTAAAAATTGGTTATTCATTGAAAATTGGTCATTGATAATTGATATAATTACCTCATGCCGTCTGTTACGGTTATCATCACCTCTGCCCATGAGCCCCAAACTATTAATCGGGCGGTAAAGGCAGTCTTAGATCAGGATTTTCTGGAAATTTTGGAAATTTTGGTAGTTTCTCCTGACCGACAAACTTTGAACGCAGCCAAAGAATCCGCCAAAAATTCCCAAAAAGTAAAATTAATTCAAGATCAAGGATTGGGCAAACCAGCCGCTTTAAATTTAGCATTTGAAAAGGCAAAAGGAGAAATTTTGGTTTTAACCGACGGGGACGTTTATATTGAAAAAGAAGCTTTAAAAAATCTTTTGGCGGCTTTTGAAGATCATAAAGTTGGCGGAGTTTGCGGTCGGCCAATTCCCCTCAATCCCCGCGATAATATTTTTGGCTTTTGGGCTCATTTTTTAACTGATTCTGCTCATAAAATAAGAGAACAAAAAAGCAAAAATTGTCAATTTATTGAGTTGTCTGGGTATCTTTTGGCAATAAGAAAAAAACTAGTGAAACCAATTCCAACTGAAACATTGGCTGACGATTTGTATCTATCCCGTCTTGTTGCCAAGAATGGCTTTAAAACCGCTTACGCCCCAAAAGCCAAAGTTTTTGTCAAGTATCCCACCAATATTTCCGATTGGTTTGCCCAAAAACAAAGGTCAGCTTTTGAATATTGGCAAAAAAAAGATAGATCTGAAAGAACTATGCGCTCTCCTCTCCAGGAATTCCTTTGGGGAATAAAATTCCTAGGTTATCCCAAAAATCTTTTTGAAATTTTTTGGTTATTAATTTTATTCTTCGCCCGGGCTATCTTGTGGACCAAAATTTTGATTCTTCGCCTTTTTAAAAAAAGAAAAAAAGAACTCTGGCTTCCGGTAAAATCAACAAAGTCTTAAGGATTAGCAAATAAGGAATTCAACTGCTAAGACAAATACCATCTTTAAAAAACGCCTAAAAATAGGCCTATTTTTTAATAAATATTTTCAACCGGTATTTTAGCGATTATCTACTTTTTTGAAGCTAAACCGGAGAAATTTAATTAATTTTATTAATTATTATAGGCTTTAAAAGCAAAAACATAAATTTTTTATTAATATTTTTTTAAAAAAAATTAATTTTTATCCCCCATTTTATCAATTTTTCTATAAGATTAATTATTTAAAAAACAATAATTAAAATTTTTAAAAAAATGAGTAATTTTTTTTGAATTTATTAAAAATTGGTTTATAAATAATTATTTATCTATTTAAAAAAATATTTATAGGATTATTTTAAAAGAGGATCTTTTAATGCTTGTTAAATAAAATTTAAAAAAAGGGGGAAAGAAAATAATTATTTTAACATTATTGACCTTTTATATAAGTCTATATTTTCCAAAGCCACCCCCACCCCTTTTACCACACAAAGCATCGGATCCTCAACCACATGACAAGGAACGCCTAACTCCTGAGTCATCAATCTGTCAAGATTTCTTAAAAGACTAGTCCCTCCGGAAAGAACAATCCCTTTATCGACAATATCGGAAGCCAATTCCGGAGGAGTCTCTTCCAAAACCGCTTTAACAGTTCCAATAATCTGGTTTAAAATTGGCCTTATTGCCCCATTAATCTCTGTTGAATTAACATTTATCAACTTTGGCAATCCTAAAACAGAGTCTCTTCCTTTAACTTCCATTATCATTTCTTTATCAAGAGGCAAAGCTGATCCAATTTTAATCTTTATTTCTTCGGCCGTCTGTTCGCCAATAATCAAATTGTGTTTTTTCCGTAAATATTGAGCTATGGCTTCGTCTATTTTATTACCCGCCATTCTCACGCTTCGATGAACAACTACTCCTCCCAAAGAGATTACAGCCGCTTCTGTTGCTCCTCCTCCCATATCGATAATCATATTGCCGCAAGGCGAAGCCACCGGGATTCTGGCGCCAATCGCCGCTGCCAAAGCGGAATCGATTAAATAAGCAACTCTTGCTCCCGCTGACAAGGTCGCGTCTAAAACCGCCCTTTTTTCCACCTGAGTTACTCCTCCGGGAACGCAAATCATTATTTCTGGTTTTAAAAAATAGACTCGACCGCAAACTTTTTGGATAAAAAAACGCAAAAGAGATTCGGTCATCGTATAATCGGCAATTACACCATCGCGCAAAGGTCGAACCGCTTCAATGCTTCCGGGAGTTTTTCCCAACATTGTCTTTGCTTCATTTCCAACCGCAATTAATCTCCCTGTTTCCGAAGAAACCGCTACCACCGTTGGCTCATTTAAAACAATTCCCTTTCCAGCAAGCCAAACGAGAGTGTTGGCAGTTCCCAAATCAATACCTAGCTTTTTTCCTAACATAACCATAAAACTATTATAAAAGAAAAGAGTTTTAAAAAAAACTGTGTTATACTTACTTTCAAATGAAGCATTTTCGGGTCCAATTTTTTATCTTGGTGGCAGTTTTTATTCCGCTGGCAACCCTTTTAATAATTCAGTTGGCCAGAGGATATCGTTTTGATTGGCAAAAAAAGAAATTCACTCCCCGGGGAATTTTAGTCGCCACTTCTGTTCCTGATGGTGCCCTGGTTTATCTCAATGGACAATTGAAAACAGCAACCAATAACACTTTTTTTATTCAGCCGGGAAGCTATCTGGTAGAAATTAAAAAAGACGGATATTTTGACTGGAAAAAGGAATTAAAAATTGAAAAAGAATTGGTTACTAAAACCGAAGCCTTTTTGTTTCCCAAGGCAACAGGGCTTAAACCATTAACTTTTCTTGGCGCCCAAAATCCCTCTTTGTCTCCGGATGGAACGAAAATAGTTTATTCTCTCTCGTTAAAAGAAGGGGAAAATGCCGGATTGTGGGCATTAGATTTAATTGAATTTCCTTTGGAAATTATTTCTAAAGTTCCCAGAAAAATTGTCCAATCAAACCAAACTCTTGATTTTTCCAAGGCCTCAATTCTTTGGTCTTTCGACAGTCGACAAATTTTAGTAAGCCTCGGGGGGCAAAGCTTTTTGTTAGATCCCGGACAATTCACTCCCAACCAAAACCTAATTAACATTTCTTGGAATATTAAGTCTATCAAAGAAAGTTGGAAAAAAGAGCAAGAAAAACAATTTCAAAGTAAATTTAAAAAACTTCCCTCTCCACTTCAGGAAATTCTTAAAGACAAAGCAGCAAATCTAATCTTTAGTCCAGACGAAGAAAAGGTAGTTTATCTTGCCACCGATTCGGCAAAAATTCCTTCTGACCTTATCCCTCCGCTTCCTGCTTCTTCCACCCAAAAAGAGGAAAGAGAAATCAAACCTAATAAATGGTATGTTTATGATTTAAAGGAAGATAAAAATTTTGAGATAAAATTTTCAAATTCCAATTTTCAATTTTCAATTAATCCAACTTGGTTCTTTACTTCTCGACACTTGGTTTTGGCCGAAAAAGAGAAAATCTCAATCGTTGAATATGACGGAACAAATCTAACTCCAATTTTTAGCGGTCCTTTTGAAAATTCTTATGTTTTTCCCAGCCCAAATTCAAGCAAAATAATTATTTTAACCAATTTTGGCCAACCGCCAGATCAATTGCCCAATTTGTACTCCATTAATTTGCACTAATTAGTAGCTGAATCATTTATTTATCACTTCCGCACTAAGATTGATAAACAATTCAAAAAAGGTCTATTTTTCGGAAAAATATACTCAGGGGAAAATTAAAATTGGTGGCAAATTAAACTTCAATTGAGTTGTCAGTATCCCCGCTCAGAATCGAACTGAGATCGGAGGTTTAGGAAACCTCTGCTCTATCCGTTGAGCTACGGGGACAAAAAGTTGGTTAACTTTTTGTTTAAATTATAACACTTAACGCCCTTCCAATTCTCTTCTTTTCCTTCTTTTAACTTTTAGATCTACGAGAGTGCTTCGTAAAAGCGCCTGAGCAGAAATTAAAGCTTCTCCTGTAGGCTTTTGTTTTAAGGCTTCTTCAGCGGCTTTCTTTGCCTGTAAAAGCTTTTCTTCGTCAATCTCGTCCGCTTTTAATGCCTTGGTAACTAAAATAGTTGTTTTTTGGGGAGTTACTTCAATAAATCCTTCTCCCAAACTCAAAAAAGTTTCTTTTTCTCCTGTAACAATTTTTAATTCTCCTTCGATTAATTTAGCAAAAAGAGGGGCATGATTAGCCAAAATGCCTAAATTCCCCTCAACCGAGGGAACAATAACCATTTCCGCTTCGCCGGAGAAGGCAACTTTTTCCGGAGTAATAATTTCTAAAAAAAAGCTTTTCATTTAACCTCATCAATTGAGCCAACCATATAAAAGGCTTGCTCTGGTTTATCATCGTGCTTTCCTTCCAAAATTTCTTTAAATCCTCTTATTGTTTCTTTTATGGGAACATATTTTCCTTTTTTGGCAGTGAAGGCCTCAGCCACAAACATTGGTTGAGATAAAAATTTCTGAATTTTTCTGGCCCGGGAAACAGTCAATTTATCTTCTTCTGACAACTCTTCCATTCCCAAAATAGCAATAATATCTTGCAAATCTTTATAGCGCTGTAAAACCCGTTGGACTCCTCGGGCAACTTCATAATGTTCTTTACCCACCACTTCAGGAGTTAATATTCTTGAAGTAGAAGTTAAAGGATCCACTGCCGGATAGATTCCCTGTTCGGCAATTGACCGTTCTAAAGTAATTGCCGAATCCAAATGGGTAAAGGTCGCCACTGGAGCCGGATCAGTATAATCGTCAGCGGGAACATAAACCGCCTGAACCGAGGTAATTGAACCCTTTTTGGTAGAAGTAATTCTTTCCTGTAACTCTCCCATTTCTGAAGCCAAAGTTGGTTGATAACCAACAGCCGAGGGAATTCTTCCTAACAAGGCGGAAACTTCTGAACCAGCCTGGGCAAAGCGGAAAATATTATCAATAAAAAGCAAAACATCTTTTCCCTCTTTATCGCGGAAATATTCTGCCATCGTTAGTCCTGTTAAACCTACTCTCAATCTCGAACCCGGAGGCTCGTTCATTTGGCCAAAAACTAAAGCTGTCTTTTCAATTACCCCGGAATTTTTCATCTCCCGCCATAAATCATTTCCCTCTCTTGAACGCTCTCCTACACCACAAAAAACCGAGTATCCCCCGTGAACCGTGGCCACATTCCTAATCAACTCCTGAATTAAAACCGTCTTTCCCACCCCTGCCCCGCCAAAAACCGCTACCTTTCCTCCTTTAACAAAAGGAGCAATCAAGTCAATTACCTTCATTCCTGTTTCCAAAATTTCTTGTTTTACTTCCTGTTCCTCTAATTTTGGCGCTGGCCGATGAATAGGCCAAAATTCCTTAACTTTTGGCGGCTCTTTTCCGTCTATCGGTTTTCCTACCACATTAAAAAGCCGACCCAAAACCTCTTTCCCAACAGGAACAGAAATTGGCCGACCCAAATCATCAACCATTATTCCTCTTTTTAAACCGTCAGTTGGCCCCAACGCAATCGCTCTTACCTTCCCTTCTCCCAAATGAGCAACCACCTCCAATGTCAAAATTTCCTTAGTAATTTGATTTTCTACCTCCAAAGAATTAAGCAGGTCGGGTAATTTTTCCGGAAAATAAATATCAACCACCGCACCAATTATTTGAATTATTTTTCCTTGATTTTTCTTCATAAAACCGCCTCCCTTGCGGTAATAATATCCGCAATTTCATAAGTAATTATTTGTTGTCTTTCCTTATTATATTGAAGGGTTAATTCCTCCATTAATGCTTTGGCGTTATCTGTCGCCGCTTTCATTGCCATCATCCTTGCCGAATGTTCCGACGCTTCGGCTTCAATCACCGCTTTTCTTATTAATACTTCCAAATAACGAGGGAGGAGACTATTTAAAACATCTTTTAAATTAGGCTCCACTAAAAAGTCCAAGGCAAGTTTTTTATCAGAATTCTCTTGTTCGGGAATTCCCCCAATTGGTAAAAGCAAATCTTTGGCCGGTTCTTGTCTTAAAACAGAAACAAAATTATTATAAACCAAAAATACCGCGGAGTATTTTTTTTGGAGAGCATAACCATCGACTATCAAATCAGTCAACGCTCCAATATTTTCCAAAAAATTCCCTTCAGAAAAATCGGCAATTAAATTCCTTTTGGTCCTGAGAACAAAATTCCTTCCTTTTATTCCAAAAGTAACAAAATCGGTATTATTATTATCGGGAAACCAAAGATTAACGGCCTTAAATAAAACGGTATTTAACCCGCCGCACAATCCTTTATTGGTAGAAATCAGAACTACCAAAATTTTTTCTTTGTGGCTGTTTTTTGCCAAAAGAGGATATTTTTCTTCCTCCACTTTTATTTTTGTCAAAAAAAGATCGGTTATTTCCTTGATTTTTTGGGCGTAGGGTTTACCGGCCAAGGCCATATCTTGACTCTTTTTCATTTTTGATGCGGCAACCATTTCCATTGCCCGGGTAATTTGGGAAATATTTTTTGCTGCCCTAATCCTTCTTTTAATCAATCTTATTTTCGCCATTTTCGGAAAATCCCTCCTTAAATTTTTCTATCACTTTTTGAATTTCTTCCTCAAGCTGGGAAGACAAAGCCTTCTCTTCCTCTATTTTTTCTATTAATTTTTGATAATGAATTTGGACATACTCAAGAAACTTTTCCTCAAACTCCTTTATTCTCGCTAAGGGAATATTGTCCAAATAACCCCGAGTTCCGGCAAAAATAATTAAAACCTCTTGTCCCAAAGACATCGGAGAAAACTGGGGTTGTTTTAAAATTTCTGTCATTCTTGCCCCTCTTTCAATCTGGGCTTTGGTTGCCTCGTCCAAATCCGAAGAAAATTGGGCAAAAGCCGCTAGCTCCCGATATTGAGCTAAATCCAAGCGGAGTTTTCCCGAAACCTGTTTCATTGCCTTGGTCTGGGCGGCCCCCCCAACCCGGGAAACCGATAAACCAACATTAATTGCCGGTCTTACGCCGGCGTTAAAAAGATCAGTTTCCAAATAAATTTGACCATCGGTAATAGAAATAATATTGGTAGGAATATAGGCAGAAATATCTCCTGCCTGAGTTTCCACAATAGGAATTGCGGTTAAACTTCCCCCACCATACTCATCAGCCAATTTGCAAGCTCTTTCTAAAAGCCGGGAGTGCAAATAAAAAATATCGCCTGGATAAGCTTCTCTTCCCGATGGTCTTCGCAAAACTAAGGAAATTTGTCGGTAAGCCCAAGCGTGTTTTGACAAGTCGTCATAAAAAATAACCGCGTCTTTTCCTTTATCCAAAAAATATTCTCCCATCGCGCAACCGGCATAAGGCGCCAAATATTGTAAAGAAACCGGATCGGCCGCTGTTGCCGAAACCACAATGGTATAATCTATCGCTCCATATCTTTCCAAAATATCGATAATCTGAGCGACTCTTGAAGACTTCTGACCAATTGCCACGTAAATACAAACAATGTCTTTTCCCTTTTGGTTAATAATAGTGTCTAAAACCAAAGCGGTTTTTCCTGTCTGCCGATCGCCAATAATTAACTCTCTTTGTCCCCGACCAATAGGAATCATACTGTCAATCGCTTTTATTCCCGTCTGTAATGGAGTATTTACCGGTTGTCTTAAAGTTACTCCCGGAGCAATTTTCTCAATTGGATAAAAAGATTTTGCCTTTATTTTCGGCTTGCCGTCTAATGGTTCTCCCAAGGCATTTACCACCCGACCAATCAACTCCTCTCCCACCGGAACAGAAAGAACTTTGCCGGTGGCTTCCACTTCTTCTCCCTCTTTCAAATGCTGATAATCACCCAAAATAATTGCGCCTACTGTTTTCTCTTCTAAATTCAAAGCCACTCCCGAAATGCCTTTAGGAAAAAGCAAAATTTCGTTATAGGCAACCTGAGACAAGCCGGAAAGAGTCGCTACTCCATCGGTAATCTTTAAAATCCGACCAATATTTTTTAACTTAGCTTCCCGGCCAGCTTTTTCGACCTCCTTTTTTATTTCCTCGGCAACTTTTTTAGCGTCAAAAATTTTATTGTTCATTTCCTAAATTTTTCAATTTGCCAGCAAGGCTTTGGTCAATTACTAAATCTTTTATTCTTATGATCAAACCGCCGAGAATTTCCGGATTAACCTTCACTTGAATAAGAAAATCTCGGCCAAAACTCTTTTTTAAAAAATTTTTTATCTTTTCCTCCTCGTGACGTAAAAGGGGCACCGCAGAAATTACTTCGGCCGTGTTTTCTAAAATATTCTGTTTTTGATCAAGACGTTGAATTATCTTTGGCAACAAATTTTCTTTTTTTCTTAATCTTAAGTAGGTCAAAAAACCTTCAATAATCTCGTCAATTTCGTCCATTTTAAGATAAAATCTTTTCAATTAACTGATGTTTTTTCTTATCATTTAATTCTTCCTTCAAAAGTCTTTCGGCAATACTCACCGCCACCGCCCTTGCTTCGTTCTTAAACTCTTCCCTTGCTTTTTCCATCTCCATTTTCATTAGGGCTGTTCCTTTTTCCATTTCCTCTCGGGCTTTCTGCCTAGCTTCTTCAATTAATCTTTCCCTTTCTTTTTCTCCTGCTTCTCTCTTCTCCTGAACAATTTTTGCTGCCGCTTCTTCCGCTTTTTTCAAAATTTTCTTCTGCTCTTCCTCTATTTTAGTCAGCCTTTCCTCAATCCTTTTGGCATTCTCCAAACTTTCTTCAATCTTTTTCTTTCGTTGATCTAAAAAGCCAATAATCGGCTTGTACAAAAGCTTTTTGAGTAAGAAAAAAAGCAACAAAAAATTAATAATCTGGGCAAACAATATTTTAAAATCAATTCCTAAACTTTCCATTTTTTTTTAATAATTTTAAACAAATTTAATAATTAAGGCGACTACCAAAGCGTAAACGGCAATAGCTTCGGCAAAAGCAATCGCCAAAATCATATTGGTTTGAATTTTTGGCGCCGCCTCCGGGTTTCTCCCAATTGCTTCCATCGCTTTTGAGGCTAACATTCCAATCGCCAACGCAGGAAAAATTCCACCTATAGCGATGGTCAAACCCGTCATAATTAACTTAATTGACTCGGGATCCACCTTTTATCACCTCCTATCCATGATGTTCAATGGCTAAAACATTAATAAAGACCAAACTAAGCATAGCAAAAACTAAGGCCTGAATAAAACCAACAAAAAGCTCCAGTCCCATAAAAGGCAAAGGAGCAATAACCGGAACCAACATCGTTATTACTGTCAACAACACTTCCCCGGCAAAAATATTACCAAAAAGTCTAAAAGCAAACGAAATTATTTTAGCAAAATCGGAAACCAATTCCAATAACCCAACAAACAAATTTAAAGGATTAGAAAGATTAAAAAATCTTTTAAGATAAGAAAATTTTAGCTCTTTGAAACCAAAAAGTTGCAAGGAAACAACAGAAATCAAAGCTAGAGCCAAAGTGGTATTAATATCCGCGGTTGCCGCCCTAAATAAAGGAACAAAAATTTTTTCCTCTCCATGACGCTCATAAAAACCCAAAGAGCCAACAAAAGGCAAAAGGCCAAACCAATTATTAAGCAAAATAAAGATAAAAAAGGTAAAAATTAAGGGAAAAAGTTTCCGGCCATTCTCTCCGGCCACACTTTCGCACAAATTTAAAAAAAAGTCTATAATTTCCTCAACAATTGCCTGAAATCTTGAGGGAATTAGTTTGGCCTTTTTTTTTAAAAAAAAAGCCAGAAAAACAAGAAAAAAACCTACAATGTAGGTAGCAACTAAAGAGTTTGTAATTGGAAGCCCAAAAAAATAAAAAACAGGCTCCGCCTTCAAAGAAATATGCATTTAGGAAATTAAATTTTATTCTCTTATTTAATCTACTCTTCCTTCGGTGGTTTTCCTGACGGCTGGTTTTCTCCCTGTCCTTTTGCTTCTAATTCTTTCCTACCTGTCCCGACCAACTTATCTGGATCAAGCCACGTCATTTCAAGTCGGGCTAGTTGTTCCAGCAAAGTTCTTGACTGCGCCCTTTTTCCCCATTTTTCTACTACCTCAGCTTTTGCCCGTTTAATCACCACAGCCGGGTTAAATCCTTCCTTACTCATTTTCTTTATTTTACCCCTCGAGGTTAGCTTTTGTCAAGTTTAACCTTCCTTTACGGTCAAAAATCGCTTTTAAGAAAGGCAAATCCGGCGCCAGCCGATTGATAGTTTGTCGAAAATGAATTTTTCCCTCATTAGCCAAAACCTCCTCCAAAATTATTTTTTTTCCCGGCAAGGCAAATTTGACCGCCCTGTTTTCAATCAATTTTTTCGCCAGCAATTTTCGTCTTTGATCAGCCAAATCTTCATGATAAATAAAAACGGAAAACGATTTTTCTCCCTCCTTTGTTTGAAAACTAAATTGAGGATATATTCCAAAATTTCCTTTAACAATCAAAACCGCCACTTCGCAATGGCCTCCTTTTAGAATAAATTGTTTTACTCCTTCTTTCATCAAATCTTCTAATTTTCGATCAATAAAATCAATATCTTTTCCTTCAAGACTATAGGCCGCCGGGTCGGCTTTAATTTGACCCCAGTGGCCGCAACCCAAAGCTAACCCATGATGATGATCATCGGTATGAAAATGGAAATTATTTTTTCCACCAACAATCTCTATCAAACTGGAAAAAGCCTTCTTTTGATCAAGAGTAAAACCGTATTTATTGGCCGCAGCCATAAGCAAGGCAAGTTCTCCCAAATCAGCTCCGGGAATTGCCAAAGCGGGCAAATTCTTTTCGTTTAAATATCGACCGTCAATACAACGGCTCAAAAACTTTTGGGAAGAAATTACCGGATAGGCATTTTTGGCTAGCAAATTTTTTAAGTTATTTAAGGAAATTTTTGGCTTCATAAATTAATTAAAATGGCACTTTCTCCAAATTAATGTAAGTTCCCAGGGCGTTCCCTAAGGCATAACAGATAAAAACAGGCCAATTTTGGTAAAGATTGTTGGAGATTTGGTAGATGATAAACATAGCAATAAAGTTTTCAAAAAACACCAAGAGGGCCGCTCCGGTAGATCGGCCTTTTGAAATCCAGTAGGTCCTTTGGGTGGCTAAAAACATTTCCAAAAAACCTACGCCAAAATAGAGTAAAATTTGCCAAAAAATGCCCATATTTTTTAATTGAAAAAAATCCTTTTAATAATTTTTTATTACTTGAAGACCCGTCAGGATCCATTTTTTGTAGGTTTTCTTCCTACAAATTAAATTTTAGCACTTTTTAAAATTTTTGTAAAATAATTCTATGAACCCTCAAAAACTTGAAAGAGATTTTTTTGTCAAACCAACATTAGAAGTTGCCAAAAATCTTTTGGGAAAAACTTTGGTAAGGATTATTGATGGGAAGCGGCTGGCAGGAAAAATTGTGGAAACCGAAGCTTATATTGGCCCAAAAGACAAAGCCTCTCATGCTTATTTAGGAAAGAGAACTCCCAGAAATCAAGCCGAATTTATGATTGGCGGCCATATTTATATCTATTTAGTTTATGGAATGTATTGGCAGTTAAATATTTCCACCGAGGAGAAAGGAAAACCAACCTGCGTTTTAATCCGGGCGTTGGAGCCAGTGGAAGGAATCACCTCCTCCACTAACGGACCAGGGAAATTATGCCGGGCTTTGGCTTTGGATAAAAGTTTTTATGGAGAAGATCTTGCCCGTTCCGCAAGAATTTGGCTGGAAAATGGACCAAAAATTCCTCAAAGCCGGATTGTTAAGGCTCCCCGAATTGGCATTGACTATGCCGGCCCTTACTGGTCAAAAATAAAATGGAGATTTTATATCAAAGACAATAAATTTGTTTCTAAAAAATAGGCGTGGTTTGGTCGGGGATGACAGATTCGAACTGTCGGCCTCACGGTCCCGAACCGTGCGCGCTACCACTGCGCTAATCCCCGAATTTTGGGCAGGCTACTGATGAACTACACCCGAAATTATCCTTTGCTCTTACTAATTTTAACACAAAATTATTTTTTTTAAAAGGACACCCCTGGGGTGGCTTCCTATTGACACCCCAGGGGTGTCTACTCAACAAATGAAATCCTTAATGTTCTGAAAGATCTATACCCGCCGTCTAAAGAAAAATTAGGAGTCATTCGCCATAGAACTTTAGTCTCCTTTCAGAAAACCAGCTTTACTATTGCTTGACAAAGTATTAAATGGTATAATATCTTCAGTAGTTTCCTAGATCCCCAAGTTTCACCGTCTCGGTCCTCCGAATCGGAGGATAGGGCACTGGAAGACTTCGGCCCTAGGATTTCCGAGAGGAGGTGAACAAATAAATGGCTTTCCAAGATCAAACCCTAAAATGCCAAGACTGTGGTCGGGATTTTGTTTGGACTGCAGCTGAGCAGGAATTTTACGCCCAAAAGGGGTTTCAAAATGCCCCTTTGCGTTGCCCTGAATGTCGGGCTAAAAGAAAAGCAGACAGAATGGCCCAAAGAACAATGTATAAGGCTATCTGTGCTGATTGCGGCAAAGAATGCGAAGTGCCCTTTCAACCAAAGCAAGATAGACCCGTCTATTGCAGCGAATGCTATAAAAAACACCGCGGAGCTTGACAAAATAATTGCTAATAGTTAATTGTTAATTGTGGAGATTAAAACACTTGTTTTAGGAGAATTACAAACTAATTGCTATTTGGTAATAGATCAAAATAATAATCAGTGTATCATAATTGATCCAGCTGATGAGGCTGATTTTATTTCCGAGCAAATTTTAAGACTAAAAGTTGAGCCTTTAGCCTTGCTGGCTACTCATGGCCATTTTGATCATATTTTGGCCGCCAACGAGCTTCAACTGGCTTTTAATATCCCCTTTTATATTCACGAAAAAGATTTATTTTTGGTAAAAAATCTTAAAAAAAACGCCAGTTTTTGGACCGAAAGAAGAATTGTTGAGAAACCCCCTGAAAAAATTTCTTTTTATCCTAAAAATTTCAAATTTCAGATTTCAAATTTCAAATTTACTATAATTTCTACTCCTGGTCATACCCCCGGAAGCGTTTGTTTATATTTCAAAAAAGAAAATATTATCTTTACCGGTGATACTTTATTTCCTGATGGCGTCGGCCGGACAGATCTATCCTATTCTTCAGAAAAAGATTTGTTCGCTTCCCTTAAAAAACTTTCCCAACTTCCCCTAAAAACCAAAATCTATCCAGGACACGGAGACTGTGGCATTAATTTAAAAGAAGTCAAAGTTTTTTCTTTTTGACAAATTAATGCACGTGCATAAATTTGTCAATGGTTTGAGTGAGAAATTAGAAAGGAAAAATCAAAAAGTCAAAAAGAATAAAAGAAAATATTATAATTCCAAAATCTCGGCAATTTGCTTAATCATTGATAGGGCTACTGGTTGGGGTAAAAGACTGTAAGAATCAACCCCCTGATCATCTTTAACTACCCAAGGTTTTTGGGAAACTTTAACCTTTCCTCCCCCAATATGTTCCAATACAAATTCTGGGGTAATCTCATAATCATCAACCATTTCTTTTGCCTGATTGACAGGAACTGAATTTCTCAACAAAACTTTTGGCACGCCATAAAGTTGAAAAGCTTGTTGGATTAACTGGCCATCGGAAACCAACCGGTCGCGAATAGGCTCAATCCCCAATTCATCTCCTTCCTTGGGAACCATTCTTGCTTTTTGGCACTCGGGGTTATCGCATAAAAGATAAAATTTACCTTCTTTTTCATCATAAATTACCTCTTTGGTAATCAGCAATTTTAAGTTTCTTGGGGTCTGACATTTTGGGCAGACAACCCGACTTTTAATTCTGGCATCAATTACCGCTTCGGGTATCTGTATCAAAATAAAAAAATCTGGATCATCCCGAAAACCAATCAATTCCCGAAAAAACAAAGAATAGGAAACTTGGTCTAAAGTTCTTGGTAAACCATCAATAAACAAAGCCTTTCGACCCAACTTGCTTATCTCCCTTTTAAGCAAAGCCAAAATATATTCGGTTGGCAAAAGCTTTTGGGTTCCCCGGTTTTCTTGAGATTTTAAAATTTCCTCCAAAGAATAATAACCGCGATAATTTTTCTTTAAAAATTCAATCAGCTCTTTCTTTTTTTGGGGATCAGCCATTTCCAAATCAACGGCCCTCACCACATCCCCTACTGAAATATGACCAACTTTATCTTTGCCAAAAATATCGGCAAAAATTTTTGAATAAGTTCCTTTGCCGGCATTTTTTTTGCCCAAAAGATAAGCAACAAAGGTATTTTTTTGAAGGTACTTTTTGATTTTGGCAATTTCCTCCCCGGCTTTGTCTTCAAAATATTCGCTTGCCTGAACAGGATCAGTCAAATCAAATTTTTTAGTTTTACCGGGAATTTTTGTTTTAAAAATGGGAAATTCCATAAAATAAATTATAGCCTTTTTAAAAAAGATTGTCTAGAATAGGACTATGGGAGATAGGACTAATAGGACAAATAGGACCAATAGGACTAATAGGACTTATAGGACTTATAGGACGGAATTAATCCCGCCGCATGGTGGATACCGGAAGCTAAAATCTTATCAAATGGCAGAAATTATTGCCGATTTAACGCCGATTTTTTGCGAGAGATTTTTGGAAGGAACCCCAAAAACTAATCGAACCCATGATCAAATGATTCAAAGTTCTCGCAGCGGTTGCTCCAATTTAGCCGAAGCGTCGCAGGATTCAGGAACTTCCAAAAAAATGGAAATAAAATTAGTTGGAGTCGCCCGGGGAAGCTTGGAAGAATTATTAAATGATTTCTTAGCTTTTTTAAGAAGAAAAAATCTTTCTCTTTGGGGGAAGAACGACCCAAGAGTTTTAGAAATCCGAGCTTTGTCGTATAGGACCTATAAGACATATAGGACATATATGACCTATTTTAATAACGCTGAGGCGGCCGCTAATTGTATGATTTGTTTGATTCACCAGGCAAACTATTTAATAGACCAACAACTAAGAGCTTTAGAAAGAGATTTTTTGGAAAAAGGCGGTTTTACAGAAAGACTTTACCAGACAAGAAAGAAAATTTTGGGACAAAAAAATTAAAAATTCAAGAAAGCCTTGTATCCCTCAAAACAAGAGTACAAATCAACCTTTGAAGAAATTTCAAATGGAGAATGCATTGATAAAAGCGGCGGGCCGGCGTCAACCACATCCATATTATATCTAGCCAAAAACATAGCAATTGTTCCCCCACCTCCCAAATCAACTTTTCCTAAACCGCCAGTTTGCCACAAAACTTTATTTTTATTAAAAATATTTCTGATTTCGGCTAAATATTCAGCGGTAGCCTCATTTGTTTCCGCTTTTCCCCGACGGCCAGTATATTTTTCCAAAACAATTCCTGCCCCAATTCTGGCTGTGTTTTTTGGATCAAAAACATCTTTATAATCCGGGTCAAAACCAACTGTCACATCAGCAGAAATCGCTTTTGAAAGCGAAAGACAATCGCGCAAATTGTTTTCATCGTGCTTGCCGGTTTGAAGATAAAGCATTTCGGAGATAAAATCGGGAATAAAATTTGACAAAGCACCGGTGGTTGATTCGCTACCGGTTTCTTCTTTGTCAACCAAAACCACAATATTTGTATATTCTGGATCTTTTACTTCCAATAAAGCCTGAACCGCCGTATAAGCGCAAATCCGGTCATCCTGACCATAACCGCCAATTAAAGACCTGTCAAATCCTAAATCTTTAGCCTGGCCGGCGGGCACTATTTCCAAATCAGCACTAATCAAATCCTCCTCTTTAATTCCATAATTTTTATTCAACCACTCCAAAACCCCAAGTTTCACCGTTTCCTTTTTTTCTTCTTTGTTTTGAATTTCGGATTTAGAATCTCGAATTTTGGTTGGCATACTACCGACAACAACATTCATCTCCTCTGCCTCAATCGCCTCCTCTAATTTCTTCTCCATTTGTTTTTTGGACAAATGAGGAAGCAAATCGGTAATCACAAAAACCGGATCTTCTGGTTTATCTCCTATCTCAATCTGTATCTTTCTACCATTTTCTAGAACAACCACTCCATAAATCGCTAAGGGAGTCGCCGTCCATTGATATTTTTTAATTCCCCCATAATAATGGGTCTTTAACCAGGCAATTTTTTCTTCCTCATACAAAGGCTGAAGTTTCAAATCAATTCTTGGGGAATCAATATGGGCTAAGACCAGTCTGGCTCCTTGGGAAAGGGGTCTTTTACCAAATTGTCCCAAAATTATGGCTTTCTCCCGATTAACACCGTATACTTTGGCCCTTTTGGCTCCTTTGACCCCTCTTACACTTTCCAGCTTCCCATATCCCACTTCTTTTGCTTTCCCCTCCACCCATCCCACCACTTTTCTTTCGGTTTTGCATTCGGAAATAAACTTTCTATAACCTTCGGCAAACTCAAAAACCTTTTTAATTTTCTCCTCTGTCCATTCCTCATACCCAAATTTTGGTTTAAAAGTTAAATCAGTCATAGATTTTTCCTAGTATAGCGCAAAACTTCTTTTTTTAAAAATTCCTGAATCTCAACCACTGAATATTCTTCTTTTACGAAAGTCATCTTCGGAAATTCTAGATCCTCAAAGTAATTCAATTGTTCCAAAAAAAGCTGGGGATTAAATTCAACTCCAAACTTTTTTTGGGCCCACCTGACAACATCCAAAATATTGGCGTATTTCCACTTTAAAATAAAAAACAAATCAACATAATCTCGCCAGGTTGCTCGCTGTCCAATAGTATAAGCTTTATCAGCGGCAATATCCTTTACAGAAAATAGTGGCACCGAGGGAGTAGCAACTTTTTCAAAAAGCGGATGGTAGGGATAATAAACCAAGGTTACACCGACGTCCTCGCCGGTGATAACTGTTATCTGCTCGGTTGTCCGAATTCTAATCTCCCGCAATTTGAAAATTCTTTTTAAGTTCAGAAAATCCTTATTTTTTATTTCCCTTTCTAAAAATAAGTCAAAATCAAAAGAAAGCCGGTGGCCAATTTGCAAACACAAAGCTGTACCTCCAGCCAGTGTCGCTTGATTCCGGAAAATTTTCAATCTTTCAAAAGTGGCTTGTCTTTCCTTATCTAATAATTCGAGGTGTATTGATGACATATCTTTCTTTAACTAAATTTAATTTCCTCAAATCAAGTAAAATTTCTTTAACAAAATTAAAAGTTGGGGCACGATAAGTTTTAATCGGATGGTTCAAAAAAACTTCTTTTATAGTTTTATGCGAATAACTCTTAAATAACCATTTTAATTCTCTCATTCCCCCATAAGCCAAAACCTGATTAATAATATAAATTTTATCCTTTTCTAAATCTAATTGGTCAATCTTTACTGACCATAAAGTTGGTTGAAGCCATTTGGGAATTTTACTCATAGGTTAATTATATTTGGGAAGCAGAAAAAATACAAGAAGAATCAATAAAAATTCCACAAAAAAAGCCTAGGTTTTAAATATGGGAGAAGAAACACCAAATCCCGCGAAAGGGATGGTGTCATTTCCCGTTTGGAAAAACCTAGGCTTTAGGCTTTGCGGCCGCTAGCAAGAGACTACCGCAGGTAGTCTGAGTAATGTTGATACACATTAAAACCGAAACTTTTGGCAAGCCTGTGAGCCTTCCAAAAGTCGTCTATCGCCCTTTCGACTTCTTCCGCAAGCCAAACATCATAATCAGGGCATTCTCGTTGCTCGCGGATTGCGGAGCAAATATTAAGGGCTTTTCTCCTTAAAACTTTGTCAACTTTTACTTGGGTTTCTTTAGTTATCGGAGACGGTCTGGCCTCAAAGACGAAGGCAAACAGGATCTTTTTATAGAAGGAGGTTTCTTTGAAAATCTCCATGAAAACCTCCCTGAAAAGTGACCAGTCATAAAAGCCGACCACAAGGAAAATCATCCCCAAAAAAAAGGCAATCCCAGTGATCTTGTTTTCCATCATACCTTCGAAACCGATGGAAAACAAGAAAACCCCTAGGACAATGGGGCCCACCGTCAAAAGAATCAAACCAAAAACCGGGGGCACTTTCTCTTCTATAAAGCGAGTTACCTTTTTCGCCCAAATTATTAGTGTTAACATCTTATCCTCCGTTCTAACGAGATTTTGCTTTATTTTTAAAGAACAGCTAAAATATACCATAAAAATAACAAATTGTCAAGACTATAGGATTGTAGAGGTTAAAGGCAATTAAGAAGCCGAGAAAAAGTTCCTTTCTTTACTCCTTCTCCCATTACCAGCAAATTAATTTTTTCTTCCGGCCATTCCTCCCAGCCAAATTTTGGTTTAAAAGTCAAATTGGTCATTAGTTTTTAGTATACTACACTAGAAAAGATTGAAAATCCACTCATACAAGTCAATTTATTTCTCTCCTACCTTTCAGCTGTTTGGAACCAAATTATTTTCCGGCACCACTGTATATTCTGGCACGCCAAGCCTATCTGCCTTTATAATCCTAGCAACAAATCTATTGGCTTTACAATGAAGCTCCTCTAAATTTCCCTCTTTAACCGCCTGAGGATCATCAACAGCACAATCGGTAATCGGGTAAGGATCGTCAGCTTGATCTAGCTCTATAACCACTGTTTCATAATCTTTTAAAACCGGGGTAACATTATTTTTTAAACCTTCATTTATCGCCTTGGCAAGAGCAAGACTCTCATCGCGAAAGTCTCCTACTGCAGGAGGAATTACTTCTCCTCCCCTAGGATTATTTGCTCCTCCGTTATGATGAACAGCAATTTTAACTGGTTTATAACCAGCTTTCGTTGCCGCTTCTGCTAATTTCTCCCAAACGTATCTTTGAACCATTAGAACATCTAAAGCCCTCACGTCATATGGATTACCATCAAAAGTAGCCACATGAGAGTTGATAAAAATTCCACTTTCATCAGAATTTATTATTATTATCCATCCCGGCTGTCTTTCCCTAATCTTTCTAGCTATTATTTTGGAGAGTTCCAGATTCACATCTCTTTCATTAATCACCCCACCTTCTGCTAGTTTAGCAGCTGTCCCTGTGTCTTGGTTTCTTAATCCTTCTGGTACTTTACTCATATGACCAGCTTCCAAAAAAACTTCCACTTTACTACCTTCCCCAAAATGTCTGATTAATCCCTTGATTATGCCGTCGGCATATCGATCAAGCAATTCCCCCCTTATCTCCTTGGGCCGACTTGCCCAAAACCACAAAAATTCCGGTTCAACGATTACAATAGGATGATTATTCCTAAAATATAATTTTCCTTCTCGGGCTAACTGCTTTAATTGCTCAACCGTTGGACAAATGAGCTTCCTTACTCCTTCAAGTCCAGGGAAAGGGGTTGTTTCGGTTGCCAAGACACTAGTTAGTGCTTCTTGTTCAATAGGAATTGGGGCGACTAATTCTCCTCCAGCTTCCTCCCCAGGTTTCAAAGAAGTTACAGAAACCGGGGGCTCTTTTTGTATCGGTAGATCTTTAATAGAAACTCTACCTACCCTTGGCTCTCTAATTTTTTCAAGTAACCCCTCAAATAACTTCTCTCCCTTTTTTTCTTTGTAGAGTTGTCTACCTGATAGCTCCTCGGGCAATTCAACCCCTTTTTCTAAAACTGGTCCCCAATGCGTCATTAGTTTAGAAGGCACCGGCGGGGGAATCCCTTTTTCCAAAGAGATAATAACATCTCTTTGGCTAATTTGCTGGCACAACTCAAGACCACCAATTGTAAGCCCTGCAATCGTAACTGCCACTAAAAACGCATGGGCAGGTTTTTCTTTAACCTGTCTTATAACTTCTCCTAACCGATCTTTAGCTAAACCTGAATAAACCGACAAATCAAATTCCAATTGAACTATTGCTTCCTGCAACTTTGTTCTCATCCTCTTCAGCCTAGATGATTGCTCCTCTTTAACCGCCTCTTCTTCTTTAATCTGTTCCTGTCTTAGTTTTCTCATCGCAGCTATTTGTCGCAGGAGGGCCTCTGGTGGAACACGAACTCCTCTCCCCTTAAATTCTGCCTCCATTTCAAGAAGATCTGCATCAGTGATACTCTCCCTCAACTCTCTTAACTTAGGTGCAAGAATTTGCATCCTTCCTTTTTGAGAAATGCTGGAAAGGACCTTTTTCTTAAATTTCAACTGTCTAACTCGCTCGTCCTCGTCAAATCTTCTTCTTACTTCCGACTGGAACTCAGAAGCCATTCCCTTTTTATAAATTCTTCCTTTGTTTTTCCATTCTTGAGAAAGCCCATAAGCAATTTCTGTTCTGAGGGCAAGTAATTCTACATCAAGGTCAACTCGAGTATCTTCAACTTCTTCTAACAATTCGTTTATGTCTCCGTCGTATTTACCTAATAACGTTTTATACAGAGTAGAGGTTTCTTGTTTCCCTCTTTTGTTTAGACGCCCTGACTTATCCTGCATAGTCTCAAATTTGACACCCAGGGAGGAAAGTTGGCCAGCCAAGGTTTCTGGACCAACTTTTACTTGAAATTCTGATAAAGATGAACTTTCAGCCATTATTTTTAAATAACTGCTTTTACAGCCGAGGAAAGAAAGTTTAATAACTCTTTTCTAAAGTTCTTAATTTTCTGTTCAGCAAATTTAAAAGCAGCTTCTTCTCCTGAGGCAGTGAGTAAGTTCAAAAAATTTTTTCCCTCTTGTTCGGAAAGCTGACCTAAAACAAACTTTATACTTGATAATTGCAGATACTCTTTTAATGACTTAATAAATTTTTTCTTTTCCTCTTTCCTGGCGTGGCTTACACCAAGCAAGTCAAAAACTGTGCTTTCGGTAAAATCGTCCCAAAAAAGGTCCCACCAATTTATTTGAGTTCGAGTATCTGCAATATTAGCCATATTCTGTCTAGTTTTAAATAATAAACAATAATATAATATAACATATTATAACTCTTGTACCTAGCCCCGGAGAATGACTTCTTTTTCGAGTCTTAAAGTATGTTTTTAAGGTGAAATTTTCCGAACTGTTCGGTATCTAAATTAAAAGGGAAAATTTTCTTTTTTAGTTCTACTAATAACACGCAAAAGATTATCTGTCTGTAAGCCTCGCACCGTTCATCCTTTGACAAAATAATGCACGTGCATAAATTTGTCAAAAATTTATTGGTAGAAGAATTTAATGAAAACTTAATTTAATAAAAACTTAAAATGAATAATGTTTTATTAATAAATTAATATAAATTTTAAAGACTTAAAATAGCCAAATCTGTTGGGGGCCCCATAAATAAAAAAGGCCTAGGTTCTTTTGAGAGAAAAACAAAAGTCTCGCGAAATGAGACCTTGTCGCCTCTCTCAATTAAGAGAACCTAGGCCTGAAGGGGATTAGAGATAAAATCCCATTTCTCGAGCAACGGCTCTCGCCGTCTCGATTTCTTTTTCAATTTCGGTTTGTTTCCTCTCAAGACGGCGAAAACGTTCATTCGCCACATCGAGTTGTTTTGCATCATCCTTTGGCATTGTCAAAAGCTGACGCTTAAGCTCTTCTATTGTTTTTAGCTGTTCTTCCAAAACTCCCAATCTACGCTGGACTATTTTCAGCCCAGCTTCCTTCAATTCGGGAACTAGACCGGGGTTAAACCCAAAAAATTTTTGGAATCTCCCCACGCGAGAACCTGGAAACACGAACACTGTACCCATTTCCCTACCTCCATATTTATTTTGCTGCGTTGGCAGCGAGCGACTGATTAGTTTTAATCAGCCATTTGCTGCCAACGAAACGAGATTTTGCTTTATTTTTAAAGAACAGCTAAAATATACCATAAAAATAACAAATTGTCAAGACTATAGGATTGTAGAGGTTAAAGGCAATTAAGAAGCCGAGAAAAAGTTCCTTTCTTTACTCCTTCTCCCATTACCACCAAATTAATTTTTTCTGGTCTAAATAAATCTTGGGCAATTTCTACCACTTCCTCTCTTTTAACTTTCTGGTATCTTTCCACTAAATTCTGAGGTTGGATAATTTCGTTGTGGAACAAAAAATGCTTGGCATAAAAAACCACCTGATTGGTCGGATCATCAGCTTGAACCATAATTTTTCCTTTTAAATATTTTTGGGCTTTAATCAATTCTTTTTCAGTAATTCCCTGCTCAGCATCGGCAGAAATTTTCCTCATTTCTTCTAAAGTGGCTTTTATCGCTTCCTCAAGTCTTTTTTGATCTACCCCTTCATAAACAGAAAAAACTCCTGTATCTTGAAAAAAATCAATCCCCGAAAAAACGGCATAAGCCAATTTACGGCGCTCGCGAATCTCCTGGAAGAGTCTTGAAGAAAAAGACTGGCCAAAAATAACATTTAAAATCCTGCCAGGATAAATTCTTTTGTCAGTCAAAGGAAAAGTTCTTACCCCCAAACCAAAATGAGCCTGGGCGGTTTTTTTTCTGATAGTTTTTATTGTTCCGGGTTCCTCCTTGATAACTTTTTCCAAAGGTTCTCTTTCTCCTTCCGGCAAACTCCCAAAATATTCTTCAACCAAATTTTTAATATTGCCTATTTTTTTCTTATCCCCGCAGACAACCAAAACCGAACTACCCGCCCGGTAATTTTTTTTGTAATGGGAAATTAAATCTTGACGAGTCATTTTTGGCAAGGCTTTCTTCCCTGCTTCCCGGGAACAGCCCAAAGGATGATTGGGAAACAAAGTCTCCTGCAAAAAATCGGTTATTTTAACAATCGGCTCGTCCTCCCGCAGGTCTAATTCTTGAAGAATTATCTTTTTCTCCTTTTCCAGCTCCGTTTGCTTTAATAAAGGAAAACAAACCATCTGGCTTAAAATAAAAGCCGCCCGGGAAAAACTCTCCGGTTCGGTTTTTAAATAATAGTAGGTGTACTCTTCTGCTGTTTCCCCGGAAAATTCCGCTCCAATTTCATCAATCGCCACCGCCAAATCAGTCCTTTCGGGAAATTCTTTGGATCCGTCAAAAAGCAAATGTTCCAAAACATGGGAAATTTCCGCTTTTTCCATTCCCCCATCTCTTTGCCCAACCTTAACCATAAAACCAATCGCCGCTGAAGGCACCTTTGGCATATCAACAAAAATTACCGGCAACCCGTTCCCAAGGTTAAATTGATCGGTCTGGTTCATAGTGATATTATAACTCAATCTCCTGAGTTTTATAATTTCCTTTTCCTAAAATTTCCACCTTAAGAAATCTTGGGGTTTGCCAATTGCGGAAAGAGTTAACAGAACCAGCAACATACATTTTAATGCCTTCCCATTCGTAAGAAGAAGTTTTGTGAAGATGACCAAAAAATGCCGCCGAAACTGACGCCTCTTTAAAAATGTTTAGCAACTCATCTTTTTGTTTGCTAACTTCTTTGCTTCGGTAGCCCATTATGTATTCGGAAGTGGGATGCCAAACAGGGATGTGGAGAAAAACCAAGGTTGTCGCCACCGAACCTGACGGTGATGAATTTAAAGCCAGATTTTGTTTAATAAAATTCATTTGGGTTTCTTCTATGCCTTGATCTTCGTCGCTATTATCAATAAATAAAAAATTGAATTTCAAATTTCCTTTTTCAATTAGCAATTGTTGGTATGGTTTGCCAAAATAATTTTGAAAATAAACCAGGGGGTTAAGACTTTTCTTTTTAGCAACATACAAATCATGATTGCCAGGAACAACATAATATTTTAAACCTGATTTTTCTAAAACTTCTTTCAACTCCTTAAATTGCTTTTCTTCCCCGGTTTTCGTCAAATCGCCAACCAAAACAACAAATTCGCTTCCCAAATTTTTTGCCAACTCTAAAGCCTTTTTTAAATTTGTCAAATCGCTTTCCGGATCACCAATCACGGAAAATTTTAAAATTGGTTCCTGAACAATTGGGGTGACGGTTGGGGTTTCGAAAAAACCAACTTTTGTAATATCAATTAAGGGCTTTAGCCGCCAAAAGATGGCTAAACCTAAAAAAATTAAAACCAAAAGTACAAAAAAAGATCTTTTTTTGTTCATAATCTCAGTTAAATTTCCTGGTTAAAAGTTTATCCTGCCCCGCCACCGCCTCCTCCGCCTCCTCCTCCACCACCACCGGAAAAACCGCCCGAAGAACCAACTCCGTGAGCCCCAAAAGTTGAAGAAGAAACCTTCGAAAAAGAACTGGCGAAAGAGGAAAAAGATCCTTGAAAATTACTAATGCCACCAGTCGAATGAGCAATATAGCCAATCCCAGAGGTCTTTAATTGTTCGTCGGTAAATTTAACGGGCAATTGGCTTAGAGCTTTCAAAGAAATGCCCAAGGCAACGCCGTAAACCAAATATTGTTCCCATAAAATAATTGAATCAACCGGATAATTTTTTGTAACCGAGTAATCTTTCAAAAACCTTTTAAAGGCCAACCAGGAAGCTAATTCTAAATTGCCCTTGGCTGTTCGTTTCTCCATTGCTGTTTTTAAAAGATTCAAAATTAAAATCGCCACAATTCCCGAAGGAAAAAGTATTCCTAGGCAAAAAGCAATGGTAAAAACTCCAAAACTGCCCAAAAAAACCGGCAAGACAAAAAAATCAACCAAAAAAAGTCCTGCCATTCCCAAAACTAACTTTAAAATATTACCGCTTATCTTCCGACCAGCCCTATGACTTTCTTTTTCAAAAAGATCAGTTTCAAGACAACTTCTTTTTACCGCTTCAACAAAATCCTGCCAGAAATCATAGGCAGTACTGGGCGCCTGTTTGGGATATTTTTTAATTTCGGAAAAACTTACCTTATCCTTTCCTTTGGCAACATTTTCAAAAAGATAACGTAAAAGCTTTTTTTCAAAATTAGTTAATTCCTCATCTTGTTTTATTTGTTTGACCAGAAAATATTCACTTTTTTCTTTAACAAAACCTAAAAAAACAGATTTCTTTTTCTCTACTTCAAGTTTAAGGATTTTTTTTCTTACCAAATCTAAAATTGTTGCCAGCAAGGCTTTGGTATCAACTTTTAAATTCCACTTGGTCAAAGCAGCCACCATTGCCGGAGGCAAATCCGAAGGCGGTTGGTGTAGCTTTCCTGACAAGTTCACCGGCGGCAAAGGTTTGTCTTTGCCAATTTGCCACCATTTTTTAAGCCAAAAAAATATTTGATATACAAAAAAACAAAAAACTGCCAAATTTAAAAGCATCGCCAAAGCCAAAAAAATCCTTTGAAAATAACCAGCAACTTTTGTTTTTTGGGCAAAGCCCTTTTCTTCGGCCAAAATTTTTTCCAAAGTTAAACTTCCCGGCTGTCCGCTAAAAACCAAATTTTTGGGAAAAAGAACCCGGACCTCAAAAAATTTTTTTTCAGGCAAATTATCAACCCAAAAATTTATTGTTTTACTATCGGATATTTTTAATTGACCGTTAAGGGGGCCGTGACCAAAGGCCCAAATCTGATCAGGAGGAGCAGAAAAGGGCAAAAAAACGGAAGCTTTAACTCTTTGGGTTCCTTTTTGCCATTGGTCGCCAATTAACTGCCAATAAAATTCGGCAATATCTTGATGAACAGTGACCGCATTAACAATTTTGTATTTTAGAGTAAAAATTTTACTCTCATAATTGGCCCTATAATACCACTTAATATAGAATTTTTCTGGGGTGATAGACAAAAAATATGTTCCTGGACTTTCCCCACTCCCCTGATAATATTTTTTTTCTTGCTCCCAAAACTCAATATCGGTAATTTTATAATTCTCACACTTTGGACTTTGGACTTTGCACTTTGCACTAAGATTTATCCAAAGGTCTGCCCAAGAAAAAACACCGTTAAAACTATAAGTCCTTTTTTCCTCAACATTGGCCGAACCGTCATAATTTATTTTGACTAAAATTTCAGCGGATTTTATAGTATAGTCCTTGGCAAAAACCGAAGAAGGAAAAAAAAGACCAAAAAACGGAAAAACTAAAAAAAGAATTAAAAATTTTTTAAATTTCATTTTAAACAAATCACATTCTTTCCAAAACTTCAATTCCCAATAATCTTAATCCATTTTTAATTATCTGGCCAACAGCGGCAGTTAAAAGAAGCCTAAAAGCACTTTGCCCCTTCAATAGGCTATTTTCGCTTGAAGTTTTTTTTGTTCGATTACCACTCTGAACAATGAATAATGAATTATGAATAATGCGGTGTTTGTCGTAGAATAAATTAAATTTTTGGCACAAATCGTATAAAAAATTACAAATTAAATTGGGAGCATAATTTTGGGCTGCCTCTTGGACAATTTCGGGAAATTTATAAATGGTTCTTAAAAGGGAAGTTTCTTCGGGATTTAAATCAGTGTCTAGCAAATAGCGTCTAGCGTCTAGTTTTTTCTTACCAGAAGCTAAACGCTCATCTTTCGCTTTGCGAAAAACGCTCTGGGTTCGGGCGTAGGTATATTCCAAATATGGCCCACTGTCCCCCTCCAAATTTACCGACTTTTTGGAATCAAAGGCCACCTCCATTTTTGGTCCGACTCGCAAAATTGAATATTTTACAGAAGCAATGGTCAAAACTTCGGCAATTTTTTCCTTTTCTTCTTCATCAATACCCACTTTGGTAATCATTGGCCACAAAAGACTTTTTACTTCGTCTAACAAATCATCAACTCTTAAAATTTCTCCTGTTCTTGAAGACATTTTTTTACCAACCAAATTAACCATTCCCATCGGTAAATGAAATTCTTTACCCTTAAATTTCGGATCTAGCAATTCTAACGCTTTAATAACCACTTTAAAATATTCGGTTTGATCTGCCCCAACCACATGGACATTTAAATCAAAAGGAAAAGATTTGTACTGTTTATAAGCCAAGCCCATTTCTTTGGCTTCGTAGGTTGGATTCCCGTCGTCGGTGATAAAAACTCTTTTGTGCAAACCGTATTTTTCTCCGTCAAAAATAATTGCCCCTTCGCTTTTTTGAAAAATCCGTCCCTCGTTGGCCATTACAATTTTCTTTCCCAAATCAGCTACCTCGCTTTCAAAAAACAACCGGTCAAATTTAGTATTAAATCTGCTATAAAACATATCATAATATTCCAAACTCCATCGTCTAGTTCTTTCATAAACCGGCAAAACTTCAGGGTCTTTTTGATACAATTTTTGATTTAGACGGTCAATCTCATCTTTACTTTCTGGGTATTCAGCCACCCCTTTGACATAACCTTCTCCCAAAAGATGAGCCTTCTGGGCCAAAGTCATTTTTTCCGCCTCTTCCCAACTTATTTTTCTTTCTTTTAGGATTTTCTCTGTTCCCCAAATAGATTTAGCAACATGAGGGCCAATATCTCCTTGATAATTAGCTCGAAAAACCCGGGCTCCAGCTGCTTCAAAAATCCTTGCTAACGCCTCGCCGGTAATTAAAGTTCTCATATGCCCAATATGAAGTTCTTTATGGGTATTGGGATGGGCATACTCCACCATTATTTTTTTGCCAGCCAAAAAATCACTCTTTCCAAAATCATCTTTTGCTTTTATCACTTCTTCTAGCTGTCTGCCAAGATAATCAATTTTAAGCCATATATTGAGAAAACCAGGAGGAGCCACCTCAATTTTTTGGACAAAATCCGGCAAACAAATTTCCTCCCATTTCTTAGCAATCAACTTAGCCAATTCTAAAGGCGAACTTAATTTTAAATTTGAAATTTGAAATTTTAAATTAGCAAATATTTCCATCGCAATATTTGCGCTATAATCTCCGTTTTCCGGTTGGGCCGGATGCTCAAGCTGAACTTCCTGACTTCCCAAACCAAGTTTTTCCAAAACCTTTTCTAATTCTTTTTTAAGTTCTTCTTCAAATTTCATCTTGTCAAAATTTATCTTTTATGATAAAAATAGTTCTAATTATGCCCCTTGCCTCCGGCGAGGGGTCATTTTTTGAATCTCACTCTTTAATTTTTTAACAACACAAAGATATATTCCCATTTTAAGGAATCTTTCCAATAATAAACATTTGCCCAGTCAACAAAAGCTGCCGTTTTACCCTTGAGTTTTAAGCGGAATTTTTCCTTTTTATCCTCAAGCTTCATTTTTCTTATTTTACCACTTTTGAAAAAAAAGACATTGAGTTACCATTAATTTAAGCAAGAGAGTTTGGAGAAAGAATTTTTTTAACCTGCCGGTAAAGATCAGCAAATTGAGGATCCCCTGTTAACCCTCTTTCTTCTAAAATCCTTACAAATTCCCTAAAATGCTTCACTGCTTTTTCTAGTTTGCCTTGTTCGTCATATAAACTTCCTAAATTATAATGCGCGTCGGCATCATTTGGATTAATTCTTAGGGCTTCTAAGTATTGTTCTTCTGCTTCTTTTAGTTTACCTTGCTTGTCATATAAAAGTCCTAAATTATAATGCGCTTCGGCATTATTTGGATTAATTCTTAGGGCTTCTAAATATTGTTGTTCTGCTTCTTCTAGTTTGCCTTGTTCGCGATATAAATCTCCTAAATTATTATGATAACCACTAGATATTACTTCCCTTGGCCCATCAGGAGCAATTAATAAATGGGGAAAAGGGATATTTGCCTGCCAGATTTCTCTTTCTCTGGTATATGGACAAAGTCTTATTGCTTCAAATTCTTTTTCTTTACACCGATAATTTTTTTCTGCTTTCCTTCCTGTAGGAGTAAGGGTATAGATTAAAACCTCTGATGAGGGGGGAATATGGGAGCTATTAGCTTTACGTTTCTTAAAATTAGCAATTGCTTTTTCTCTCTCATTGGCAGGAATTTTTCCTTCTCCAATTAATCGGTTAACATATTTAACAATGTCTTCATCAGAATAACTCCTTAGTAAATGCCAAGAT
>Ga0315298_1002069_pt1 | contig 35238 bp, 41 predicted proteins | sample WHS_1_MG_FD_203077 | JGI IMG/M metagenome (GOLD analysis project Ga0315298, IMG submission 203077) | Extremophilic microbial mat communities from Washburn Hot Springs, YNP, Wyoming, USA - WHS_1_MG | ecosystem: Environmental > Aquatic > Thermal springs > Hot (42-90C) | place: USA: Wyoming...
GGCAGCCCGCGCTCGCGCCCGAGGCTATCGCAACACCGCTACCTTCGCGTGCATCATCTACCTGCTCGGCGCGCCCATCAACGCCATGCTCGACGTCTTCCATTCCACTTGAGACGTCGAAGAGCCTGAATTCGGCATGCGTCATCATCGACTTCACGAGGATGACGGACCCGAAGCCGAGCAGCAGCCCGATCGGGATCGCGAAGCCGACCCAGGCGCCCCAGAAGGCGCGATGCCGCGACTTCGCCGCCTGCTCGACGACCCAGGTCGAGGCGGTGCCGAATTCGGCGCCGAAGCTGATGCCCTGGGCGAGGCGGAAGATGATCAGCAGCGCCGGCGCGACCGCGCCGATCGAATCGTAGGTCGGCGTCAGGCCGATCAGCAGCGTGCTGACGCCCATCAGGACCAGGGCGTAGACCATCGCGTCCTTGCGGCCGCGGCGGTCGGCGATGTTGCCGAAGATGAAGGCGCCGAGCGGCCGGATGACGATGCCAAGACCGTAGACGCCGATCGCCGCGGCGATGGCCGCCAGCCCCGGCAGCTTGAAGAAGATGCCGCCCCAGACCGTGGCGGCAATGACGCCGGTGACCAGGAAGTCATACTGCTCGATGACCGACCCGATGATGCTGGCCAGCGCGACCTTGCGGATCTGATGTTCCGTTGGCTCGTCTGTCGTGTGATTCATGATGTCTGTGTTCTCCCGGAGCCCGTTCTGGGTCTGCCCTGTCGATTATTGTGTTTCAAGGCCCGGTCGGCAGACCGACACTCGCGCGGAGTGGCTTTACTTCTGCGTCCCGGCGGTTTCGGCCTCGAATTCGGCCGCGTGGCGCACGAGCGCAACCAGTCGCCAGATCCCGTGCACGAACTTTCCGTATGGCATTGTGACAAAAAAGCCAAGAACCACGCCGAGATGGATGCAGAGCAGGATCCCGGCAAACGATGTCGCGCGCAGGACGAGCAGAGCCAGACCCGTCAGGCCGAGCAGGAACAGGGTGACGATGAAGGCGACGTCCATGCCGCGGCTCGCGGGATCGGCGAAGGCGGGCGGGCGCCGCTTCTTCTCCAGCAGCAATCCGGGCGCGCCGGCGACGAGGCCGATGCCGCCGAGCGCCCCGAGGATCACGGGAAGCGAGGTCGGCGGATAGGGGGCCTCGAGATCGAACCCGTAGCTGTAGAGGGTCGCCACGCAGGTCGAGGCGAAGCAGAGCAGGAAGCCGTAGAACACGAAATGGTGAAACAGCCGGCGGTGGTCGCGCGGGGCCTGCTGGGCATCCGGGCAACCGGCGCCGCCGCCATCGAGATAGCGGAGCCTCATCGCATCGTGCAGCGCGCCGGCCAGCGCGCGGGGGCCGATATGCGGCGCGGGGCCCGCGGCGCGCCAGAATTGGCGGATGCCGGCGGCGATCGTGAAGATCGCGTAGAGGGCAGCCAGGCCGAACACCGCGACCATCGCGCCATGCGACATCAGCCGGTAGAAGGCGCCGGGCGCCGAGAGCGGGCCGCCGGCGCCCGAAAGTGCTGGCATGATGGCGGCGAGGAAGCCGATGACGCAGAGCAGGATGACGGCGGCGTTCACGATGCCGCCGCGATCGAACGCGCCGCCGGCCAGGCGCGGCCAGGCATGCGCCGCGTAGGATTCCCGGCGCGCCGCGGCCATCGTCCGCGGCACGTTGACGGCGAATTCGTGCGGCGGCGCGAACTGGCAATCGTCGAGGCAGGCGCCGCAGCCGTGGCAGAGGCTGGCGAGATGCGCGAGCGTGCCGGGGCTGAACTCCCGGTGCCGCTCCATCGCCGGGAACACGGCGCAGAGCCCTTCGCAGTAACGGCACGAATTGCAGATGGTCATGATCCGCGCGGCCTCGGCCAAAGCGGGGGTGCCGCGAGTGTCAGTTCCGTCCATGGCGCGCCGCCTCCCGACCGGCGATTCGTCCGAACACGCTGCCGATGGTCATGCCGATTCCCGCCGCGTAGCCCCGGCCCAGCACGTTGCCGGCCATGATCTCGCCCGCGGCGAACATGTTCACCGCCGGCCTGCCGTCGTTCATGCGGATCCGCGCGTCGCGGCCGACCCTGACGCCGAGATAGGTGAAGGTGATGCCCGGACGCACCGGGTAGGCATAGAACGGTGGTTGCTCGATCCGCCGCGCCCAGTGCGATTTCGGCGGCGACAGCCCCTCGGTATGGCAGTCATCGAGCACGGTATGGTCGAAATGCCCCTCGCGCACCGCGTCGTTGAAGGCCGCGAGCGTGGCTTCGAAGCGCTGCGGATCGAGCTCGAGCCGGGTGGCGAGCGTATGCAGGTCGTCCGCCTGCACGGGCGGGTAAAGCGAGGGCATGAACAGGGGGAGCGAGCGGGAATCGAAGACGATATAGGCGATCTGCCCGGGCTGGGCGGCGACGAGGCGGCCCCAGATGGCGTATCGCCGGGGCCAGAAATCCTCGCCCTCGTCGTAGAAGCGCTCGGCGTTGGCGTTGAGCACCACGCCGAAGACGACGCAGTCGAGCCGGGTGATGATGCCGCCGTCGAAGCGCGGGGCCCGCGCGTCGATCGCGACGGCGTGGCATTGCGTCGGGTCGCCGACCGGCTCGGCGCCGGCATCGAGCAGCAGGCGCAGGATGTCCCCGCGATTGTAGGGCGTGCCGCGGATCAGGAAATTGTCGGCGGCGGCGCCCCAGGATTCCTTCAGCCAGTCGATATTGGCCTCGAACCCGCCGGCCGCTGCCACAAGCGTGCGGGCCTTCACCGGCACGACGGCGCCGCCATGCCGGACCAGGGCTTCGCGGAACACGCCGTCCTGAATGTCGAAGCCGATGACTTCCGCCTCGTAGATGACCCGCACGCCGAGGCTTTCGGCGGTGCGGTAGAGCGATTTCAGCATGGCGCGGCCGCCGCCGAGGAAGAAGGAATTGGTGCGGCCCAGGCTGAGCGTGCCGCCGAGCGAAGGCTGGAACCTGACGCCCTGGCGGGCGATCCAGGTCAGCATGTCCTTGGATTCGGCGATCATGAAGCGGGCGAGATCCTCATCGGTCTCGCCGCCGGTCACGCGGAGAAGGTCCTGCCAGAATTCCTCCTCGGTATAGGGGCCGGTGAGGAAATCCGTGGCGCTGTCGTGCGCGCAACGCATGTTCCGCGTGTGCCGCGTGTTCCCCCCGCGGTAGAATTCGGGGGCCGCTTCGAGCACCAGCACCGAGGCGCCTTCGCGCCGGGCACTGATCGCCGCGCACAGGGCGGCGTTGCCGCCGCCGATCACCAGCGTGTCGACCGTCGCGGGAAAGACCGTTTCAGACCTCATGCCCGTGCTGAGTAGAGGCCGGGCGGGGTCAAGTCAAGATTGTATACAACTGAATGCAATGTCGCCGACGGGGTGCGGCCATGCGGCGGCGTTCGGCGGGAGCACCATCCGATCCGGGCGGATCGGATGATGCCCTATCGCACGGGCTGATCAGTCAGACGCCCACGGCGCGGGCTGCGCTCAGGCGCGGCGTGCGCTCAGGCGCGGCGGCGGTTGCGGCGTGATATCAGGCACAGACCGAGCAGACCCGTGCCGAGAAGAACGAGAGAGCCCGGCTCGGGAACGGCGGTTGGGTCCTTCACGAAGGTGAATTTGGCGCTGACCGTGTGGGGGAAGTATTCATTTGCAAACAGGTTTATATCAAGCTCGCCGTCGTTGTTTGGTCCGAAGTTGAGCTTGAGAAGTGGATTCGTGAATTGGATTGAGTTGTTTTTGATACTATCGATATAAAAAAGTCCGAAAAAATACGTCTGTTTCTTGACGACCGCTGTCCCGCTGCCGTTTGCGCCAAACGAGGGAGGCGGTTGAGTGAAGTCGAATGCGACAGAAAAAGTCTGTTTCCCCGCTGCCTTTTGGTTTGCATACAACGTAAACAGGTTGTCAGTTACCGACTGTCCAACATTGAGTGGAGACAGGGTAAACGTTGGTGCGAGGTCGAAGACTGGGAAGAGTGGATCGCTGCTCACGCCGAGGCCACTGCTTGTGCTCACCGAATATGTCCCGCCGAAGGTGACAGGATCCGCGTGGGCGGTGGCAGCCCAGGCGCCACCGAAGACCATGGCGCCAATAATAATCTTGAAAATCCGCTTCATGGCTTTGCAACTTTCATTTCAATGCAAGACATTCAGGCTGTCGGAACCGCAGCAATTTTGATGCCAAAAAATATATCGGCGAAAATCAGGCTTTTATGAATTCGCCATCGCAAGGATGTAAAAATTCCTGACGGAGCCGGCGCCTCGGGCCGCGGTGCGGCGCGGAGACAGCGGGGTGGTCTTGCGCGAGCCGGGATGCGAGCGGCGGCGGCATGAACGTGTCCGGCCTCGGCCATCGCCGCAAGAGGCGCGGATATCGGCCAGATACCGGGTATCTGCCGTTGGCGAAGCTGAAAAATTCGATGATTTGAGTGGTATCCCGTACCGGATTCGAACCGGTGTTGCCGCCGTGAAAGGGCGGTGTCCTAGGCCTCTAGACGAACGGGACCGAGTGCGCCGCTAGATAGTCGACTTCGCGCCGGGCATCAAGCGCCACGACGCGGTTTTCCGGTCGCGCCCTGGCGCGCCCGCGCGGCCTCGCGCCGGCCGGTGCGGCAGGCGTCGGAACAGAATTTGACGGCGTCCCAATCCCGCGCCCATTTCCGCCGCCAGGCGAACGGCCGGCCGCAGGCGGCGCAGGTCTTCTGTGGCAGGTCGGCCTTGCGCACCGCGCCGGCCTCAGTGCCGCGGCGCCGCCGTGCCGGCGATCCGCCCCGTGCGCGGATCGACGAAGACCACCGCGCCGCCCTGCCCGTCATGCAGCCATATCGCCACCATGCCGCCCGCCGCCGCGACGCCGGCGATCGCGCTGCCCGCACCGCCCGGCAGTTCGGTCGCGAAAGGCGGCGCGGCGGTGCGCGGCGCGACCGCCGGCGGAGGCGCGGCCGCGTGCTCCGGCGCCACAATCCGCTTGACCACCACGCCGATGACCAGGGCGGTGCCCAGCACGACCAGTATGCCAAGCCCGATGACGAGCGCTTTCAGCCCCCGCAGATTCTGCGCGCCAGCCTCGCGTGCCGGCCTTGGCCGGATTGGTGTATCCTGCATCCGTGAACTCCGAACCCAACTCCGATTCCCATGCAACCCCGCCCGCCGGCATGGCGCCGCCCGACGCCCCATCCTACGGGAGCGGGCCGTTCCGCGCCACGGAGGCCGATGGCGGCGAGCGGCTGGACCGGTTTCTCGCCTCCCGCCTGAGCGAGATGTCGCGCTCGCGGCTGAAGGCGCTGATCGAGGCGGGGACCGTCACGTGCGATGGCGCCGTGATCAGGCTGCCATCGGCCGCGGTGCGGCCCGGCGCGATCTACACCGTGGCGCTGCCGCCCGCCATCCCGGCGGCGCCGCAGGGCCAGGCGCTCGACCTCACCATATTGTATGAGGACTCCGACCTGATCGTGATCGACAAGCCGGCGGGCCTCGTCGTCCATCCCGCGCCGGGCAATCCGGACGGCACGCTGGTCAACGCGCTCATCGCCCATTGCGGCGACAGCCTGGCCGGAATCGGCGGCGAGCGGCGCCCCGGCATCGTCCACCGGCTCGACAAGGACACCTCCGGCGTGATGGTCGCCGCCAAGACCGAACTCGCCCTCAACGCGCTCTCCGCCGCCTTCGCCGCGCGCGATCTCGACCGCGAATATCTCGCCCTGTGCTGGGGGGCGCCGCAGCCCGCCGAAGGCGAGATCGAGGGCCCGATCGGCCGCGACCCGCGCGACCGCAAGCGGATGGCCGTCGTCGCCCGCGGCGGCAAGCCGGCGCTGACGCATTACCGCACGCTGCGCCGCTTCGGCCTGGGCGCGACGCTCCTCGCCTGCCGGCTGGCGACGGGCCGGACCCACCAGATCCGCGTGCATCTCGCCAGCCGCGGCCATCCGCTGGTGGGCGATCCCGTCTATCTGCGTCGCCGGCCGGCCGCGGCATCGCAGATGCAGCAACCTCAACGCGATTTTCTTCTGGACTTTCCGCGCCAGGCGCTACATGCTGCCACGCTTGGGTTCGCCCACCCGCGCAGCGGCGCGAAGCTGCGGTTCGAGGCCGCGCCTCCGGCCGATCTTGCAACATTGCTGTCACATCTGGGTGCTATTACTCCCCCGACATGACTGCAATACTGGACTGGTATGGTCCTTTTTGTTGACAATCCGCCGATCAGCGTGGTAGACAGGTCACAGTCAAGAGCGGAGTCAAGTGGATCCGCGATCTTTCCCGCCCGTTACCGCCTTTTCAGGGGTTCTCGCGGGACCGTGATACGGCAAGATCGCTGACCTGTGTATACTCCGCGGTGAAGGGACCGGCATCACAAGGGTCTGGATTTTCCACATCCGAATCCATGTCCGGCCCGTAGAGAAGACGAAAGGAGCTACCCATGGCCTCTGGAGTCAGTACGATGGCCCCGAGCGAAGGCAACCTCGCCCGGTATCTGCAGGAAATCCGCAAGTTCCCGATGCTCTCCCCGGAGGAAGAGGACCGGCTCGCCCGCGCCTGGCGGGACAATGAAGACCAGGCGGCCGCCCACAAGCTCGTCACCTCGCATCTGCGTCTCGTGGCCAAGATCGCCATGGGCTATCGCGGGTATGGCCTGCCGCTCGGCGAACTCATCTCCGAAGGCAATGTCGGCATGATGCAGGCGGTCAAGCGGTTCGACCCGGAACGCGGCTTCCGCCTCGCCACCTACGCGATGTGGTGGATCCGCGCCGCCATCCAGGAATACATCCTGCATTCCTGGTCGCTGGTGAAGATGGGCACGACCGCCGCGCAGAAGAAGCTGTTCTTCAACCTGCGCCGCCTCAAGGGGCAGATGCAGGCCATCGAGGATGGCGACATGCAGCCCGAACAGGTGGAAAAGATCGCCCGCGTGCTCGGCGTTCCCGAGCAGGACGTGGTGAGCATGAACCGCCGGCTGACCGCGCCCGACCACAGCCTCAACGCGCCGATCCGCATGGATGGCGAGGGCGAGTGGCAGGACTGGCTCGTCGACGATGCCGACAGCCAGGAAGAGGCGATCGGCGATCATGAGGAGATGACCGGCCGCCGCGCCCTTCTCGCCACCGCGCTGAAGACGCTGAACGACCGCGAGCGGCACATCCTCATCCAGCGCCGCCTGAAGGACGACCCGACGACGCTCGAGGACCTCTCGCAGCAATACAACATCTCGCGCGAGCGGGTCCGCCAGATCGAGGTGCGCGCCTTCGAGAAGCTGCAGAAATCGATGAAGGCGCAGGTGGCGGAACAGCGCGCCGAGCAGCGCCAGGCGCTGGCCGATCGCGCCGTCGCCTGATCCATAAAGCGGTTTTCCAGCCCCTGCGCCCGCCCCGGGCGCAGGGTTTTTTCTGCCCGAAGCTCAGGCGGCGACCCGCCAGACCTCGCCGTGCTCCTCCGCCTGCGCCTCGGCGCGCAGCTTGAGCAGATGGGCGAGAACGTTGCGTTCGGCGGCGATCTTCAGCATCGGGTCCTGCTTCGCGTAGAGCCGGGCGGCGATGTCCGTCACCGTCGCCGGTCCGGCGCGCAGCGCCTCCAGAATCGCCGCCTCGCGCCGCTGCCGGTGCGCCAGCATCTCCCGCACCAGCTCGCGCGGCCGCTCCAGCGCCGGGCCATGCCCCGGCAGGTAGAGCACCTCGGTCCGGCCGAGCAGGCGTTCCAGGCTCGCGTAATAGGCCTTCATGTCGCCATCCGGCGGGTTCACGATCGATGACGACCACGACATCACGTGATCGGCGCTGAACAGGATCTCGCCCACCCCCGGCACCTGAAAGGCGAAGGCCAGATGGTCGCTGGCATGGCCGGGCGTGTGCAGCGCCGTCAGCCCCGCGACGACATCCCCCTCGCCGATCGGCCGGTCCGGCCGGAACATCGCGGTCGCCGGGCGATGGAAGCCGTAGGTCGGCGCGCCGGTGGCCGATTGCAGCCCGGCCGTAGCACCCAGGTGGTCGCGATGCGTGTGCGACAGCACGATGCGCCGGATCGGCACGCCCGCCGCCGCCTCGATCACGTCGCCGACATGGATCGGGTCGTCGGGGCCCGGATCGAGCACGGTCAGCCCGTCCTCGCCCTCGATCAGCCAGGTGTTGGTGCCATGATAGGTCATCACCCCGGGATTGCGGGCCACCACGCGGCGAATGCCGGGCAGCACCTGATGCGGAACGCCGCGGCGCGGCTCCGCCTCGGTCAGGAACGGCACGCGCTCACCGGGCCCGGCGCCCGTCCTCCGGTTTCAACTCTGCGGAAATTGTCCATGCGCCGAGCTTAGACCGGCGCCGCGGCGCTTGACCAGCGCCGCGCCGCCCCCTTGACGCGGCGCGCCACACCCGATGATCTCGCCGCGCACGCCCGCGCCGGCAAGGCGGCGGGGTCGGATCATCACACGGGAGGAGACGCGCATGCCGCAACACGATCTGGAAGCGCTCTGGGAAGCGCATTGCCGCTACGAATTCGAGACCCGCGACGTCGATGCCACCATGGCCACGATGGTCGCCGACCCCTATGTCAACCACATCCCGACCATGACCGGCGGCGTCGGCCATGACCACCTCAAGCGCTTCTACAAATACCATTTCATCGGCGCCAACCCGCCGGATACCGAAATGGTGCCGGTCAGCCGCACCGTGGGCGCCAGCAGCATCGTCGACGAGATGATCTTCCGCTTCACCCACACCTCGGAAATCGACTGGATGCTGCCCGGCATCCCGCCGACCGGCCGGCGCGTCGAGATCCCGCTCGTCGCGATCGTCCGGTTCGAGGGCGACAAGCTGGTTCACGAACACATCTACTGGGACCAGGCCTCGGTGCTCGTGCAACTCGGCCTGCTCGACCCGACGGGGCTGCCGGTCGCCGGCGCCGAGACCGCGCGAAAGGTGCTGGACAAGACGCTGCCGAGCAACACGCTGATGAGGGCCTGGGCCTCCAGCGAGGGCCGCCCGATCTGAGCGGCCCGCCCGGGGCGCCTCAGTGCAGCAGGCGGGAGCCGGAAAGCCGGCCCAGCTGTTCACGCCTGAGCCGCGCGACGATGTGGCACAGATCGCTGAAGCTCTCGATCGCCGCCATGCGGTCGAAGCCGATGACGATGCCGAACTCGTCCTCGGCCTCGACGATCAGGCTCAGCGTCGTGATCGAATCCCAGGCGCGCACCGTGCGTGTCGATGCGCGCGCGATCTCGGTCGGCGCGAGATCGGGGAACAGGCGCGCGAAGATCATCCCGACACGCGCCGAAACATCGTCAGCCTGATCTGCCATTCGCACGTGCATCTCCCTCTCCGATCGCGCCGCAAGCCGGCCGGCGCGATGTGCCAGCCCCCGTCAGCCGCGGGAAGCGGCAGGCCGGCGCCGCGACGTTCACATTCGTTCGCGCCGCCGGCGAACCGCGCCGGCAGGACGTCGATGCCACGAACATGGAAAACTTGAATGTGATGGGCATCATAGCCACCAACCGAAGCGGACCGACGACGTGCCGCGAGCCCGGCCAGCTTGCGCCGGCGGCCCGTCAGAACAGTTCGATCTCCCCCGCGGCGGGCAGCGGCACGACATCCTTGGCGCCGCTGAGCCGCTCGGCCAGGGTGCCCAGCACGACGGCGCGCGCCGCCCGCGAAGGATCGACCAGCCAGGTCTCCGGCAGGCCCCGGCGCAGATGCTCCATGAAGGTGCGCAACCCCTGCAGCCTCTGGGTGAGGATGTCGAGCATCTGGGCTTCCTGCCGGCACAGGCTGCTCTCCGGCGAGGCGACGAGCGCCGGGCTGAGGACCTCCTGCATCCGTTCGGCATAGGCGCCGAGATCGACCAGTTCGGCCTCGATGATCGCGAACAGCTCGTTCATCGTCATGCCGGTCGGAATGTCATTCATCGTCTCGTCCGGGAGGGCGTGGCTGATGTCGGATGCGGCCATGGCGGGGGGATTCCGTTCAGAACAGTTCGACCGCCCCGCTCGGCGGCGGCGCTCTCAGGGTGCGCAGGTCGGGCTCGGCCCTCAGCAGGGCGGGCTGGTCGGCGGCCAGGAGCGTCTGCCGCGCCCTGCCGGAGACCGGCCAGAACTGGATCCGCCGCCCCCGCTCCCCGCGCAGGCTGCCGCCGACGATTTCGATTCCCTCGGCGGCGAGGAACCGCTCGGCGAAATCGGCGTTGAGCCGGCCGATATCGGTCAGCCCCTTCATCAGGCAGGCCCCGCCGAACAGCTTCGCCTTCAGCCGGTCGCGGCGGGCGCCGTGGCGAAGCAGGTCGTTGATCAGGAGTTCCATCGCATAGGCGCCATAGCGCATCGCGGCGCCGCCGCCGGCCTGCGCATGGGCATCGCCGGGCAGGAGGAAATGATTCATCCCGCCCACGGACGCGCCCGGATCCCAGAGGCAGGCGGCGACGCACGATCCGAGAATCGTGCACAGGACGGCTTCCGGATCGTGTTCGACCCGATGCTCGCCCTGCACGATGTTGATGCGGCGAGCATAGTCCGGTGATGCGGCGGCAACCGGCGTCACGTCAGCGTCCCGAGCACGGCTTCGATCTTCTCCTTCAGGGACTCGGTGGTGAACGGCTTGATCAGGTAATTGTTCACGCCGTGCTCGACGGCGGTCATCACCATCTGCTTGTCCGCGCGGCCGGTGAGCATGATGAAGGCGGTCTTGCTGATCGGCCCGTGCGCGCGCACCGCCCGCAGCAGGCTGAGTCCGTTGAATTTGGGCATGTTGTAGTCCGAGATCACGAGGTGGATCGGCGTCTTGCGCGTCAGCAGCAGCTTCAGCGCCTCCTCGCCATCCTCGGCCTCGACGATTTCGCCGATTCCGAGCGCTTCGAGCCCGACCCGCGCGAGGCTGCGTATTGTCTGCTGATCGTCGACGACAAGAACGGTCAACGAGCTGGCCAAAGGCATCAGACTGCCTCCCTGTAAGTAAGATTCGTGCTCTTGATGATCTGGTCGGCGATCGCCGGCAGCGGCAACTGCCGCTCCACCGCGCCGATCTCGAACGCCGCCTTCGGCATGCCGTAGACGATCGACGAGGCCTCGTCCTGCCCGATCGTCTCGGCACCGCTCTGGCGCATGGCGGCCAGCCCCTCGGCGCCATCCCGGCCCATTCCGGTGAGGATGACCCCCAGGGCCCGCCCCTTCATGACGCGGGCGAACGAGCCGAACAGCACGTCCACCGAGGGGCGGTGGCCGCTGACCCGCTCGCCCTGATGGAGCCGGCAATGCAGCCGGCCGGACCCCGCGACGCCGGCGATTTCGAGATGGGCGTCACCCGGCGCGACATAGACATGGCCCGGCTGCACCACCGCCCCGTTCTCGGCCTCCGCCACGACCGGCGCGCAGAGCCGGTTCAGCCGGTCGGCGAAGCTGCGGGTGAAGGAGGGCGGCATGTGCTGCACCACCAGCGTGGGCGGGCAACTCGCCGGAAAGCGGGACAGCACCTCGATCAGCGCCTCGACGCCGCCGGTCGACGCGCCGATCGCGACGAGCCTTCCGTCGGACCTGAACCCGCCGGCCGACGAGACCGCCGCCGGCCGCGCCGGCGCCGCCTCGCGCGGCCGCAGCCGCAGCCGCGTCTTGGCCGCCGCCTTCACCTTCTCGCCCAGCATGTCGAAATCGTGCCGGTCACCCAGGGACGGCTTCGGCACGCAGTCGAACGCGCCGGCCTCGAGCGCCTGCAGCGTCACCTGCGCGCCTTCCGAGGTCAGGCTGGACACCATGATCACCGGCGTCGGCCGCAGCCGCATGATCTTTTCCAGGAAGTCGAGCCCGTTCATGTTGGGCATCTCGACATCGAGGGTGATCACATCCGGATTGAGTTCCTTGATCGCGCTGCGCGCCTCGTAGGGATCGCCCGCCTCGCCGACCACCTCGATCTCCGGGTCGCGCCGGAGCGAGGCGGAAATCACGCCGCGCATCGTCGCCGAATCATCCACGATCAGAACGCGAACCGTCATCCTCTCATCTCCCGGGCACCGGCAAGCCGGTATGTGGTGATGCCATCGTTGCCGAGAGCGCGTTCGGCCGGGCCGCTCACGCGCTCGGAATGGCCGATATAGAGCGCCCCGCCCTCCTCGAGCAGCGGCACCATTCGGGCCCACACCTGTTTTTGCGTTTCGTCGTCGAAATAGATCACCACGTTGCGGCAGAAGATCGCGTTGAAGCGGCCGCGCATCGGCCAGGTGCCGATGAGGTTCAGGGGCCGGAACGCGACGAGCGACCGCGCGGCCTCGGCAATGCGGAACTTGGGCGAATTGTTGTTCGCCGGCTCGAACCAGCGCTCGCGCAATTCGGGCGGCACCGCGGCGATCTCGCTCGCCTCATAGAGGCCGGCCCGGCCGGTCGCCAGCATTGTGCGGTCGATATCGGTGGCCAGGATCCTGATGTCGAACCGCGGCGCCTCCGGCAGCAGGGCCAGCACGGTCAGCGCGATCGAATAGGGCTCCTGCCCGCTCGAACAGGCCGCCGACCACAGCCGCACGCGGCCACCGCTGCGCGCATGGGCCATCAGCGGCGGCAGGATCCGGCTGCGCAGATGCTCGAAATGATGGGGCTCGCGGAAGAACCGCGTCACGTTGGTGGTCAGCGCGCCCAGCATTTCCTGCCGCTCGGCGCCGCCCTGCTGGCTCTCCACCAGTTCGCAATATTCCGCGAAACTGCCGAGGCCGAGCGTGCGCAGGCGTTTCGCCAGCCGGGAATAGACGAGCGTTGCCTTCGATTCGGGCAGCGCGATGCCGGCCTCCTCGCGCATGATCCGGGCGATGGTGCGGAAATCCTCGCGCGTGAGCACGTATTCCGCCCCGTCGATGAGGCCGTCTCCCTCCCGTCGTGGTCGGGGGCGCAGATTCATGCGGCTTCCCGCTCCACCGCCGGCAGCACATGATCGAGCGAGATCAGGCTGATCATCCGCCCGTCCACCGGCATCAGCCCGCGCACGAAGCTCTTGACCACGTCCGAGGCAATGTCCGGCGTCGGCTGGATCGCGTTGTCGTTCATCGTCAGGATGTCGGACACGGCATCGACGAGCAGGCCGACCATCTGGCGATTGATCTGCACGACGATGATCACGTGCCGGGCCGACGGCTCCGAGCGCGGCAATCCGAGCCGGACCGCGAAATCGACGATCGGCAGCACCGCGCCGCGCAGGTTGATCACCCCGCAGATATAGCCCGGCGCCTGCGGCAGCACGGTCGCCGCGGTCCAGCCGCGGATCTCGCGCACGGCCATGATGTCGACACAGAATTCCTGGACGCCGACACGGAAGGCAATCAGTTCGCGGGCTCCCGACCCGCCGGTCATGACATCATTCATCGCTCAACTCGCTGGCATGAGGGTCGGCTCGACGCGACATGCGTCGGCCCGCAGATTGTCGCTCCTCGTCACGGAGACGATGGCATCGACGTCGAGAATCAGGGCGACGCGGCCATCGCCCATCACGGTTGCCGCCGCGATGCCGGGAACCGCCTGGTAGTTCGCCTCCAGGCTCTTGATGACGACCTGGCGCTGGCCCTGGATTCCATCGACCACGAGAACGGCGCGCACGCCCCCCTCGCCCTCGACCAGCAGCGCCACGCTCTTCTCCGGTTCGGCCGGCACCGGGCGATAGCCCAGCGCGGCGCCGACATCGACGAGCGGAATATAGCCACCCCGCATCCCGATCACCCGGACATCGACCCCGAGCATGTGCACCTGCTCGGCGCGGGGCTGCAGCGTCTCGACGATCGCGCTGAGCGGAACGATCAGCGTATGGCCATCCACGCTGACCACCATGCCATCCAGCACCGCCAGCGTGAGCGGCAGGCTGAGCGTGAAGGTCGAGCCCTGGCCCGGCCGCGAGGCGATCGAAATGCGCCCGCCCAGCGCCTGCACCGAGCGCCGCACCACGTCCATGCCGACGCCGCGCCCGGAAATGTCGGAAATCTCGCTCGCCGTCGAAAATCCCGGCATGAAGATCAGGTTGTCGGTTTCCTCGTCGGTCAGCTGCGCGTCGGGCGAAATCAGCCCGTTCTCGATCGCCTTGGCCCGCACCCGCTCGCGGTTGATGCCCGCGCCGTCATCCTCGACCTCGATGACGATCCGGCCGGAGCGATGCAGCGCCGTGAGCTTCACCACGCCTTCGGCCGGCTTCCCGGCGGCAAGCCGCGCTTCGGTCGATTCCAGACCGTGGTCGATCGCATTGCGGATCATGTGGGTGAGCGGGTCGATGATCCGCTCGATCACCGTCTTGTCGACCTCGGTGCCCTCGCCGTCGGTCAGCAGGCGCACCTGCTTGCCGGTCATCGCCGCGACTTCCCGCACGAGGCGCGGCATGCGCTGGAACACCGAGCGCACCGGCTGGGCGCGGATCGCCATCACGCTGTCCTGGATTTCGCGCGTGAGCTGCTCCAGCTCGTCGAGCGCCGTCACCACGGCCGAGGCGCGGGCCAGCCCAGCCTCGAACACCCGCTGCGAGAGCATCGCCTCGTTGATGACCAGCTCGCCGACCAGATCGATCAGCCGGTCCACCCGGTCGAGATCGACACGGATCGTGGCGCCGACGCCGTGCGACGCCTCGCTCCGCGCCGCCGGCGCCTCGGCCGCGGCCTGGGGCGGATGGTCACGTTCGGCCGAAGCCGCCGCCGGCGCCGCTGCTTCCGCCGCGGGTTCCGGCGCCGCGACGCTCGCCGCCGCATTGCGCAGCAACGCGAGGATTTCGTCATCCGACGGCTGGTCGGCCGGCCGGGCCGGCGGCTCCGGCACCGCCGCGCCCTCGGGCTGGCGCCGCTCGATCACCAGTTCGCAATCGTCCTCGACGAATTCGAAGACGGCGCGGACCGCCTCCTCGGAGCAATCCGCATCGAGCGCGATCGTCCAGGTGAGATAGGCGCCCTCGGGATCGAGCGCGGCAAGATCCGGCAGGCACTCGGGGTCGACCGTCACCCGCGTCGGGCCGAGGCGGCCGAGTTCGCGCAGCAGCAGGGCGGTCTCGTTGGCTTTCGCGTAGAGATCGGCGAACGGCTTGAAGCGGATCATCCAGCCTGGCGCCGCCGGCCTTTCCTCCGCGGCGTCGATCGCCACCGGCACCGCCGCGAACGCGATATCGCCGAAATCGTCGTCGGCTTCGTCGGCCGCGGCGCCGGATCCACCGGTCAGCTGGCGCAATTCGCCCTCGATCCCGGCGATGCGCGCCTGATCGGTGCTGCCGCCGTCGCGCGCCGCCCGCACCAGGTCGGCCAGCGCATCGGCGGCGCGCAGCAGGAGCCGCATCGCCTCCGGCGCGGGGTCGAGCCGCCCGGAGCGGATCAGATCCAGTGCCGTCTCGAACACATGGGCGAAATGCACCAGGTCTTCGAGGCCGAACGCACCCGCGCCGCCCTTGATCGAGTGAACGGCCCGGAAGACGGCGTTCACCGTCTCGGAATCGGTCTCGCCGGCTTCCATCCGCATGAGGCCGGATTCAAGCTCGGCAAGCTGCTCCTCGCATTCCTGGAAAAACGTTTCCCGGATTTCGGCCATCGGATCCATCGATCCACCTCCCGTCATGCGGCAACCCGGCGGATTGCGTCCACAAGCTTCACCGGGTCGAACGGCTTGACGATCCACCCCGTCGCGCCCGCCGCCTTGGCGCGGGCCTTCTTTTCCGGATCAACCTCGGTGGTCAGCACCAGCATCGGCGTCGACCGCCATGATGCGTCCCGCCGCACCGCCTCGATGAAACCGAAGCCGTCAAGCCGCGGCATGTTGATGTCGGTCACGATGACATCCGGCGTCTCGGCCTGCAGCACTTCGAGCCCATGCACGCCGTCCTCGGCCTGGACCACGCGAAAGCCCGCCTCGACCAGCGACATGCGCAGCATGTCCCGCATGGTGCGCGAATCATCCACGGTCAGAATCGTCTTGGTCACGCGGAAATGTCCTCCTGAAATTGAAACGCGGCGGGCCCGACACCGAAAAGGTCGAGCGATGCGACCATCTGGTCCGACATCGGCCCGATGCGGAACGCGTGCCCGTCCGCCTCCCAGGTGGCCCGCGCCGAGAGCAGGACCTGGAGGCACTGGCCGCCAAGCCGCTCGACCGCGCCGGCATCGATCCGAAGATCGCCGCCGCGACGGGCCAGCAACGCCTGCGCCAGCGGCGACGCCGCCTTGAGGTCGAGAATGGGATCGAGCATCAGCTGTTCCGTGGTGTCGGTCGTGGTTGACATGTCGTTCAAAAATCCTCCCAGCCGTCATCGCCGGCAGCGGCCGTCACGGCGGCGGACGGCGCCGGCGCACGCGGGGTGACCGGCCGCGCCGGCGCGGCGGCGCGCATCGTTGCCGACGTCTCAAGTCTGGAGCCGGTGCCCGCGACCCCGCGCCGGCGACCGGGGGCGGCACCCGGCGCCGCGACCGGGGCGCCGATCTGGAACCGGCCGATCATCGCGGCGAGTTCGTTGGTTTCCTGCAGCAGGTTGTGGCTGGCGGCTGTGGATTGCTGGACCATGGCGGCATTCTGCTGCGTGGTCTGGTCCATCTGGCCGACAGCGGCATTCACCTGCACCAGCCCGGTCGACTGCTCCTGCGCCGAGGCGGCGATTTCGCCGACGACGCCGTTGATCTCGCCGATCTGGGCAACGATCCGCTCCAGCGCCCGGCCGGTCTGCCCGACCAGGTCGACCCCCGCGACCACCTGCTGGTTCGATGTCGAGATCAGCGTCTTGATTTCCTTGGCCGCGTCGGCCGAACGCTGCGCCAGCGCGCGCACCTCGGAGGCGACCACGGCGAAGCCGCGCCCCGCCTCGCCGGCCCGCGCCGCCTCGACACCCGCGTTCAGCGCCAGCAGGTTGGTCTGGAAGGCGATCTCGTCGATCACGCCGATGATGTTGCCGATCTGCCTCGACGACGCCTCGATCTCGCCCATCGCCTGCACGGCCTGGGACACCACGGCGCCGCCGCGCTCGGCATCCTGCGTCGCGGTGCCGACCACGTTCCTTGCGTGGATCGCCGCCTCCGCGGTCTTGCGCACCGTCGCGGTGATCTCGTCGAGGGCGGCGACCGTCTCCTCGAGGGTGGCGGCCTGCTGCTCGGTGCGGCGGGAGAGATCGTCGGCCCCGCTGGAAATCTGACCGGTGCCGGCGCCGATGGCCGCGGCATTGGTCGCGATCAGCCGCATCGCCTCCTGCAGGCGGTCCATCGCGGCGTTGAAGTCGGTCCGCAACGTCTCGAATTCCGGCGCGAACGGCTCCATCAGCCGCTCGGTGAGCACGCCGGCAGCGAGCCTTTCGAGCGCGCCGCCGAGGCTGCGGATCATGCGGTCGAGCCGCTCGCGGACCTCGGCCTCGCGCAGCCGCTCCGCGCGGCTCCGCTCGGCCTCGCGGTCGGCCATCGCCCGCACCTCGCCCTCGGCGCGCTGCCGGGCCAGCTCCGCCTCGCGGAAACGGTCGATCACCCGGGTCAGCCGGCCGACGCAATCGCGATACCCGGTGAAGCGCACGGGCGCGCCGTAATTGCCGGCGACCATCGACTCCATCCGCTCGATCGTGGCGGTGAACGGGTCGGTGATCACCCGCCAGGTGACGTAGCCGCCGACGATCGACCACAGCAGGGTCACGGCGCCGACCACCACGGGCAGCCCTTCCGGCCCGCCGTTGCCGGCCCAGATCACGGCCAGGAAGCCGGCGAGGATCAGAAAGGTCTCCGACCCGAAGGCGACGGCGAGCTTGGTCCGGATCGGCGCGACCTCGCGGAACCAGGTGATCATCGCCCGCCTCCGGACAGGCGCGGCTGCGGCGCGAGCGCTTCCGGCATGGCGCCGGAGCCTCTTCGTCGATGCCGGCCGCACGGCAGGAACTGGCGGTCAAGATCGGTCATGCAATACGACTCCGCACTGGGCACGCCTCCGCGTTTCCGAAACGGCTTCCGGATGCCGGCGGCGAATGTCGCGGCGCGCGCAGTACCGACCCTGTTGGCCCCGCAAACGCGCTTCCTCGCACACCGGCGCGGCTGAAGCCCGCCCCGGCAGCGACCCTATGAGCGAAAGATTATGGGATCGTTAATCCGGCGAACCGTTGCGGCATTTTTTGCCGCCGGCACCGCGCGGCCCGTTCAGCCGGAGGCGAGTTCCCGCGACCGGGCGGTGGCGGCGGCGATCGCCCGGCGCATCGCGTCCGGCCAGGCCGCATCGTCCATCAGCACGGCGAGCGCGCGCTCGGTCGTGCCCTTCGGGCTGGTGACGGCGCGGCGGAGCGCATCCGCCGGCTGGTCGCTCGCCGCGAGCAGCGCGGCCGAGCCGATCACCGTCTGGCGGGCGAGGCGGCGGGCGAGATCCGCCGGAATGCCCTGTTCGAGGGCGGCCGCCTCCAGCAGTTCGACCAGCAGGAACACATAGGCCGGCCCGCCGCCGGAGACCGCCGTGACCGGATCGAGCAGCGCCTCGTCGTCCACCATCGCGACGTCGCCGACCGCGCCGAGCAGCGCCTCGGCCAGCGCGCGGCGCGCGGGCGCCACACCCGCGCCGGCCACCGCCACCGTGATGCCCTGGCGCACGGCGGCCGGCGTGTTCGGCATGGCGCGCACGATGGCGCCGCCCGGAAAGCGGCCGGCCAGCCAGTTGATGGTGATTCCCGCCATGATCGAGACGATGACGGCCTCGCCGGCGAACCGCGCCAGCCCGTCCACCGCCGCTTCCGCCATCTGCGGCTTGACCGCGAGGATCACCGCGCCCGGCGCGAAACCGGCCGGGACCGCCCCGATGGAGGGCACGACCTCGACCCCGTCACCCGCCAGCGCCTGCGCCTCGGCGCCCGGATCGATGACGACGACGCGGGAGACGCCGCGCTCGCGCCAGCCGGCGAGCATGGCCGAGCCCATCTTGCCGCCGCCCAGAAGCAGCAGCGGCGGCAGCACCGCGTCGGTCATGCCTCGCCCGCGCACTCCAGCATGGCCGCGGCCAGCGCCTCGTCCGGCGTCTTGCCGCCCCACAGCACGAACTGGAAGGCGGGGAAGAACCGCTCGCACTCCGACACCGCGATATCCACCATGTCCTCGACGCTTTCGGCCGAGGCGCCGCCGGCGCCGCGCAGCAGCACCGAATGGCGGAACACCGGCATGCCGTCGTCATGGTCCATGCCGAAATGGCCGATCCAGAGCTTCTCGTTCGCCCGGGCCAGCAGCTCGTACAGCGCGCCGCGCCGGCGTTCCGGCGCCTTGAGGTCGAAGGTGCAGGAGAAATGCATCACCGAGATCTCGTGCGACCACGAGAAATAGAGCCCGTAGTCGCACCAGCGCCCGGGCGCCTCGGCCGCCATTTCGCTGTCGCTCCGGCGGTCGAACGCCCAGTCGTTCGCGGCGACGACCTGCTCGACGATATCCAGCGGATTGCTGACGGTTTCGGGGGATTCAGTGGCCAGGGAGGTCATAGAGGATCTCCTCCTTGAGTGCGGGAGCCAAGCCGGAGGCGGCGAGCCGGTTGCCGACCGGCGGATGACCGCTCCGAATCGGAGTGTACCGTAAGTTCATGTGGCGCCGCAATCGAACTCTACAATCCCACGATAAACAAACGATAAAACCCGCCGTGAGGGGCGGGTTTCATGCAGTTCTCGCTATGAGTGCGGCGAGGATCAGGCCGATTTCGCCTCGCGCCGGGCCGCCGCCTTCGCCACGCGGCGCTTCAGGGTGCGCGCCTCGTCGGTCAGCTTGCGGTTCGGCGTGTCCAGCAGGAACGCGTCCAGCCCGCCCTTCTGCTCGATCGTCGCGAGGCCGCGCGGCGTCACCCGCAGCTTGACCGAATGGCCCAGCGCGTCGGACTGCAGCGCGCTGTCCTGCAGGTTCGGCAGGAACCGGCGGCGCGACTTGTTGTTCGCGTGGCTCACATTGTTGCCGGAGAGCACGCTTTTGCCGGTGATGTCGCAGCGACGGGTCATGACGAAAACCTCGATCCAGAAAGCCGGCGTGCCGGCCAGAAGCGGAGACGGAACACGAAAACACGTCCCGCGCCATGGACCCCACGGCGCGGCGTTGCGGCTATATCGCCAAATCCGGCGTCCGGGTCAAGCGCCGGCCGGGCCAGCTATTCGGTATAGATCATTTTCCGGGTCATGCCGCCATCGGCGACGAACTCGGCGCCGGTGCAGAACCCCGAGTCCGGCCCGAGCAGGAAGGCGGCGAGCGCCGCGATGTCCGCCACGGTGCCGACGCGCCCGGCAGGGTGCTGCGCGTGGTCGGACGGGGCGATCGGGTATTTCCCGGTATCGATCCAGCCGGGGCTGATGCAGTTCACCCGCACATCCGGCCCGAGCGAGACGGCAAGCGCATGGCTGAGCGCCACGATCCCGCCCTTCGCCGCGGCGTAGCTCTCGGTGTCCGGCTCGGACATGTGCGCCCGCGTCGAGGCGATGGTGACGATGGCGCCCTTCGCCGCCCGCAGCATCGCCTCCGCCCCGCGCACGAGGAGAAAGATGCTGGTCAGGTGGGTGTCGATCACCGCGCGCCATTCGGCGAGGCCGATCGCGCCGATCGGCTTGCGGATCATGAACCCGGCATTGCAGACCAGCCCGTCGAGCCGGCCCTCATGCGCCGCGACGCCCTCGATCAGCCGGGCGACATCCGCCTCGTCGGCGACGTCGCAGCGCACGAGGCGCACCCCGTCGGGCGGTGTCAGGCCCTCGATGTCGCGATCGGCGGCGACCACGCGCCAGCCGCGCCCGGCGAGATGCGCGCCGATCGCGGCCCCGATGCCGCGCCCGCCGCCGGAGATCAGCGCCACCCGGCCCGTCATCGCAAGTGCCCCGTCGCGCCGCCCCTCACGCCGCGCCCGCGACCTTCGACTTGAGCTGCCCGCAGGCGGCGAGGATGTCCTGCCCGCGCGGGGTGCGCACGGGGGCGGCATAGCCGGCGTCCATCACGATGTTGGCGAAGCGGCGGATGGCGTTGCCGCTCGATGTTTCGTAGGTCGAGCCCGGCCAGGGGTTGAACGGGATCAGGTTCACCTTGGCCGGGATGCCGTCGATCAGCTCGACCAGGCGGCGGGCGTCGGCCTCGCTGTCGTTGATGCCCTTGAGCATCACGTATTCGAAGGTGATCCGCCGCGCGTTGGAGGCGCCGGGATAGCGCCGGCAGGCGGCGATCAGCTCGGCGATGTTGTATTTGCGGTTGAGCGGCACGATCACGTCGCGCACGTCGTCGGTCACGGCGTGGAGCGACACCGCGAGATTGACGCCGAGTTCCGCCCCCGCCCGGTCCATCATCGGCACGACGCCGGAGGTCGAGAGCGTGATCCGCCGGCGCGACAGGCCGATGCCCTCGCCGTCCATCACGATCTTCATCGCCTTGGCGACGTTCTCGTAATTGTAGAGCGGCTCGCCCATGCCCATCAGCACGATGGTGGAGAGCAGCCGCGGCGTCTCGCCCTTCGGGCTCGGCCATTCGCCATAGGCGTCGCGCATCGCCATGAACTGGCCGACGATCTCGGCGGCGGAGAGGTTGCGCGTCAGCCGCTGGGTGCCGGTGTGGCAGAACCGGCAGGACAGCGTGCAGCCCACCTGCGAGGACAGGCACACAGCGCCGCGATCCTCGGTGACATCGGGGATATAGACGGTCTCGACCGCCTCGTGGTCGCGGAAGCGGAACAGCATCTTGCGCGTCTCGTCGGCGCTGAGATGGTCCGCCGCCACTTCGGGCCGGCCGATGGCGAACCGTTCGGCGAGCTTCGCGCGCAGGGGCTTGGCGATATTCGCCATCGCGGCGAAATCGGTCACCCCCTGGTGGTAGATCCAGTGCCAGAGCTGCTTGGCGCGGAAGGGCTGCTCGCCGATCTCGGCCATCGCCGCGGCGAGTTCCTCGCGCGAGAGGCCGACGAGGTCGCGCCGCCCGTCCGCCAGCTCGTTCGAGGGCGGGGCGAACAGCGCGGCCTTGGCGAGGATGCGCGCCCGCGCCGCCTCGTCCAGCCCGTCCGTCGCCGGCGCGTCCGCGCGCATCGCCGCCGTCACCCGGTCAGGACTTCGCCTTGTGCCCGGCCGGCGGGCAGGCCTTGACGATCGCCTTGTAGGCATCGCCGAACCCGTCGAGGCTGAACGTGTCGCTCACCGCCTTCGCCCCCTTGCCCGTGCTCGCCACGGCCGAGGCGCCGCCGAGGAACGCCTTCACCGTCGCCGGGCCCTTGAGCGCGTAGGCCATGTTGTCCTTGGTGAAGAATTTCAGCGCGGCGCCGCCGACCTTGACCGTCACGTCCTGCTTCTTGGCGTAGGTGACGCCCTGGCTGAGCGAGATCTCGTCGCGGAACGTCGCGCGTTCGGCCACGGTGAGCATCGCCGGCGCGGTCTTCGACCCCTTCTCCGGCTTGGCCGTGGCGAAGGCGTAGCAGACCATGTCCGGGCCGGTGCCGTAGGTCGCCGCCGTCCAGGCCTTGAACGTGCCGAGCGGCTTCGGCTGGTCGGCGGCCCTGGCCGCGAGGGGCGCGACGAGCGGCAGGGCGATCGCGGCGCCGAAAAGGTATGCGGTGGATTTTTTCATGAGCACGAGCCTTACGCCGGCACCCGGCCGGCCGCAAGCGGCGAGACGCGGCCGGCGGGCCGCGAACGGCCCGGCCGGCCGAAGCACGCCGGTCAGTGATGGTCGTAGCGGATGCCGATATCGACCTGGCGCAGCGCCTCGTTCACCGCCCGGAGCGCTGCGATGCGATGCCCGCCCTTGTCGCGGTCGGCGATCTGCAACTGGTGGCGCGCGGCGAGCAGCGCCCGGCGCGCCTGCATCATGTGCCCCTGATATTCGGCCTGGGCGACACCGCCGGCAAGACCGCCGGCGATCAGCGCGCCGCCGAGGATCGCCGCGAATTGCTTGCGCGAAATGTTCATCACGTCGGAACTCCCCATGGTTGACGAGAGTGCTACAAGAGGCGACGAAGATGACCGGATCGCGGCGGTCCTGTGACATTCCGGTGAATTCTTGCCGGCGCGTTCTGGCCGGTGAACGCCGGCCAGTGAGCCCGGGCGCCGCGCCGGCCCCGACACCACGGAGGTTCCAGAGGGATGCGCCACCGCCGCACCGCCGCCACGACCCGCCTCGCGGCCCTGCTGCTCGCCTGCGGCGCCCTCGCCGGCTGCGCCGGCGGCGGCCAGACCGCCTATTACCGCAAGAACCCGCACGCGCTGATGCGCCAGGTGGTCCGCTGCGAGAACAATGGCGGCGCGCTGGCCAACACCCCGCATTGCCGCGAGGTGCTGCGCATCAACAACAGCCTATTCTGAGACGCCGCCGAAGCGCGCGATCAGCGACGAGGTGTCCCAGCGCCGCCCGCCCATCTGCTGCACATCGGCATAGAACTGGTCGACCAGCGCGGTGAGCGGCAGCCGCGCCCCGGTTTCCTTCGCCTGGGCGAGGCAGATGCCGAGGTCCTTGCGCATCCAGTCCACCGCGAAGCCGAAATCGAATTTCTTCTCCGTCATCGTCTTCCAGCGGTTTTCCATCTGCCAGCTCTGCGCAGCACCTTTCGAGATCGCGCCGATCACCTTTGCCGCGTCGAGCCCGGCGGCCTCGGCGAAATGCAGCCCCTCGGCGAGGCCCTGGACGACGCCGGCGATGCAGATCTGGTTGACCATCTTGGCGAGCTGCCCGGCCCCGTGCGGGCCGATATGGCTGATATTGGCGCCGTAGCAGCCGATGACCGGCTTCGCCCGCTCGAAATCCGCCGCCTCGCCGCCCATCATCACCGTGAGCTTGCCGTTCTCCGCCCCGGCCTGGCCGCCGGATACCGGCCCGTCCATCACGCCGAAACGCCCGCCGGCGGCCTCCGCCAGCTCGCGCGCCACCGTGGCCGAGGCCGTGGTGTGGTCGACGAACAGCGCGCCCTCCTTCATGCCGGCGAAGGCGCCGTCCGGCCCGATCGTCACCGAACGGAGATCGTCGTCGTTGCCGACGCAGCAGAACACGAAATCGGCCCCCGCCGCCGCCTCGCGCGGGGTCGGCGCCGCCGTGCCCTTGTGCTGCCTGGTCCAGGCCTCGGCCTTGGCGTGGGTGCGGTTATAGACCGTCACCTCATGCCCGCCGGCGGCCAGATGCCCCGCCATCGGATAGCCCATCACCCCAAGCCCGATGAACGCCACCTTCGCCATTTTTCTGCTCCTTCCCTGAAATTCCGTTCAGCCGGCGGCGCCCGCCGCGATCAGCCGGTCGATCTCGGCGGCCGGATAGCCCAGCTCCGCCAGCACGTCCCGCGTGTCCGCGCCGGGCGCCGGCACGTCGCGCCGCGCCGTGCTGCGCGCCCCGTCCATGCTGATCGGCAGGCCCGGCAGGCCGATTTTCCGCCCGTCCGGCAGGCTGACCTCGACCAGCCCGCCCGACTCCCGCAGGTGCGGATCGGCGAACAGGTCCGCCGGCTTCGCGATCGGCGCGAAGGGCAGGCCCAGCCGTTCGCAGCGCGCGACCAGATCCGCCGCGCTGAACCGCGCGAAGGCGGCGGCGATCACCGGCAGGGTGCGCGGGCGCGCCGCCCGCCGCTCGGCCTGCGTCGCCAGCCCCGGATCGTCGGCCAGCGCGGCCAGCCCGAACTCGGCGCACAGCACCTTCCATTGCGTGTCGGTGACGACGCCGATGAAGATCTGCTGCCCGTCCTTCGTGTTGAAGATGTCATAGACCGGCCAGGCCACGTCGCGCGCGCTCATCGGCGCCGGCTCGACGCCGGTGATGGCCGCCTGCGCCATGTGCTGCGCCATCAGCATCGCGACGCTCTCGAACAGGCCGGACTGCACGTGCTGGCCGCGCCCGGTCCGCTCCCGCTCGGCGAGGGCGGCGAGCACCGCGATGGCGCCGTAGCTGCCGCCCATGATGTCGATCACCGAGGCGCCGGCCCGCAGCGGCTGGCCGATCGGCCCGGTCATGTAGGCGAGGCCGCCCATCATCTGCACCACCTCGTCGAGCGCGGTGCGGTGTTCGTACGGCCCGGGCAGGAAGCCCTTGAGCGAGCAGTAGATGAGCCGCGGGTTTTGCGCCGCGCAGGCCGCGTAGCCGAGGCCGAGCCGCTCCAGCGCGCCGGGGCGGAAATTCTCGGTCAGCACGTCGGCCCGCGCCACCAGGTCCCGCGCCACTTCGAGCCCCTCGGGCGATTTCAGGTCGAGCATGACGCTGCGCTTGTTGCGGCTCGCCATGGTGAAGAAGCCGATTCCCGAGCCGGTCAGCCGGCGGGTGTTGTCGCCGTCCGGCATCGGCTCGATCTTCACCACGTCGGCGCCGAGATCGCCGAGGATCAGCCCGGTCGTCGGCCCCATCACCATGTGCGCGAACTCGACGACGCGCAGCCCCGCCAGCGGTGTGCCGCTCATGCCGCGCCCCTCACGCCGCCTGGCGATAGGTGCGCGGAATGCCCGCCTTCGCGACCTGGCCGTGCATCGGCTCGGCCGGCAGCCCCTCGTGCAGCAGGCGCCGCGCGGCGATCAGCGCCGCAAGGTCGATGCCGGTGCCGAAGCCCATGCTCTCCAGCATGAACACGAGATCCTCGGTGACAATGTTGCCCGACGCCCCGGGCGCGAACGGGCAGCCGCCGAGCCCGGCGAGGGCGGCGTCGAAATCCCTGATCCCGACCTCGAGCCCGGCCAGCGCGTTGGCGAGGCCGAGGCCCATCGTGTCGTGCAGGTGCAGGCCGCGCAGCGCCGGGCCGATCTCGCGCCGCACCGCCCGCACGACCGACTTGATCTGCGCGGGGTTGGCGTAGCCCACCGTGTCGGCGAGGCCGATCTGCTCCACCCCCGTCTCCGCGAGTGCGGCGGCGATGCGCACCACCTCGCGCTCGGGCACCACGCCGTCGATCGAGCAGCCGAAGGCGGTCGAGCAGGCGACCTCGATTTCCGCCGGATTGCCCGCGCTTTCCATCCACTCGACGATCTGGCCGACCACCGCCACCTGCTCGTCCGGCGCGCGGTTCAGGTTGGCGCGCGAATGCCCCTCGCTCACCGAGACCGGAATGCTGACCCGGTGCGCCCCGGCCGCCACCGCCGCCTGCGCCCCGCGCAGGTTCGGCGCCAGCGCGACGACGACGAGCCCCGGAATCTCCTTCGCGAAGCGGACCACCGCCTCGGTATCGGCCATTTGCGGGATGAGCTTCGCCGGCACGAAACTGCCGACCTCGATCTCCTTTACCCCGGCCTTCGCCAGGGCGGCGATCCAGTCGCATTTCGCCCCGGTTTCCATTCTCGACTTGGCCATCTGCAGCCCGTCGCGCGGGCCGACCTCGCAGATCATCACGTGTTCGCTCATGGCCGCAATCTGCGCCCACAGCACCGCCGGGACAAGCCCCGCGCCGCCGGGTTTGGCAGGGCGCGCCGGCAATGCTACGAACCCGCGCGATGACCGCCGTGACCCCATCGCCGAAGGCCGCCGAGGCCGCCACCAACGGGCTCGTGCTCGCCCTGCCCAAGGGCCGCATCCTGAAGGAATGCGCGCCGCTGCTCGCCGCCGCCGGCATCGCGCCCGAGCCGGACTATGCCGACGAGAGCAGCCGGCGGCTGCGCTTCCACACCGCGATCCCCGAGCTCGACGTGATCCGCGTGCGCAGTTTCGACGTCGCCACCTTCGTCGCCTTCGGCGCCGCCGAGATCGGCATCTGCGGCGCCGACGTGCTGATGGAGTTCGACTATCCGGAAATCTACGCGCCGCTCGACCTCGGCATCGGCGCCTGCCGCATCGCCGTCGCCGAGCCGGCGGACGCGGCCGGGCGCACCGATTTCAGCCGCCTCTCGCGCGTGCGCGTCGCCAGCAAATACCCCAACATCACCCGCCGGCATTTCGCCGCGCGCGGCATCCAGGCCGAGATCGTGGCGCTGAACGGCGCGATGGAGCTGGCCCCCGGCCTCGGCCTGTCGCGCCTGATCGTCGACCTGGTGCAGACCGGCTCGACGCTGAAGGCCAACGGCCTGGTCGAGACCGAGACCATCGCCCATGTCACCTCGCGGCTGATCGTCAACCGCACCGCGCTGAAGACAAGGCCGGAGGAAATCGCCCACTGGATCGCCCGCTTCCGCGACGCGCTGGCCGCCGCATGATCCGCCGTCTCCACACCGCCGAACCGGGCTTCGCCGCCGCCCTCGCCGCCCTGGCCAGCGACCGCGCCAGCGCCACCGACGTCGCCGCCCCGGTCGCCGCGATCATCGCCCGGGTGCGCGCCGAGGGCGACGCCGCGCTGATCGACCTCACCCGCCGCTACGACCGCTTTCCCCTCACGCCGGAAACCCTGCGGGTGAGTGCCGCCGAGATCGACGCCGCCTGCGCCCGCGTCGGCGCCGGGCAGCTTGAGGCGATCGACCTCGCCGCGACCCGGATCGAGGCGTTCCACCGCGCCCAGCTGCCGCGGGACATCGCCTTCACCGACGCCGCCGGCGCGCGGCTCGGCCTGCGCTGGGGGCCGCTCGACGCCGTCGGGCTCTACGTGCCGGGGGGCAAGGCGTCCTACCCCTCCTCGGTGCTGATGAACGCGATTCCCGCCCGGGTCGCCGGCGTCGGGCGGATCGCGATGTGCGTGCCGACGCCGGACGGGCAGATGAACGACCTCGTCCTCGCCGCCGCGCGGCGCGCCGGGGTGGCGGAGATCTACCGCGTCGGCGGCGCGCAGGCCGTCGCCGCCCTCGCCTACGGCACCGCCACCATCGCCCCGGTCGATCGCATCGTCGGGCCGGGCAACGCCTTCGTCGCCGAGGCGAAGCGGCAGGTGTTCGGGCAGGTCGGCATCGACTCCATCGCCGGCCCCTCGGAAGTGCTGATCATCGCCGATGCCGGGCAGGACCCGTGGCGCGTCGCCCTCGACATGATCGCCCAGGCCGAGCATGACGAGGCGGCGCAGTCGCTCCTCGTCACCGACGATGCGGCGCTGGCCGAGGCCGTCGCCGCCGAACTCGCCCGCGCGCTGGAAACCCTGCCCCGCGCCTCGATCGCCGCCGCCTCGCTCGCCGCCCATGGCGCGATCATCATCGCCCGCGATCTCGACGAGGCCGCCGAGATCGCCAACCGCGTCGCCCCGGAGCATCTCCAGGTGATGACGGCGGAGCCTGATTCCGTGTTCGCGCGGATCCGCCATGCCGGCGCCGCCTTTCTCGGCGCCGACGCGCCGACCGCGATCGGGGACTATGTCGCCGGGCCCAACCACGTGCTGCCGACCGGCGGCACGGCGCGGTTCTCCTCCGGCCTGTCGGTGTTCGACTTCCTCAAGCGCACCACCTTCGTCGCCCTCGATCCGGCGGCGATGGCGTCCATCGGACCCGCCGCGGCGACGCTGGCGGTGGCCGAGAGCCTCGACGGCCACGCCCGTTCCATCCGCGCAAGGCTGACCCGCAACCGGGCGGAAAACTTGACCTGAACGCGCCATCGGCTCATTTGAACCGCATGTTGCAATTTTTTATCGAGGTTTGATGTCAAAAGAAGACATGATCGAGTTCAGCGGCACCGTCGCGGAGCTGCTCCCGAACGCGATGTTCCGGGTGAAACTCGACAACGACCATATCATTCTCGCCCATACGAGCGGCAAGATGCGCAAGAACCGCATCCGCGTGCTGGCCGGTGACCGCGTCAACGTCGAAATGACGCCCTATGATCTGACCAAGGGCCGGATCACCTTCCGCTTCAAGTAAGCCGGACCGCCGCATGGCCGACCTGATCCTGGCCTCGTCGAGCCCCCGCAGGCTCGACCTGTTGCGTCAGCTCGGCATCGTCCCCGACGCGGTGATGTCCCCCGATATCGACGAAACCCCGCACAAGGCGGAACCGCCCCGGCTCTACGCCGCGCGCATGGCGGCGGAGAAGCTCGCTTCCGTCACCGCGCCGGGCGCCTTCGTCATCGCCGCCGATACCGTCGTGGCGCTCGGCCGCCGCATCCTGCCCAAGACCGAAACCGAGGCCGAGGCGCGCCGCTGTCTCGACCTGCTCGCCGGCCGCCGCCACCGGGTGCATTCCGCCGTCGCCGTGCGCGGGCCGGACGGGCGCATCGCCGCGCGCAACGTGATGACCACCGTCGGCTTCGCCCGGCTCGACCGCGACGCCGCCGAGGCCTATCTCGCCAGCGGCGAATGGCGCGGCAAGGCGGGTGGCTACGCGATCCAGGGCCGGGCGGCGGGGTTCGTCGATTTTCTCGCCGGCTCGCATTCCGGCGTGGTCGGCCTGCCCCTGCACGAAACGCTGAACCTGCTGCGCGGCCTCGGCTGGCGGGCATGAGCGCCGTCATCCGCGCCGGGCTGCGCGGCGGCACGGTGCATCTCGCGCTGACCGAATCCGGCACGCTCGCCGGCTACACGCGCTGGCGGCCCGACGCGCCGGATGGCGTCGGCGATCTCCGCTCCGGCCGGATCACCGCCCGCGCCCCGGCACTTGGCGGCGCGTTCGTCGATCTCGGCGACGGATCGGGCTTCCTGCCCGACAGCGCGGGCGGCAAGAGCCTCGCCGAGGGCGGTGCCGTCGCGGTCCGCATCACCCGCGCGCCGCAGGGCGGCAAGGGCCCGCGCCTCGCGCTGGCGGAAGGTGTAGCACCCGGCGCGAAGCCCGGCCTGCTCGCCCGCGGCCCCGGCCCGATCGCCGAGTTCCGCGCCCTGCATCCGGCCGCGCCGATCCTCGCCGATGACTGGGAACTCGTCGCGCTGCTGCGCGTGGCGCATGAGGGGGTCGCGCACGATCCGGCCAGCCTCGCCCCGGTGGCGGAGGAGATCGCCGCGCTCGCCGAGCCGGTCTTTCCGCTGCCGCAGGGCGCGCGCGGCACGGTCTGCCCGACGCCGGCGCTCACCGCGATCGATATCGATGCCGGCGCGGCCACCGCCGAGCGGGGCGACAAGCATGGCGCGCAGCTCCGGCTCAACCGCGCCATCATTCCCGAACTCGCCCGGCAGATCCGGCTGCGCAACCTCGCCGGCGCGATCCTGGTCGATTTCGCCGGAATGAAACCCGCCGCCCGGCCGAAACTGGCCCCCGACCTTGCCGCCGCCCTCGCGCGCGATCCGCTCCGCCCGCGCCTGCTCGGCTTCTCGGCACTCGGCTTCGCCGAGATCAGCCGCCCCCGCATCCGCCCGCCGCTGCACGAGTTGCCGCCATGACCGACGAACCGGCTCCCGCAAGCCCCCCCCGCCGCAAACCCGCCGGCGCCTGCCCGATCTGCGGCCGGAAGGCGCAGGAGGCGCACCGCCCGTTCTGCTCGGCGCGGTGCCGCGCGATCGATCTCGGCCGCTGGTTCGGCGAGGATTACAGGTTGCCGAGCGACGAGGCGCCGTTGACCGATTCCGAATAGGTCTCGAGCCGGGCGAGCGCGGCCGCCACGTCCGGCACCACCTCGATCAGCTCGCGCGCCGACGGCCGGGCGAAACCGTCCTCGATCACGCCGTCGATCAGCGCCGCCACCCGGCTCGCCCAGCCGCGGATGTCGATCAGCAGGATCGGCTTGGTGTGGCGGCCGAGCTGCTTCCAGGTGAGGATCTCCATCAGCTCGTCCAGCGTGCCGAGCCCGCCGGGCAGCACGACGAACGCGTCCGCCCGGGCGAACATGCGCCGCTTGCGGGTATGCATCGTGTCGGTGACGATCAGTTCGGTCAGGCCGGGAAACTCGACCTCACGGGCGCGCAGGAAATCGGGGATGATGCCGGTCACCGCCCCGCCGGCGCCGAGCGCGGCCCCGGCGGTCGCCCCCATCAGCCCGACATTGCCGCCACCGAACACCAGGGTCATGCCCCGCGCGGCCAGCCCCTCGCCGAGGGCGCGCGCCGCCGCGAGATAGTCGGGCGCCGCCCCCGGGGACGAGCCGCAAAATACCGTGACCGAAATGTGACTCATATTCCAGAATTACCTGCCGAACCTTTCGAGACGGCCGTCCTCGTGGCAGGATAATGCAGGATAGGCAAGCGATCGGCATCAAGAGTTCTTTACATGTCAACCAACCAGACCCCCAGCGGCGAGAGCCAGGGCGAACGGACGCGCGCTCCCGGCTGGCTGCCCGGTGCGGCGATCGGCGCGCTCGGCCTCTGCGCCGTGATCGGCCTCGCCGTGCTCGGCAACCGCCGCGACATCGAACCGACCCGGCCGGTCGCGCCGCCGCCGAACGCCACCGTCCATCCCGCCGCGTCGCCGGCCAGGCCCGCCGGCACCCCGAGCTTCGACACGGTGCGCGTCGATGCCGGCGGCAACGCGGTGATCGCCGGCCACGCCGCGCCCGGCGCCACCGTCACCATCACCGCCAACGGCAAGACGATCGGCACGGTGAAGGCGGATTCCTCCGGCAGCTTCGCCTTCGTCACCTCCCGCCCGCTGCCCGCCGGCGGCCAGCAGCTCGCCCTTTCCGCCACCGGCCCCGGCGGCCAGACCCTGGCCAGCAACCGCGACGTCACCGTCTCGGTGCCCGCCGCGCCGAACGAGGGGCCGCTCGCGGTGCTCGCCGGCAAGAGCGGCGAGCCCTCGAAGGTGCTGAGCGGCCAGGGCCCGGCGCCGGGCACGCTCGGCATCGGCTCGGTCGACTACGACGGCAAGGGCCACGCGCTGATCGCCGGCACGGCGAAGCCCGGCGCGCAAGTCTCGCTCTCGCTCGACGGCGCTCCGCTCGGCACCGCGACCGCCGGCCCGGATGGCCGCTGGACGCTGAAGGTCGAGCACATGCCGGCGAAGCCCGGCACCTTCAGCCTCACGGCGCATGACGCGAAGGGGGCCGTCATCGGCGAGATGAAGACCGCCTACGCCCCGCGCGCGGTCGGCCCGGTCGCGCCGCACCATGTCGTGATCGAGCGCGGCGACTGCCTGTGGCTGATCGCCCGGCGCGTCTATGGCCGCGGCGTCGACTATTCGCTGATCTACAAGGCGAACGAGGCGAGCATCCGCGATCCCAACCTGGTCTATCCCGGCCAGCGCTTCGTGCTGCCGCCCGCATCCGGCGCCGCGCCGGCGCCGGCGGCCGCAACGGCCCGGCCCGCGCCGCCCGCCGCCCGGCCCGCGCCGCCGCCGGCCAGCGCCGGCACGAGCTGATCCCGCACGAGCTGATCCCGCCCCTGGGCGAAGGGCGTTCTTGCCAGTCCTCGCCCCGCTCGCCATAACCCGCGCATGGACATCATCGACTCCGTGCGCGCCGCCCTGGTGCCGCCGCACCGCGCCGGCCGGCCGTTCATCGCCGCCGGCCTCGTCGTCTTCCTGATCGGCCTCGCCACCGCCGGCTGGCTGGCCTGGCTCGGCGCGCTGTTCGCGCTGTTCTGCCTGTTCTTCTTCCGCGACCCCGCGCGCGTGCCGCCCGCCCGGCCCGATGCCCTGCTCGCCCCGGCGGATGGCCGCGTCGTCATCATCGACGAGGCGCTGCCGCCGCCCGAGCTCGGCCTGCCGGCGGTGATGATGCCGCGCATCGCCACCTTCCTCTCGGTGCTCGACGTGCATGTGAACCGCGTGCCGATGGCCGGCATCGTCACCCGCATCTCCTACCGCCACGGCAAGTTCGTGAACGCGGCGGCGAAGGAGGCCGAGGAGAACGAGCGCAACGCCCTCGCCATCCGCCTCGATTCCGGCGCCGAGATCGCGGTGGTGCAGATCGCCGGGCTGATCGCGCGGCGCATCCTGTGCGACGTGCACGAGGGCGACCGGGTGGAAACCGGCGCGCGCTTCGGCATCATCCGCTTCGGCAGCCGCACCGATCTCTATCTGCCGCCCGGCACGGTGCCGCTGGTCGCGGTCGGCCAGCGCATGGTCGGCGGCGAGACGGTGATGGGCCTGCTGCCCCCCGCCGCGCCGCAAGGCGGGTCATGAGCGGGGCGGAAAAGCCGCCGCTCTTCGCCCTGCCCCGGCGCCGCCCGCCGCGCCGCCCCCGCCTGCGCGGCATGAGCTTCAACCGCATGCTGCCGAACCTGCTGACCCTGTTCGGCCTCTGCGTCGGCTTCAGCGCGATCCGCTTCGCGCTCGAGCAGCGCTTCGGCGGCGCGGTGATCGCCATCGCCGTCGCCGGCGTGATCGACGGGCTGGACGGCCGGCTCGCCCGCCTGCTCAAGGCCACCTCCCGCTTCGGCGCGGAATTCGACAGCCTGTCCGACTTCCTCTGCTTCGGCGCGGCGCCGGCGCTGGTGCTCTATCTCTGGTCGCTCAGCGCCTGGGGCGCGTTCGGCTACCTGCCGCCGCTGATGTTCACCGCCTGCATGGCGCTGCGCCTCGCCCGCTTCAACGCGGCGATCGACGAGATCCCGCACGAGGCCGATGGCCACCTGCCCGCCTTCCGCTTCGCCGGCAACTTCTTCACCGGCGTGCCCGCCCCGGCGGGGGCGGCGATCGCGCTGCTGCCGATCTATCTCGGCCTCGAGGCGGCGCGGCACGGCGGCGCCGGCCTCGCCACCCTCGCCCGCGCGCCGGCGCTCAGCGCCGCGGTGCTGGTCGGCACCGCGCTGCTCTGCATCTCGACGCTGCCGGTCTGGAACTTCAAGAACTTCAAGGTGCCGCCGCACTACGTCATCGGCATCCTGCTCGGCGTGATCGTCGCCGCCGCGGTGCTGATGGCCGATCCCTGGCTCGGCCTCTCGCTGCTCGTCGTCGCCTACCTGGCGATGCTGCCGTTCAGCCGCCGCAGCTTCAAGCGCCTGCAGGCCGAGGCCGAGGCGCGCTGGCGCCAGGGGGCCGAACGCGGCTCGGAATAGCGCGCGGCGCTCACTCCGGCGCGGCGAAGCGGGCGAGGCGCACGGCGGTATGGCCGCGGCTGGTGCGCAGGCTCGGCATGATCAGCAGGCAGTCGTCGTGCGGGGTGCGGATCTCCGCCGCGCCGTCGCGCGCGAGCAGCGTGTCCCGCCGGCGGATCACCTCGCCGCCGCGGAACGGCCGCACGAAGGCGAAGCGGCCGGTATTGGCGGTCACCACCCGCGAGACCTCGGCGAAGCGCGGCGGCGCGCCCGCCGGCACCGGCCCGATCATGCCGGCGCGGGCGAGCGCGGCATCCACGCTCGCGCGCATCTGCCGCACCGTGTCCTCCTGCCAGTGCTGCCCGGCCTCGACCAGCACGGCCGCGGCATCGCCCGCCTCGGCGAGGAAGCGCGGATGGTCGATCAGCCGGCGCCCGCCGGCATGGCCGCCATCGGCCACCACCAGCGCCGGCGTGCCCATCGCCATCGCCAGCGCCCGGCTGCGCGCGCCCTGGCCGCACAGCACCAGCGGGTCCGAGGGCCAGAGCATCGAATGCAGGTCGATCACCCAGTCCGCCTCGGCGATCAGCGGCCAGATGGCGCGGGCGCGGTCGAGCTCGGCGGAGCGGCGCGGGCCTTCCAGCGCCGCCGGGTCCCACACCCGGTTCAGATCCTCGTCGACGAAGCGCGAGGCGACCGGGTTCTCCGGATCGAAGCGGCGATAGGCGGCGAGGTTGACGAAGCCGAGCGTGAGCCGCCCGCAGGCCGGGCGCGGCCCCTCGCGCAGCAGGGCGTCGAGCACCGCGGCGCCGGCGATCTCGTTGCCGTGCATCAGCGCCAGCACCATCACATGCGGCCCCGAGCGCGGGGCGGCGAAGGTGATGAACCCCTCGATGCCGGTATTGCCCGGCAGCCAGGGCGCAAGGTCGGGCGCCGCGAGCCGCACCTCGAAGCGCGGCAGCGATGCCGTGTCGCTCCCGGCCGCGCTCATCACGGCGGCGCCGCCGGTCCGGCGCGGTCGTGGCGGGCTTTCATTCGGCGCGAACTTGCCATGGCGCCACTCTACCCAGAGATGAAAAACCTGCAACCGTGCGACATGTGTTGACGAAATGTCCGGCTGGCACGAAAACGCCGCGATGCAAGCCGCGCCGACTCTCATGGCCGCAACCCAAGCCATCGCCGACGGACAGGCCGCTCCGGTCACCGCCCGCGTCCTGTGCACCGACCTCGCCGGTCTCCGCTCCCAGGCCCTGGGCCTCGCGGAAGCCGCCGGATTCCGGACCGATTTCCGCGTCATCGCGCCGAAGCGGCCGTGGACCCTGTTCTCGCCGATGCTCTGGCCCGATCCGCGCTGCGCGATCGACGCGGCGGCCCTCGCCCCGCCGGAGGGCGACCTGATGCTCGGCGCCGGCGGGGCCGCCGCCCGCGTGCTGGCGACGCTGCGCCGGCCGGACCTGCCGGCCGTGATCATCCAGCACCCGCGCATGGACACCGGCCGGTTCGACGCCGTGGTGGTCGCGAAGCACGACGGGCTGACCGGCCCGAACGTCATCGTCACCCGCACCGCGCTGCACCGGGTCACGCCCGAGCGCCTCGCCCTCGAGCGCGCGCTGTGGGCGCCGCATTTCGCCGGCCTGCCGCGCCCGCTCGTCGCCGTGCTGGTCGGCGGCTCGAACGGCCGCTACCGGCTCGACACCGCGGCGGCGCGCA
>Ga0315298_1002070_pt1 | contig 35226 bp, 26 predicted proteins | sample WHS_1_MG_FD_203077 | JGI IMG/M metagenome (GOLD analysis project Ga0315298, IMG submission 203077) | Extremophilic microbial mat communities from Washburn Hot Springs, YNP, Wyoming, USA - WHS_1_MG | ecosystem: Environmental > Aquatic > Thermal springs > Hot (42-90C) | place: USA: Wyoming...
CGTTCATCCCAAGAGCCTGGACCAGGTCATCCACCCTCCTGGTGGACACTCCCTGGACGTAGGCTTCCTGCACCACGGCCACCAGGGCTCGCTCCGCCCGCTTCCTCGGGTCCAGCAGGCTCGGATAGTAGCTCCCCTCCCGCACCTTCGGCACCCTAAGTTCGATGGTTCCCACCCGAGTATCCCATGGCCGCTCCCGGTATCCGTTGCGCTGCCCAGTCCTCTCAGGGGTCCTCTCGTATCGCCCAGCTCCCAGTTGCTGGCTCACCTCCAGCTCCATCACCGCCTGGCTGAGAACCCTCATCCCTTCCCTCAGGAAATCGATGTCCCCCTCCATCTGAGCCTTGCGCAGCAACTCCGTCAGTGCCATCCTGTACTCGTCGGCCATCCCGTGATCCTCCTTCTCGACGATCTTGGCAATCTCGATGACGAAGACCACGGGGTGGCCGCCCTTGTCAACCACCCGCCCCTTTTACACCACTCCCGGGGATACTACCCTGGATTGGGCCAGAAGTTATGGAAGATAGTATGTGGGCGACCTGGAACTACTTAATTGGTCGCAAACGACAGTGTAGCACAAGGTTACTGGTAGGTACTATGAACATTTCCGTCTGATTCGGTTCCATAGAGTGTTGGATGGGCTGGTTGCCTACCACGACACCTTGTCTGGCGTGATCCGACTTCAAACGAACCCGATCTCCAGGATTGAACAGCCGCGGGTGACCAGGATTGGAGCGGCTGACGTTGGCCGAAGCCCGAGACGCAGAATTTCCCCCAGCCCCGCTGATGAGCTGGATCTTCTGACTGGGCTCGGGCTGCATTCCGGTGGAGGTCGTCGCCGCTGGGACAGAGGGACGCAGCTGTCGAGCTTGTGCTCCCTCACGAAGTCTGTTGCGACAAATGGAGCACACGTTGGGATCAAGACCGTGAATACACCTTTGGGATGAGCCCTGTCTCATGGCCACAGATCCTCCAGCAGCGATGCTCGCCCCAGAGAAACGAGGGTGTCAAAAACGATCATACTATCGAACTTTGTAGATCTCCAACCAGCAGGCGCAGGGGTGTCCTATGGAGCTGGGACTTGCCCCGTCGGGCCAGCACCTCCAACCAGCAGGCGCAGGGGTGTCCTTTCTTCCTCGGTATCGTACTTGCGAAGCGAGCGAGACGAGAGCTGCGGGCCGGGTGGGATGGGAAGGATTCCCACCCCGCGGCGGTCAGACATCCATGGAGCTTCCAAGAATGCACCAGCGGCCAGCAACCGACCAAACCACTTCCTTGCGCCGGGCCAAGGGCTGCGGACCGAACATGGGCGCATCCCATGTCGGTCACGAGGGCTCAGCCCCGATCGTGGATCCGTAGCTGGGCTCCCATGGCAGCCCGACGTCGACCCCGAAGAAGACGTGCAGAACAGCACTTGGATGCGGGGGAATCCGCTATCGATGCGCCGTGCGACTCCGCCCCGGTCTCGGAGACGGCTGTGGTTGCCGGCCGCGGGGCTAGCAGCATCATGGAGTTCCAGCGACGTCGAGTGCCGCTGCTGCGGGGGCTATCCGCCCTGCGGTACAGGGATTTCCGCCTGTTCTGGATCACCCAGCTGGTATCGCTGGTCGGCACCTGGATGCAAATAGTGGCCCAGAACTGGCTCGTGCTGGAGCTGAGCGATTCCGCCTTCGTCCTGGGGCTCGTCAGCGCCCTCCAGTTCCTGCCGACCCTTTTTTTCTCCTTGCCGGCAGGGGTGGTGGCGGATCGGGTGCCCAAGAGGCGGATCCTCATCGGCACCCAGTCCACGGCCATGCTGCTGGCCTTCGCTCTTGCCTTTCTCACCCAGACAGGGATCGTACAGATTGGCCACGTGATGGTGCTGGCCCTGCTACTGGGGTTGGTGAACTCCTTGGACATGCCAACGCGGCAGGCCTTCGTGGTGGAGTTGGTGGGGCGAACCGACCTGCGCAATGCCATCGCACTCAACTCAGCTGCCTTCAACTCCGCCCGCCTCATCGGCCCCGCCGTGGCGGGGCTAGCCATAGCCTGGGTGGGGTTGGCTGGGGCCTTCTACATCAACGGTGCCAGCTTCCTAGGGGTGATCGGGGCGCTCGTAGTGATTAGGGCAGGACGACGTCCCATCAGCCGTGGTGTCCGCGCGGGATCTGTGTTAGAGGATCTCCGGGAGGGGCTGACCTACGTGACCCACACCGAGGTGGTGTGGCTGGTGGTCCTGATGGTCGCGCTGGTGGGGACCTTCGCCATGAACCTGAACGTGCTCATCCCCGTCTACGCCCAGGGTGTGCTGCAGGTGGGGGCCCAGGGCTACGGATTCCTCACCGCCGCCATGGGCGTGGGCTCCATGGCGGCAGCGTTCCTCCTGGCCTTTCGTGGACCCCGACCGGGCCGGGCTCTGGTGCTGGGGTCCGCGGGCGCTCTGGGGATCCTTCAGATGGCCATGGTAGCCGTCCGGCAGTATGGGATCGCCATCGTCCTGCTCGCCGCCATCGGTTTCGCAATGGTCCTCTTCACCACCCTCTCCAACACCGCCTTGCAGATGGCCACGCCCGATCACCTGCGAGGGCGCGTCATGAGCGTGTACACCACCGTCTTCTCCGGGACCACTCCCATTGGCAGCCTCTTCGCGGGTGGGATCGCCGAGCGTTGGGGCGTCGGGGTCTCCTTCTTGGTGGGCGGGGCCGTAGGTCTGGCATCGGTGGCCATAGGCATCCTCCTCAGCCGACCATCGCCAGGGCGTCGGGGATCAGCCCAGCACCACCATCCAGATGCCCAGGATGGCCACCACCGTGCCCACCACGATCCTTAGATTGATCCGCTCGTGGAGCAGGAAGAGCGAGATGGGCAGGGCGAACAGTGGGGTCGTGGAGGCCAGCACGGAGGCCTTGGCCGCACCTGCGAAGCTTACGGCCGTCAGATAGAGCAGCGAGGAGAGGGAGTTGGCCACCCCTGCCAGCGCCACGATGGCGAAGGCGCGCCTGCCGAGACCCTTCGGCAGACCCCAGCCGAAGCTGAAGGCCTCGACACCGAAGAGGAAGAGGGACGCCGTGCCCATGCGCAGCAGGTTGGCCGCCAGCAGGTCCACCTCCGCGAGCCCTGTCTTCAGTATCACCGTTGACGATGCATAGCACAGGGCCGCGCCCAGTGCCAACAGAACGCCGCGCTTGTCCGCGCCGCGAAGAGCCGGTCCTGCGGTCCTGAGGGTCTCAGGGGGGAATGCCAGCAGGTAGACGGCGGCCAGAACCAGCAGGCTCCCGGTGATCCCTACCCACGTGATCCTCTCGCCAAGCACCACCATCGCCATGGCGATGGTGAGGAGGGGGCTGATGTTGGAGATGGGCAGAGCCCGGGAGGTGCCGATGGATTTCATGCCCTGCAGGAGGAGACCATCGCCCATGGCCTGGCCCAGAACCCCGGAGACCACTATGGCGGCCAGCGAGCCGGGGGGAAGCCCCGTGAGGCTGCTCCCCCGTCCAAGCGCTAGGACCAGCACCGCCAGGGTAAGGGTGGCGAAAGAGCACCGAAGCCAGTTGATGGTGACGGCGCTGGTCTTCTCCGACGCCGCCCTCATGGCGGTGCTGACGCCAGCCCAGACCGCTGCTCCGCCTAGCCCTGCGAGCTCACCCAGCACCGGTGTCGATACCCCCTCTTTCAGGACGGTGGCGATGGCAGCTCACGCCCCTCCCGCTCGCCCCTGCCCTGTTCTACCGCTGCCGGGCTCATCATATCAGGTTCGGGCCGCGTGGTGCGGCCCTTGCAAGAGGCTGTGCCCGAGTGCGAGCGAAACGCCGGGCGCGGCGGGGTACCACGTCTGCCACGGTGCCGGCTGCACAACGGCGGTGCTCTGACTCGCTCGGGTTGATGGCAAAGGCCATCGGACCATGAGAGGAGGGACCATTATGCAGTACGACCAGTTCGTCGGACAGGTTCACGCTCGCGGTCGTTTCGCTTCCGACGGCGAAGCGGTTCGCGCCATCCACGCCACGCTAGAGACCCTGGGAGAGAGGCTTTACGGCGGTGAAGCTGAGAACCTAGCGGCACAACTTCCGCCCGAGCTTGGGCACTACCTGCGGGAAGCGGTGACCGGGCAGAGCTTCGACCTGGATGAATTCTTCCGCCGGGTATCGATGCGGGAGGGGGTCGACCTTCCGGAAGCGGTGTTCCATGCCAGGGTCGTGATGGAGGTTCTGAAGGAAGCGGTGTCCCCGGGGCTCCTGGACAAGGTGCTCGACCAGCTCCCCGCGGAGTATGACTCCCTTTTCGCTGGGAGTCGGGGGAAAATGCCCCAGTAGTGGGGTCTATTCAACGGGTCCTCACGGCGGGCTCTCCGGGTGCGGCCTCCACGCCAGGGGTTTCGGCCCTTGGGCGGATGCGGCGGACTATTCGCTGTCCCATCTCGTCGATGAGGCTGTAGGCGACGGGCACGGCCACTAGGGTCAGCAGGGTCGAGGTGATGAGGCCGCCCACGATGCTGATACCCATGGGCTGGCGCAGCTCGGCTCCAGCACCAAAGCCCGCCGCAACCGGCGCCATACCGAAGATCATGGCCAGGGTGGTCATCAGGATGGGGCGAAGGCGCAGGGGGCCAGCCCGCAGGATGGCCTCGTGGGTGGAGAGTCCGCGCCGCTTGAGCTGGTTGGTGAACTCTACCAGCAGGATGGAGTTCTTGGTGACCAACCCCATCAACAGCATCATCCCGATCATCGCCAGCATGTCGAGGCTGAAGCGAGTGGCCAGCAGCGCCAGTAGCGCTCCGATCACCGAGAACGGGAGCGCCAGCATGATGGTGAAGGGATGGATGAAGCTGCCGAACTGGGAGGCCAGGATCATGTAGACGAAGAGCACGGCCAGAAGGATAGCCAAGTTCAACGAGGAGAAGGCATCGTCCATGTACCTGAGGTCGCCGGCCAGCTTGATGGTGACTCCATCGGGAAGCGGCATGGCCGCCGCCGCGGCTCTAGCTCGGGACAGCACGACCCCCAGGTCGCGACCGGCGAAGCCCGCACCTACCACTATCTGCCGCTGGCGGTTCTGGCGGTCGATCTGATTGGGTTCCGTCGCGGGGGACACCGTCGCCACCGCGGAGAGCGGGAGCTGTACTCCCCTGGTCGAGACGATGGGGATCTGAAGTACCTTCTCCGGCTCGTCGCGGTCCGATTCCTGGAGGCGGACCACCACGTCGATGTCCTTGTCCGCTGCCCGGAAGCTGCCAGCGGTCTCGCCGTTGACCAGGGTTCGCACGGTGGAACCTACCATCCCTGCCGAGATACCCAGGTCCGCCGCCCTGTCGCGGTCGATGATGATCAGTCGCTCGGGGCTTCCGTCACGGACCGACCGGTTGACATCGATGATCCCGGGGATCTGCCGCAGACGGTCGGCCAGCTGCAGGGAGACCCGGTTCAGCTGCTCCAGGTCGGACCCCTCGACGCTGAACTGGATGGGCCGACCACGGACCGAGCCGATGGCGGCGCTGGTGCCGAAGTAGGCGGTGGTGGCCTGCTTCTCGACCCTCACCGTTACCCCTGGAAGGGCGTCTGTCAGGCGTGGCCGCAGCCGGTTGATGGCCTCGTCCGTCCTGCCCAGCGACCTGAGCTTCACCCTGAAGGTTGCCCTGTCGACAGGACCGGTAGCCGCGCCCACGGTGGTGGTCACCTGCTGAACCTCGGGGTCCGCGAGGATCAGCTGCTCGGCGGCCCGGGCTGCCCGATCGGTGTCCTGCAGTCGCGTCCCCGACTTCATCTCCACTGTAACGAGGAACTCGCCCTGGTCGATCACCGGCAGGAAAGAGAAGCTCAGAAGCGGCAGGGTGGCCAGGCTCGCGGCGAAGGCCACGAGGCCAACCATCACGACGGCCAGCCTGTGGCGCAGGGCCCATCCCAGGAGACGCCTGTAGCCATCGTTGATCCGCTCGAAGGCCGAGAGGAAGCGGCCGCGCCCTCGCCGATCCCTCTCATTGGGGTCGATGCGATGGAAGAAGTAGGCGGACAGCATGGGAGCCAGGGTGAAGGCCTCGACGAGGGAGATGAGGACGGCCACTACCACTGTCACCCCGAACTCCCGCAGGAACTTGCCGGTGACCCCACTGGTGAAGACTATGGGGAGGAAGACGGCCACGATAGTCGAGGTCACGGCGACCACCGCCAGGGCGATCTCTGCGGTTCCCGTGCGGGCGGCGACCTGCGGCTCCTCGCCCCGCTCCATGTGGCGGAAGATGTTCTCCCGGACCACGATGGCGTCGTCGATCAGCATTCCGATGGAGATGGAGAGGGCCATCAGGGTCACCGTGTTGAGGCTGATGCCGAGGGCGTAGAGCACACCGAAGGTCCCGAACACCACCACCGGCAGCCCCGCTACCGTCACAAGGGTGTTGCGCAGGTCCCTGAAGAACATAAAGACGACCACCGCGGCCAGCAGCCCTCCCAGCAGCAGGGAGACCTGGACGTCCTGGACCGACTGGCGGGTGAAGGTGGACTGGTCGTACCCGATGCCGAAGGAGAGCTCCGGGTACTGCCTCTTGAGGTTCTCTATCTGCCGCTTCACGCCGTCGGCGACCTGAACGAGGTTGGTCCCGGACTGTTTCTGAACCTCGGCGGTGACGGCTTCACGACCGTTGAGGCGTGAGATGGTCCGAACGTCGGCGGTCCCCTCCGAGATGGTCGCCAGCTCCTTGAGCTTCACCAGCGCGCCCCTAGGAGTGGGGATCCCGATCTCGCCTAGCTCCTCGAGGGAGCGCACACGCCCGGCGGTTCGCAGCAGCTCCTCGTCGCCCCCGTTGGAGATCCGGCCCCCTGGAACATCCAGGTTCTCTCCCCGGATCGAGGAGATCACCTGCTGCGGAGGCACGCCATAGGCCTTCAGCCGGTCCAGGCGGAGATCCACGTGCACCTCTCGGACGCTCCCGCCAGTCACGTCCAGGGAAGCGACCCCGTTCACCCTTTCGATGGCGGGCTTGATGACGTCGTCCACCAGGCTGCGCAGCTGCTCGGGTGTCCTCCTGCCGGAGGTGTCGGAGATGGAGAGGGTCATCATGGCAGACGCGGAGAAGTCGACCTTATCGACCACCGGGTCCTTGGCATCGGCGGGTAGGCTGTTCTTGATGGCGTTGACCTTGTTGCGGACATCGTCCAGGGCGACCTTCGGGTCGCTCTCCATCTTGAACTCGACCACCACCAAGGACGCGCTGTCCATGGAGGTCGAGCGGACGTTCTCCACTCCGTTGATGGAGGCCACCTCGTCCTCGATGGGTTTGGTCACCGAACGCTCCACCTCCTGTGGATCGGCGCCCGGGTATATGGTGCGGATGGCAACTATGGGCAGCGACACGTCCGGGAGGAGGTTCATGGGCATGCGGGAGTAGAACAACCCTCCTGTGACCAGCACTGCCGCCACCAGCATGGTGATGAAGACCGGCTGGCGAATGGAGAGCTCGGCGAGCCACATGCTCTGATGGGGTTTCGAGCCGTTGCTGGGGCTGGTCATGGCCGTGTTTCCTGGCTGCTCCGGTCCAGGTCGAGGGCTGTGGCCTGAGGGTCTAACGATCCCCTCTCCACCTTCGTCCCCGACCCCGCGGTGCTGTTCGAGGTGAGGGTCGGAGTGTCCGCAGGCTCCGACCTGCTTCCCGGCTCCGCCATGGACATAGCCGTATGGTGGAGCAGGTCTAGAGCTCGGGCTACCGTCTGCAGCTCGTTCAGATCCATCCTCTCGAGGATCTGGCGGAAGTAGGCCAGTCCGGAGGATAGCAGCCTATCCAACATGGCTCTGCCCTTCGGGGTGGTCTTCAGCAATATCGCCCGCCGGTCCGCGGGGTCCTCTAGTCGCTGCACCAAACCCTGGGCGACGAGTCTATCCACAACCCCCGTGGTGGTCGAGAGGGTCATCCCCAGAGCCCTGGCGACCCTGCTGTTGGGCATCGCCTGGGCGCCACCTACCAGGAACAGCACCTTGAGCTGCGGCATGGTGAGATCCACCTCGGCCCAGTGGGGTATTTGTTGGCGCTGGAGGTACTGGTAGAGCCGCTTGTCGATCTCCAGGATGTGGGCGATCAGCCGTTCGCGCTCGTCCACTTCCGCCTCCGGAGCTATGTTCGTGCCATGTCAACTATCCGTGCGGCGCGAAGCAGTGTACTTCGAGGAGGTCGGGGAGTCAAGCTGAGGAAGCCGAGTGATGAAGGAGAGAGGGCCGGCCCGCCGGCTTGCCGGCGGGCAGTGGACAATCCCCATCCCACGCGTCAGCTGGGATATATCCATGCGCCGGTGTCAGGGCGCGTTGGACACCCACGAGATTGGGGGCGGGGCCTGCCCCACCACGACGGATGCCATCTGCCTGCAGGCCCGGCCGACGTGCCCAGGCGCTAGCGCGATGCTATGTAGGCCAGGATCGCCTCGGCGTCGGACCTGGTGACCCCCACGTTGGGCATGGGCATACCGTACTCCTTCACCAGCTGGCTCGCTGTGGGATCGCCGCTAGCTATCACCTGATCGGGGGCGGTGATGAAGGCGATCAGCCAGTCCCGCGACCGGCGTGAGGCCACTCCATGGAGATCGGGCCCTGCCTTCTTCCCTCCGCCGATGGTGTGGCAGGCCGAGCACCTGGCGTTGAAGAGGGTCTGTCCCTGGGAGACATCGCCGGCCGGCATGGCCGTGGCCGGCGTGCCCGGGGATACGTGGGCGCTGGCTGCGGTGGGCTGTGACTCTGGGAACGCTTCCACCTGCCAGCGGTAGGTGACCACCGAGATCATGGCCCCCAGGGCGATGGCCCCCGCCAGCATGCCCAGACCCAGTACGTGGACGGATCTCATACTCGAAGCTCCGATATCCTTGGTATAGCCCCGACTGCCTCATCGGTGCGCTCCCCAATCGTCGATGGGTGCCAGGGATGCATGACGTCGCCACCGGGAGCGCTGTCCTACTGATAGGCGGCGTAGGTCAGGAAGACGATCACCAGGGCCATGAGCACCCCCGCCAGCATGGCCAGCGGTCGCCGCCGAGGGGACCTCCATGGTGATCGATCGTAGAGGGGCAGCAGCAGGATCAGCAGCAGCCCCAACGGCGGGAGCACCGCCGCTCCCACCCACTCCAGGTTGCCAGGGAAGTACTTGAGCATCTGGAAGAGGAACATGAAGTACCACTCCGGGCGTGGCACGTAGCTGGTGTCCGTGGGATCTGCCTTCGCCTCGGTGGGCACGCCCAGCGCCACCATCAGGCCGATCACCGCCAGCAGCACGACGGCCGCGACGATGGTGTCCTCCACGATGATATCGGGCCAGAATGGATGGCCCTCCCTCTTGGCCTGCTCATAGCGGATGTGGTAGCTCTCCCTGGAGTCTGCTGTCCCGGCCACCGATCCGCCCCCTATCCCACGAACCCTGGGGCTCACCCGTTCCCAGATCCAGGGCGGTACGCTCACACCATGGTGCACCACCAGGTACAGATGGACGGCGAGGAGCCCGCCTAGAGCAGCCGGCAGCAGCATGACGTGGAAGGCGTAGAAGCGGGTGAGCGTCAGCGCGCCCAGCTGGGTCCCGCCCCTGGCTACCCGCAGGATGAGGTCGCCCACCAGCGGCAGCGTCCCAGGGATGTTGGTGCCCACCACCGTTGCCCAGTAGGCCTTCTGGTCCCAGGGGAGGAGGTAGCCAGTGAAGGCGAAGCCCAGCGTGGTGAGCAGCAGCCCCACCCCGACCATCCAGGTCAGCTCCCGGGGGTACTTGTAGGCACCCAGCGTGAACACCGTGGCCATGTGAAGCACCACCAGTACCACCATGACGCTGGCGTTCCAGTGGTGGATACCGCGCACCACCGCTCCGAAGGGGACCTGGTACATCAGGAACTGGATGCTGTCGTAGGCGTGATCCGGGCTGGGCGAGTAGTAGACCGCCAGGAAGAGCCCAGTGACCGCCTGCAAGATGAAGCAGAACATGCTGGCGAAACCGAGGGTATAGAGCCAGCCCACCCCCATTGGGATCTTCCGGGCGAAGAAGGCATCCCACACGTTGCCCGCGCCCGACCTCTCCCCGAGCCAGTCCAGAAGGCGGCCCACCGGCCCGCCTGATCCGGGTTTCGGCGAATCCAGAGCTGTCATGCCTCCTCCTTCTGGGATACCCCGAGTCGGAAATCCTGGTACTGGACTACCAGCTTGCCCTGGTCCACCCTCCACTGCAGGGTGTCCAGCGCCCTCGGCGGCGGGCCTCCCAGCACCTTGCCGTCCAAAGAGTAGCGGCCGCCATGGCACGGACAGATGAACTCGTTCTGACCTTGTTGCCAGCTGTAGGCGCACCCAAGGTGGACGCAGCGACCGTTGAAGACCGTGAAGCTGTCCTCGGCGTGTTTGATTACCCAGATGCCCTTCGCCTCCGACTGCTCGATCCACCCATCCTTGGAGGAGACGGTGACGGTAACCGACTTAGGTTGTCCTGTGGGGAAGTCCGACACCTCGCCGGCAGTGACCCAGTTGGGCTGTCGGGGCCGAAGGGCGGGCAGGATGAGCGATCCCACGGTCGGAATCCCCACCGCTGTTGTTATGAATGCACCCACGGCGGCGATGACGTAACCCAGGAAGGTGCGGCGGTCTGCCTGCCGTTGAGTGGCCTCGTGCCGCTCGCCAGCGGTATGGCTCTCCATTGCTCTCTCCGTAGTCAGTCGTTCTTGGCTCCCGCCTGGATCCATAGGACGATGTTCTGCACCTCCTGGTCAGTGAGCCGCTGCCCCTCATGGGGCATCCTGATGCTGGGGTCTGCGGTTCCCTTCACCACCGACACCAGCGCGCTGGTCTCAGGCGATCCGGGCACCACTATCGGACCGTGCTGGGTGCCCTTCATCACCCCCTGGTAGCTGTCAAGGCGCAGTCCATTGTCCGCGCGGGACGGTCCGTGGCACCCGATGCAGTGCTCGACGAAGATCGGCTGAATGTTGGTGCTGTAGTGACCGGCCCAGACCACCTTGGCCCCGGAAGGGACCGGGGCCGAGGTGGGGATTGCGCTCTGGACCGCGGACCCGCCAGATCGGCACCCGGTGGCCGCCGCACCCAGCAGGAGCAGCGCCAGGATTCCCGATGCCGCCGCTATTGCCGCCTTCCAAGGTCTCATGACTCTTAACCTGCCACTCTCTACTTCAGAGATTGAACGTAAGCCACCAGGTCCGTGAGCTGCTGGTCGCTGATCTGGTTGGCGGGGAAGGCCGGCATTCCGCCCCCGCCGTTTCTCACCTGGGCGGTGATACGCTGAGCCGACAGGTTCTTGCCCCGCAGGGCCGGGCCCGCGCCCGCATTGCCGTTGGGGTGGCATGAGTTGCACCGCTGTTCGTAGATCGCCTGCCCCGCTGCGATATTCCCTCCGGCCGTTGGTGATACGGCAGCGGCACCCGCTGCGGTTGGGGAGGCCGCGGCGGCCGTGGGCGCGGCCGCGGGCGCCTTGGTAGGCGCTGCCGTAGCGGCGGGGGCGGCCGTAGGCGCTGGTGCGCTGGGGCCGCATGCGGTTGCTGCCATCACAGCGGGCACCAGAAGTGCCGCAAAGATCGCGATCGTCCTCTTTTCCATCTGTCCTCCCTCCTAGATCCTCTCTTGTGTCGGACCCGGACCGCCCCCTTTGGGAGTGGCCTGGCCGCGCTCTTCTAGATGAGGTACAGGGCGGTGAACAGCACCACCCAGACCGCATCGACGAAATGCCAGTACAGAGCCGCCGCCTGGACACCCAGGTGCCGCTCCTCGGTGTAGACGCCCTTGCCGGCCCTGACCCAGACGAGAGCCAGGAATATGAGTCCCGCAAGGACGTGAGCCCCATGGAAGCCGGTGAGTGTAAAGAAGCTGGAGCCCAGGAGCCCGCTACCGAGGCCGAAGCCCGCGTGGGTGTATTCATAGGCCTGGCCTGCTAGAAACGCCGCCCCCAGAACCATGGTCGCTAGAATGCCGCCCCGCAGCACAGCCACGTTCCCACGCCGAAGGCTGTCGTGTGCTCCGTGCACGGTGAGGCCGCTGGAGAGAAGAACCACGCTGTTGCAGATGGGCACCAGCAGCTCCATCGGCGGTGAGCCGGGAGGCGGCCACGTACCGGCGCGCACTCTCAGGTACAGATACGAGCCTATCAGCATGCCGAAGAACAGCGCCTCCGTGGCGATGAAGGCCCACAGACCCAGCATCGCCGGATGAACCCGAAGCCCCAATGGCTCTTGTATGTGTCTCGCGGAGCTCGCCATCACTGCTCCTGCCTCATTCCGACTCCCACGGCTGCCACAGCCAGCCTATTACCGCCACCAGGAGGACGGCCCCGCCGACGACTGCCGCCAGCCAGCTGTGAAGCACCCCCACTCCAACCATCAGAAGTCCCGCCGCAACCAGTATGGGCCACGGGCTGTGCTCGTGAGCCGCTGGCCCCAATACCCCCTCCGGCGCCGGGGGCGTCTCCTCTCCCTCCGTTGTCTCCCCAGACCCGCTGCTGAGGGCCATCATCTCGTCTGGCTCCACCGATCCGTTCAGTGCCGAGCCCGCGCCTCCTCTCATGGGCATCGCTCCCCCACTCTCATCCGGCAAAGGTTCCCTTCCAAAGTCTTCCATACGCTACCTTCCCGGCTCCCTACCGCGGCAGGTAATCCGCTCGTTCCGGGTGCTTCTTGTCCCAAAGGGGTCTCCGGCTTCGCACCTCAGGTGCCCGATCGAAGTTGTGCGCTGCAGGCGGCGAGGCCGTGGCCCACTCCAGCGTCCAGGCGTCCCATGGGTCCGCCCCTGCAGCCTCTCCCCTCCGAAGGCTGACCACCAGGTTCCACACGAACACCAGTATGGCGAGCCCGATGATGTAGGCGCCGATGGTAGATACCAGGTTCAGCTCGTTCCACCCCATGTTGGGGTTGTAGGTCCAGACCCGACGAGGCATCCCCAGAATGCCCAGGATGTGCATCGGCTGGAAGGCCAGGAGAAAGCCCGCCACCAGCAGCCAGAAGTTCAGCTTCCCGAGCGACTCGTCCAGCATCCGCCCGGTGATCTTGGGGAACCAGTAATAGATCCCCGCGAACACGCCGAAGGCTGTGCCGCCGAAGAGCACGCTGTGGAGGTGGCCCACCACGAAGTAGCTGTCGGTCACCTGCCAGTCGAAGGGGACCACCGCCAGGGCCATCCCGCTCAAGCCGCCGATGACGAACAGCCCGATGAAACCTAGGGCGAACAGCATGGGGGGTCTCAGTCTCAGTGATCCGCCCCAGAGGGTGGCCAGCCAGTTGAAGATCTTCACCGACGTAGGAACCGCGATGGTGAAGCTGGTGAAAGCGAAGACCGCCTGGGCCGTCAGGCTCATACCCACCGCGAACATGTGGTGAGCCCACACGGCGAAGCTGAGGAGCCCGATGGCCACCGACGAGTAGGCGATGAAGCTGTAGCCGAAGATGGGCTTTCGAGCGAAGACGGGGATCACCTCCGAGATGATCCCGAAGGCGGGCAGTATCAGTATGTACACCTCCGGGTGGCCGAAGAACCAGAAGAGGTGCTGCCACAGGAGCGGGTCGCCCCCGTTGACAGGGTTGAAGAAGGCGGTGCCGAAGTGCCGGTCCAGGTAGAGCATCACAGCCGCAGCGGTGAGGCTGGGGAGTGCCACCAGGATGATGAACTGGTTCACGAAGGTGGCCCACACGAATAGTGGCATTCGGTTGAAGGTCATGCCGGGCGCCCGCATCGTCAGGACCGTCACCAGGACGTTGACCGCCCCCGCGATTGAGGAGAGCCCGAGCATGATGATGGAGATGCTCCAGTAGTCCATCCCCATCCCCTTCGAAAAGGGCGACTCGGTGAGTGGGGCGTAGCTGAACCATCCAGCATCGGGCGCGCCCCCCGCGAGGAAGCTGCTGTACAGCAAGAGGCCACCTGCCAGATAGCTCCAGTAGCTGAAGGCGTTGAGTCTGGGGAAGACCATGTCCCTGGCTCCGATCATCAGGGGCACCAGGTAGTTGGCGAACCCGGCCAGCACCGGCATCCCGAAGAGAAACACCATCGTGGTGCCGTGCATGGTGAATATCTGGTTATACTCCTGAGGTGTCAGGAAGCCGTTGTTGGGTCTGGCCAGCTGGGTCTTCATCAGCATGGCCATGGCGCCCGCCGCGAAGAAGAAGACGAAGCTGGTACCCAGGTACAGTATGCCTATCCTCTTGTGATTGGTCGATGTGACCCAGCCCCACACCCCTGCCTCGTACCAGGCGGGGCGTGCCCAATCTCTCGCGGTGCTCGCCATGAAACGGATCTCCCTTCGGCTACTTCAAGCTCTCCAGATAGGCGACCAGCTGTTCCAGGGTCGCCTGGTCCAGCCTAAGATCGGGCATGTTGTTCCCTGGCTTCACCCCCTGCGGGTCCCGCAGCCATCTGGCCAGGTTCTCCGGGGTGTTGGACAGGGTGTTGGCGGCCAGGGTGGTACGGCTGCCAAAGTGGGTCAGGTCGGGTCCCAAGGTTCCTGCAGCCGCCGTCCCGGCCACAGCGTGGCAGCTGGAACAGGCCCGCTGAAATGCCTCTTGCCCCGCCCGCTGTTCCTCGGAGGTAGGGGTGGAAGCGGGGCTCTGCTGGGACCTCACCCAGGCCGAGAAATCCGCCGCCGAATCCACGAACACCCGGAAGCCCATCCTGGCGTGCTCGACGCCGCAGAACTCGGCGCACTCGCCCTCGTAGACGCCGGGCTCGGTCGCCAAGAAGGCGCTGTAGTTGACCTGGCCGGGGATCATGTCCGTCTTGCCGGCCAGTCGTGGCGCCCAGAAGCTGTGGATCACATCGGCCGACTCCAGCTGCAGCTTGATGGGCCTGTCCACGGGAACGTGCACCTCGTTGGCAGTGACGATCCCCAGCTCCGGGTACTCGAAGCGCCACCACCATTGGACCCCGACCACCCTCAAGACCAGGGTGTCGCCCGGCCAGGCAGACGATTGGGGTAGTGCGGCCTCGGGAACAGAGCTGGCCTCGCCCATGGTGCGCACGGTGAGCCCCAGGATGCCGAAGATGACGATGGCTGTCGCCACGGTCCACCCCGTCTCCAGCCTGAGGTTGCCGTGGGTTTGAACCGCCATTTCCTCCGGCCTGTTTCGAAATCGGAAGACGGCCAGCAGCAGGAGGGTCTCCACCAGCAGCAGAACGAGGCCGGCGAGGACCAGAAGATAGACGGATAGGCTCTGGATCGCACCAGCACCAGGTGAGACCGGCCGAAAGATCGCTGTGGGCACCTCGGCGCACCCGGTCGCCGCCGTGGCCACGGCGGCGAGCCCAAGGATCAGGTAGGGCCGAAGATGACTCCACGTGGACTGCACTCTAGTCCTCCTCCGATGGTCGATCTACGCCGCGACCAGCCTGCCTAGGATCAGGCTGCTGAACAGCAGCGCCAGGTATATGATGGAGTGTCTGTATAGCCTCTGCGCCTCCGCCTGCGTCCCTCGCGCCAGCAGCAGGGCCGCATGCAGCAGGAAGCATCCTCCGAGGATCGCGGGGACCGCAGCGAACACTCCTCCTACGACGCCTAGGGGCAGCGCCAGCAGCGTAGCCAGGAAGAGCAGGAGGGCGTAGACGCCAATCTGACGCCGGGTTTCCTCCTCCCCCCGGACGGCTGGCAGCATGGGTACCCCCGCATCTCTGTACTCGTCACGCCTGACCAGGGCCAGAGACCAGAAATGGGGCGGGGTCCAGAGCAGGAGGATGGAGCCTATCCATAGGCTGTACAGGGGAACCGACCCCGACGCTGCCGCCGATCCGACCAGGAACGGCATGACCCCGGCGCCTCCCCCGACCACTACGTTGAGCGGAGTGGCGCGCTTGAGCCAGAGAGTGTAGACGACCACATAGTAGAAGATGCCCGCCGCAGCCAGGAGCGCACTCAGGGGATTCACCCCGGTGGCGAGGATGGCCAGCGACAGGAGGCAGAGCAGGAGGCCGAAGGCGAGGGCCTTCCATGGCCGGACCAGCCCTGAGGGTATTGGCCGGCACCGGGTGCGCGGCATCAGTCGGTCCAGGTCGCGGTCCAGGTAGCAGTTGAGGGTGTTGGCCCCGGCGGCCGCCATGGCGCCGCCCAGCATGGTCAGCGCCAGCACCGACAGGGGCGTCTGCCCCTGTCCAGACATGACCATTCCGGCAAGGGCTGTGACCAGCAGGAGGGCCACGCTTCGCGGCTTCGTCAGGCGCAGGTAGATCACTAGCCGGCCTCGCGCTCGATCCCAGACAGAAGCTGGAAGTACTGAGGACAACCACCCACGAACCGGGGGACAAACCACCTGCCATCTACGCAAGAAGCATGCCGAGGGATCGGCCGATGGCCGACGCCGAGGCTCCCACGTTGGAGTTTGTCTGGACGTAGCATGGCATCCCACCGAAAAGGCAGTCTGGCGGGGTTTGGGAATGCCCCCTTTGGTGTTTGCCATACTACTATAGATTGCTAGTATGGGTAAAGATCCAAGTGTGCCAGCCCTCTCCATTCGGTGTTGCCGCAGCCACTTCGGCTACCTCCGCAGCCAGGGCTCCCTGCGGTCGACCGCCATCTCCTGACCCCATTCGGTGGAGAGGCTCACGGTCCGTCCCTTGCCTCGCACACCTGGCTGTATCCGCATCTGAGGCAAGTGCTGGCGTCTTCGGTTCGCGGGAACCGACCGGTCTGGATCCTGCGGAGGGTTTCGGCCACCCATTCCTCGGTCCTAGCCAGGTCGTCGCTGCTGGGGCAGATCGTTTCGATGTGGCCGTCGGCCAGGAAGAACAGGAAACAGCTGAGCTTCTCGGGCTCGATGCCCCAGAGCCGCCAGGCCGCCAGGGCGTAGAGCCGAAGCTGCAGAAGCCGGCCTCGACCCACCTGCCCGGAAAAGCTGGCGGCCTTGTAGTCCACCAGCTCCCAGCTCCCGTCTGGGAGACGATCCAGTCGGTCGATCCTTCCCCGCACCAGGCTCCCGTTCACCGGCAGGGCGAATGGTTCCTCGACCATGGTGGGCGGCCTGCGCCCGAAGACGCTCCGTCGGTAGGTTTCGACCATCTCCTCGACGCTGGATACCGTCTCCCCATCGGCCTGGCTGTCCCAGTCTCGGGGCTTAAGCTCGGCCTCCTCGGCCGCAACCCCGTGCCCTCCGGACAGCGATTCCTCCTCGATCCGCCGGTGCACCTCGGCCCCCCGTCCGGCCCAGAGGGATGGTTTCTCGGGGAGTCGGTCCAGATGCAGATAGCGATACAGCCGGGGACACTGGTCGTATCGAACCAGCCCCGTGCAGGATACCTCCACGGGCATCTCCCGCCACGACGGGGCGATGCCGGTCGCCAGGGCCGTGATCTGCTCATCGACCTCAGCTTTCAGACGGCTCCACACCTCTGGCATCTCCAAGGCGACCCTGTCGATGAAGCCAGCGCCACGATCCGGCCGGAGTAGAAGTCGGGCCAGGCTGACGGGCTGTGCCTCAGACTCGGCCCGCTCCGGGGCCGCCGACAGCCTGGGGTTGGAGCCCGGCGCCTCCTCTTCTCCCTGAGAGACGGACAGTCCTGTGTCAATGATCTCGTCCCAGAAGGTGGATGCACTCTTCGGCCTTATGTTGGTGGAGTACCAGTGGGCCCTGGAGAAGAAGAGCGCTCTCTGGGCCCTGGTGATGGCCACGTAGAAGAGCCTTCGCTCCTCATCCAGCCTCATCTTCTGGAAGAGCTGCTTGCGTTGCTTGAGGGTGGAATTCAGCTCCTCTAGGGTTCGGATGGCTTGCAGGTCCAGGATGGGATATCGGCTGCGGTCGCCCCGAAGCTCCTCCGGAAGCTGGTCCCACCTGTCGGGGTCATCGATCCGGGTGTCGGGGAAGATCTTCTCCGCCAGGCCGGGAATGAACACCACGGGGAACTCCAGCCCCTTGGCCTGGTGGATGGTCATGACCTTGACGGTGTCACTGCCCTCATCGACGGGCCTAACCTCGCTCTCCTCGTCGCCGCTCTCGAGGGCGTATCGGGCGTACTCCACGAAGCCCTCGAGGGTCCCCTCCTCCACCTCCATCTGCCTAGCCATCTCCACCAGCTTCTCCAGGTTGAGTAGGGCCAGCTTCGCCCCGAAATCCCCCTGGAAGACATCTCCAGGCGGTGCCCGGAGGCTTCGATCACCCTCTCCACCAGATTGGAGAGGGTGATCTGACTCGCCGCCCTGTGGAGGGAGTCCATCGTTCTCAGGAGACGACTCGCCCGTTGCCGGGCTTCCATCGACAACCCAGGCACCGAGTCGGCGTGGGCCAGCGCGTCGTAGAGACGGTAACGGAGAGCGTCGTCCTGCCGCGTCTTGGGAGGTTGGCGTCGCGTGCTGGGGATGGGAGGTGGGTCCGCAGCAGTGTCTTTCTCACTAGAAGGGGCAGCGGCTTGGCTCCTAGCCCATCGCGAGAGGTGAAAGAGATCGCGGTCCGATATTCGCCACGGGGGAAGCTTGAGGACCCGGGCCAGGGCGATGTTGTCTCCGGGGTCGGCAAGGACGCGCAGATAGGACAGGATGTTCCGTATCTCCCAGCGGCCATAGAAGCCGGTACCTCCGATCAGCTCGTACGGGATCCCCGCGTGGTCAAGAGCCTTGGCCACCGGCTCGAAGAGGCTCCGCTTGCGGCACAGCACCGCAAACAGCCCGTAGCCACGCTTCTTGCCCGTCGGATCCCGCATCTCGGATCGGGAGTGGAGCTGCTGGATCATCGCGGCGATCCATCGGCCCTCCGCTTCGTCGGAGGCTGCCACGTAGTGGCCCACCACAGCAGGTGCCGCCCCATCCATGTATCGGAGTGTCTTCCGGTATCTCTCTTCCAGCCGTGAGATGACGGTGTTGGCTATCTCCAGGATGGGCGGGCCCGAGCGACGGTTGATGGTCAGGAAGCTCCGTCTGGCGCCCACCTCTCTGATGGGCGCCTCGTCGGGGAATCTGAGGATGTTCTGGATGACGGCTCCACGCCACCCATATATGGATTGGTCGTCGTCGCCGATGACGACCACGTGCGTCTGTGGCGGGATCAGCTCCAGCAAGAGCAGCCTCTGTGCGTGGTTGGTATCCTGGTACTCATCGATGAAGAGGTAACGGTGCCGCTGCCTGTATCGCTCGCGCAGGTCGGGGTGGGCGCGAAGAAGCCGAATCGGGAGTGCAATCAGGTCGCCATAGTCCAGGTATGCCTTCTGACCCTTCGCCTCCTCGTATCTTCGATAGACGGCCAAGACGTCCCGCAGCCCCGCGAGACGGCCATTCAGGTATTTCGCGGCGATGTCGGAGAGTCCTTCCGTGCTCAGGGATGAGAGGTAGTCCTCTAGCTCCTCCGGGCCGACCATGTGGTCCTTGGCGGATGATATGAAGCTCAGCAGCTTGCCGAAGGTGGAGCTAAGCCTTCCGCTGGTCAGGTCGATGGCCTCCAGATCGAGGTCGTCGATGACGGTGGAAAGGATCTGCCAGCAGGCCGGGGCCGAGAGGACCCTGGCATCGGGGTCCCGTCCCAGCATGAGGGCGTTTTCCTGGATGATCTGCAGGCCGAAGGAGTGGAAGGTGGAGCAGTGAACATCCCTGCCGGCTTCCCCGAAGCCGAGCTCCTCCAGCAAGCGGGAGAGCCGTTCCGCCATCTCCGCCGCTGCCTTCTCTGCGAAGGTGAGGGCCAGAATCTCATCAGGTCTGGCCCTGCCCTCCACTATCAGGCGGGCGATCCGGTGGGAGAGCACCGTGGTCTTCCCAGTCCCCGCTCCGGCCAGGATCAGGAGCGGAGCAGGCTCCGAGAGCGCTACCTGCTGCTCCTCGGTCGGGATGAACTCACTCATCGCCCTGCCCCCTTTCCATCTCTGGGCAGAGCCAGACGAAGGCGCAGATGCGGCACGGGTCGGACGTCCATACTTTCTCGATCTCGACCGGGTCCAGGTCGGGCCACGTTTCGAGGATCTGGAACCTGGACGGGAAGGTCTCCGAGAGGATGCCGGAGGCAAAGCTTCGAATGCGGTCCATCAGCTTCCACCTTGCCTCATCAGTTGGGCAGAAGGAGCGCTTCCCGTCGCTTCGAGGGCCGATCTTCTGGAGGTAGAGGTAGGCCGCTCGGGATGGCGTCCCCAGCTCGCGGAGCTGGGGATCGAACTGGAAGGCCAGATCGTAGAGGGCGAGTTGGATGTCCTGCTGGGCTTCATCCTTGCTCATGGCGCTGCTGCCGGTCTTGTAGTCGATCAGTTCGAGGGTCCCGTCGGCTCCTCGGTCGATCCGGTCGATCCGGCCGGTCACCCAATGGGCGTCGAGGCGGAAGCGGAAGGACGTTTCCACGGCGACCACCTTCGACGAATGGCCGTACCTGGAGAAATAGGTGGACAGAAGCTCCTCAGCCCTTCTCCTGGCCTGTCTGGCGATAACCGGGCGCGAGAAGGCTGTCGGATCGTAAATCCTGTCCAGGAGAGTCTGCAGGGAGCCCCAGTCTCTTGGATGGGCCGCTTTGGGGTCGTGGTATGCCCTCAGCACGTCGTGCACCATCGTCCCCAGGGTCATGGTGTCACTGGCCACGTCCTCGAGGCACAGGTGATGGGCGAACTTGAACTGGAGCGGGCAGGCCCTGTAGCTGCTGAGTCGCGAGGCGGAGAGGTGAAGACTGCCGCTCGGGTAGGGTGGATCGGCCCCTGCGGTCTCGTCCACGGTGTCCCACCACAGGGACGGGTCGATCCTGGCGGGGAACAGGTCGGAGAGGCGTGCCAGGGCGTAGAGGGCCTGGGCCTGGGCCGCTGGGTCCGCCGCCCGCAGCCGGCGGCGGTAGTGGGCCAGCATCTCGTCCCGGTCGTTTCCTGCGGCCGATCCGGCCCGAACCTCTTCGGGCTGGATCGAGGTCAGGTAGCGCGACGGTGTGAGTCGAGTGGTGCCATCGGAGGCGGTGTTGCTGTAGGTGAGGTAGACGCGCCTCCGGGCCCTGGACAGTCCTGCCAGGACAACCCTTCTCTCTTCGGCCAGATGTAGGTTCCGCGGCGACGGAGTCTCTCTTTCGCCATCCCTGAGGAGCAGCGGGATCAGGTTTCCAAGCGGGGAGGCCCGTAGCGGGTACACGCCCTCCACCATGTTCGGGAGGAAGACGAATTCCCACTCCCGCCCCCGCGCCTGGTGGATGGTGGTGAGGGTGATCCCGGCATCTCGATGTCGCACGGGCTCGACGAGGACCTCACTGAAGCTTCCCCCGTCGTAGAGGGCCAGCAGATCGGAGATGGTGGCATGGGGGCTGTCGCGAAGGATGGCATCCGCCTCCTCCAAGAAGGCGCGGTAGGCAGCTGGGGAGCCGACGGTCTCCTCTGCTCTCTCATCACTGCTGGCGATTGCCTGGGCAGCGAAGGCCGGGAAGGTGGTCCAAACCCTCCACAGGAGCTCGGTGGGGGGATTGTCCGCATGCGGTTGGAGCTGTGACAGCCGAGTGGAGAGGTCCACAACGGTGGCGGCTACGTGGGGCGGCAGCCCACCGAGGAGATCCTGGCGGCCTACTGCCGAGTGGATCGAGACCCCGACCTCGGCTGCCCTTCGACGCAGGGTACGCAGCTCGGCGGCTGTGAGTCCACACAGCGGGGAGCTCAGCAGGCGCTCGAAGATGGAGTCGCGTGCATCATCGGGGGACACCAGGTATCGAAGCAGCTCCACGGCCGACCTGACGAGCGGGTCCTTGTCAGCCGATGGGGTTTCACAGGACGCGTGGACGGGTATCCCCATTCGGGCGAGGTGCCGGGAGAGCTCCCTTGCTACCGGGTCGGTGCGGGATCTGAACAGCACGGCGATCTGCTGGAGCTGGGCTCCCCGGCGGAGGAGAGAGAGTATCTCCCGAGCGATCCAGGCCGGCTCCTCTCCCTGGTGGGCGAAGCCGCAGGCGACGACATCGCCAGACCGCTCCCCGTTTGACTGCACAGCATCCTCGCCCATGAGGCGCCTACAGGCTCTCTCGATGGCTGGCGATGATCGGTAGCAGGTGGAAAGGTGCACCACTCGAAAAGCCGGGGACGCGACCAGCCGGAGCAGATGTGTCGGGCTGCCACCCTGAAAGGAGTTGATGCACTGCTCGGGGCTGCCTGCGGCGAAGAGCCCGTCCCCATGGAGCGAGGCCACGAGGCGGGCCTGAGTGTAGGTAGCATCCTGCAGATCATCCACTATGAGATGGGGATACCGGTCGTGAAAAGAGGCCGCTACCTCTGGCTGTAGCTCCAGAAGACGAAGCGCTTCCACCGGGATCCACTCCATCGGCACCAGTGCTTGCGCCTTCAGTCGCTGCAGGTGGCGATCCAGGAATCGGACGATCTCATGGAGGTCTGGCCTTCCCAGTGCATCGAGGCGATGGACGACCTCCTCGAACGTTAGGGCGTTGTAGGCGGATCCCGCCAGCAGATCGTTGGCGAGGGCCTGCAGGGCGGGCGAATGGAGCGCTCGGCCGTACCTGGACCAGAGGGATGGGGGCTCCCGTTCCATGGCTGCCGCCAGATGCCGCCAGCTCTCGCGGCCGGAGAGCGCACGCGGCGGACGATGGTATCCGGCCTCGCGGAAGTGGCCGCGAACCAGCCTCAGGCAGAGCGAGTGCAGGGTCGTCGCCTGCGGTGCGTCGGTGCCCAGACGCAAGACCAGCCGGCTGGCCAACTCCTCCGCGCCCCGACGGGACAACCCAAGGACGAGTATGCGATCCTTGGGCACTCCGGAGGCAATGAGGTCGGCCACCCGCTCCACCAAAGTGGTCGTCTTTCCTGTACCCGGCCCTCCGAGCACCACCGTTGGGCCCGCCGGACAGGTTGCCATCTCGGACCGCGCCGCGTCGATGGTCGAGTGCTTCTTCTCCCATAGGGGCTTCGAAACCATGGCCAGGCATCCCGAGAATGTCCGCGGGTGGTGTGTGGGGATTCTCCCCAGGCCCAGGGCCGCTGCCCGCGCTGCGCGCCCTGGGCCTGCTTTCCCACCATGGCGGTTGCTGACCGAGCGAAATGGCTAGAGCTTCTCGCTCGCTCTACATGCTAGCATCTTCATGAGAGTAGTGAAAGCGCGGCTCGGTGGCCTGGTGGACCTGGGCCTGCCTTCGCAACACCCCGCAAGCACGAAATCCGCCAGTCGAACTGCTGGGTAATCACGTTTCGGTTCTGAAGTGCATGCGACGTCGCGCCGAGGCCGAGGCGATGCCTCCGTGCTCTCCCTGGCTGTGGCGTCGGTGGATCCTGAAGATGGCCATGTGTACAACTGTCCCTTCGTACAGCAGCGCCGAGCCGATGGCTCCATCCCCGGAGAGCCTCAGGTCGGTCCCCAGGCCGATGGAGGGAAACTGCTCCCATCGAGCCGCCACGACCCTCTTCAGCAGTCGTTCGGCTCGCTCCCTGGCCACCGGCTCGTGGCGTTGGGCCATGTCGGCATCGACCGCGTAGCTACGCACCAGCTTGTCCCACAGCTTTGCCGCCGTCGCCGGCTGGTCGAAGAGATCTGCCCCCACCATCCGCCCGTTCAGGGCTACCGCCAGGCCCACCGCGCCATCCATGTAGGGGAAGGCCCGCTGGTATTCGGCCAGGCTCACCGCCCTGTGGCGATAGAGATCGTTGAGAGCGCCGGTGGGTGAGGCGAACCGCTCCTCCCGCTGCCGTGCGGCAATGGCCTCCCAGACGGCCCCCTGGTCTGCCCTTGGCCGTCGCTCCGACCGGAGGTGTATCCGAACCTGCTCCTCCTTCTCCATCCGCAGAAAGGAAGGCGCGGCCTCGCCGGGCGCGAAGCGCGGACCGACATCGTGCCAGCGTCCGTGCTCCACGCAGGTTACGGGCAGCATCAACTCGCTGCGAGGCGCGCTCAGGAAGCTGGCGTTGACCATCCGGTTCTGCTTTCCACCTATCACCTCCTCGCCGTCCATGACGAACACCATGTCGTCGGACCGGTTCACGAGCCAGAGCTCTGGTACCGATGCCCATGGCTTCTCCCTGACCTCCACGCTTCCGTCATCGAGCGTCTCGGAGAGCACTCGGTAACGCAGCGGGCTAGTCCCGTCGCGGGACAACGGGAACAGGGTCATTCCTCCGAACTCCATTCCATTCTCGACCCTCAGGATAGCCAGGTAGCGGTCGACCATCTCTTGCATGGTTGCCTCCTTTCGTCGCCGAACATGCCTCCACCTTCTGATTACGTGGCCATCCTACGGGCGGGCTGTGACAGCTTGGCTGTCACAGATTCGAGGACAATCTGCAAGCTCTTGGCGACCTGATGCTGCGGGCAGGGGTCGGCGATCAGATTCGCCTTTGGCGAAACCGCATGGCGCGGCGGAGTAACGGCTCAGGGAGGCATGGATGGGTGATGGTCAGCCCACATCAGGGACTGCCACGCCGAAGGGGGCTGCATGCCCGACGGGCGAAACGGTCCGCGAAGGGTTCGACTGCTGCTATCGTGGCCGCGAGGAGGGCCGAAGCAGCTCTGGAAGGGCCGGCCACCTTCTGGCTCGACCCTGCTCCAGCTCCAGGACGCCATCAACCATGGAGAGCACCGCGGGGCTGTGGGTTATGAGCAGGGTGGTGCGCCCATCCATCAGGCTGCGGAGCGCTGCCAGCACCTCGCGCTCGGTGATCCCGTCCAGGCTCGAGGTGGGCTCGTCCAGGATCAGGACGGGGGAGTCCTTTATGAAGGCTCGGGCGATGGCCACTCTCTGCCTCTCGCCACCACTCAGAAGCATGCCGAGATCGCCGACCTTCGTATCGTAACCGTTGGGCAGCCGCCTCACGAGCTCTTCCAGGCCGGCCATCTGCACCGCACGCCGAAGCTGGCCTTCATCCGCCTCGGGCCTCGCCATCAGGATGTTCTCCCTCAGGGTTCCGTTGAACAGGTGCACCCGTTGCGGGATCACCGCCATCAGCCGAGTGAGCTCATGACGTTCGTAGCTCCTGAGATCTCGGCCCGCAAGGAGTATCAGGCCCTCCTCGAAATCCCACAGGCGCAGCAGAATGTTGGCCAGGGTGGACTTCCCAGCCCCGCTGGGCCCAAGTATCGCCAGGCTCTCGCCGCTCCTTAGCTGGAAGCTGACCCCGTCCAGCGCCAGCGGCCCATCAGGGGCATATCGGAAGGACAGTCCCTCCACGATCAGTTCCGGCGCCGTCCAGAGAGGAGTGGGCTTGGGATGGAGCACCCATGGGAATTGCCCCAAGCGCGAGGTCGCTTCCACCAGGGAACCCGGTCGCCGAGCACCCGCGATCTGGAACAGCCGCCGCCCGGCCTGAAGCGATGCGGACAGGTGCTGGAAGGCCCCGGGCAGAGGGGCGACGGCCTCGAACCCTGCGAGGGTCGCCATGACCACCACCGGGAGATACACCCCCGCCATCTGGCCGCCCCAGACTAGGGGTATCGCCACTGCCAGCACGGTCCACGCCCCCATCCCGGCCAGCAGGGTTGCGATACCGGCGTGCAGGCCCGACAGCATCGCAGCCCTCCCCTGGGTCGAGGTCCAGCGGCGATTCAGCGCCCGCGCCTGGTCCAGAAACCGAGCCTCCTGTCCGAAGGCGAGAAGGTCGGCCATCCCGCGCACTCCGTCCACCAGATGGACGCTGAGCTCGGCTCGGAGCTGTGCCGCTTCCAGTGAGGGCCGGCGGCCCGCGCGAGCCGCCAGGAGCGGGAGCCCCACCCCCGACGCCAGCAAGAACGGGATCAGCGCCCGAGAGAGCGAGGGATCGAACCCGGCCAGGAGCAGCAGCAAGCTGATGCTCACCACCAAGGCCACCAGTGGCGGGGCCAGCGCGCGGACGAAGAAGTGCTGCAGGGTATCCGTGTCGGCGATCACGCGGTTCAGCAGATCCCCCGGCCGCTGCCCCATCAGCCAGGCCGGTGGTGCAGCCTCCACCGCTTGGAAGAACCAGACCTTCAGGCGAGTGAGCAGACGAAAAGTTACATCGTGGGAGACGTAGCGCTCCAGGTAGCGGAGGATCCCACGGGAGAGGCCGAAGAAGCGAACCCCGACGATGGGGACGGAGAGCTCGGCCACCGATGGATGGAGAGCCGCCAGGGCGATCAGGAAGGCGGCGGTGGCGGTGAGCCCAATCCCTGCTCCCACCGTGGCCGAGCCCAGAAGTACCGATAACGCCATGCGGCCGCTGTACGGCGACGCCAGGCGCACAAGCTGGCCCAAGGCACCGACTTCTTCGCTGAGTGGAGGGGAGCTGGTTTGCACGTTCGCCAGGTCCTGCTGCGCCCTGGATGCCCTCTGGGAACTACTCCAGACGGGCAACATGGGATACGAGCCTGCCTGACCCCGGTAAGGGGCGGACGAGACTACTTCGAGGGCTCCCCGAGAGCCCTCGGCGGAGGGGATGCGTTTCTCCAGCAGCCGGCTGTAGAGCCCCTGATCACTGAGGAGGTCTGCGTGGCTGCCTGCTGCCACCAGTTGGCCCCCATCCAGCACCAGTACCCTGTCGGCCCTCCGCGCTGCCTCCATTCGGTGGACGATGGAGATGACGGTGCGGCCGTCGCTTGCCCCCTCCAGCGCGTCCAGGAGCGAGGACTCCGTCCAGGAGTCCAGGTGGGATGTGGGCTCGTCCAGGATCAGCACTCCTGCGTCCTTCAGCAGGGCCCGAGCGAGGGCGAGGCGTTGGGCTTGGCCACCACTCAGCCGCTCTCCCTGTTCCCCGATCACGGTCTCGTAGCCGTTGGGCAGACCAACCACGAAATCGTGGACCGATGCAGTGGTGGCCGCTCTGATCACCTCCTCCTCCGTGGCCCCCGGTCGCGCCAGGCGGAGGTTCTCCGCCACGGTCGTATGGAACAGGTATGGATCCTGAGGGACCCACGCCACCCGTTGCCGCCACGCCTCGACCCCTATCTCCTCCATGGGCCGTCCATCTATCAGGATACGTCCGCCGTCGGGCCTCATGAAACCCAGCAGCAGGCGTGCGATGCTGCTCTTGCCCGCGCCGCTGGGTCCGACCAGGGCCACATGCTCCCCGGGCGCCACCTCGAAGGTCACGCCGTCCAGGATGATTCGGCCATTGATGGCGAGCCGGACGTCCTCGAATCTCAGGTGAGGAGGGGGCAGGGGCGGCTGGGCTTGAGAGGAAGGTGGACGGTCGCCGTTTGCAGGGCTATCCTGTCCCGCCGCGCCTCGAGCAACCGGCCGGGGATCCATCCCCAGGATCTCGTAAATTCGCTCGGCGGCCGCGAGGCCGGAGACTCCAGCGTGGAAGCCCGCGCCAAGGTTGCGAAGGGGTAGGTAGAATTCCGGGGCCAGTATCAGGATGAAGAGGGCTTGCTCGAAGGCCAGTGTTCCGTACAAAAGGCGTAGCCCCACCTCTACGGCGACGACGGCGGTGCTGATGGTCGATATCATCTCCAACGCCAGGGAGGAGAGGAAGGCCACTCGCAGCACCCCCATGGTGGTGATCCGAAAGCGGTCGCTGGTTAGGGCGAGCCGCTCTACCTCCTGCTGGCTTCTGCCGAAAACCTTCAGGGTGTTCAGCCCCTGCAAGACGTCGAGGAAGTGTCCCTCCAGCTCGCTCAGGGTGTCCCACTGCCGTCGGGTGAGCGCCTCGGCCCTTTTCCCTATCAGGATCATGAACAGGGGGATGAGTGGCGCCGTTAGCAGGAGCACCACCCCAGACAACGGGTCCACGGGCAGGACGAAAGCCAGAATGGCGGTGGGGATCATGGCCGCCAGCACCAGATTGGGTAGGTACTGGCTGAAGTAGCCGTCCAGCGCCTCGATCCCCTCGTGGACCGTGCTGGCTAGCTCGCCGGCGCGTTCGCCCGCAGCGTGGATGGGCCCTAGGGCGAAGAGATGAGCGAGCAGCCGCTCCCGCAGCTGGGCTCTTACCCTTATGGCCACGGTGGAGGCGGCGACCTCCCTGGAGCCGATAGCCGTCGCCCTGAGGACGACGACCAGCAGCAGCGCGAGCAGGTCGGGTTCCACTCGTCTCGGGGGCGCGTTCTCCAGGAACACCTCAGCGATGATCTTGCTGAGGTAGAGGGCCTGAAGCAGGGTGGCGCATCCCCCCAGCAGGCCGAGGCCGATGGCGATGGCCGGCCACAGACCCGCGATGCGTGCCTCGCGCAGGAGCCGACGATCGAGGTTCATGGAGCAGGCATCCAGGACCCGACCCTGCCACCACCACATCCCTGCTCCGCCACGGTCATCGTCCCCACGCAGGAGTCGGGCTCATGTTTGCTTGGGGCCAGCGCCGCCGCTGGCCCGCGCGTGGCAGAGTCGTCTTGTTGTAGGATGACTTGCTCCCGGCGACCCGGGACACGGCGCTCGAGAGCCAACATCAGTACTCCAGCGACTGGGATCTACCGACCCTCTCCCGGAACACCCAGTAGCTCCACCCCTGGTAGAGAAGCACCAGGGGGACGAAGATGGCCGCAACGATGCTCATAACCTGCAGCGTGTAGCTGCTGGAGGAGGCGTTATAGATGGTGAGGCTCCATCGCGGGTCCAGGCTCGAGATCATCACCCTAGGGAACATCCCGGCGAAGAGCATCGCAGTGGCCATGGCTATGGTCAATCCCGTCATGACGAACGCCCATCCGTGCCGCGCAGCTCGCACCAGCGGACCTGTGGCCATGAGGGCCGCGGCGGCTAGCAACGCGAGGATGATGGGGATGGCCGTGGGCCCGCGGAGGATACCGGTAGTGGCGTACGCTCCGGTCACGAAGAGTGCTACCAGGACGAGTGTCGGCAGCCACAGTCTGGCGGCCGCCGTCTTGGCTCGCTCCATCACCTCACCCCTGGTCTTTAGACTCAGGAAGAGGGCGCCGTGGAGGAGGAAGAGGGAGGTGAGGCTCGCGCCTCCCAGGATGGTGAAGGGGGTGATCAGGGTCCAGAAGTCTCCCACGTAGCTCATGGTGCTGTCTATGGGAACGCCAACCATCAGGTTGGCCACGGCCACCCCCCACAGCAGCGCAGGCAAGAGGCTACCGAGGAAGATCATTCGGTCCCAGAAAGCCCGCCACGAGGGGTTTCGGTCCTTGCTGCGGAACTCGAAGGCGACCCCTCGCAGGATGAGCCCGAAGAGCATCAGCACCAGGGCCAGATAGAAGCCGCTGAAAAGGGTTGCGTACCAGTGGGGAAAGGCGGCGAACATGGCCCCGCCCGCCGTCAGGAGCCACACCTCGTTTCCGTCCCAGAAAGGGCCGATGGCGTTGATCACCACCCTGCGATCCTCGTCCTCGCTGCCTAGGAAGGGTAGCAGCATCCCCACGCCATAGTCGAAGCCTTCGAGAAAGAAGAAGCCGGTGAATAGCACTGCGATCAGAATGAACCAGAGCACGTTCAGATCCATCTCATTCCTCCGTCAGGGCAGGGGGGCCAGAGGTGGACAGGATGATGCCTGTCCTCGGTTCCCGGCTGCTGCCTCCGCCTAGTAGGCGCCAACTGCCGCCGTTTCCTCATGATCTGCTGCGCCGCCTCCTGCGTACTTGACCAGTAGATAGCCGTCCGCAACCATCAGGGCCCCATAGAGCAGGGTGAACCCCGCCAGCGAGAAGAGCACCATGCCGGTGGATACCGTGGGAGAGACCCCTTCCCCCGTCTTCATCAGGCCGTAGACGATCCAAGGCTGGCGGCCCATCTCCGCCAGGAGCCAACCAGTGGCGTTGGCCACGTAGGGCAGGGCGATGCTGAGGAGGACTGCTTGGTAGACCCTGGGGTGGAGTCGATCGGGATCGCCTCGAAGGGAGCGGTAGAGGGTGTACAGGGCGACCAGCAGCATCAGAAAGCCCGCCCCCACCATGGCGCGGAAGCTCCAGTAGGAGGTGAAAACCGAAGGCACGTAGTCCCCGGGGCCGTACCTCTGCTGGAACTGGGCCTCCAACTGGTTGATCCCCTCCACCTCCCCTTGGGTGGTGCCGTAGGAGAGGAGGGTGAGGAAGGGCTTGACCCGGATGGCGAAGACGTCTCTCCGGTTCGCCTCATCCCCCCAGGTGAAGAGGGAAAGCCCGGCGGGGTCCTCGCTGTCCCAGAGCGCCTCGGCCGCGGCCATCTTCATGGGCTGGGCCTTCACCAGGTGCTGCGCCTGGGCGTGGCCCACGGGGATCACCAGAAGGGTGCCGACGGCGGCTGCCAGGGCGGCCACCCGGAAGGAGCGGCGGAACGGCTCCTGGTCGGGCCCCTTCCGGGCCAGATGGTAGGCGCTGACCCCCAGCATGAAGAAGGCCCCGGTGCAGAGGCCGGCGGCCAGGACGTGGGGGTACTGCGTCGCCAGGTTCGGGTTGGTCAGCAGGGCCAGGAAATCCGTCATCTCGGCCCGACCGTTGCGGAGGGTGTAGCCCACGGGGTTCTGCATGAAGGAGTTGGCTACCAGGATCCAGAAGGCCGAGAGGTTGGAGCCCAGGGCTACCAGCCAGATGGTGGCGGCGTGGAGCCCCCTGGGGAGCCTGTCCCACCCGAAGACCCAGATCCCGAGGAAGGTGGATTCGAGGAAGAAGGCGAGCAGGGCCTCCACGGCCAGGGGCGCCCCGAAGATGTCCCCGACGAAGCGGGAGTAGCTGGACCAGTTGAGGCCGAACTGGAACTCCTGGACGATGCCAGTGACGACGCCCATGGCGAAGTTGATGAGGAAGAGCCTGCCCCAGAACTGGGTCATCCGCTTGTACACTGGGTCGCCGGTTCGGACGTACTGGGTCTCCAGGATGGCGACCAGGATGGAGAGCCCCAGGGTCAGGGGGACAAAGAAGAAGTGGTAGATAGTGGTGATGCCGAACTGCATACGCGCCAGCAGTAGCTCGTTCACGGACTCCTCCTTGTCGGGTTCCGGCGCGGTGAGGCCGGGGTGGCTTGTTCCACGTCAGAGCTCTGGGGCAGGGCGATGGCGAGCCCCGCACGCCAAGATGACCGCTTCGGTGAGCTAGTTCTCTGGCACATCGATTCCGAGAGGTAGGGACGGGGCTTGTCCCCCTCCATCGCGCCCCTGTGCAAGCAGGGGAGGTCGCCCAAACCAATCGGAACCACCGTGTCAAAGCGCTAGTCGGACAGCTGCCCCTGGCAGTCGGGGCAGAGTCCATGGTAGATGGTGTAGCTTCCCTCTATTTGGAAGCCCGACGGCGTCGTCGGGGCTGACTCCTGTCGCTGGGTTCCAACGTTGTCCAGGTCCCACACGCGGTGGCAGCTTCGGCACATGAAGTGGTCGTGGGGCATCACATTGCCGTCGTAGCGGACAAAGTCGCCGCAAGGGATCTCCAGTGCCAGCCCCTCGCGCTGGAGCCGATCCAGGTTGCGGTAGACCGTACCAAGGCTTATGTGGGGGAGCCGCTGGCGGAGGATGAGGTACAGCTCATCGCTTCGCGGGTGGGTCTTGAGCCTGCGCAGCTCCTCCAGTATGACCTCACGCTGCCTGCTGCCCCTCGAGGCGGGGCCCTTGACACTCTCCATGTGATCTGCCCTGCTCTCCTGGTGGTGGCTGCAGCGGGGCCATACTCCGGCGGCCCCGCTGCACCGATGATAGCCGCTATTGGGCGGCCGTGGATAGTCCCTGGGAGTGCCTCGATGCCAACTAGTGCTTTGACACGTTGGTTCCGATAGGTTGGGGCAGGCTCTCCTCCTGACCCAGGAGCGTGATGGAGGGGGACAAGTCCCCTCCCTACCTCTCAGAATCACCGTGCCAGAGAACTAGTTCTGGGGCTTCCAGACCTCCCACACCCTACCGACCAGCTCCGCACCCGGCTTCAGGGTTGCCTGTCCAGGGGTCCAGTCGCATGGCAGGACCTCTCCTGTCTCCCTGGCGTGCTGGAAGGCCATGATCCGACGGATCAACTCCGAGGAGCTGCGGCCAACGGCCGGGGCGACGATCTCGGCGGCCTGGAGGACGCCATCGGGGTCGATGATGAAGCTGCCACGGAGGTCGACTCCGGCCTCCTCGTCGTAGACGCCGTAGAGGGAGCCGATGCGCCCCTGTGGGTCGGCCAGCATGGGGAAGGGCAGCCCGCCTGGGACCATCTTGGAGAGCTCGGCCTCCTGCCAGGCGCGGTGGACGTGGTGGGAGTCGGTGCTGATAGCGAGGATCTCCACGTCCAGGGCGCGGAGCTCCTGGTAGCGGGTGGCCAGCTCGGTGAGCTCGGTGGGGCAGACGAAGGTGTAGTCGCCCGGGTAGAAGAAGAGGACGACCCAGCGTCCGCGGTAGTCGCTGAGGCCGATCTTCTTGTAGACGCCGTTGGCGAAGGCGTTGGCCTGGAAGTCCGGGGCGGGTCTCTGAACAGCAGCCATCCTGTCACCCTCATGGAGGTGGTGATAATAGTAACTACTCGCAGTATATGCCCGGCCAGAACCCCTGTCAAGGGGCTGCCGACCCCTTCGAGCGAGACGGTGTCGGGGCCCGGTACCCGCAAGCGAGCCCCGCCGACAACAAGAACGGCGGGGGCAACAACCGTCGCCCCCGCCTCCTCCGTCCAACCCAGATGGGATCCCGTCAGGCCGCTACTGTCTCCTGGACGGGCACCGCGTTCGCCCCGGCGGTTCGCCGGTACTCGAGATGCCCGTCCTCCACGTCCACGGTGATCCTGTCGCCCTCCTGGTACTCCCCGGCCAGCACCTTCCGCGCCAGGCTGTTCTCGATCTCCCGCTGGATCAGCCGTCGCAGCGGCCTTGCGCCGTAATCCCGGTCGAAGCCGTGCTCCACCAGCCAGTCCCTGGCGGCCTCTGTCAGCTCCAACGTCATGGATCGCTCGGCCAGCCTCTCGCGCAGGTCGCGCAACATCTTCTCCACGATCTGCTCCAGGTGCTCCCGGCCCAGGCTGTGGAAGACGATGATCTCGTCTATCCTGTTAAGGAACTCCGGCCGGAAGGCGCGCTTCAGGGCGCCCAGCAGCTCCGACTTGACCCTGGCCTCGTGGCCGGAGTAGTCGTCCCCCGGGCTGTGGACTGGGAACCCCAGCTGGCCGTTCCGCATCACCACGCTGCCCGTCCCCACGTTGGAGGTCATGATCAGGACGGTGTTGCGGAAGTCGACCGTCCGGCCCTGCCCGTCCGTCAGCCGCCCGTCCTCCAGGATCTGGAGCAGGGCGTTGAAGACGTCCGGGTGCGCCTTCTCGATCTCGTCGAAGAGCACCACCTGGTAGGGCCGGCGCCTCACAGCCTCGGTGAGCTGCCCTCCCTGGTCGTAGCCCACGTAGCCGGGGGGTGCCCCGAACAGCCTGGACACGGTGTGTGGCTCCATGTACTCGCTCATGTCCAGACGGAGCAGCGCGTCCTCCTCGTCGAAGAGGAACTCCGCCAGCGCCCTGGCCAGCTCGGTCTTCCCGACCCCAGTCGGACCCAGGAACAGGAAGGACCCGATGGGACGCCTGGGGTCGGCCAGGCCGGACCTAGATCGGCGGATGGCGTCCGCCACGGCCACGATGGCCTCATCCTGGCCCACCACGCGCTCGTGCAGCGCCTCTTCCAGGTGGAGCAGCTTCTCCGCCTCCTCGGCATAGATCTGCGAGGCCGGGATGCCGGTCCAGCCGGCGACTACCTCGGCCACGTCGCGCGCCGTCACCGAGACGCCCTCCTGAGAGGTCCCGGAGACCATCGAGTCGGCGTCCTTCTCCAGGGCCAGCCTCTCCTGTCGGGCCCGCGCCGCGCGCTCGTAGTCGCGCGCCTGCCAGGCGTCCTCTTCCTCCTGCAGCAGTGCGCGGATCCTGTCCCGAAGCTCCCGCTCCTGCGGGCTCATCTCCGCGGCGAAGCGGCGCAGTCGCACCTTGCTGGCGGCCTCGTCCATCAGGTCGATGGCCTTGTCAGGCAGGTATCGCTCCGTCAGGTACCGGTCGGAGAGCTTGACGGCTGCCTCCAGCGCCTCGTCCTCGATCTTGAGGCCATGATGCTGCTCGTAGCGCTCCCTGAGTCCCTGAAGGATCGCCAGGGTCTCCTCGGGATCTGGCTCCTCCACGTAGATGGGGGCGAAGCGCCGCTCCAGGGCCGGGTCCTGCTCCACATGCTCGCGGTACTCGTCCAGGGTGGTGGCTCCCACCACATGCAGCTCGCCCCGGCTGAGGGCGGGCTTCATCAGATTGGCGGCGTCCAGGGCCCCCTCTGCCGAGCCCGCGCCCACCAGTGTGTGCATCTCATCGATGAAGACGATGATCTCCCCCTTGCGGCGGATGATCTCATCCATCACGCCCTTGAGGCGCTCCTCGAACTCGCCCCTGTACTTGGCGCCGGCCAGCATGGAGCCCATGTCGAGGGCCACGACCCGCTTGCCCTGGAGCGGCTCCGGGACCTCGCCGGAGGCGATGCGCTGGGCCAGCCCCTCCACGATGGCCGTCTTCCCCACACCGGGCTCGCCGATCAGGACCGGGTTGTTCTTCGTTCGTCTGACCAGTACCTCCATCACCCGGAGGATCTCCTCCTCCCGGCCGATGACGGGGTCCAACAGCCCCTCCCTGGCCATCTGGGTCAGGTCGCGACTGTACCTGTCCAGGATGCTGCTCCTGGTCTCGGCACTCGGCTCGTTCACCCTATCACCTCCGCGGATGGACTCGAATGCCCTGCCCAGGCTCTCCGGGGTGACGCCATGGCTTCTGAGGGCCTCGGCGGCGACTCCCTGCCGCTGCGCCACCAGGGCTGCCAGCAGGTGCTCCACCCCGATGAGCTGGTCGCCGCGGCTGTTGGCGGCGGCCATGGCTCCCTCCACCACCACACGGCTGCGGTCGGTGAAGTAGAGTTGAGGGCTGCCGGTGGAGCCGCTGAGCAGCTTGGGCTGCCGCTCCAGCCACCCTCGGAGCTGCTGCTGGAGGGACTGGACGTCCACCCCCAGCTGATGGAAGAGCTGACCGGCGAGTCCGCCCGGCTGCTCGATCATGGCCAGCAGCAGGTGCTCTGGCTCGACGGCCTGGTGGCGGAGCTGGACGAGCAGCCGCTGGGCACCCGCCAGCACCTCTTGCGCCTGCTGAGAGAATCGTTCGATCGGTATCATGGTAGTCTCCCACCGGGTGGCGCCCGGCGGGCCCGACGGTCGCACCGAAGCACCAACCCTGACAATGAGCTTGTCAGCTTTGGTGATATTATAGGCGCAAAGCTGGAAAATGTCTAGACCCGGCCCGCTTGTGCGGGTCAATGACTTGGGGCTCCTCGCTCTCGGTCGATCGAGTGAGGAGCCCCGGGGGAGGTACTCGGGCCGACGGGGGGTGCCGGCCTGCTCTTGGCTAGGCAGCTACGGCCAGCTCCTTCGCCTTGGCCACGGCGCCGGTGGCATCGGGGGCGTAGAAGTCGGCCCCGATCTCGTCGGCGAACCGCTGGGTCACGGGCGCCCCGCCCACGCCCACCTTCACCTGATCCCGCAATCCGGCCGCCTTCAGCGCCTCTATCGTGTCCCGCATGGACAGCATCGTCGTCGTCAGCAGCGCGCTCATCATCACGAACCGCG
>Ga0315298_1002071_pt1 | contig 35221 bp, 24 predicted proteins | sample WHS_1_MG_FD_203077 | JGI IMG/M metagenome (GOLD analysis project Ga0315298, IMG submission 203077) | Extremophilic microbial mat communities from Washburn Hot Springs, YNP, Wyoming, USA - WHS_1_MG | ecosystem: Environmental > Aquatic > Thermal springs > Hot (42-90C) | place: USA: Wyoming...
AGCAGGCGATCCCCCTTAAGAAAATGACTTTGGGCGATCGTGGGCCGTGAGGCCAGCAAGAAACCCCGTGTTTAGAGGGGAAATGTGGTGTGGTTAGTGCCTAAGGCCGGGGTCGCACCGGCACGGGAGTCGCCCCCATCATTTCTTGAGACTGAGGGGAGGCGTATTCTGCCTAACATTTGTTCGGTGTTCGTGCCTTTCTGAGCATGGCCAATCCGCCAGGAAGGCTTTAATAGACTACCATTGCCGACATTACGTCGGCAATTTTGTCGGCAACCAGAATTAGTTTACAGGTGAGGGCCTGGCCTTTGTGCGTGGAGTGGACCCAAGTAATCCTCGATGCCCGGTTGTGCAAAGCCTCCTTGGATTGCATCACCAACTGGGCGTACATCATCGAAACCGGCACCGGGTCATACCGCTTCCGTCGGACCTTAGAGAGGCGGAGGGGAAAGGAATAAGCAAGCGGGCATGGATAACGTTGGTTCCGGTTGAAGCACGCGGGTTCTGCCAAAGCCGGCGGATCCTGCAAGTATCGGTCAGTCAGGGACCGAGTGTTCTCATATCAGGTCAGGCATACCCCCGGCGGGTGGGCCATTCCCGGTTGACAAACACGATTGCTTCCTTTAGGCGACGGAGTGGGTCAGCGTTATCGACACCTGAACTGCAAAACACAGACGAGTAGCGCAGGGATATCTGTCCGTGTAGCCAGGAGTCTCAGGGCCCGGCATCTATAGTATCAACCGGAGAATGCGCGCTCAGGCTGTCAACCGCCCCGAGCGCTGGGGGGAGATGGCTGGATAACCGGGGTGAAGTCTCCACCAGAGCAATAGGATCAACAACTAGGACCAAACGGCCGTCTGCCAGAACGGCGGCCCCGAGAATCCCATCCCTGGCGATGATGCCAACGAGCGGCCTGACCACAGCCTGGTAGTGCTGTCCTATCTCATCAACCACGAGACCTAAATGCCAATCGCACGCGGGCTCAATGAACAGCACTTGTAGCGAGCCACTATCCGGGAAGCCGCCGGGCAGTCCTAGCAACTCACCCATTGAAATGAGTGGAACAACTTGCCGCCGGATCACGGCGGCGGGTCCTCCACCAAAGTTTGTAAGTTGCTCTCTCGGGATTGCAAGAGTTTGACGAACGATGTTTAACGGTACGCCGACCGTCTCTGTGCCAAGACTGACAAGCAGAATGTCTTGCGCGGCAAGGCGCTCCGGAAGTCGCAGTTGAATGCGGGTTCCTTCGCCATATGCGGATTGGATGGTCACGGATCCGCCCAGTCGATTCACGTTCGTCTTGACCACGTCGAGGCCGGTTCCACGGCCGGATATCTCTGTGACAGTCAGGGCTGTGCTGAAACCGGGCCGGAACAAGAAGTTGTACAACTCTCCGATGGACAGTCTCTGAGCCTCGGCGCTAGGGAGCAGTCCTTGGGCTACGACCCTTGATCGCACGGCATCCGGATCTATACCGTTCCCGTCATCGACTACATCGATTACAATGCAATTGCCTTCTCGGCGAGCAACGATCTGTACTAGACCGCTTGGTGGTTTTCCACTGGAAATGCGGTTGCGCTCCGATTCAATACCATGGTCAACGGCGTTTCGAACAAGGTGTACAAGCGGATCGGCAATAACTTCAGCGACAGCTTTGTCTGCTTCTATCTCAGTCCCGGCGACTTGTAGGTTGACCTGCTTGCCTGTGCGTGCGGCGACATCACGGGCAACTCTAGCCAACGGGCGAAAAATCGTTTCCAGCCGAACCAGCCTCAACTCCATTGCTGAATTCTGCACATCATCGACGGCCTTGCCCAGGCAGAATGAAAGTGCTTTTGCCTGGCGACGAGAGGACGCGTCCCAACTGTCGGCTTCGAGGGAAGTCAGGAAATGCTGGAGTTGGTTGCGCACGGTGACCAATTCGGAAATGCTATCGAAGAGCCGGTCGACGCGCTGCTGGGACACACGGAGTGTCCGCATTCCAGGCGGCTCGCCCCGGGTGCTGCCGGATTCTATCTCGGTGGCGGATGACCTAGTGTGCTCTCTACGGCGTGATGCGCTGAACGCAGTTCCCAGAAGCTGCTCCAGCGATACTGCAAGCGAGCAGATGATTTCTGAATCGATTCCGTCAGTGGTCGCAATTGGTTGAAGCAGGGCTAACAGATCCGTGGCGCCTGCGTATTCGGCCGCTCTGGTTAGCGACTCGATTGCTCGGCTTACCATGTCACTGGCAGTTGAATCGTGCGGATCCCCCGCCAGGCGATCGGCCGCGGCTCTCAGTGCCTGGCACTGCTGACTTGCCACGTCAAGAAAGACCTGGTCTACGGAATGCTGTGAAGAGAGTCTGCCCACGCCATGATCGGTGGTGGTTTGGCAACTGGCAACTGCTTCCAGCGAAGCTAGAAGTGTTGGCGAAGCCTCAACGTTGTTACTCGGCTGTTCCGCCATCTGTCTCAACTCGCGAACAGCCTCGAGTAAGAGCGGAACCAGAATCGCCTCATTGCCGCTTTCGAGCCGTTGTATCGCCGTCTCGCCGGAGTGAGCGATCGTTTGTATGGCTTCAAGCCCTAGGTAACTGGCCGAGCCTTTAATGCTATGCATTGCGCGCATCGCTATAGTAAGCTTGTCCTGCTCAACACCTTGCGTCTCCGCTGCCAACAGCACATCCTCAGCTGCGTCAAGGTGCTCCAGTGCTTCTGCTGTGAATTCGGCGAGGAGTTCTTCGCGCAATTTCGGATCGTCGTAAATGTCCATCGGGTTTTCCTTTGTCTCAAAGCTACTGTTTCCGTTTTCTTCCTCGCATTATCTACTGCGCATGCCAGGACTTGAGCTAACCAAGGTTTCCAAGCAGCATCCGGACGGCGGCTATGAGTTTCTCTGGCTCGGTTGGCTTCACGACATATACGTTCGCACCGGCCTCAAACCCTTTCCGTTTGTCTTGAGCCCCCTGTTCGGTTGACACCACAATTATGGGCATATCCCTGTGAACCGTCTCAGTGCGCACATGCCGAATGAGCGTGAAGCCATCCATAAGTGGCATGTTGACATCAACAACTGCCACGTGACATCGTTGCTTTGCCAGTGCTTCAAGCGCTGCAAACCCGTTTTCCGCTTCGATTGTCTCGAAGCCAGCGGAGCGGAGTATGTACGCGTGAAGTGCTCGCACTACAGGGGAGTCGTCAACAACGAGGATACGCTGGTTCATGCTTACTCGCCTCCTTACTTGACATAGGCCAGGATATCACCACGGCGAACGAGTCGAAACGCCGAGGTCACACGGCTGACTGATTCTGAATGTCCGAGGAATATGTAGCCGCCAGGCCGGAGGGCGTCGTAGAAGCTGTCAACAACTCTCCTACGGGAGGAATCGTCAAAGTAGATTAGGACATTACGGCAGAATACGAAATCCAAACCTTGCAAGCTTTGTGCAAATGAAAGATCCAAGAGATTGGCGTGTTGGAAGCGCACCATGGCAGTGATACACGGATCGACTTTCCATGCACCGTTGAAAGGCCAGAAGTACTTGCTAAGGTAGGGGGATGGGACATCCTTCACAGACCGCTCACTATACACAGCCCTCTTGGCGTACAGAAGTGCCTCTCTGTTAAGGTCACTCGCAGTCAGGTGTATTTCCCACCGGGAGAGATCCTCGATCATTTCGCGGAGGATGATGGCTAGGGTATAAGATTCCTCGCCGGTAGAGCAGCCAGCAGACCACAGCCGAAGGAATCGGTGTCCTTTCCGCCGTTTCCGTTCGAGTACCTCGGGCAGAATGTCTTCTGCGAATGCCTTGAGTTGAGGATACTCCCTGAAGAAATACGTCTCGTTCGTCGTCAGAGCCTCTGCCAGCTGTTCAAGTTCATCGGCGCCGCCGTCATAGCGAATCGTCTGGTAGTAGTCGAAAGGACTCGTGGCACCGACCGCCTCCATTCTTTGCACGACTCGCCGGCTGAAGAAGTACTTCTTCCGTTGATCAAAGTATAGGCCGGTTCGTTCATAGACCATATCACGCAGCTTAACAAAGACTCCGTCGTCTAATCCTGACATGTGCCCAGCCTCCTAGCCAGTTTTTGCGCAAGCCTTGCCAGTTCTTCATCGTCGGCGTTTCTGGCTTCGGATGCAGCCTTTCTGGCGGCAGCAGCGAACTCTGCCGAGTAACCACCCTGAGCCACCATATGCAAGGCGGCCCGCAAGCCGGCTCCACGCAGTGGCCGAAACTCACTGGTCAGCGCTTCGAGGATCGTGGTTTCATCGATAAGGTTGCTGTCGGCAAGCGCATCCAGACACTGAGCACGGATCCAGCCGTTTCCGTCTTGAAGCTGATCTAGCAGGATGGGAGCCTCTTCCGGAGTCAGGCCGATCTGGTCTAACGCCTCGATCGCTCTGACTCGAACGCATGGCTCACTGTCCTGGCAGCCTTGTGTAATTGCGTGTCTTGCCCATCCAGCCCTGCAGGCAGAAAGCAAGTGAAAAGCATGTGCTCTAACGTGCCAATCGGGGTTCCGGGCTGCGGCAAGCACTAGATCGCGCGCTGCTGGCGAAGCGTCGAGTTGCTGAGACAACTGAATCGGCAGCAGACTCTCGACAGCAGATCTTCGCGTATCGCTGTCACCATACGCTAGAAGGTACGAGATCAGTGGCAGCAGATCACCGATTGAACAGTGGCTTAGCTCAGCGATTACGCCCTCGTCATCGAAGATCCGTTCCTTGGCTGCTAACGATGCTGCGATTGGAGGTGCCAGAGGCGAGCGGATGGTTAGGAGTACCGCAAGGGCTGCAGCGCGCACAAGCTGAGAACCATCTTCCGTTATGATAGAAGCAACTGCATGCTCCAAGCCACCGCTGGCAAGCGTGTTCGATTCGCGCAAGAGGTGAAGCGCTAAGACCCGGAGATCGTCAGCCTCCCCGCGTTTAGCTGCAACCCTAACCAGGTCTCTGGGTTCGAGAATGCCGAATTTCACCTGTGCCCTCAGTACTGCTGCCCGAACGGTGGGTTCTGGATCTTCGGACAGCTTCTGCAGCAGCTTGTTATGACATCGGCCCAGCAGACAAAGGCAGTCTACCGATGCGGCACGTGCCTCGGCTGAGGAGCTTTTTGTCGTTTCAAGCGCAGCGGCAGCCAAGGTTTCGACTTGGTCGGCCCGCAGACGCGAGCCCATATCTGAGAGTTCGGCAACAGCGATGACAGCACCTTCCCGAAGTGCCATGTCGGCGCACTCCAGTAGCCGAATCAAGAAGGTTAGCGACGCGCGACGCTCGGCCCAGCCGATCTGTCGGATGGCCGCCACTGCGGAAGCTAACACGAAGCCTGGTCGGCTTAAGGAGGTGTTGCATACGGCGTTGGCCGCTTCGGATCCGCCTATAGACCCAAGGCTGGCGATCCCGGCACAGCAAAGCCAGTCTGGCCCTTCCTGGGTGATTTTGGCAAGTGCGGGGATGGCATCGGGATTGCCAATCGCCCCGAGTGCCTCAGCTGCTGCCGCGGCAACATTAATGTCCTTGTCCGCGAGAGCGCCTATGAGCATAGGTAACGCATCGTTGCATTTTATCGCTCCCAGGATACTAACTCCGTACAGGCGCAAGTCCCTATCCGGATCCTGGAGCAATTCAAGCGCAACTGGCGCTGAGTGCAAAGCTAGAAAGACAAGAGCTTTGAGAGCGTAGCCACGCTCTCGAGGGTCGTCTGAACGCAATTTGCGCGCTGCCGCCCTCGCAGCCGTTGTATTCTGACATCGGGCGAGAGCCTCAACTGCCGCCTCACAGACAGCTGACGACGGATGTGCCAGAGAGAATGTCACAGCCTCTAGCGTAAGAGGATCTGCCGTTGGCTTTAGCGTCTGAAGATACTTGCGACAACATGCCTCGTCGGCCAGCCGCGACTTCGATTCAAGAGCTTTTTGCTCCAATCGTCCCACACCTCTCCTCCATTCGAGAGATACAAGATAGCCCTTTGATAATTTGGCTAGCGATCTCATGGGCAGGAGCCACGGTCTGAGCGGCGCCCAACTGTATCGCTTCTCTAGGCATGCCGAATACTGTCGCCGTCTCCTCCGATTCGGCAATCGTCGTCCCTCCGGCCTGACGGATTTGGAGCAGGCCTTTGGCACCGTCGCTCCCCATTCCTGTTAGAAGAACGCCGAGGGCTCTAGATCCAAATAGCTTGGCCAAGGATTCAAACAACACGTCGGCCGATGGGCAAAATGTTAGTCCCCTTGGCTTGTCGCTCAGGTTAATGACCGGGCCGCGACCTAGAACGCTGCGCGTCACGGTCATCTGGTAACCTCCGGGTGCAACGTAGGCACGCCCGGCTACAAGCGGCTCGTTATGTTCCGCCTCCTTCACGCTGATGACACTGGCCTCGTCAAGACGTTTGGCGAACGCTCTTGTGAATCCTGCCGGCATGTGTTGGACGATCAGGAGAGGCGCGCCAAGATCGGCTGGAAGCAGAGGTAGAATCTCCATAAGTGCTTGTGGCCCCCCTGTTGAGACGCCAATGCCAATCACAGGACTACTATCGACATTGAGCGGCAATGACATGTTCACGTGCTTGGACCTCGGGGCTTGAGGAGGGTTGACCCGGAAGCGCCGTCCGCGCAGTCTGGCCCGCGCCGCGGCTCGCACCTTGGCGACAATCTCCTTGCCTTGCCTCTGAATATCGAGGGAAATCGTGCCCGATGGTTTGGGCACAAAGTCGACTGCACCCAACTCAAGCGCCTCGAACGTAGTCAGAGCACCCTCTTGAGTGAGAGAACTGATGACAAGGCAGGGGGTGGGGCGCTCCATCATAATACAGGTGAGCGCAGTGAGGCCATCCATTACTGGCATGTTGATGTCCAGTGCCACGACGTCAGGTTCGAGATCCTTCACCTTTTCGATGGCTTCCTGGCCATTGCGGGCTGTCCCAATTACGGCAAGCTCCCGGTCGGATTCAATAATCGCCGTCAGCTGTCGTCTCATAAAGGCCGAATCGTCAACTACTAGCACTCGAATCGGGCTCATCCTGTTTCTCCAATAATGCTGTTGTTCTGAGAACGGAAATGCTCTGAAGCGAAACGAACGACCCCTGCTGGGTCGAGAACAAGGGCCACCCGCCCGTCGCCCATCACGGCCGCCCCGCTTACTAAACCGCCGCCGGTCAGATAGCTTTCAAGTGGCTTCATCAGGATGTCGTGCGGCTGGTCGATATTGTCGACTACCAGCCCCACTTTCTCGGCGCCGGATTCAACAACGACGGCAAGCCACGCGCTTTGCTCGTGGTGGGTGTCCTTCAGGTCGCTCAGTCTTGTGCCCAAAGCTTCGCTCAGGCGAATCAACGGGACGACTTGGTTGCGGATCACTGTGAAAGGCTGTTGACACAAGGTCCTGCGCCCAGATGGGGCGATCGCTGTGGTCTCTCCGACGGCTTCCAGTGGCAAAGCCAGGGGTTGTTCCCCACAGTGCACAATCAGTGCCCGAACAATGCTAATTGTCAACGGGAATTGCAACCTTATTGTGGTGCCCAAGCCGGATGTCGATGACACACTGACAGTGCCGTTCACGCGCGCGACGTTTCGCGCGACTATGTCCATTCCGACTCCCCGGCCAGAGATTTCCGACACTTCGGAGGCGGTTGAGAAACCGGGGGCAAAGATCAAGTCAATGGCTTGCTGGTCGGAGAGTCTCTGAGCGACGCTGGACTCGACTATTCCTTTTTCCACAGCAGCTTTGCGAATCCGACTGGGGTCTATGCCTCTCCCATCGTCCTTCACATCGATGGTCACGGTCTTCCCTTGGCGAGAGGCAATGATCCAGATGTTCCCCTTTTCTTCCTTGGAGGATGCTGTTCTCTCAGCACGCCGCTCGATGCCGTGGTCCGCAGCATTCCTAACCAGGTGGATCATCGGGTCAACAAGGATGTCGGCAACCGTTTTGTCAATCTCAGTGTCATCTCCCATGATGTGAAGAGATATTGCCTTGTCTTGCTGGCTGGTGGCATCGCGGACAATGCGGGGTAGACGCTGAAACACGTTGCGAAGCGGAATCATCCGTAGCGACAACACGTCGTTCTGGAGTTGGCTTACTATGCGACTGACAGAGTTGGCGGTGTCCTTCAGCCCCCGTGCTAACGCCGGGATGCTATACTCGGTTTCTACAAGATGCTGTAGATGGAAGAGGGAATTCCTTGCAGTTACCAGCTCACCAACGAGATCAATGATCTCATCAATGCGTGACTCTTTCACACGTATCGTGTGCCCGTTGTTGGTGGCCACCGTTTGGCTCGAGGCGCGCTGTTTGGCGAGAGCTACCTCAAGATCCTCGGGCTTCACCGCGTTGTCTTCGACGAGTATTTCACCGAGCCTTTTCCAAGTCCCCTCTTCAACCGAGTGGTGCAGATACAAGTAGCCCTGTCCTTGTTCATTGACAGACGTATCGCTGATAGGGCAGACTGCCACGACCGAGCCTTCGGGACAGAACTCGAATATGGCCTTAAGATCGTCTTCGCTGGCGCGGGTCGCAACAACCGCCCGAAATCCTAGATAGCAGCGCGTGGGATCCAACTGAACGAGTGCTGGCAGTTGGTCGACCAGCAGTTCCGTGTGCATTGATATGCTTTCATCTGCCAGTGCGGCAAGGACAGTGAGTGGATCTAGCCCCCGCTCGAAAGCATCATCCGGGAGCCTCAAGGTGATCTCATAGAACCTTGCGCTATCTATTTGGTCGGGCCAACCGCTGCCGGAACGCAGATCTGGCAGACGATCACAATTGGGCTTGCAGGAAGCCTTCCGGAATCCTTCTCGATCCGAGGGGTCTTGTGTTAGTATAGGTAAGGTCTCTTTGTTGTCCGCGAATAGGCTCTTGAGACCGATCAAGGTTGGGCCCGTGTCTGGCAAGGGCGCTTCTTCTCGGGTGGCCCTCAGCAGAGCCCGAAGGATGTCCAAGCTTCCCAATAGTACGGCACAGAACGGGGAATCAACTGCGTATCGCCCTGAGCGTACGGCATCTAGTGCGGACTCCAGTTCGTGGGTGAATGTAGCTATCTCGACGCATCCGACTGATGCGGAAGACCCTTTTATCGTATGAGCGGCTCGAAATGCCGCGTTCAAGTACTCCCTGTCATCAGGGCTACTCTCCATGGCTAGCAGCGCCGATTCCAGTTCATCGACTAATGCTTCGGCTTCATCGAGAAAAGTCTCCCGAAGCCGTGCCTGCCAGTCCGGGCTGGCTCCTCCGGTGTGGATATGATTAGTTTTCTGTCTTGACACTGAAAGTCACCCGACTTTAGTTCTTCAAGTCGATCCTGGCTAGGGCAAGACGCGCTTCACGACTTTCAACAACTGCTCAGGTTGGAAGGGCTTAACGATCCAGCCCGTGGCTCCTGCGGCCTGACCTTCCGACTTCTTTGATCCCTGAGACTCGGTCGTTAGCATGAGAATTGGTGTAAAACGATACGATGGCGATGCTCTAACCTGCTTGATAAGCTCGATCCCATCCAGATTGGGCATATAAAGGTCGGTGATGATCAGGCTCACCCTCTGTTCCCGAAGTTTCGAGAGAGCATCACGACCATCGGCTGCTTCTACAACCTCATAACCGGCCTGCTTCAAAGTGAAGCTCACCATCTGTCGCATCGTGACCGAATCGTCGACAGCCATCACACACCGCATGTCTTCTACCTCCGCTAGAAGAGCGTCACATTGTCTCCAAGGTCATCCTCTTTGCCTGCTCTCCGCCTCCCTGACGCCAGGACCTCCGCGCACGTTGAGGTTGCGGTCCTTTCCTGCTTTGAGAGTATAGCTAAATGCGTTTGGCGCTCATCATCGATTGTATAAAGGGCCTCGAGGTGTTTCAGCGACCCGACTGAATCCAGCATCTCTTGCTCAAACGGTCTGGCTTGGTTCATCTTGGCGAGAAGTGCTTCCAGGCTGCCAGATACGTGCTCAATCTCCTGGCGCGTGATGTCCTGGAACTGCAGGGACACCACGGCTTTCGAGATCTCGCTTGATATCTGCTCCCCCGCGTCCTTGACGGCGGTAGTGGCACGCCTCATCTCACCGGTCATGGCCTCTACTCGGTCTCTGATCACGTGTCCAACCTCTGACGCCAGTCTCGTCCTTTCCTCCGCCCAACCCGCCGATTCTGCGAGCGCCTGCTGCAACTTCCGAAGGTCTCGTTCGATATCGCGCGACAGTTGAGTTATACTTCGCCCAGCCGATGCAGAGCGTTCGGAGAGCTTGCGTACTTCTTGGGCCACGATCCCGAAGCCCGCGCCTCTTGATCCAGCGTGGGCTGCCTCAATTGACGCATTCAGTGCCAGCAGGTTGGTTTGATCCGATATGAAACGTATCTCCTGCGCGAAAGATCTGACCTCCTCTGGGAGCTTTACCAGAGCGGTAACCTGGGCCAATAGTTTGGCATTGTCCTCAAGGCGAGTTGAGAACTCTTGTACCATCGAAAGCAAGTTGCCTATTCCTTCTCCGATGATGTCCGCCGCTCCCCCCTTGCCGGGGACAAACTGTTGTGCCAAGTGGAGAGTTTGAGCTTGCTGGTCGTCCGAGGCTTTGACGATCGTCTCGAACCGCTCGCCGATGCTGAGTGCCGCAGCCTCTGTCTGCTTGTTGATGTTTTCAAGATGAGCTAGCAGGAGCAGAATGATGCTCCGAGCTTCGTCGAGAAATGTTTGGCACGCTTCGATCATCAACTGTTGTTGCTCGGCATTCGAGGAGTCGGAGGAGGACTGTTGGTTCAGTTCGCCAAGTTTCTCTTCCGCGATCTCGCAATGCTTGATGTCTGAACGAAGTGGTTCGAGCAACTCAGTGTCATCGGGGCACCGATCAACCTGGTCCTCCGGAAGAGCATCGGTTTCGATACGAGAGATAGCACACATTGATGCTTGTGGTGTCTCAAGGTGGCTCCGTGCATTGGCGAGGCTGCGGAGGGCCAAACCAGCGGCGATCGTGGCCAGCGCCCAGGCAACGAAGGCTAGTGGCGCCCATATTGCCACCCCTAATACCCCGAAGACGACAGCAACTGCGAGGACGAACAAATCTGGAGTGACGCGCAGTACTTTTCCGGAATCGCTCATTGCTCTGCCTCGTTGCTGGGCGATTCCAAGAGCAGCATGCGGTCAGCTCCGGCAATCCCAAGCTGCCTCTTTAGCGATGCCGATAAACCCGCAAACACTAGGCGGCGCTTCTCAGCCACGCATTGGCGCTTCGCACCCAGCAGGACCTGCAGCGCGGCAGTGTGAAGGCTGTCGGCATCCTGGAGGTCTACTTCGAGGTCTCCCGGGCGATCTAGTGCTACCAGGAAAGCCTCGGCAAGCTGATCTACGGAGTATATGTCCAAGAGGGCGCCGGCACTTATCTTGACCATTTCCATTTCCCGTTGGCTCCCCGTGAATGGAATAGAAGTTGCCCCTTGTTTTGCTTGCGCTCGCCATTGGCCCACCCGACCACGCGGCGCCGGCGTGCCATTCTTGCATTGGTTCGGTCGGGGGCAGCGAAGCGCCGCCCCCGAGCACCTAGGCCGCCTCGTCAACGGCGACGAGGCGTGCGAGGTCAAGGATTATGATCATTCGTTGGCCATCCTGCAGCTTGCCGACTCCTCTTACGAAACCCGCGTCCACGCCGGCAACGACCGGCGGTGGTGGTTCTATTGCGCTGCGGCGGACTCTCAAGACCTCTGAGACAGAGTCGACAATCACTCCTGTCTTTCGCCCTTCGATGTCCACAACTACGATACTTGTGGAATCGGTTCGAGGAGTCGGAGCCAAGCCGAAACGTTTATGCATGTCGATCACAGGCAGAACGCTGCTTCGGAGATTGACGATCCCCTCAACAAAGTGGGGAGTTCGTGGCACCTTTGTGATCTCTGGTAGCCGAATGATCTCCTGAACTAGATGAATATCGACGCCGAATTCCTCCTTGTCAACGCGAAAGCTCACAACTTGTTCTTCATCAAGGGATTGCTTCACGCTTGGTTCCCCCGCACCGTCTTCACTGTTAGCTCCGCCGGTGATCTTCGCCAGTTCGTGAACATCGGACACGCTGAGAGTCCGACTGATGTCCAGCAGCATCACGAGCCTCTTCCCCTCGTCTAACTTGGCTACGCCGCGTAGTGGATGAGTCTTGGTCGCGGAAGTAATCTGTGGTGGCTCTTCGATAGCGGTATTAGGCACGGTTAGAACTTCAGAGACTGCGTCTACCTGGATGCCAGTAACAACACCGCCCATGTTGGCCACGATGATGCGGCTGTCGTCATCCAATTCCATCGCAGGCAGTTCGAAGCGTTTGCGCAAGTTGACGATGGGAAGAAGCCGATTGCGCAGCGCCACAACCCCTTCTACGAACGCAGGGGCCCCGGGCACCCTCGAGATGTCCGGAACCCTGATAATCTCCTGCACGTCGGCGACGCGGGCCGCGTATTCTTCGCCGCCGAGCCGGAAGGTGACCATCTGCTCGCCGTCTATGGCTTCACGGCTGGCACGGGATTGAACCTCAGTTGCCAATGCTTGTCGCGAGTTGGTCTCGGGTCTTGCGATCATGTTCTCAGAAGGAATAGCTCGCTCTACGTCAAGCAGAGTGACCAGCCGTGCGCCGTCCTTGAGCTTCGCTACACCTCGTAGGTACTGCATTTCGACGACTCCCGCGATTATCGGTGGCGGTGGCTCGACCCACTCATTCGGCACCCGCAGTACCTCACGCACCTGATCTACCACCAGCCCGATCAACTTCCCACTGACCTCGACTACGATTACCCTATTGTCTTCTGTTCGTTCCTCAGCCGGCAGCCCAAATCGATTGCGTAGGCTAACGATGGGGAGTATACTGCCCCGCAGGTTCGCAACCCCTTGGATGAATGATGGGACCTTCGGAATGCGTGTGATGTCGGGCACGCGCACGATCTCCTTTACAAAGGAGATCGGAATACCAAACTCCTCTTCAGCCAGAAGAAATGTGACCAGTTGGGTCTCGTCGAACACGTCGCTCTGGGCTAGTTTTGCCTCGTCCATGATCCCCTCCCGGTTTTCACAAGTTCTGAAGCTCATCGGCCAAGGCGGATATCTCCTCAACCGCGCTTGCCAACTCAGCCAAGCCGCGGGCCTGTTCATCGGCAGCGTTTGATGCCTCTTCTGCTGCCGCACCGGCCTCGCCAGCCGCTTGGGCTATCTGGTCCACGCCCTTCTTTGCCTCGACGATGGCGTTTAGCTGCTCCTCTGCCGCCCTTGCGATTTCGGCCACGCCGTTGGTAAGAATTGCAACATCGCTCTCGATTTGATTGAGACTAGCGGTGCACTTTTTTGCGCTTTCGGTTTCCTGGCGTGCCGCGATTACAGTCTGATCGATGTCGGCGGCCACTTTGGCGACCTGTTGTTGTACCCGCTTAACCAACTCTTTTATTTCTTCGGCATTCTCGGCAGAGTCCTTCGCCAGGCTGCGCACGTCGGCCGCGACAACGGCAAAGCCGCGACCGTATTCGCCGGCGCGCGCCGCCTCAATGGCGCCATTGACGGCCAGAAGGTTTGTCTGAATAGTTACATTGACGATGGCATCGACGATCTTGTCAATCCGGCCGGTGGACACCTGCAGCCTCTTGATATTCTCAGCTGATACGGCATTGGCCTCAGCCGCGCTGGCTATCCCCTGGATCAGGTCATCAACCTCAGCCTTGTTCTGCATTAACGATTTTTGCAGTTCCTGAACTTTGTCCGAGGAGAGAGACGCAAGCTCCTGTATTCGTTGTGCACCTTTCTCTATCTGCTCTGCAGCGGTGCTGGATTCTTCAGTAGCGGCTGCTTGCTCCTGGGCGGCAGTCGCCACTGATTGTATTGTCTGGGCGATCTCCTTGGCCGAACGACTAGCCTCGTCAACGGTGGCCGATAGCTCCTCAGCTGCTGACGCAACCTCCTCCGCTGATTTGTTCAACGCGGTCGATGACTCCAGCGCCTCCGCCATCATTGCTAACTCATTTCCCGCCGATCCCATGTCGGATAGCGCTTTGCTTTGCTCCTCAACTGCCTTGGAAGCTTCTTCGACGGCTGCCGCTTGCTCCTGTGCTGCTTTGGCTATCTCTTCAGCTCCTTTCTTGAACTGCAGGGCCGCGGCTGCCGCTTGGACCAGCTCGTCGTTCACTTCGGCGGTGTCCTTTTGCACCTCAGCGGTGTCCAATTCGATCCTTTTCAAGCTGTCACTGATACTGGCCGCCTTCTCGGCTTGGCGCGCAGCAGCCTGTCCTGTTTGCTCAACATCCTTGGCAACGATGTCGACCTCTTTCCTTATGACGTCCACCAGCTCTCTGATGTCACGAGCAGACTTCTCCGATGACTCGGCCAGGTTGCGCACTTCGTCAGCAACGACGGCAAAGCCTCGACCATGCTCACCAGCGCGAGCAGCCTCGATCGCCGCATTCAGAGCTAGAAGGTTTGTCTGTTTGGCTATGCCTACGATTGTCTGTACAATCGCACCTACCTCCTCAGCTTGCTTCTCCAACTCAGCAACGAGCTTCGCAGAATCAAGGCTGGTCTGGGCTGCACTCCTGACGCCCTGTATTAGGACTTCGATGTCCGCGGCAGTTCTCCTGATAAGGTGTTGCGCAGCAGTGACTTTATCGGTGGATTCCTGGGCGCGTCTACTCGCCGCTTCTGCGCTCTTTTCGATTTGGCCGATAGCGGCCAGACTCTCTTCAGTGGCGCTCGATGTCTCCTCTGCGGCCTGAGCTATTTGCTCAACGGCGACAGAAAGCTGCTTGACCGCTGACCCAGCCTCTTCCACTCCAGAGGAGAGCTGCTGGGTTGCTGCGGCTAGCCGCTCGGCCAGCTGCTGCTGCTTTGCCACTGTTCGCGCTCGCTTCTTTTGCTCCGCCTGTTGCTTCGCAAGTTCACGGCGTTGGGCTACGTCGTCGGCAACATCTTCTCGCCTGATGTCGCGACCGCTCAGAGTGCCTCCCTTCCCGTTGGGCTTCGTGGTGGGTCGCGGAAGGTCTGCTAGTTTTGGCATGAATGTCTCCTTTCTTTTCTTTCGTTTGCAAGAGCATCTGGCTGTTGCTTGCGGGCGATCAGATTTCGCTATTCTCTATCCCACATGACTTGCACCCTTTGTCTTTAGATGGGCACCCGTCCAGTGCCCGGTCTCTGCTCCGTGGACGCAACTGTATCCGCGCCAACGCGGCCTGCGACGGCGTATCTGGTGCCCTCAGCTGCATCGCGAAGTCGTCGCAGAAGCTCAGCCACGTGCTCGATCCCCTGACGAGTGATATCCTGGAATTGAAGAGAAACCACTGCTCTTGATATCGCGTCGGCCGTTGTCTCGTCAGCCTTCTTGACCGCAGCCACCATTTGGTTCATCTCCCTTGTCACAGTCTCAATCCTCGTGCTTATGTTTGCCCCAGTTTCCTCGGCTCGAGTTGCTCTCGCGGCAGACTCGTCTGCCCTTCGTCGAAATTCTTGTCCCAGTTCCGTCAGATCCTTCCCTGCCTCCCCTGCTAGACGGCTTATCTGCTCCGCGGCACGGGCTGCTGTTTGTGACAGTCTCTGGATCTCCCGGCTGATTACATGAGCAACCAGGGCAAAAGCACCACCTGAAGCACCTACTCGGGCCGCCTCAAGTGAAGCATTCAGGGCCAGCAGGCTTACATCGCTCGCAATCAAGCCAATTTTCGCCACCGTCTGGCTGATTCTGGTGGCGTAAGCGGCCAATTCCACCGCCCTAATTGCCATGACCTCGTCCTCCTTGGCCCAGACGGCAAGCGCTTCGATCTCTGCGCGCAGGACAAGCACTTCCCGGTTCACCATGACGATATGCCCGTCCTTCTCGTCGCCTAACTGCGTCCAAAACTCTAGCGTTTGGCACCTTTTGGCCTCTGAGGCTTGGAGGACGGAGCTGAGTATTTCGCCGATCTCGAGTCCGACCTTTTCCGTGTGTCTGTTTATCCGGTGAAGCCGTTCCAGCAAACTCGGGACGAGGTTTTCTGTCTCCTCGATCAACCTTACTATATGCTGTGGGGCAGGATTGTTCTCCCCTGATCGACACTGCAAAGGCTCTTTGCCATTGTGAGACGGTGGATTCGAGATGACCGTCGCAGCTGACGTACCATGCGAGTGTGACTCCAATGCAGCATCCTTGACGGGCACAAGGGAAACAGCAGGGTGTGAGTGATCGTCGGAGGGACTGCCGAGGCGCGAGTGACCACGTTCCGGGTAGCAGTGGCTTCGCCGTAGCTGCTGTCGAACTAACAAGAACGCCAGCAGGACTGGCAGCCACGCGAACACGTATAAGGGCGACAGGGAAGCAGACGCTAGGAGAAACAGAGAGACAGCCAGTAATCCAACGCAGGAGCAGACAAACCCCCTGCCGTGGAACCAGACGGGCGAGCTGCCCCCCCCCCCCCCCGGGGCCAAGCATGCATGCGAGCGAACCACCTTTCGTTCCTACGCGAGCCACACGCTCCTAGAACCGCGGTTCCCGCACACATCGATTGCCCACCCCAGCCCACATCACCGCTGCTCGCGTTCTTCGTCTCCATACATCCCCCTTGTGTACAGCCGAGCGGCTGGCCTCTACCCTTCACACCTAATCTTCGGCACACGTGGGTATTTCTTAACCCCGGTTCTTGCAATGCTCTCCAATGAACGCTCACACAGACCATCCCGCTCGGGAGAGTAATCCCCCAGATCACGATTCCACTCTGTATAGGAATCCTTGCGACATCTCCCAATCTTCATGGTATGCCACCCCCAGACGTCAGACAAGGATGGGGCCGTTCTCGCTATCTCGCGCGAAGCATCTCTTCGCCGATCTGCTGCCAACGCCGATCCCAAAATCCCCATTTTCGCCGGGTCAATTTTCGGTTCGCCCGCACTTTGATCCTGCTGGCGAATTCGCCTACAAGGGTAAGGATTGGCTCATCAGCCTGGCGAAAGCGGATTGCCGCGTCTTGGCCGGCTCATCCCCGGCCAGGTACGCACCTACTCGCGAGAAGTTGCTCGCTGCGGCGATCAGGACATGCTGTAAGTGCGTCTTCACGATACCGATGTACCGGCAACGGCGCAACCCGCAGGAGCGTACCCCTTGGGATATTGTTCCCTCGACGCCCGCTCCCCGGGCATACTCAGTTGTAAACTCCTCGGTCGTTCGCCGCTCTCTCGAAGTTCGGAGGGCCTCATGCTCCTCCTGCAGACGCACGGTCACCGATTGGGAAAGCGGCTTGGGCGACGCGCCGCGTTTCTTCGGGGATGGGATCGGTGGGTTCGGGACGCAAGGACATCGCCAGACTGCAGTAATCGCGAAGGTAAGTGCCACAAGTGGTTCCCTATTCTGCAACAGATGATCGATGAAATCAGCAAACGCACGCCCTTACAGCCGGTCCGTGGCCACAGGCAATTCGCCGGCAGGATCAAAGTGCGCGAAAACCGAAAGCTGGTGGAAGTCCACAGCCGCCGGAGGCGCGCCAAGAGCCACTCAACGAGATCAACCGGGATGAGTGTGTCACGATTTGCTACAGTGGTTCGATGATCAGCTGGGGTAAGTAGGTTTCCTAATCAATCGTGGCTCTCGTCGCACAAACGGATGGCTTTCGCCGGTGAGGCGAAGGGCATGTGAAGGACGGAGGACATCCCATCTAGACCAAGGAGAGGAGCACAGCGCTGGCGACGTCGGTCGATTGACCATCGTGCGCGGAAATCGCCGGTTAGACAAGTCAATAATCACAGTATAAGTACCACGGCTGAAAACGCGACAGCAGGCACGCCAGGACGCCACGATCCCGTTAGTAGGCGCCTCTCCTACGGAGTACGCTAGGCACGGTGCGGATAAGAATCTGCAAATCCGACCAGATGGTGTAATTCCTGATGTAGTGCATGCTGAGCCGCACCCGTTCGGAATAAGGAAGGTCGCTGCGGCCGTTAACCTGCCAGGGACCGGTGATGCCCGGTTTGACGGTCAACAGGTTGATCTGCCACTTCCCGTATCTCTCCGCCTCTTCAGGTGAGATCATCCGTGGACCCACTAGGCTCATTTGGCCCCTGAGAACATTCACCAGTTGCGGCAGTTCGTCCAGACTGGTCTTACGCAGAAAGCGGCCCACCTTCGTTACCCGAGGATCATTCTCAAGTTTGAAGCCCTCTTGGAAACGCGCGAGAAACTCGGGATCGTTCACCAGCGTCTCGTCAGCATCGACCACCATCGTCCGAAACTTGAAAGCATCGAAAGTTTTCCCTCCTCTCTTCAAGACGCGACGCCGGTAAAAGACAGGCCCTGGTGAATCAAGCTTGATCAGGACACCCAGAACGACAAACAGCGGGCTAAGGACAATGATTCCCACAAGAGCGCCCAGGTAGTCTAGAATTGCCTTCAGTACCGCGTCGATACCGGTAATGCGCACCTTTTCCAAGCTGATCAGGGGAATGGCACCGATTTCCTGTACTCTGACGCCGGTAGTTAGGATCTCGAAAAGCCCTGAGGACATGCGTAGCTCCACGTCGCGAGACATGCTGTATGCCCTGAATATCTCCAGCAAAGAGTCCCGCGAGAGAGCGGTTGGCGCCACGATCAGTTCTCGGATGCCGAAGCGCTCCACCAGGCCTTCTAGCGAGCGAATTGGCCCCAGATTGAATAGGCCGTCGATCACCCGAGCACCCTCCGCCAGGTTGTCATCAACAAAACCCACCAACACCAGGCCAGATGTGTTCGCCAAGACCAGCTGCTCAGCGAGCGCTTGCCCCTCCGCGTTCGCACCCACGATCAGTGCCGGCGTGGCGAAATAGCCGTGCTCGCGCAGAAGATGGATGCCACGGCGTATGGCGAACCTGAGGCCGCAGACCAGAACAGTGGCAGATAACCAAGCAATCAGCAGCCAGCCACGGGAGATCCAAAGCGTGGGTTCGACGAAGCTGGCGACGACGATGCCCATCATGCCAATCGCGCAGGCATGTACAACGCGCACGTACTCTTGCAGTCCCTCGAGCAGGTGCCGGCAGCTGTATAGGCCGTAAGCAGCAAAGATGACGAGCCAGCCCGGCACAGACCAGAACACCACCGTCGAGTAGAAACGTAAGGAGTGGCCCGGCGTTTCCAGAAAGGGGAGACCAAGCTTGAAGCGGAGTTGATAAGCTAAAGCGAACCCGATCACGATAGCGAAAGTGTCACTCACCGGAAGGACCAGAATCAGAGCTGTCCACACCGACGATCTGACCCTGGATTGTCCCGAAATCTTGCGTGTGGACGCCTCCACCACCTTCTCTATTTCCTCGCTCTGAAGGATGCTGTCCAAGACCGCACCACCTATATCGGAGTCGCTTTCATCTCCAGCGGGGTCTGGATTCGCAGCCGACGGTGGCCAGCGACGACTTCTTCGTAAATAGACTCCACCCTCTCGACGATGCGGCTCCATTCGTGGTTCTCGACCACGTAACGTCGGCCGTTGTTAGCGATCCAGTCTGCATAGGCCGGCTGCTCCAGTAGTCGGAGCACATGTGCCGCGAACCCGCGAGAATCATCGGCGGAGAGGAGGTCTTGCCCGGGCTTGGCTTGCAATGCTTTGCAGGCCTGCGACGTCGCGACTACAGGAGTCCCCGTGGCCATAGCCTCCAACACCTTGTTCTGAATACCCACGGCATAACGCACTGGACACACCGCCACTGTGGCGTGTTCGAGGAAAGGCCTGACATCCGGAACATGGCCGGTGACTGTGACAGACGGATCCTTGCCCAAACGTCGCACTTCGGGCGGCGGATTGCTGCCAACGATCGTAAGGCGAACGCGCGGTCTGTCGCGTTTTACCAAAGGGAAGATCTCGTGGCAGAAGTACGTGACCGCGTCAACGTTGGCATGATAGCTCATCTTTCCGCTGAAGACGATGCTGTCCGGGTCTCGTTTTCCCGCGTCGCTGCTGGAGCGAGCGAGGTGAACGCCATTTGGTACGACGACTACCTTGAACACATCGGTGTTGCCGCGCAAGTTCAGCAGCATCCGGCGGTCATCGTCGGAGGTGACCAGCACTCGGTCGAACCGGCCCACCAGATCCGCCTCGTACCCGACAGTCCGCCTCAGTTCGGACCAACTTAGCGCTTTCCCAGGGCCAAATCGGCTGTGCCGCACTGTTCGTCTCAAGAGCAGAGTGATGCAGTCCACTGAATCGTATACCACTGGGATCCCAGTAATCTGGAGGCCGAAGTGCGCTGCCCGCATGTGCTCTACGTGTGCAAGGTCGTAGTCGCCATGCTGCAATTCAGATGCGATCCGGCGCGTCAGTTCGCCTGACCGGCAGTAGGCGGCTTGGAGAGGAACTCTCGACGGCAGAGCCAGACCGCAGTTGTACAGTCCTTCACCCCGGCTCAGGGGAATTGTCTCCACCCGCGTGCAGTAATGACGCAGGAAATCGACTGCCTCGGCATCGACCTTATCATGCATCAAGGCAACGACTGTCACTTCGTGCCGGCGCGAAAGGTACTTCACGAAGCTAAACGATCTGATCCGCACCAGCGACGGTACATACGGGGCCACAAAGAGAACGCGCATGGTCAGGACCTCATTCGAAATCGGCCTTCGGTATTCGCTTTGTGCCGGGTGACCGCATGGGAGTCCAGGGGATTTGTATCCTTGCGAGCCTCGTAAGCGGCTTCTATACCCGCACAAGCGGTTCGCCAGTCGTACTTCTTTTCGACCAGGCACCTGGCTTTCGCTGCCAGCCGCTCGGCAAACGGCGTATCCTGGAGCAATCGCAGAACGGCCTGGGAGAACGACAACGGCGCATCGGCCACTAAGATATCCTCGCCGGGTGTGACGTCAATGCCTTCGCACCCAATGCTCGTAGAGACCACTGGAATACCGCGGGCGAACGCTTCAAGGATCTTCACACGCATGCCGCTACCGGAACGCAACGGTACGATCAGCAGTGCTGCATCACTCAAGACTGGCGCTAGATTCTCCACGTAGCCGGTCACGACGATGTTCGGGTCCCTGGTGGTTAGCCGGCGAACTGCCATCGGCGGCCGCGCGCCGACGACCGTGAAGCGCGTGGCTGGCGCCAGTCGCCTAATCAAAGGGAAAACTTCGGTCGCGAACCAAAGAACGCCATCTACGTTGGGCGGATAATACATGGTAGCAATGCTTACCACGCTCTTCGCGTCTGGCCTGCGTTGCACGGGCAGAGTCTCTTCCACGTCCACGGCGATCGGGACAGTCGAAAACGAACCCCTGCCATGGGACGCCTCCAGCAGGTGTTGGCGATCCTCGTCGGTTACTGTGAGCACGTGGTCGAACTCGGCGCATACCCTCCCCTCGTAGTGCCTTAGCTTCCGCCATTCCAGTTCGAGGAAGGGCCGCCGCAGTCGCCAACCCTCCGCCCGCGCCAGCCGCCTGACGACAGTATAAACCGCGTTGTGTTGGTCGAGAACGGTGTGCACTCCCTTCGCCAAACGGGCGTATTGAGCCATACCCAGTTGATCCACATGCACCACGTCGAATTGCTCCTCTCGTGTCAACCGCCGTACGAGGTTGCCCATTTCTGGTGACCAGTCGCGGCAGACGAGAAAGGGCGTGTGGGATAGCAGACTGGCCGCGAGGAAACGAGCATCCCTTACGCTCGACCGCCGCATCTCCACTGTGTGCACTCGAGCGCAGAAGCGTGCCAGTTCGCCGACGTGTCTTGACTCCCCAGCACGGATGAAGGAGACCAAGGTGATCTCATGCCGTCGGGAGAGGTACTTGATCACATTGTAAGTCTTCACTTTCGGGCCACTATCCGGGGGATATGGCAACACCTGCGTCAGCAGCAGCACTTTCATTGTGGAGCCACCTTTTTCACTTCCAGCCAGTCGGCACCCCACATGATCACTTCTTCACGGCTTAGTTTGAAGTACCGGAGTCCGGTGCCGTTCGTCGTAGTTTCAGTTTGTATCCAGGACTGGTCCCCATTCCCGTTGAACGTATTGTCGAAGAGCACCACGTTCACTCTTTCGTGGCTGCCAAGGTTTCCATCTTCTTGCGCCAATGAGAAGCGGTTCTCGGATTCGGGAAGTAGAGCTGAACCAAGCTCAGAAGACCTGGGGGGAGGCACGTGCAAGCATTCGAACTCTGGCAAGTAGTACCCAGCGGTACGCCAATCGGCAGCGAGAATCACGGTATCAGCGGGAGAGAAACCGCCGCGGATCGCCGAGAATAGGTTGCGATACTGACGGTCGTGATTCTCTATGGTCTTCCACGAAAGCACTTTCAGGTCCTGTCCAAAGGGGTATTCTGGAGAGAGGATGAAGGTCAATGCTCCTGTGAGACCGATCATGAGCGCAAGCGTTTGCGCCAGGCGATCGCCGTGCGGAACGAAGCTGCCGAGGCCCGTCAAGCACCGAGCGCTCATGAGTAGTAGCACTGGCAAGAAGACGAAGATCAGTCCCTGCTGCCCCATGTGGACGAACAGGTAGAAGATCACCGCTGGCAGCGACCAGATCAAGAGGAAGGCTATTTTCGGAGTCCAGAGTGCAGACGATCGGCGCGCAGACACCAGCGGGAAAACAAGGGGTAGCAATGCCGGGCCCATGGCGTACACCGTGTAGCGCAGCAGCTTGCTGGCATTCCGCCCAAGGGCGGTCGCGTCACCTTGAAGTAGTAGACGCGTCGCGTCGAAGTATTGGAAAGACGCTGAGAATGCTGCGGTAATCTCCTGGTACTTGACCAGTCCACCAGAGAGAGCTAGTAACGGAACCACCCACGAGAGACAGGTGATGGTCAGAAGTGCCAACGGTAAGATCAGCTTGCGAGGCCCAATAGGCCAGACGGCATAGGCACTGAGGGGCAGAAGAAACAACAGGGTCTGGGGGCGAAAGCCCCCAGCTATGCCGAGAACTAGAGCTGCAGGCGTGAGATACTCGTACCTGCCTTGCTTCACCTGATAGAACAGGAAGGCCGCCAGGATTACGAAGAAGGCGTCCAGCGTATGCGGCAGAGCTACCTCCCCGTAGAACCAGAACAGTGGACTCGACCAAAGGAGTAAGGCGGCGGCGAGCCCCGTTTGCCGATCAAACATCGCCGTGCCGAGGATAAACATAGCGGCTATAGAGAGTCCCGTAAACACGACGCTCAGAGAGACGAAACTCACTTGGGGATCGCCCGTCCCCTGATTCACCAGGCGACCTAGCAACACGTAAAGTAGATAACCTGGCGGCTGTGGCTGCCCAGTGGCAATATCGAAGTGTTCTGTCGCCAGAGCAAAGTTGACTGAGTCCCAGTGATAAAGGACTTGGCTACGAAACGGCAATCTTGTAACAATGCCTAGCACAAGGAGGCCTGCGGCCAAGAGCGCGTCGCCAAAGGTTGTCTCCGGCCAGGTGAGGCTGGGTGTGGTTGTGGTCTCCATGTTTCTGTGCCTTGAGAGCTTGCGCCCCGATACCCGCGGAGTATACGAGAGCCAGGCTACCGGTTCCTAACCTCAATCATCCGGCGTCGAGGTCAGAGGGCGGTAAGAAGATGGTTAGAATTCGGTTAGAGTTTCATCGCACAGAAGTCCTCACTATCAGCATTCCAAATGGGCTATTGAACCATAGACCATGTGGGTGCTATCATTTCTTTCATCATGGACATTCTCTTCATGGACATGCAGAAGGTACCCCTCTTGATCATCAGCGCGAGAAAGGCTGTCGTCCTGTGCGCGGTGATATCTTTGCTCACTTGCTCTTCCCAGCCGCCAAGGCGGGTGGATGCGGCAGGGCCGTCTATCTCGAACGTGACTGATAACCTCAGCACCTATCCAGACAATCGCGTGCCGCTTTATGGCAAATATGAACTCACATTTGACGTCAATACAGTTGCGACCAACCTGCAGTTCCCTTTCGATTCCACGCCTCCTGCTGGCGTCCCTGCCTCCATTGGCGTTTCCGTGGATGGGTTCTTCTCAAATGATAACTGGGCCACTTGGGTCGAGCAGCCAGGATTCGTGTACCAAGCATTTGTGAGGGAAAACCACCCTCTCGGCACCGACGCCGGGCCGGTGGACAACGAAGTGCTTTACCCAACGGGCGATCCGGTTTGGAAGATTCGTTTTGCACCGTTGAGCATAGGCACTTGGAAGTACAAGATTAGAGTCGTGGACGCGAACGGCACCTCTTATTTTCCATCGTCGGGTGATCGGCAGTTCACCGTCGTCCCTTCGGCCAGTAAAGGCTTCATCCGGGTAAGTAAGACAGATGGGCGGTACTTTGAGTTCTCCGACGGCTCGCCGTTTATCGGCTTGGGCACAAATGAGGGCTTTGACGAGGTCGGTTTCACATACGATGCCGATGCTCGGATGCGGATTTGGAGCGCCAATGGGGCGAACTTCTTCCGGGTCTGGATGAGCGGTTCGAGCATAGGCGGCTCAGGCTGGTTGCCGTGGAAGTTTCCCGGGCTTTCCTACGATGGAAACGTTCCCCCCACCTCTCTCACGGCCGAAGAAAGCTTCTCTGGTCTGTTCTCTACCAAGCTGGACAACAACCGGTCCATGGTCCAGGAACGCGTTCCCGTTAAGCCAGCCACAACCTATCGCCTTCAAGCCCGGGTAAAGACAGTGGGTGTTACTGGTCCGAGCATTGCCGGGAACCCTTATGGATTGGTCTTCCGAGCCTACGTTCCAGACGACCAAACGCTGAACAACGTTACAGCTTTGAGTCCGTATCTGAACGGCAGCCACGACTGGACGACACTTATGGGCATCCTAAGAACTGGACCGGATACGTACTTCCTGAACTCGTTCACACTTGCGCTGGTCAATACTACGGGAGGAGCGGTCTACATTGACGAGGTCTCGCTGCGCGAAGACCTTGGCGGAGGTGCCTTGGGACCCGAGATGCTCCGCAAGAACAAGCCCAATTACCACCTCTACTTTGACCAGTTCAAGAGCTACGGTTGGGATCATATCCTCGACCTCGCCGCAAGCTACGGCATTTACCTAAAGCTGGTGGTCCTTGACAAGGACGATTGGATTTTCAACCATCTGGGTCCAGATGGCAGCTTCACGAACACGAAAGACAACGACAACTTCTACGCTGCCCCGAACACGGCCGTGAGGCGTTTTCAAGAGTACTACTGGCGTTATCTGGCCGCACGCTGGGGCTACTCGACGGCGATCCATTCATGGGAGCTGCTGAACGAGGGAGACCCCTTCGACAGCAACCACTACGATCAAGCCAATGCGTTTGCGCGTTTCATGCACCAAAACGAGCCGTCAAGACACATGGTAACCACTTCCACCTGGCACAGCTACCCGGTAAAGGAATTCTGGGGCAACCCAGCCTATTCCGATGTCGACTACGGCGACCTACACGCCTATGTTTCCACTGGCTTGGGCCTCTACGAATGGGAGCCTCCTGCAGGCACATTTCTAGAGACAAACCAAGGTTACGTGTTGGGAAGAATAGGTGGTTCCATCCGAGTGCCGGCCGGCCGGTCTTCACCCAACGGTGACAAGGGGGTTCCAGTCAAGGGACGAGGCACATGGACAGTGTCGGTCTGGATGAAAGTGGAGAACTTTAGTGGCTCCTGCCCCTATGCAGCCGCACCAAGCCTTGCCGGCCCTCGCCTCATGACCTATATCGACGGGCTGCCTATGGCCGAGAATGGGAAACGTGCCATCCCCTACGACCCCCGTGAGCCAGACAAGTATTTCGTCTGCACCAACAACTTCACCGGAACGCGGGACTGGACGAAGTTCACCGGCGTTGTCGAAATACCGGACGACGACTACCACAACTTCTTCGTCGGATTTGACACCAGTTTTGGGAGTTCGGGAACGGCGTGGTTCGACAATTTGGAAATCGTTAGCCCCGATGGGCGAAGACTGTCCATCTTCGGCGACGGCACTTTTGACCAGCGAGCGAGGATGGACTATGATACGGCAGCGTACGATGAGGTATATGCCCGGCTAGACGGCGGGGCGAGCCTTTCAGGCGCCGGCAAGCCGGTCGTGAGAGGAGAGGCAGGCATCGACTCGCCTGGCCAACAGGTGGAGCTTGCGGAATTGGCGAGGGATACTAACGGCGTGTGGCTACACAACTACGTCTGGGGACAAGTGAACCCGGGCGGACTATATGAACTCTACTGGTGGACACAGAACATCCGCAAGAACGATCTTTACTCCAATTTCAAGCCGTTTGCCAACTTCATGGCTGAGGTGCCGATCAACGATGGCCGGCATGTTGATGCCGCGGCTACTGTATCAGACCCTAATCTTCGAGCCTGGGGCCAGAAGACGACCAGTTCTGCCTATCTCTGGATACAGAACAAGAACCACACTTGGAAGAACGTGGTGGACGGGGTGCAGGTTCCCGCGGTATCAGGAACGGTATCGATTTCCGGCCTCACGCCCAACAAGTATAAGGTCGAATGGTGGGACACCTACGCAGGCACGCTGGTGGCGAGCGATTTTGTGAGTTCGCAAGGGTCGGTCGTCCTTGCTCTTCCGTTCCCGTTGCAGAGTGACATAGCCGTCAAGATCAAGCCGGCAAGCTATTCCGTCTTCATATCGCCGCTGATCAAGTAGAGGTGATCCGAGTGCGAGGCAAGGCCATCTCGCTACTCTCTCTCGTCGTTGTTGTTCTGACCGCGGTCTCGTCTTCGGGCTCAGTCTCGGAGGCGACGATCAACGTTGGCACTGGCCACAGCAGGCAAGAGACTGTCGCATCCTACCAAGTTGCCCTTGCATCACCGGACGACTGGCCAACCGTACAGAAGAATCCCCAAAGAACCGGGTACGCATCGGAGAGCGTTGAGCCGCCGTACTTCATCAAATGGACATGGAACACGAACCAAGCTGCGGCCGTTCGCATCTCAGGCAAGACCCAGCCCGTCGTCTCCCAAGGGATGGTATTCATCGGCGCTTACGATGGACGGCTATACGCTCTCGATGCGAATTCAGGCGCCCAACTTTGGAGTTTCCCCACGGGCGGGCCTATATTCCACTCCGCTGCGGCCGACGGCGATGGTCGGGTCTATTTCGGGTCTGACGACAAGTACATTTACGCGGTAGACATCACCACTGGCCAATGTGCCTGGGCCTACCGAACTGGGGCGGGCGTCTGGGTAGCACCGCTCGTTGTAGACGGCGTCGTCTACGCTGGATCTCGAGATGGATACTTCTATGCCTTGGATGCCGCTTCCGGACGTCTCCGCTGGCGGTTCAAGACCGGCGGCCCGATCCTTAATACCGCCGCGTACAGCAATGGGAGAGTCTTTTTTGGCTCGGATGACATGTACGCTTACGCTCTGGGAGCCTCGGATGGTGTGCTCCAATGGAGAACTAAGCTGCCTGGCCAGAGCTTCCGCGACTACTGGCCGGTGGTGTCGGAGAAGCAGAACGTGGTGATCTTTCGGACGATGCCTGTGTATCCTCACCTAGACATGTTGGATGCGGAGTTCTCTGCCGTCCTTGAGCCGACTCGGAATCAGGGATTCGAAGCCGAGATTGCTGCCGCTGTATCCTACCTGAGAGGGAACCGTGCGCGCCAGAGCCTTTTCGTTCTGGACCTAGTGAGCGGTCGGGAACGCTACGTCGCACCTGTGCTATGGACCGGGGGAGTGGGCGGGCCAGCGGCGCCGCCGGTGATTGACCCTACTGGCGATAAAGCATACCTGGTGACACTTTCAAACCAAGGCTACTGGCTGCAGGCCGGTGGGTTCTATGATTTCCGCTCGGCAGCCGCTCTGGCTTTGCTGAATCTTTCGACGGGCGACATCGCCATCGTCCAGCCCAACCCGCCTGCCAGTCCGTCGAATCCGCAGAGAGCTTTTCGATTGATAGGCGATGAAACGAGCAGCTTGAGTCTCCTGGGTTCGAGTCTATACGTGAGCATGTCTCAGGGGGTCGGCAAGATCGATCTAAGTACCGGCGCTCTGAGCCACGCAATCCACGAGATGGAGCCACCACTCGACGGATTTACTTATGCCACTAACCTGGCCATATTCGATCGATCCGAGTCTCTCGCGTTTAGTAGCGAAAGCACAAGTGCTCATCTGGCACCAGCATGGGCGCCCGCCATCGTATCACACGGCGCGGTCTTTTGGAAGTCAGATGGTGGTGCCCTGGTGGCGCTTGTTCACCAGCAGCGATAAGGACTTCAGCTATGATGAAACGGCCACTGGCAAAGCTAGTATCCATAGTTGCTATCGCCATGCTGGCGGGAAATACAGTCCAGCCACGGGATCAGCATTGTGTGGCTGCAGACTTCCTCAACTATGTTTGGCAAGAACAGCCTGCGATGGATCCTGCAGGGGCACCAGTTGACCTGAGACAGGCGCTCGTTGGCGAGGTAAGTAGAATGTTGTTCCTTGGTCATCTGGCGCCAATGCATTTAGTAAAGGGCATTGCGTCACAGCAAGCGATCCTCCCCTGGGGAAACCGGGCGGGCACCACTGGTGCAGAGTGGCTCTGGGTGAATCCGGGCGAGGTCGTCTATACCCTGAGTCTCGCCTATCCGTTCCTTTCTGGCGATATGAAGACAGCCGTGAAGGCCTATCTGGACGAGGAAATGCGGCGGTTTCCTCCGGTCAAACGCGGTGCCGGTTGTTGGGCCTATCCCTCCTACACCAACTGCCTGTCCCAAGGTACGAGGCGAGAAGCGTACGATCTGCCGGACTCCGATTTCAACGTGTGGCCTGTGCCCACTCCTCCGGTGGAGAACCTGTACTTTCTTTGGGTGTACGCCAAGAATACTGGTGACTGGGCGTATATAGCGAACAACTGGTCGGATATCCTGGCAGTCTATAGTGACTACAAGGCGCTTGACCGAACCCCGACTTATGGCGAAATCGGAGGCCTCATCGGCATGGCACGTCTGGCCAAGGCGCAAAATATTCCATCTCTAGCAGATGAGGCCGCATCGCTCGCAGCGCAAGGAATGGCTAGCGGGGTGGACTTCGATTCGATCGTGAAGAACGCGAACACTCTGAATGGATCTCTCCACGAAGAGGGAGTCTTTGTTTTCGTCAACCTGACACCAGAAGTGGGGCGCTATCTAGGTGACAATGTCCAAGCGAGGACGAAAGCTTATCTTGACAATCTCACTTCCATCGGCAGGATGCCCAACTGGTACCAGTCCAGAGCCGAAAGCCAGGGCGGTGGAGAGAATGAGTACTCATCTCCGTATGTGTCTTGGCCAATCTTTATGGCCAATGCCTATGTGCTTCGGCAATCCCAGTTCGCGCTTAGGAAGTATCTCGACATTCCTTGGTGTGCAGGGGACCTTTACTACATCCAGAAACTCGTCGCGACGATGGAGGCCCCATCTCCTTCTTTTAGTGTTTTCTTCCCCTCTGCGGTAAAGTGAGCCTCTTGAGGTGCTGTCTCCTTGATCATATCGACGGACACTGGCAAAGGCGGTAGCGGTAGCCGCACTACGCTCGGAGTACCGTGGTCTGGTACTCTTGCCTTGTTGTTTCTTTTCGCGCTGGCTACGCGGCTCGTCTTCCTCGGTGTCTTTGGATCAGGTCAGGCCCTCTACGACGGTCTGCCGGATCAAGCGCAGTATCTCGATCTTGCTGCAGGTCTGATGAACGGCGAAGGTTACCGAGTCAGCACCGATACCTTCGCGGCGACGGCTCATACGCCAACAGCAGTCCGCCCCCCACTGTATCCTATCGTGCTGGCAGGTATCTTCGCTGTGTTCGATGGTGCGTATCTGCCCGTGCGCATATTTCAAGCAGTGCTCGGCGCGGGCACGTGTCTCTTGCTCGCGTTGGCTGGCGCGAGGTGCTTTGGGGCGACAACAGGCCTCATCTCGGGCTTCTTGCTCGCGGCATACCCGGCCTTTATCATGTATGTGCGTCCTTTGATGCCGGAGATGTTGTACATCTCCCTGGTGGTGGGCGCTGTCGTTTGCCTTCTCTTCTTGGACAAGGAAGACGCTGGACAATGGGCGCTTCCCGCTGGATCTGGATTCTGTATCGGCATGGCCAGTCTCACGAGACCTGAGGGTCTCGCCGTGGGTGCGCTACTGCTGGCTTGGCTCACCTGCCTATCACCGTTGCGTAAGGCGATACGACTCAGGGCCGTACTCATCTTCTGCGGCTGCTTTGTCGCGTGCCTCGTTCCCTGGGTAGTCCGCAACCAGATCAGCATGGGAAGCCCTCTTCTCTTGCCCACTCACGGTGGTTTCAACTTGTGGGAGCAGTCTTGGCTCACCAACCAGCGAATCAGGTTGAACTGGGATGAACCGGCCTACCCTGAACGACACGTCATTGTTGGCTGGCAATCGATGACTGAAATGCAAAGAGACAACGCCATGTTCAGTCAGGCAATTGACTTCATCCGCCATAATCCTGCCGCCTACGTCGAGATACGTTTAAGACAAGTCTGGAACTCGTTTCCCTTATGGCCAAAAGAGATGGCTTCAGACTACCGGAATCGGGCAATACGTGCCAGATGCCCAGATCTAGATCAAACGGCGTTGGTGGATGTCCCCAACTACGTCACCATACCTGAGGTAATCAGGGTCTGGTGCTTCAGACTGCTCTTTGTCGGATTCTTGGCCTCAGTCGCGCCGAACCTGAAGGCCAATTCCAGACCTACTCTATTGCTCTTGTCTCTCATCGGTTTGAATGCTTTCATGGCCTTCTTTATCAATGCACTTGAACGGTACCGGATGCAAGTCGACCCATTCATGATCATTCTGGCTGCGAATGGACTCGTTCTGTTATATGATCGCAAACGCACAAAGCCCGGGCCCCGCGCAAGAAACGCTAGTGCCAATGAACCATCATTGCCAACCTGAGCACGAAAGCGCACTTGCACGAAGGCTGACCGCAATGCTACGCCTTCGCCAAGGTGGATGCCTCAGTACGTCGCGACTTGCCTGTGCGAGAATGTGAACCCGACTTGCCCCAGTCGTTCAGCGCGCTACCGACAACGTTGGCCCCAAGCGATTCCAGTTCCTCCTTGAAGCCTCTCAAGGCACCAATGCGCTGCTTGCCCGGTACCAGGACCAACAGCACGCCACGCACCTTGGGCGCCAGGGCCTTGGCATCAGATCCGGCAGGCAGAGCGGGACCATCGACCAGCACGACATCGGCGCTCGCCGCCAATTTGCCTAACAACTGCTCCATCCTTGGAGATCCAAGGAGATCAGAAGGGTTTCTCGATGCCGCCTTGCTAGGCAACACGAACAGACTCAGGCCTTTGACAGGTACCAAGGCGTTGGCGGCGTCGACAACATCGCCCTGCAATAGGTCCTCAAGGAACACCTTGGGAGAAACGCCAAACACTGTGTGCAACATTGGATTGCGGAGATCAGCGTCGATGGCGATCACCCGCTTCCCCATTTGAGCAAACGAGGCCGCCAGATTGGCGGTCATCATCGTTCGCCCGGCATGAGGCGAGACGCTCGTGACCAGAATCGAAAGCCCTGGATTCTCGAGGCCAACGTGCTGCAGACTAGTTCGGAGACTGCGAAACTCTTCAGCAGCCGGTGAAAGAGGAGCCCCGACGGCGACCAGATTCTCGGCGCCAGTTCCTTTCAGTCCGGTGCCGAAATGGGAGATGTGCGCCAGCACGCGCATACCCGGGATGGACTCGACGTCTGCAGCCTCGCGTACGGTGTCGTCGACGTACTCCACCACCAGAGCAACGACGACGGCAAGAAGAAGGCCGACAGCGGCCGCCAAGAGTATGCTTTGGAAAAGGCTTCTCGCTACGGGTTGCGTTGGTATCACCGCTGGTTCGACGATGGTCAAGTAGTTCGTCGCGCTTGGTTCGAGCTGACCCAGTAAGGTACCGTAGGTGTCTTGCCAGCTACTGATTTGGATCTGCAGCGCGTCCAACTGGGCCCGAGCATCGTTGATCTCCGCGGCACTAGACTTCGCAGTAATCGAGCGCTGCAAGGCGAGGACTGCAGTCTGCGCCTCTTCAATCTTCCGCTGTAGGTCGGTTACCTGAGACTGGATGAATGCCCGTTGTGCTTGGTTTTCCTGGTCTCTTGCCGAAGGACTCTGCAATACGAGCTGGTGTGCGACTTCGTTGGCGATCAACGCGGCTTCCTTGGGATCCGGATCCGTGACCGTGACCTCCAGCAACTGCGTTCCGGGAACGAGACGTGTGATGATCTGAGTCGCTAGGGCTCCAGGTGAGCTCGTCAGTCCCAACTGGTCTATAACACCTTGGAGAACCGGCCGGCGGTGTGCCATCTCACTGTAGCTCTGCGCCAGATGCTCGACCACGGCCATTGAAGCGGCGTCAGGGTTTCTCTGCTCTATGATTTGGCCGATCCTGATCGTCGCCGAAGCACGATAGTAACGGGGCAAGCTCAGTGATACCGCATAGCTCACGCCGACTGCCAGAATCGTGCTCAACATGAGCAACCACCACCATTTCCTTCCCACTCTCAACAACTGTCTTAACTCCACTTCTCTACGCCTCCTCGAGTACTCAAGAATGATAATGATGCAGAAGCTGCCTGTTTGCCCAAGACCGCAACCGCACTTGGGGTTCTTACCTTCAGACCTCCAGCCTGCTGGGCCGAGGTCACTTCGCCTTCATCCTGCACAGGTTCTCGGCGGCACTTCTAACTTCTGACCCTTTGCCATAGCCGCAGAAAGAGGAAGACCGCCAAGACCGAGCCAGCCGGTATGATGCCGAAAAGAGCCAGATTCGGTTCCTTCTCCGGCACCGTGATTCCTCTTCCTGTTCCTGTATCTGTAAGCACTGGGACGGCTGTAGGGGGCCCAGCTAAAACTGGCGCGGAAGCTCCCCCAACGGGTGCCGGGCGCGCCAGTGGCATCGTTGGTGCCACCCGCGTGGCGTCCGATTCGCTGCTGCTATACCAAACCGCGTAGCTGGCGCCCTCTTGAGTCCAGACCAAATCGCGGGTAAACCAGACAACATGCAGTTTGTTGCCCTCGCTGACCGCAATCTTCGGGTACTCGACTTCGCCCGGCCCTTCGGCGATCTTGTGAGGAGCAGACCACTGGTTTCCCTGCCATTCAAGATGGAAAATGCCAGTACTCGTATCAGCCGACGAAAGCCGCCCGGCTACCACAAGATGGGCGGTCCCTGCACTATCCACAGCCATATCGTACATGTCGAATCCAGGGTAGTTGGCTGATCTGGCCACAACCCCCGGCACTGGAGCAGAGGCCGACCAAGTCTTCCCGCCATCGGTCGAAGCCCGATAGTAGATCAAGTCGTCTGGTTTCGTTCGAAAGACGAGAACCACATTGCCCTTTCCGTCAGCGGCAACTGCTGGCTGCTCAGCACTAGTCCCGCTGGGTGGTTCAATAGTCGTTCTGTTAGTCCATGTCTCGCCCCCATCCTTGGAGGACACGTAGCTCGCGGAAGTGTGCATCCCTTGTTCAGTGACGTTCTCCCATACCACATGGAGCACATCCTGCGCATCCAGGCTTACCTGCAACTGATGCCGGTCTGCCAGTTCTCTGCTCAGCGTTGTCACCGGCGACCAAGATCGGCCGTTGGTCTCCGAGCGCTTATAACGAATACTCACGCACGTCGCGCAAGTCCCTGATCCTTCAGTCCACACCACGTGCACAGTCCCTTTGCGATCAACCACGACATCGGAAATATAGCCGTCGTTTCCCTCCGTAATGCGTGTCCCCGCTGTCCATGAACCGGCTGACGAAGCCCGCTCTGCCGGAGCAGTGGAATAAACGATGCGATCCTTATCACGGCGAACTAGATGGAGGTATCCAAAGGGATCGGCGGCCAAAGCGGGGCGCGTGACCCAGCCCAGTGGCGACACTCCGATATCGTTGGGCAGTGACCATTCGCGTCCGTCCCAGCGCGAGTACACAACGGTGTCTCTCTTCTCGCCTCCCTTCGCCCCTGTCTGCTCAGCCCAGACCACATGGACCACGCCCTGACCGTCCGTGGCAATATCTGGAAACCATGCCAATCCTGCCGTACCTGAGGACAACTTCCTCGGTGGACTCCAGTGTTCGCCGCCAGCGAGCGCCGCCGTGGCAGGCGAACCGACCATCCCTGGCGGTAGTATCACAACCATGAATATGATCGAAACTAGAATGATCACCAGCTTTGAATCGCATGACGGAAGCCGTCCTCTTGTCCTCATGCAGCCTCCTTAACCCGGCAAATACTGGCCGACCGTGACGAAAACACCTCCTCGAGGAACGGCGCCGCACACGGACCATTTGTCCAAACCGTGCCCTCGTCCTTCCCATAGTACACATATCGTACATTATATTCAGTGATAATCTTCAACCGTGTTTCGTCAGGGGTGTCCCTGGCAAAGAACGCGCTGACCATGTCTTGCTTCTTGTAAAATGCCAGAGTCTGTGCCCAATGTGCCAGAAAGGCGCGGTTGCCCGACAGTGCCGGGAGATACTGCCCGATAGTCAATGAGCTCAACACCACGTCATCGGGCCCAGAGTTGTCTTGAAGCCACTGAATCGCCCGGACTTCGTCCGTTGAAAGGTAGTATGGGTAGCTGTGGCGCTGCAAATCAACGAAGCGCCAGGCCACCAAGTAGGCGTTGGTAGGCAAAGCCGCGACGACGAGGGCGACGATCACCAATTGCCCAGACTTGCACCGCTGAGTAACCGAGCGAGCTACCCGCCACCGGCTGCCAAACGCCGCCAGCCATTCCCCGACCGGTTTCGCGTGGCGAAACAGCGCCGTGGTTGCGAGAATGCCGATGGGAACTTGCCAGCCCGTGAGCATCTTGATCTGGAAACCCACCGGCAGGTAGATCAGGAAGAAGCCGCAGAAGAACCAAGACCTAACCAACAACTCGCGCTCCCCCAGCCCCTTGATTCTCCGGAAGCCGGGGACAGTGAGCAAAGCCAGTAGAAAGGGCAAACCCAGCAAAATGGCCAGGTGTAATGGATCAGGCGTGAAAACGCCCGCATTCCCATATTGGTTTAGCACCTCGTGCCATACTGGCGTGGTTTGTGTGATGTACAGGAAGTATAGCGCGGGCGGTGAGGACATGCTAGTCACGATCCCCAAGTCCCTCACCGGCCGCCAGCGCAGACCGTCCCGAAAGCCAAGCAGCCCCGCAAGCGCCCCAAGAACCACGTACACGACAATCAGGTCGTAGGCGTGCTCCAACCCGAGAACTAGTGCCGCCAAAGCTGCATAGATCGCAAGCTTCGTTTGTCGCCGTTCCTGGGCAAGTGCATAAAAGGAGAAGACCAAAAGCATCAAAGCAGCCGAGAGAATCAGGTGCGGGTAGGCGAGTATTGACAAAAAGCTATTCGGTTCGGCCACATAAATGTCGAGGGGATGCGACAGCTGCCCGGTCAATTGCTTTTGGATCACT
>Ga0315298_1002073_pt1 | contig 35188 bp, 34 predicted proteins | sample WHS_1_MG_FD_203077 | JGI IMG/M metagenome (GOLD analysis project Ga0315298, IMG submission 203077) | Extremophilic microbial mat communities from Washburn Hot Springs, YNP, Wyoming, USA - WHS_1_MG | ecosystem: Environmental > Aquatic > Thermal springs > Hot (42-90C) | place: USA: Wyoming...
GAAGTTGTAACAAAAATATACGAAATTGCTTTTGAATACAAGGATTTATTTAAAAATGCCTGAACAGGGGTTTGTAACTCTTGACAAAAAGGATAAATTTATTAGAATATACAGCGTAAGGGCTTCTAGCTCAGTAGGTTAGAGCGCGTCCCTGATAAGGACGAGGTCTCTGGTTCGAGTCCAGAGAAGCCCACCATCGGTGGGGATGTAGCTCAGCGGTAGAGCACATGGTTTGCATCCATGGGGTCAGGGGTTCAAATCCCCTCATCTCCACCAATTTTTATTTTTAACCTTTATATCTCCTTGAACTCCCTGTGCTCTTATAATTTTTTCTGTTATCTTTGAGTAATACGCCAATTGTGGTATAACTTCTCTGGAAGGTGAATAGATTATGAAAAAACTAATTTCGGTTTTTACCTTGATTGTTTTTGTAGGACTTTTAATCAATTTCAATACACCTGTTTTTGCTCAAGATATAGATTGGAGCTTTTTGGGACAGGGTATCTCAGTTTCTAATATAGACCTTTCGACCTTTTTGATAAAAAATGGCAGTATTCCTGTAAATTCCTATTTTATTGAAGATCCAAATTCGCTTGTAGATATCGAAAATGTAGCGTATAAAAAGGGAATAAGAACTTTTGTAAAATTAGACTTGCTTCTTTATCCTTTTGAAAGCACGAAACCTGCGAACATTAGCGATTTAGTAAAACTTTACAAGGAAAATTCAAATCTCAGCCTTTTAGAACAGCAAAAATTACTTGCAGTAATTGCGTCACTTTTTAAGGCTAATGGAAAGACTGTAACTGAGGTTAAACAGAGTGAACCTGAAATTGTAATTACATACAAATATGAGTCTATGAACAGAGGTTACATAGCAATTCCTGTTAGAACGCCGAAAGTGAAGAACACCTTAACAACAAACTTCTATTTAGATCCTTTGAGCTTTCCATATAAGGATTTGACATCATATTATCAATTTTTGAAAGGTACAGTAGTAGCCCAATCGAATATCTTAACAAAAACTGCAAGGAGAGAATACCAAAATCCTTATCTTGATTTTGACGGATTTTATATTCCTCTCCCAGATACGGTAGCGGACGGTTATGAGGAAGTAATTAAGAGTTCAATAAGTGCTTTGAAAAAAGATATAGGAAACAAATTAATAGTTTTTACAAATGTTACAAAAGAAAACGCTAATTTAGTCAAGGATGTTGGTGATATTTTTTTAACAAACATAGACGATAACAGATTTGACGAAGTTAGAACCGTTAGAGAAATACTCGCAAATAAAAGAATAATTGCAAATTATAACGGAAGGCTTAATGATGCTGATATTAGAAATTTTCTTGATATCTGCGTTATATATGGACTTGCTCCTCAGTTTGGAAGGGATCTAACAACCAATGACTATTTTTACTATGAGGCTAATTTTTCAAAGTATGCACCAATTATATCGGAATCCCTAAAGATAATTAGTAGAGTTAATGATCTCGATTACAAAGGAACCAAGAATTTTGAAAATTACGAAGTTTCAGAATTTAACAATAAGTCGGTTTCAAGTTATGTTTTTAAAGGAAAAGGATGCGCTAAATTAGAAATTGGCAGTATAAATCCACAAAACATAAATACAATTGGCGGCATAGGTAATAAAAGATTTATAAGTGATGGTGGTAAGAATTACCTCGTTTTTGATATTAACGGAATCGGACTTGTTGAGTTACACAAGGATAATTTTTATGTCGAAACTACGACAATTAAGCCAGCAACTTTTCACAATCTTTCAGTAATTTTTGGGAATGGAACAAGCAATAATATCGATAAAAAGGTAATATCAAGACTTCCAGGTATTGAAAGATCCTTTGATTTAGATTTAAGTCCATTTGAGATAAAAGAAATAGAACTTGATAAGGACCAAAGTATAATAGTTGAAGGGCTCACTTTCAAAAATATTTATAAAAGTAGTAATATAATTCCACAGTTCTTTTTGGTTATAGTTATTTTAGCGTTTGCCTTTGTTTTGTATAAAAAAGAATTTCCAATCAAACGATTTCTAAACAAAGCAATGCTTGTAACGCTATCGCTCTTATTATCAATAGTTCTAATTTTAATTAACCTGAAATTTCTTGGATACAGCATAATATCGCTTTCCTATTTAATTATGTCCGCAATCCTTTTGTTGTATGCCTTCTATAGAGGGAGGAGTAAGATGCTTTCTTTTGCGTTTGTTTACATTGCGTTGTTTGCCATTTATAATTTAGTCGAGTTTCAAACGCTAATTCCTCACAATCAGGTTGTGTTTCTGCCATATCCAACTTTTGAGGTAATATTGTTCTACTTTGCGTTAATTTTTGCTTTAGTATTAATTCTTACTTTTGAGAGAAAAATCTCGAAAATTGAAATAGCAAATGTTTTTATAGTCTTCGCTTTTTTGTTTGTTTTTAGAGGTCTACCTTTTCTTGCAGTGGAAAGAACCGAATTATTTGTATATTTGCCTTTTTTACTTATTTCGGTTCTATTTTACATTTCAATAATTGTTGATAAAGAATTAAAAAATAAACTTTTTTCGACTATCATAATCTTGATTGTAGTTGCATTTGAATTTGTGTTGCCATATGCTAACAAACTTATTATTAGCGAATTATTGAATTCCAATTTGCCAATTTATCCTCTCTCCTATGCATTTTTAATGTTACAACCTCTCATATTTTTCGTCTTAACTAACAAAGAAAATACGAATATTAACTATGTTTTAGATTTTAACGGAGTTGTAGTTTCTCTTACTGTAATATTTGAATTAAGTGCGTTACTTGGGGCGCTTGGAAGTGTTAGATTATCAAATCCACTTTACTTTTATATTGGCTATATTATTCAGTTTGTTCCCTTTATTTTATTAATGATACTTCTAACAGAAACGGTTGCAAGGTGATGTAACAAAAAGCGAAAATTTGTGGTATAATATATAGGCGTTATAGATGGGGGCGCTGGGGCTCGACGGATAGGTAAGGTATACTGGAGCAGGCGGAGGATAGCGGTTGGCCTCCTAAAAAAGCCGCTAAAAAAATAAACGCCGATTATAGTTATGCATTAGCAGCATAAATGATGCTGCCGCTTTTACGAGGTCTTTGCTCATGGGACCTGTAAAAGCGTCGGGACATGGGCCTCTTATAACGGGTTGTCCGAGCCTGTTACAAGAGTAGTAAGTCGGAATATGCGCTCTAAATCCTGCCATTTGGAGTTGGGGCGTGAATAACAAAAAATGGATAAGCCTGTAGGTGCCAGTATAGGTTACCTACTCGGACGCGGGTTCGACTCCCGCCGCCTCCACCAATTTAGATAATTTTTTCTATTTTCCTGTGTTCTTCAATTGCTTTTTTCTCTTCTTCAAGCGAAGGTGCAAGACCTACAAAATCAATAACTGGAATAACGAACATTATTCCTGTGCCTGGCTCTTTAAAATCATCCAATTCTTCTCTTACAATTTTCTCTGCCTCCCGAAGGGTTTTCTCCTCTCTTACTACCGTAAAAACTGTCTTATTTTCAGGGAATCTTCCACTTCCTACATTAAAAATTTCAAGGAGAGTTGAGAATGTTGACACTTCTGGCTCGAGTGTTCTTCCCATTCCAATTGAATCAATAATTGTTGCCCCCCGCACATCGACCTCTAAAAATCTTTCCAGGATCCTGTTTAGTTTCTCCGTTTTGTTTAATACGACTACAAGCAAATATGCCATAGTTCGCCTCCTTTTAAGATTCTATAATTTATTTAGTAGAAATTCAAGTTCATCATAGTTTTTAAATATGTGGACATCGTCATCTGATTGAATCTGTTTTGACGGAATGATAAAGCAGCGCAAATTGGAGGCTTTAGCAAGAAGGACATCCTGTTCTGCATCACCAATTAAAGCAACATTACAAGGATTAATATTGTATTTTTGTATAATGAATTCGACAGCCCTTTTATCAGGTTTTATAAAAGGAAGACTTTCAAATCCAAAGACTTCATCAAACATATTGCTTATGTTAAATTTTTGTAGTATCTTCATCATTGGAGCCAAATTTTTATTTGAAAGAATGACTTTTTTCATCCTGTTTTTCTTTAAAAAATCCAGGACATTATCAACTGGGGTAGAAAAATCACCTGAGTGTGCTTCGTAATATGCCATTGCATACCTGTATGCAAGTGATATAATTTCACCATCAGTAGTTCGTAAGGATCTTTCTACTGTTTTTTTAAATCCATCTCCTGTGTAAAGCCATACCTCTTTTGGATCAAGCGGAGGCATTTTTAACATCTTCCTTGCATAATTTATTGCATTTGCAATGTCTAAAGTTGTATCAAAAAGTGTCCCATCAAAGTCAAAAATAAGTAGTTCAATTCCCATTGCACTACATTATAACCTATTTTGTAAAATCGGCAAAGGGTATATAATATAAGGAAAGAAATATGAAAAAAACGGTTATTATTTTATTAATCTTCCTGCTTTTTACCGGGAATCTTACGGGTTTGCAGGTAGTACAAAGTTCATTAAAACACGAAAATGTTATTCAGTTTGACAATAATTCTTTTTACAATGCGATTTTGCTTTTTAAAGAACCTCCAGTCATTGAATACAAAAATTCATTCTCCTATAGACTCAACTCACTTTTCGATAGGCATTATGCTTCAAAGTATGCTTTAGCACTTTCGGAAAAACACATAAAATATGAGAGTTTGCTAAAAGACGCTGGTGCAACCACAGGATATGACTTTTCTTATGTATTGAATGGTATAAGTGTGAAGGCATACGGAAATATCCTTAACAAAGTTGTTTCTCTTGACTTTGTAAAAGATGTGTCTTTGGAAAAGACCTATAGGTATGAAAGGGATATTACACGGAAAGTAATAGGTGCTGATGTTGTAAATCAACTTAAGGATGCGAGTGGGAATTATTACATTACGGGGAAGGGTATAAAAATCGGAATTATTGATACGGGGGTTGATTATACTCATAAGGAACTCGGGAATGGTAAGTTTCCTAATGCAAAAGTAGTTGGTGGCTATGATTTTGCAGATAATGACCCCGACCCAATGGACTACGATGGTCATGGGACACATGTTGCAGGCATTGCCTGTGGGTCCCTCTCTGGTATTGCAAAAGATGCTACACTCTATGCATACAAAATATTTTCCAAGGACAGTACTACGACAACGAGTTCACTCATCATTAAGGCACTTGATCAAGCAGTAAAGGATGGTTGTAATGTAGTAAATATTTCAATAGGGTTACAAAATGGTGGTGCTCTTCGGGAGGACCCTGAATCTCAAGCAGTAAGAAATGCTGTTAATGCAGGTGTTATAGTTGTTGGAGCAAATGGGAACAATGGTGTCCCAGGGAACTATTTTCAGTTTCCTGTAACTTCTCCTGCATCCGTTGATCAAGCAATTGGAGTAGGTGCAACCTCCGATTGTACAACTCCTGTTATTTCAGTCTTCTCAAGGAGGATAATGGGGCAGTATCCAAGCGAATCTCCAATTTTTGATTCAGGTGCCTATGATATTGTCTATTGTGGATTGGGCAAAAAAGAGGATTTTCAGAATAAAGATGTAAAGGGAAAAATTGCCCTTGTTGAAAGGGGTGAAATCTATTTTGGTGATAAAGATTTAAATGCAAAAGACGCTGGTTGTGCTGGTATTATTGTGTATAACAATGTGAGTGGAATGCCTTCAGTAAAACTTGTTAGTGAGCATAATCCTTCGAGAAATGACTTTATACCATTTTTGTTTATTTCTTTTACGGATGGGCAATTTTTGAAATCTCATCTCCAAGAGAAGGTCTTTATAAGTAATGAATATGGCCAAGGCCTTATGGCAGAATTTTCTTCGCAGGGACCGACAAGCGACTTTTATTTGAAACCTGATCTGGTTGCGCCTGGAGTAAATATTAAATCAACTTATCTGAATAACACATATGAAGAAATGAGTGGCACATCTATGGCCTCCCCTGTTGTTGCGGGTTGTGCTGCACTACTGAAACAGGCAAAACCTTCTCTTTCTCCACAAGAACTTAAAAGCCTTCTTATGAATACAGGAGACATTCTCTATAATCCTGTCTCAAACAGGCCTTTTTCACCTCTTTTACAGGGAAGTGGAAGGGTAAATATTTTGAAGGCAGTTAATGCAGGTGCCTTAATAAGTCCATCTTCCTTAATCTTTGGTAATGGTGCAAGCAAAAAGACTTTTAACATTACAATAAAAAATCTTCAGTCTATATCCAAGACCTTCTCAACATCTATTTTGAATGCCTCGAATGGCGGTATAAGTATCGAAATACCACAAACTGTAAGTGTCAAAGAAAACTCTTCATCCTCGTTTACGATTACATTAAAAGCAATTGAAACTGATGTTGATAGTTATGGGTATATATTCTTTGACAGCGGATTCGAAAAACTTCATATTCCTTATGTATATTTAAAGGATGATAAGCCAAAGGATTACCTATACAATGTAAAACTTGATAAAGACACAATTTCTCCTCAGGATACCGCAACACTCAAATTTTCTGTTGGTATGGGGAGTGTGGGCTCTTCACAGGATTACAAATATAACGAATGCATAGGAGAAGAGGTAAGAGTAGATATTTTTGATTCAAAAGGGAACCTTATAAAAGTTTTATTTGATGTAGCACCAATCTATGTGGGAGATTACAGCATTTCTTTTTCTCCCCTTGACCCAACTTTGAATGAATTTTTCCTTAAAGACGGTATCTATTTTTATAAAGTCTCTTATCTTGAGGCAAACGATGATGAGAAAAGCAAGTCGGTCTATCCTACTCTTCTCAGAAGCGAAGCAAGTGGAAGTTTTGTGGTGAAGGGTGTTTCGTCTACTGCAAGCATTGTTATTACACCATCAAATAACTACACACTATTACTAAAAAAGGACGATACATTTCCTCTTGATGTGTCTATCTCGTTAAGTAAGCCTGCAAGCACAGTTTGTTTTGGCCTTCTGTTTGATACAACGAAGATCTCCTTTCTCGCTTATGATTTACACAATCAGGATATCTCATTGAATTTTACCCCCGAACAAGATGGATTGTATACCAATATTTCCTCGAATGATGTCTTCTCTAATGTCAAATTCACAATAATATTCAAAGCGATTGAAGATGGCGCTGGTCTTATTACAGCAGGTTCTCCAAAAACAGAGGTAGGAGGAGTATTCGATGTGAGGGGTGCAGGTTTTGAAATATCGGCATATGCAAAGATGGCGGATTTTAATGGTGATAAAGTGGTAAATGCTCTTGATTTATCCATATTCCGAAAGACTTATGGGCTACGGGAGAATGATCAAAATTTTGATAAAAGATGCGACCTAAATTTTGATGGTGTAATTGATGTTCACGACTTTTTCATTTTTGCAAAGCATTTTGGAGAGGTATACCCGTAAGGGAGGTACTATGAAAAAGGTAATTTTATTAACCATTCTCTTTGTGTTTTTCTTTATTCAGTTCCCAATATCCAGCACACATGGTTATGTGATATCTGATATACAGGAAGTCCAAACAATCGGTGTTCCTCAAAACGATTTTATAGGGAGTGCAAGCATAGCGGAAGTGAATTTTTATGAAGATGATTATAATACGAAGTATATATTTCCAATGCAGGGAATGTGCGTAACAAACGACGATTTAATTGCAGTTATTGATAATGGGTATGGAAAAATTCATGTTCTTACACCACTCTTACAGGAAAAATTTTCTTTCGGTTCCCTCAAAGATTTCGTATATCCCACGGATATTGCCTTTTATAATAATAAGTTTTATATTGTAGATCCTTTTAAAAGAGAGGTGAGAATCTACACAAAAGATGGTTATTTTGTTAAATCAGTTCAAAAAAATATTCTTACTTCACCTATAGGGATTGCAGTCCTTAACGATTTCGTTTATGTATCTGACTATTTTTCGCATATGCTATTTAAGTTTGATGCAAATTTTAATGTTGTTTCGGAAGCGAAAATAAACTTTCCTCTTGGTGTTAGTTCGGATTCAAAAGGGCGTATCTATGTAGTCTCAGGCAGTGAAGATAAGGTATATGCCTTTGATTCAAATCTCCATCTTATCAAGGCCTTCGGGGATGATATCCTCACTTTTCCAGTTGATGTTGCAGTTTCTGCGTCTTCCACAATCTATGTAGTGGATAGAGGAATAACTCCGAGTGGGAAACCAAATCCAAAGATTGCAATGTATAATTCTTCTTTTAATCTTATAGATACATTTGGGACTCTCTCATCAAGTACTACTTTTATACCCAACGGCTCTTTTCTTACCCCTGCTTCCATAGCGATAAATTCAACTGGCTCAGTATTCGTATTCGATACCGGGTATTATTTTTATCTTGAATCAAATCCTTCTGCACCTTTTGGATATCCTGCGATAACCCGTATCTCCGTCTTTTCTCCTTCTGGCTATTTTATCACTAAAAAAGACTTCCTGAGAGATTCGAGTAATGGAATTCTTTTAAATCCACTATCAGCATCTCTGGATGAGAGAGGTAATACCTGGGTTTTGAATAAAGGCAATCTCGATAAAAGTGAGATTTTGCAGTTCGGTCCCGATGGAAATCTTTTAAAAAGGATTTTGAAGATAGGTTCAAACGAATTACCTTCGCTTACTTCAATCTATGCAGATAAAAAGGGGCAGGTTATAGCGATTGGAGATAACCAGATTTTGCTTTTCAACACATCAGGCACATTCAAATTAAATCTAACCAATACAAACTTCGGGAGTTTGAAAAAAATTATTTTTTACAATGGTTATTACTATGCAACTTCTTTTGAAAAGGGGAGCGTTATTAAACTTGATGGAAATTTCAAAATTGTCTCCACTTTTGCAGTTTGTGCACTTCCTTCGGGTATTGCCTTTGATTCAAAAGGTAATGCCTATGTTACATCTCTATCTGACAATATGGTGCATGTGTATAGTCCTTCTTTTAAAGAGTTTGGGAAATTCGGCGGTGCAGGAAAAAATAACTTTAAACTTTATATTCCGGAGGATGTTGCAGTTGATAAGAACGATGTTGTGTTTGTGGCAAACAGTGAAAATGGAAAAATTACAGTTTTTACAAATACTGGCGCTCCACTGTTTGAGACTCAGAGTAACTATCCTGGCATTACTTCAATTGAACTGCTTGATTCACATATCATTGTATCCGATGCCTTCCATTCTGTTGTAAGAATTTTTGAGATTGAAAAGCAGTATGTTGATTATGCTTTTACGGTAAGTGTAAATCCTCCCGAAATAACTCTTTCAACCTCTGACTTTGCAAATATTTACATCCTGGTTACAAACACGGGCACAAAGAAAGATGTGTATAGCGTGGATGTGTCATCTACAAATAGAAATTTCAGGGTCACTATGGGAGAAGGAAATAATTTTACTCTTGAGTCAAACGCCTCCAAAAGGATAAAGATACTCCTAAAAACAGTAGGGGATGTAAAGGATGGCGATACAGGAGATATCATTGCAAGGGTTACCTCATCTTATGGAAAGTTTTCAATCACCGCAAGTTGTTCTGTTAGAATTTCAAGCATTTTAACGCCCTCCTTATATATTGAAGAGGGGAATGACCAACTGGGAAATGACATTTCAGTTCCTTTTTATATAAAAAATGCACAGGGCATAAGAGGAATTTCATTTGACCTTATCTATGATAAGAACAGAATTTCATTTTCTCGCCTTTCTTTTGAAACAGAGTTTTCAGATTCCGTAGTTCTCGCAGCACCAATGGACAAAGGAATTACCGTTCTTATTGAATTTTCGAAGTCAAATTATATTTTTGGAACCCAAAAAATTGGTGCCATAGTTTTTAAAACACTAACAATAGGAAGTTCAATCTTGCAAATTGATAATGCTAAATACGCAAATGTTGTAGATATTGTTAAAGATTTTGATAGCGTCTTTCCTTCGGGGATAACGGTCACTCCTTATCTTTCTGTGGACATCCCGCAAAACTATACAACTACAAAAGAGAGTGTAACTATCACTGGCAAGACTTCCGTGGGTTGTAAACTCACCATAAATGGAAACTTAATAACTTTAAACCCTGATGGTACTTTTTCTTTTAAATTTAACATTTCTGCATATACTACAACTCTCACAATTACTTCTACTGCTCCCACAGGGGAGGAGACTACAATAACAAGAGTCATAAATTTTGCTGGCAAATTGAAAGTGACCATCGTATTACAGGTGAACAATCCATATATGTATGTAAATGGAGAAAAATGCGAAATTGATCCGGGAAGGGGAACTGCACCAGTCATTATTCCTGGATGGAACAGAGTAGTGTTACCTATTAGAGCGATTGTGGAGAAACTTGGTGGGATAGTAGATTGGGATCCTAGACAGCAAATTGTCACTATAAAAATGGAAAACAAAACAATTGAACTTCAAATCGGAAATAATATCGCCAGGGTAAACGGGAGAGAAGTGATGATTGATAGTTCCAATCCCCTTGTAAAACCTATTATAATAAACGATAGGACAATGGTTCCATTGAGGTTTGTTGCTGAGCAGATTGGATGTTCAGTTCTGTGGAATGATAAAGATAAGAAGATTACCCTTGAGTATGTATTTCCATAGAGTCACTTGGGCCCAAGCATTATTGTGCAAAGGTAATCAACTATTTTTGTGTAGTGATTTTCTCTCCCCACATATCTAAAAATAACGGTTTTAAACTCTGGAATCAATTCTTGAATTTCGTTATAATATTTCAAGAGTTCTTTGGACTTTACTCTATATGTCCTGTTGAGTTGGGAGATAACAAGAAGAGAGTCTGAATATACTGCTATGTGAGAAAGATGATCGCCCATAGCTTCCTTCAGGCCTTCTAAGATTGCGGTATACTCTGCTATGTTATTTGTCGAAAAGCCAATAAACCCTCCTTTTAGTTTAATAATTTTGTGAGAATTTACGAAAATAAATGCATAGGAGGATGCCCCGGGGTTTCCTCTGCTTGCTCCATCGGTAAATATCTCAACCATTTTCTAATAATGCTTCCTTAAAAAGTTCTGGAATTTCTGAATCAATACCGATAAGATGGACCTCCCTTAAGCAGGATGGATTTTCTTTTATAAATTTATTCACTTCTTCAGCAATTATTTTCGTGCCTTTCTCTTTGGGGAAACCGAAAATTCCGCAACTCACAGCAGGTATTGAAATTGAAGAAATTGACTTTTCTTTTGCAAGTTTCAAAATGTTCCTTATTGCGATCCTGAGTTTCTCTTCTTCATCCCCTTCTCCCCACATAGGACCTACGACATGTATGACATATTTTGCTTTCAATTTATACCCTGATGTAATAACAGCGTTACCTACAGGTATTGGTCCTTTCTCCTTAACAATTCTATTGCTTTCATCTTGAATTTCTCTTCCACCCTTTTTAACAATTGCATATGCAACGCCACCACCATGTGAAAGATAAGAATTTGCTGCATTGACGATAGCATCCACTCTTTCTTCGGTAATATCTCCCTCGATTACTTTTATTTCTGTTTCATCAATTTTTGCAGTATAAATTTCTTTCATTTTTTCAAAAATTTAACGCACTCTCTCATAAAGTCCGGTAAGTCAGAAGGTTGTCTTGAGGTGATTAGATTGTTATCTACAACTACACTTTCATCAACATATTTTGCGCCTGCATTTCTTACATCGTCTTTTATTCCAGAGAAGCAGGTCATTGTAACACCATTTACAACCTTTGCTGAAATAAGAACCCATCCTGCATGGCATATTGCTCCCACCAATTTATTTGACTCAAACATTTTTCTTACAAAGGAAAGAATCTTTTCGTTTCTCCTTAATAAATCAGGTGCATACCCGCCAGGGATTATTACTCCATCAAACTCTTCGGGTTTTACATCTTCGATGGACAAATCTCCTTTTATCTCCAGTCCTGCCTTTGAATGGTAAGTCTTTAACTGGGGACCTACAAGAACCGATTCAAACCCTTCTTCTTTCAGCCTGTAATAGGGATAAATTAATTCAAATTCATTAAAGTAGTCTTCGATAAGTATCGCAACCTTCTTCATACTTTCACCTCCAACTATTATTATATGGAAAAAGTTGCAAAGTAAGAAACTTTATAGTAAAATTTTCTGGAGGTAGATATGGATGCATTAAGAGAGTCAGTTCTTCTTGGTATTATCCAGGGTGCTACGGAATTCTTGCCGGTAAGTTCCTCAGGGCATCTTGTCTTGATACCTGCCTTATTAAGGTTACCGCTGCCAAACCTTGCTTTTACGATGGGTCTTCATGCAGGAACACTGCTTTCACTTTTGGCATACTTTTATAGGGAGATTATAGGCCTTGTAAAAGGTGTATTCTCTGTTTTCAAAAGAGAGAAAAGCGCAGAAGAAGAGTTTTATTTGAGGCTTTTTGGTTTGATCATTATTGCTGTAATTCCTGCAGGAATCGCTGGGGTTTTGCTATCAGATAGAGTTGATCTTTTGTTTTCAAACCCAAGGACTGTTTCCTACCTGTTTTTTATAACTGCGGCATTTCTTATTCTTTCAAGTATTTTGTCGGACAAATCCAAAAAAACATTCAAGAATATAAACGCATTAGATGCAGTTATTGTAGGGATTTTTCAAATTTTAGCCCTTCCTCCCGGTATTTCACGCTCCGGGACAACGATTACAGGTGGAATTGTTTCTGGTTTAGATAGAGAAAGTGCTTCTAAGTTTTCTTTTCTTGTAGCAATACCTGTTATATTTGGTGCTACGGTTCTTGAGGCTGGAAAGGGAAATTTTGCAGGCTTTACGATTACAGATCTCCTGGCTGGATTTGTCGTTTCATTCATCATTGGCTTAATAAGCCTCTGGATATTTTTCCCTCTCGTAAAGAAGACTAAATTCTATGTTTTTGCAATATATTGCATAATTTTAGGAGTCATAGGATTAATTTTCATAAAGTAGGAGGTTAAGATGTTTGAAAGGATTCTCTTTCCGTTTGATTTTTCAAAATTCAGCGAGCAGGCTGTTTCATACATTTTAAGATTGAAGGACTTTGGCTCTAAAGAAATTATTGTGCTAAATGTCCTCGAGTACGAGGAGTTTTCAGCGAGGACTACCTCAAAGATGGAGGTTGAAGAGTATAGAAGGAGAAATTTTGAAAGAATGAAATACATTAAAGAAGAATTGGAAAAGGCAGGATTGAAGGTTACTTTGAGAGTAGAGTTTGGTATACCCTCCAAGGTCATTGTAGGTGTTGCAGAAGAAGAGAAAGCAAGTATTATAGTAATTGCCTCCACAGGTGCAGGTTTTACCCCCACACTTATTGGAAGCACAGTCCAAAATGTAATCAGGCTTTCAAGAATCCCTGTGCTTGTTATTCCATCAATCTAATTCTATAACTCCAGAAACTTCAAGGCAGGCACCCATCGGTAAGGCATTCACGCCTATGGCTATCCTTGTGTGTTTCCCCCTTTCTCCAAAAATTGCTACAATGAGATTCGAGACTTCGTTCATTACCTTTGGCTGGTCTTGAAAATCTTCTGTAGAATTAACAAACCCTTCAATCTTTACAAATCTTTTTATTCTTGAAAAATCATTCGTCGCCTCTTTGATGTTTGCAAGCAGTGAAAGTACAACTAATTGTGCAGGAGTTTTTGCATCCTCTAAAGTAAGGTCTTTCCCAAACTTACCAACTATAACTTCACCATTTTCAACCGGGATAATACCTGAGAAAAACAGAAGATTTCCACCAGTTGTAACTATTGGCACATAACTTCCCAATGTTTTTGCAGGTTTTGGCAACCTTAAACCAAGTGAGTTTAAATGTTCCTCGATACCCATACTTACCTCCTTCACTCAATTATATAACCTAATTTTTTAAGTTTATTTTCCGATTTTGGCCAGTCCTTTTCTACCTTTACTTTCAAATCGAGATACACAGGTTTTTTGAGTATCTCCTGAAGTTCGAGACGAGTTATCGTGCCAATTTTCTTTATCATTGAGCCATCTTTTCCTATTACAATACCCTTCTGCGATTCTTTAGCGACATAAATAGTAGCACTTATGTAAAATATCTTCTCTTTCTTCTTTATCTCCTCAACAGTTACTGCAGTTTCATAGGGAAGTTCCTCCTTTAATAGTAGATATAGCTTTTCTCTCACAAATTCAGCAACTTGTAGATTAAAAGGCATATCTGTAATCTGTCCTTCTTCAAAATAGCACGGTCCTTCTGGAAGATACGCTATAGTTTTCATAATAAGGTCATCAACATTTTTCCCGGTAAGTGCAGATATTTTTACTACCTCCTTGAAGGGATAAAGGTTTTTAAAAATTTCTTCTGTCTTGTTAATTTCATCGTTACTGTATAGATCAATCTTATTGATCGTAAGGAAAACCGGCACATCAAACTTTTTCAGATGCCTGAATAACTCTGAATATGCTTCGTCGGGGGAGTCGTTTACCTCTACAAGGAGATATATAAGGTCTGCACCCTCGATGCTTCTCAGCGCAACACTCACCATATATTTATTTAGAGCACTCTTTGCAAGATGAAATCCTGGTGTGTCTGCAAAAACGATTTGTGCATCCTTTAAGTTTTTTACTCCCAAAATCCTGAATCTTGTTGTCTGTGGTTTTGGGGTGACGATAGAGATCTTTTTCTGGACAATATAGTTAACAAGCGTTGATTTGCCAGCATTTGGTCGTCCTAAAATAGTTACAATTCCACTTTTCAATCCTTCACCCCTTATATTTTAGTATTTTTTCACATTATTAGCAAACATTAGAAAATGAAGATTGTTTGCAGAACTCGTCTCTTTTGATATAATATTGATTGAAGGAGGCCTTGATATTATGTATAAAAAAATAGTAGTACTTGTTGATAATTCTCCTGTTATGGAGCAGGTTGTAGATTATGTCTATAATCTTTTTCCTCATGCAACTCTATATCTATTAAATGTTGTAAATCTTGGTCCTTTTGCTGGATATTATACAAAAACGGTCTTTAGAGAAATGAAAGCAATGGGCGAAGAGACACTTCATAGACTTGAATTGATGCTCGATGAGAAAAATGCAAAATTTCATACGGAGGTATTAGAAGGAGAACCAGTTTATACACTTTTAAATTATGCAAGAAAAGAAGAGGGAGAACTAATTGTTATTGAAACTCATTCAGGAACAAGTGTAAACAAAATAAAAATTGGAGGGACTACATATAACCTTCTTGTAAACTCCCATATACCAGTCCTTTTACTGGGTGAGAATCTTGAAATAAAAAGGTCGCCAAGGATTTTACACCCTACCTCTGGGAGCAAATATTCAGAGATTGCAACTGTTGAAGTAGGAAAACTCGCTTCATACTGGAATTCCCAGGTAGAAGCACTTGTCCTCCGAGAGCCTAAAGAAAGGTTTGCGCAACGCATAAAGGAGATTTTTGGGAACTTCCATATTAACTTTTCAATTTCTTATGCGGATGAAAGCGAAATTAACTCGATTTTAAAAAGAGCGGGCAACTCCGATATAATTATAGGCTCAAGGGGTTCCCCCCGTATGCAATACAAACTGCGTAATATTTTTAAGCCATTTTCACTGGATGCAACCTTAAAACTCGTTGTAGCATTTCTCCCAAAACCGCTTCTTCTCATTTGTGATTAACAGGAGGTTTTTATGAACAATCAAGCACTTATTTCTCTATTGATTTTTATTTTTGTGTATGCACTGATTATTTGTGATCTCCTTCCAAGGAGCATCGTTTCCCTGGGAGGTGCTGTGGTACTATTCATCCTCGGGGTTATCAAAGATAGGGAAGTTGTTTCTCTTATAAACTGGGAGGCAATGGGCCTTATCTTTGGAATGTTTATACTTGTTCGCATTCTTGTTGAAAGTGGTTTCTTTGATGTTTTAAGCAGTTATATTTTGAAATTATCCAGAGGGAAGGCAACAGTTGTTTTCTTAAGTCTCTCTATTGCTACTGGCATTATGGCGGCATTTATGGATAGCATAACAGTAATGCTATTTATGGCAACTTTAAGTATCGAGGTATCACGGAAATTAAAGACAAATCCTGTTCCTTTTGTGCTTTCACAGATAACTGCTGCCAATATTGGAGGTAGCGCAACATTGATGGGTGACCCTCCAAATGTGATCCTTGGGACAGGCCTCGGTATTACATTAGTTCAATATGTGAAATACCTTGCACCAATCTCTTTACTGACTCTTCTCATCAATGGTTCTCTTTTCCTTTTGACCAATAAATATACATTTAGAGGTGCTAAAGACCTGGATATTCAATACATCAAATCATTAAAACCACTTGAGAGTGCTAAAAATCGTTATATGCTTTTAACAGGTGCATTTTCTTTTTTAATTACAATATTTTTGCTCATATTCCACAAGGATATCGGTCTTACTGTAGGACATGTTGGTATTATTGGAGCGACAATTGGTTTAGTGTTGAATGGGAAAAGAATTGCAAATATATGGGAGAAAATAGACTGGGAAGTCATTGTTTTCTTTGCAACACTATTCATCATTATTGGTGCTCTTGAAACTACTGGTGTCATCAAGGATCTTGCAAATACAATTGTAAGTTTTACAAAAGGAAGTACAATTTTAACAAAGAATGTGTTGCTCTGGACTTCGGGTATTTTATCTGGTTTTATTGATAATGTCCCATTCGCAGCTTCGATGGTGCCACTTATAAAATCTCTCTCTGGTAAGGTTCCTTTAAGGCTAATATCTATGGGTCTTATCACTTCCTTTGGGACTGATGTAGGAGGAAATTTTACTCCCATAGGTGCCTCTGCAAATGTGGTTGGTCTTGCTATTCTAAGAAACGCAGGTATTGAAGTAACCTGGAAGGATTATATTAAGAAGGTACTTCCCATTACAGCATTGGAATTGATTATTGCAGATCTGTTATTCCTTCTCCTCTACCGTTAAATTTATCTACACTCTGAATATGTGGGGAGCAATTTCTATGCAGAAGTTACATTTAATACATTTTGTTTTATCTACAACATAATAACCTTTCGTATCTTTTACTATTGCACCCGTTGGACAAAAATTGGCAACTTCATCTATGGTGTTATCTGCTTTTTCAATGACCGGGACGAACCTTTTAGAAAATGCGTTCTTAAATTTTAATTTATTGAGAAGGTCTCTTCGTACTTTTGTAAAATCCACTCCATCCAGTGTAACCTCTTTTAATAGCCCACATCCCAACTTGTAAATACTGCCAAGTTTATTTGTCCCTATATCCTGCGAACGAAAACCTATAAGAACAGACATAACTGAATCAAGGGCAAGTAGATCCTCTGAAGACATCAAAATTTTGAATTCGTCTTCGATGCCATTTGTTAAATTTGCCTGAATCCCGTCAACAACACCAAAAAGGACAGAGTTTTTAATTACACCATATACATCAAGAAGTGCATCTTCAAATTTAAATGAGAGACCTTTTAAGAAAATTTCGCTCCTTATGTTTGTAGGAACGATGTACAAAAGAGAATTTATAAAGCCACCAATTTTACTTACAGGTGAGTCTTTTAATTTCGTTATGAATACTGTATAGTCACTTGAAGAAAGTGTTACAGGTATGAAGACTTTTTTTAAAGTCCTCACTTTAAAGAAATCCGAATTCTCAAAGGCTTTTTCTGCTTGATACTGTCCAGGAGATAAGATTTGATAGCCCAAAAAGTGTTGCGTTTTTTTAGTCTTCAGATCTACTTCAAACTCTTCATAAGGCTCTTCCCTAAAGTTGTGAAATATTAACCCCCTCTTTTCAAACTCATTCTTTATTTTATATGCGTCCTCTTTGAAAAAGATAGCACTTCCAAATTCAACAGACTCAGCACCATTACCTATTAAGTATTCTTTAATCGATTCAATGAGGTTAAATTCAGGTTGAGGGAAATCAAAAGTGGCACATATTTTTTTGTCCTTTATATGCTCAATGTTCACCCACTCAAGGACTTCATTGAGTCCTTCTTTTAAAATATCTTTATTATAGTTATCTACTCCAACTATTTTTACTAAACTCATATTCTATAAACTCCAACCTTTTCACATTCGTTCATTAATGGGCAATCTCTGCATAGCGGCTTTGCCTTACAAAAATTCTTACCCAATTCTACCATCAATGCATGCATTTCCTTATAGTTACTAATAGTTTCTTCCATTGACTCACCTTTTAGTGCCTCTTCGAACATTACTCTCATCTCATCGTAATCTAAGTCCTTATCAATTAATGCATATCTTTTTAAGAAACGCCTTGTATAACTATCAACGACAAAAATTGGCTTATTTAATGCATAAAGTAGAATTGAATCTGCTGTCTCCTTCCCAATCCCATTCACATTCAGAAGTTTCTCTCTCAATGTAAAAGTTTCAAGACTCGACATTTTTCTCATATCAAAATTGAACTCTTCTCTGTAAAAATATAAAAAATTTCTCAGTCTCCTTGCCTTAACCTTATAAAAACCCGTTACCTTAATGATATTTTCAAGTATATCTGTTGGAAGCGTCCAAAGGGCAAACTCGTTTAAGTATCCCTCCTTTTTAAGTGCTGTTATAGCCTTCTCCACATTTTTCCAGGTAGTTTGCTGAGTAAGAATTGCCCCTACAATAATTTCAAAAGAAGTCTCCCCCGGCCACCAATTTTGTTTCCCAAAATGCGCTTCTAATTTTCTATATGTTTTGTAAATTAAGTTCAGTCTCTTTTTTGACTTCAGAAAGGTAGCTTCTAAGTTCATCTCCCTGGAGTGTCTCTTTTACTTTCAGGACCTCGACTATTTTGAGAATTAGTGCTCTATTTGCCTCAATAACTTTCTTTGCTTTATCATATGCTATTTCAACGAATCTCCTTACCTCGGCATCAATCAGGTCTGCTGTTCTCTCCGAGTAGTTTCTCTCTTCACCAAGTTCCTTACCAAGGAAAATGAGTTCCTGTTCTTTGCCAAATGTTAGTGGCCCCAGCTTCTCAGACATCCCATAGGCGCGGACCATCTTTCTTGCAATCTCTGTTGCTTTTTCAAGGTCATTTGCAGCACCTGTTGAAACTTCTCCTATAAAAATTTCCTCTGAGGCCCTTCCGCCAAGGATTGCAGCTATTTTATTTATTAGTTCGCTTTTCTTCTGTAAGTACTTGTCCTTTTCCGGAAGTTGAACATTATATCCCAATGCTAAACCTCTTGAAACAACAGAGATTCTATGTACAACATCTCCAGAAGGGAGTGCTGTTGCGACTATTGCATGTCCTGTTTCGTGGAAACAAACAATTTTTTTCTCTTCTTCTGACAGAACAAGTGATTTTTTCTCTGGGCCAGCTATAATCTTATCGATTGCCTCTTCAATTTCTTTCTGGGTTATTTTTTCCTGCCCTTTTCTTACCGCAATAAGCGCTGCTTCGTTAAGAAGATTTTCAAGGTCTGCGCCCGTAAACCCGGCAGTTTGTTGCGCAATGGCTGTAAGATTTACTTCTTCAGTGAGGGGCTTTCCTTTTGCATGCAACTTGAGTATTTCTTCCCTTTCTTTAGTATCAGGCAAACCTACTACGATTCTTCTATCGAACCTTCCAGGTCTTAGAAGTGCTGGGTCGAGGATGTCTGGTCTATTTGTTGCTGCGATGATAATAATCCCTGTATGGGGGTCAAATCCATCCATTTCAACAAGTAACTGGTTCAGTGTCTGCTCTCTTTCGTCATGTCCACCGCCAATACCTGCCCCCCTGTATCTTCCCACAGCATCGATTTCGTCAATGAAGACTATGCACGGAGCGTATTTCCTTGCCTGATCAAAGAGGTCTCGGACTCGTGATGCACCCACGCCTACGAACATCTCTACAAACTCAGAGCCGGATACAGAGAAGAACGGGACATCTGCCTCTCCTGCAATTGCTTTTGCAATGAGAGTTTTGCCACAACCAGGAGGACCTACGAGAAGCACACCCTTCGGGATTTTAGCACCATATTTTGTAAATTTTCTTGGGTTCTTCAGAAATTCTATAATCTCTTTTACTTCTTCTTTTACTTCGTCTGCCCCTGCAACATCTTTGAAAGTTGTTTGAGGCTTGTTATCGAGAAACAATTTTGCCTTGCTTTTACCAAAACTAAAGGCCTGATTTGACGAAGATGCACCACCCACCATCCTCTGCATAAGAAACCACCAGAATGCAAGCATGAGAACCCAGGGGACAATATTCCAGAATAAGTTCCAGAATGTCGAACTTACCCACTGATTATCAAATGGTATATTATTTTTCTTTAACTCTTCTTCAAGCGTTGTCGAGAATGGCAATGTGTTTGCCTGTACTTGTGTTCCATCTTTTAATGTGCCAGTAACAACTCTTGGCACATTATCCTGCACTTTTATTATGGCATCTATTAGTTCTTTTTTCTCTACATACTCTAAAAATTGGCTGTAAGTTACTGTTTTTACATTCGAGTTATTGCTACCAAGTAAAAATCTTGACGCTAAAGATATAGCTACAATTAACAGAACCCATGCAATTGCCTCTCTTATTAAAGTTTCTCTTGTATTATTTTTTGGTGCCATTATTTATCGGAGCCTCCCTTGTAAACTTTCTCTTTTAAAATACCTATATATGGCAAATTTCTATACTTCTCTTCGTAATCAAGTCCGTAACCAACAACAAAACTATTTGGAATTCTAAAGCCATAATAATCAACTTTTATATTATTAACTATACGCCTCTCCACTTTATCAAGCAAGGCACAAATTTTTATACTTTTGGGATTCCTTGTTTTTAGAAGTCGTGTAACAGCATCCATTGTAAGTCCTGTATCGATGATATCTTCAACAATCAATACATGTCTATCCTCGATAGGGGTATCAAGGTCTTTTAAAATCTTTACCTGCCCGCTTGACTCTGTCTTCCCGCCATAACTTGAGATAGCCATAAAGTCTATAGAAATCGGAATATCTATTTCTCTTACAAGGTCTGCGAGAAATACGAATGCACCTCTCAAAATACATACAAAGAGAGGGAACTTATCTTTATAATCCCTTGAAATCTCTCTCCCAAGTACTTTAACTCTTTTTTTAATATCTTCATCGGATATAAGCACTTTTTCAATATCGCTATACATATTAAATTATACCATAAAATTTAGTTTTGAGTAATAGCATTAAAAATTAAGACTTTCTTTGTGTTTTCATCGATCTTGAATAGACTGTTCCTTTTGTATGGAACTATCCAGAGTATTTCACCTTCATTATCTACAATCAGTGGCACTTTGTATCTTTTGTCCTTTCTAATATGTAAATCCACAAAAATGTCCTGTAATTTCTTTCTACCGACTTCGAGTGTCACTCTATCACCTGGTTTTCTAAATCTTACTTTCAAGGGAAAATGTATCTTTTCGAAATCAAAATATACGGTGTTTTTCTTCTGAAAGTCAAAATTTACCCCTTTATCTATTATTTCCGTTATAATGCTTATACCTGCCTCTTTAATAAGAGTTTCTCCTGGTATATTCAGTATGTATTCTGTATCAAGAGAAAACGGTGCCTCTTTTTCAATATAAAAGACACCGCCACTTTTCACTAAATAGATATCTTCTCTAATATTCTTCTTTCTTTCTGTCCCTATCAAAAATTCAATTGCGTCTTCTACACTTTTGTAATTATATGCCTCACCTAATATTTTTCTTAGTAATCTCCTCTTTATTGGAAGCGGGAGTTCATTAAAGAGAACCAAAGAAAACCCGTTGTCTTGTCTTGAAATTGTCTTGAATTCTATTTCTGCAATCCTTTCAAGGTATGCATCCTCATAAAATATTACATCTGACAATCTGAGAATATGCTCCTCAAAATGCTCTGAAATGGAACTTAAAAGAGGAAGTATTTGGTGTCTTAACTTATTCCTCTCGTAAGAGAGGTCAAAGTTTAAGTAATCAGTTGCATATGGGATACCTTTTTCGTTTGCGAATCCAACAATTTCTCTCCTTGTAATCTCTATGAGTGGGTGAATGACATTTCTTTCCATACCCAATAAACTTGTAAGACCCCTTGCACCACTCCCTTTTAAAAGATGGATAAAAAAAGTTTCTACAAAATCGTTTAAATTATGCGCAAGGGCAATTTTGTCAAATCCAACCTCTTTTGCAATGCTAAAGAGGAAGTTAAAACGCAATTCTCTTGCAGCATCCTCTAAACTTTTTCGCGTCTCTTTGCTAAAGGCAATTGCATCACCTTCACCCTTAAAAAATGGTAGCCCAAGGGCATCCGCATAGTTTTTTACTAATTCAACCTCTTTTTCGCTTTCGCTTCTAATTTTATGATTGAAAGTTGCAACACCTAATGTAATGGAAAATGCTTCTTTTAGTTCGTTAAGTATATAAAGAAGGGTCATTGAGTCTATACCACCTGAAACACCTATAAGAATTTTTTCGCCTCTTTTTATTAAAGAGTACTTTTCGATTGTCCTTTTTACTTTTTCCTCAATTTCTTCCACATTTATATTTTACTACGATTTTTCAAATTTTTCTTACTTGACTTAATTTGTTTTTTGATTATCATATTATGGGTTGAGTTCAATTTTGAAAGTTAAGATATTCGTATTTTAGACTTTTCGAAGTGAGGTGAGCAATGTTTTCTAAATTACCCTTGGAAGATTTTGTAAAAGAGTTATCCTCCAAAGCGTCTACTCCTGGTGGTGGGTCTGCTTCATCTATTGTTGCTGCATTTAGTTTTTCGCTTATAACAAAGACTTTAGAAATTGCAAACAAAAAGGCTCAATCAAAGGACATTCAGACAATGATTGAGAAAGCACGGGAACTTATAGATTACTTCCTTGAACTTGCCGATAAAGATACGAACGCCTTCAATGAAGTTATGAAGGCCTATAAGCTCCCCAGAGAGAATGAAGAAGAAAGAGCGGTAAGAGAGTTGCATATTCAAGAATCGCTTAAACTTGCCTCAGAAGTTCCTCTTGAACTGCTTAAACATATTGCAGAGCATATCCAGTTTCTTGAAGAATCTCTTCGCTATTGCCCGAATAGTGCGATTTCTGATTATATAACTGCAATTGGGCTTTTAGAAGGTGCTTTTGAGGGTGGTATGGCAAATGTCATTATCAATTTAAATGCAATAAAAGATAGGACATATAATGAAAATGTGAGGTCTGTTTTAAATAGACTTGAATCAGATTTTAAAAACTCAGTAAATGCTATTAAAAAAAATGCCAAATATAGATTGAATGTACAGGAGGGAGAGTAATGGATGAAATTTTAAGTTTAACTAAAGAAGATTTAAGAGCAATGACTGCGCACGAACTCTATAAAGTAGCGCAGATTGTAAGATTAAAAAACTATTCCCACTATAAAAAGGACGAACTTGTAGAAGAACTGCATAAGGCAATCCAAAAATTTAGAGAGGAGAAAGTTTCAACGCAAGAAGAGACAAAGGATACAAAGAGTTTTAAGGAGTCAAAGATAAAAGAAGAGACCCCGGAAACTCCCACTCACAATTTCAGAGAGTTACTTGATACGACAAAAAAGGAAGGAGAATCTCCCTATGTGAGAGGAGAGGGTGAATCGCAACTTTACTTTAAAGGTCTTTTTGAAGCACATCCTGATGGATACGGTTTCCTTCGCGCTAATTATTTTCCTTCTTTCACTGACATTTATGTTGCACCGCCACTTATAAGAAGGTTTGGCTTGAGGACTGGTGATGTTATATCGGGTCCTGTTCAGAAACCACAAAAAGAGGGAGAGAGGTATCCAGCTCTTGTAAATGTTGATACGATTAATGGTATCAGGATAACAGGCTATTTAAAAAGACCTATTTTTGAGAATATGACTCCTTATTATCCGACTGAACGTGTTGTCCTTGAAACTCCGGGATGCAATATTGCACTGAGGGTAATTGATCTCATTGCGCCACTTGGAAAAGGCCAGAGGGGGCTTATTGTATCTGCGCCTAAGGCAGGAAAAACAACGCTGATGAAAGAGATTGCAAAGAGCGTTGTAAAGAATCACCCAGAGATCTATCTCCTGATTCTCCTCATTGATGAGCGACCCGAAGAAGTTACAGATATGAAAAATTCAGTTGCAGCGGAAGTAGTGAGTTCAACCTTTGATCAACCTCCAGAAAATCATATACGGGTTGTTGAACTTGCATTAGAAAAGGCAAAAAGGCTTGTTGAAATTGGGAAAGATGTAATGATTCTTCTTGATGGTATTACAAGGCTTACGCGTGCCTATAACCTCTTGAGTTCTACAAGTGGCAAAACTCTTTCGGGTGGATTAGATCCCGCAGCAATAAGGGGTCCTAAAAAGTTTCTTGGTGCTGCGCGTAGCATTCTTAATGGCGGTAGTTTGACAATACTTGCAACAGCCTTAATAGATACAGGTTCTCGGCTTGACCAGGTTATTTATGAAGAATTTAAGGGGACGGGCAATATGGAAATTGTTCTTGATAGAGAATTGGCTGAAGAAAGAATTTTCCCGGCAATTGATATTAAAAAATCTGGAACGAGGAAGGAAGAACTTCTATATTCTGAGGATGAATACAAAAGGGTTCTTGCACTGAGAAAATTCATTAGTTCGCTTGAACCGGGTGAAGCACTTGAGCGTCTCATTGAAATGCTCAGACAAACAAAAACAAATGCAGAACTTTTAAGGAGTATAGCGATAGATGGGTAAGATTGGGAAAATAGAAGTCATTACGGGTTGCATGTTCTCTGGAAAAAGTGAAGAACTTATAAGGAGACTTAAAAGAGCAAAGATCGCAAAGTTAAAGGTACAGGTTTTTAAACCTTCTATTGATACAAGGTATTCTATTGTTGAAGTGGTTTCCCATACAGGAGAGAAGATAGAGGCGTTCCCTGTCACATCATCAAAGGAGATTTTTGATAAGGTTGAAGTTGATACTAATGTTGTGGGCATTGATGAGGCTCAATTTTTTGATAGTGGCATTGTAGAAGTCCTGAAAAAACTTGCAAAAAGAGGTTCAAGAGTTATTGTTGCAGGACTTGATATGGATTTCAGGGGAGAACCTTTTGGTCCGATGCCTTACATTATGGCAATTGCAGATGATGTTTTAAAACTTCATGCAATTTGTACTGTGTGTGGGGAAGATGCAACAATGACACAAAGACTTATAAATGGAGAACCAGCTTCTTATAACGACCCGGTAATAATGATCGGAGCAAATGAAACATATGAAGCACGTTGCAAACTCCACCATTATGTAAAGAGGGATAGGGATGATAGACAGGCTTGAAAAAACTCTAAGGCGATATAACGAACTCTCAAAGTTGTTGTCAGATCCAGGTGTAATTTCCGATGCCGAATTATTTAAAAAATATTCAATTGAATATAAAGGACTTGAGCAAATTGCGAACGCATACCTCCTCCTTAAAAAGATCGAGCAGGAAATAAAAGATGTGCAGGAGATGCTTGGGGGTGTTGATGAGGAAATGCGTGAACTTTCAGAAAATGAATTAGAGAGGCTTGAGGAAGAAAAAGAGAAGATTTTAAATGAGATTAAAATTTTGTTAATACCGAAAGACCCATATGAGAATAAAAATATTATTATGGAAATAAGGGCAGGAGTGGGAGGTGATGAAGCAGCACTCTTTGCAAAAGACCTGTACAGAATGTATCTTGGATATGCCGAGAGGAAGGGCTTTAATGTAGAATTACTTGACTTCCATGAAACTGATCTTGGCGGATTCAAGGAAGTTATATTTTCTGTCTCGGGCAAAGATGTATTTAAGTATTTGAAATACGAAAGCGGGGTCCATAGAGTACAAAGAGTTCCTGTAACAGAAGCGTCTGGAAGAATCCATACATCAACTGCAACTGTAGCAGTTTTGCCAGAGGCTGAGGAAGTTGATGTCGAAATTAATCCAGACGATCTGAGAATAGATGTGTTTCATGCAAGCGGACACGGCGGTCAGAATGTGCAAAAGGTGGCTACTGCAATAAGAATCATTCATAAACCTACCGGGATTATGGTCACCTGCCAGGATGAACGCTCTCAACTGCAGAATAAAAATAAGGCAATGCGCATATTAAGAGCAAGGCTGCTTGACCTGTATGAGCAAAAAAAGGAGAAAGAATTAGTTGATGCACGAAGAAAACAGATTGGTCGTGGAAATAGGAATGAAAGAATCAGGACTTATAATTTCCCTCAGGGGAGAGTAACAGACCATAGAATTAATCTTTCACTTTATAACCTAGGGGAAATAATGGAAGGTAACCTCGACGAACTCATCAATGCACTCATGGAAAACGAAAGGGCCCAATTGTTCGAGGAATACTTTGGAAATGCATGACAATAAAAGAGGCATTGTATAAATCAAAAGAGTTGCTGAAAGAGGTATCAAGCGAAAATTACATAGAATCTTTGCTCTTGATGTCTCATCTCCTTAAGGTTGATTTGAAATCAATTTTTTTAATGGAAGAGAAGGATTTAGACAGGAGAAGAGAATCACTCTTTTTTGATTATGTGAGAAGGAGAATGCGTGGATACCCGATACCCTATATAACAAAGAGGAAATCGTTTATGTCACTTGAATTTACTATTGACGAAGGTGTTTTTATTCCGAGACCTGAGACAGAGACACTTGTTGAAATTGCAGTTGCTCAAGCCTGTGGTAAAAAATTATTCCTGGATATTGGGTGTGGAAGTGGGGTTATTAGTATCTCTCTTCTATACTATTGTAAAGAGTTGTGTGGTGTTGCAGTAGATGTATCAGAAAAGGCTATCGAAATAACACGGATAAATGCAAAGAAGTTTGGTGTAGAAGATAGATTAACGCTCTATAATCTTGATTTTATGGACTTGAAAAAAGAATCCTCTTTCGATTTTATTATTTCAAATCCACCCTATGTTGCATCTTACAGGTTAAAAAACCTGCCATACGAACCACCTGTTGCTCTTGACGGTGGACCTGATGGTTTTAGAATTTACCCCTCACTCATAAAAAAGTCATTTGAAATGCTTAAGACTGGTGGTTTTATTCTATTAGAAATCGATCCGCCAATAGCAAATAAAGTAGAAAAGGAATTGAAAAAATACTTTAAAGATGTTAAAATCCTGAAAGATTTATCTTGCCTCGAAAGATATGCATATGGGAGAAAGTAATGGATTATAAGGAAGTCCTGGAGTATTTAAAAAATGGTGGAATCATTGCTTTTAAGACGGATACAGTAATGGGACTTGGCGTAAATGGACTTGATAATGAGGCTGTAAAAAGACTCTTTGTCCTCAAAGGGCGTTCATTCAATAAGCCCCTATATCTCCTCTCTCATTCCTTCAATCAGATCTATGAGTATGCCTCTCATATAAGTGATGTTGCCCTTGACATTATGGAGAAGTATTTTCCAGGGGCAGTCACAGTGGTTTTGCTTTCGCAAGGGAAATTATTTACATTGCCAGATGAACCTGGTAAGACAATCGGTGTGAGAATTCCAAATTATCCGGACTTATTGGATTTTTTAGCCTGGATAAAGTTACCACTTTTGAATACAAGCGCAAACATTTCGGGTAAACCTCCGATAGAAAAGAAGAGCGAAGTCATTGCTACTTTCAAAGATGCGGTTCGATATGTAGAATTCCCCCATGATATAGAGATGAGTGGAGTTCCGTCTACAGTAGTTGACCTCACCTTAGGGAGACCTGTTATAATAAGGAAAGGAAGTGAAAATAAATTATGAAGATATATACTTATGGCCACCCGGTATTGAGAAAAAAGGCGAAAAAGGTGACGAAGTTAGAAAAAAATGTTGAAAAGATTATGAATGAAATGTTTAAGATAATGAGAACTTCAAGACCACATGGCATAGGTCTTGCTGCAACCCAGGTTGGCATATTACAATCTTTCTTTATTTATGAAATTGAAGATGACAGTGGCATAGTAATAAATCCAGAGATTTTGGAAAGGCGTGGTGCTTTGGAGAAGGAAAATGAAGGCTGTCTTTCAGTCCCCGGTGTCTACGGGGCAGTAGAAAGACCATCTGAAATAGTCGTAAGGTACATAGATTTAAGTGGGAAGAGTTATGAAGAGGTAATAAAAGGGCTAAAGGCGCGCGTATTCCAGCACGAGATAGACCATTTAAACGGTGTTATTTTTACTGATTATATTGATAGTATTGAAGAATTAGAGGTAGATGAGGGATACGAGATCCCCGAAGCACTCCTTGATAGATTTATAAGAAAATGAGAATTGGTTTTTTTAGCGGAGCAGAAATCTCTCTCCCCTTTTTGGAAGCGTTAAAAGAACACATAAAGGTTGTTGTTACAACCCCCCCGAAGATAAGAGGGCGTGGGAATGTGCCTGCTTATAATCCTGTTAAAAAAGCAATTTTACAGTACGGTATTGAAGTGGTTGAGGTTAATACATTTGATGAAGAGATTATCAGTAAAATCAAAAGTTTTGCACTTGATAGTTTCGTGGTTTTTGCTTTTGGAAAGCGCATACCATCTGCCCTCCTTGAAATTGTTAAATGTCCATTGAACATACACCCATCTCCCCTTCCAGATTACTGTGGTGCAAGTCCTATCGAGCGACAATTAATGGATGGAGTCTCGAAGTCTGCTGTTACAATCATAAAGATGAACGAAAAAATAGATAAGGGTGATATTATACTGCAGGAATTCTTTGATGTAAACATAGATGATGACTACTTTTCTTTCCTTGATAAGGTTTACAGTATTGGAATACCTCTTGTTAAAGAGGCATTATGGTACTGTCTTGAAGATAGTAGTTTTAGACCAGTCCCACAGATAGGGACAGGGAGAGTGGCAAAAAAAATACAAAAAGAGGAATATGTGATCGATTGGAATAACCCTGCGATTCTTATCCATAATAAAGTGCGAGCCTTGGTCCGGGTTGGTGCTTATACGACCTTCAGAAAAAAAATGTTGAAAATCTTAAAAACAAAGGTAATTTTTGATTATAATATAGGAGAAAAGCCGGGGATGATTGTGGATGTAAAAAAGGACTATTTCATAGTAAAGGCACAGGTCGGGGCAGTAATGGTTTTCATGGTGCAGGTGGAGAGTAAAAACAGGATGACTGCCCTTGATTTTATAAACGGTTATAGGCCAAAGGCAGGAGAGGTGCTTGGTGAAGATAATTAGTCTGATAAAAATTGTCCCAAAAGTGATGAAATTCGACAGAGTAGAAAAAAGGATTATCCGTTCAGAGGATTCTATGTTCAATCCAAACGATCTTATTGCCCTCGGGAACGCAATCGCTCTTAAGAAAGAGTACAATGCGGAACTCCTTACTGTAAATATGGCTCCACCCCAGTATAAATCGCTTTTATCGGAACTCTTTGATTTTGGTGTTGATAAGGTGTATCTCCTTTCTGATAGGGCATTTGGGAATTCAGATGTTTTTGCTACTGCACATATTATAAGCGGATTTATAAAAAAATTCGTGGATGATTTTCAGTATATCTTAGGGGGTCTCTTCTCTTCAGATGGTCTCACCGGAGCGCTTGGTGGAGAAATAGCGGAAGCACTACACATATCTTATTTTTCCAATGTTATAGAGATGCACAAAAATAATGATCGTCTTTCGATTATCAAAGAAAGTGGCGATAGAATCTTAGAAATTGATATTTCAGGCAGGGCATTCTTATCTGTTTCTCCGATGAGTAATATAGTTGCCTTGCCATCATTATATGAAGCCTTCAGAGAAAAAGAGAGAAAAATTGAAGTTTTCACAAATGAAGACCTTGGCTTAGATATAAATGCTATTGGCAGAAATGGCTCTAAAACTGTTGTTCAGGATGTATTTGAAATAGAAAGGGCAGTTAATGCAGTTAACCTTGTAAGTGTTGGTGGAGCAGAACTCATTAAATCTGTTATAAAGGAGTTTGTATAAATGAATGCATATGTTATTTTCAAAAATAAATTGCCAGACTTAAAACTCATAAGAAATAAATTTGAGGAAATTCTACTCGTTTCGCTTAAACCAACTTTTAGTGCTTCTTTTGTTCCAAGTTTTGAATGCGCATCTTCAAGAGAATCTCTCGATTATTTAAGCAAAATACCTGGTATTTTAGATGCGACTGCGATTATCTTTTCCGATGAAGATATTTCAAAAGAGACAGCATCTCGATTTGCCTTTAAATACGGTTTAGGTATCATTGCTCATGTGGTAGATTTTGAGATAAATTCAGGATATGTTGTAGCGATAGTCCACAGTTTCGAAAATCTTAGATTAAAAATTTCAGGGAAGTCACGCCCTACTGTTTTCATAATGACGGGTGAAGAGTTGTTAAAGGAGGGGAAATCTCTTTTTTTAAGTAAGGAAATAATGCCAACCACAATTGAAGTTGAAAAGGATAAATCATACGAATTAAAAAATATTAAACCACGCCCAGAGAATAATCTTTTAAATGCAAAAATCATCTTCGGAGTAGGGCTTGGCGTCCCGGCAATGCTCATTCCCAGAGTTTACGAACTGGCGAAATGTTTGAATGCCCCCGTTGTTTGCTCGCGCCCTGTTTCAGATCTTGGGTATATGGACAGGCATTATGTTGTTGGAGATACAGGAATAAAAATAAATCCTGCCCTATATATCGCACTGGGGATTTCGGGCGCAACACAACACCTGAGTGGTGTAAGGGCAAAAAAGATTATTGCGGTAAATTCTGACCCCAATGCGCCGATCTTTAATGTTGCAGACATAAAGATCAATATGAAGGTTGAAGACATTATAGAAGAATTATTGATATGGGCGAAAGGTTTTTAAAGGTCTATAACCCCGATGAAGTTGTAGAGAATCTACTGGATAAATTTACAACTCCCACAACAATAGAAGAAGTGCCCATAGAGTATGCTTATGGTCTCTATGTTGCAGAGGATATTTATGCAAAGATAAATGTCCCTCCTTTCAGAAAATCTCTTGTAGATGGATATGCAGTGAGGTCTTCTGATGTGAAAGGCGCTTCCTCAAGCAATCCATCAATGTTAAAAATCATAGGTACTGTGAGAATTGGTGATTATCCTGATGAGATATTTGTGAAAGAAGGGATGACTGCTTATGTACCTACAGGTGGAGTTGTTCCTGATGGTGCTGATGCAGTTGTGATGTGTGAAGAAACGGAAAGGCATGGAGATGCCCTTTTTGTTTTCAAAGGCATAGCCCCATCTTCGAATATCCTTGACGAAGGTTCGGAAATAAAGAGAGATTCTCTTGTTTTACATAAAGGCGAGAGAATCAGCGAGAGGAACATCGGCCTTCTTAACAGTGTCGGTATCGAGATCGTAAGAGTACTGTCTCCTTTAAAAATTGGTTTTTTTTCAACTGGTAACGAGATTACATTTGCACATCCGCTTCCCAGGGGAAAGATTTTCGATTTTAATAGAATTACTTTAAGATATCTCATCGAAAAAGACGGATTCATAGCAACAGATTACGGCATAGTAAGAGATGAAGAAGATAAAATTACTTACACCTTAAGAAAAGCATTAAATGAAAACGATATAGTTTTAACAACAGGTGGGACAAGCAAAGGAACTTCTGATTTTACTGTAGGAATAATAAATGCTCTTGGTAAACCCGGAGTTCTTGTCCATGGTCTAAATGTTTCTCCCGGGAAGCCAACGATCTTTGGTGTTATAGACAATAAATTGGTCGTAGGCTTATCAGGCAATCCCCAGGCAGTCTTTATGATCTATTCAACCGTGATCCGAAAACTTCTCCAAAGGAAACTCGGAGTGATGATAGGGGCGCACGCAGTTTTTGGAAAATTACTCAAGCAGGTGAATTCAAGAAAGGGACGAGTTGAACTTGTAGGAGGGAAGTTACTCACCCTAAATAACGAAAACTTCATAGAACCTTTATTAGCGGATTCTTCATCCGTGTCTTGCATTAAAGATACTGATGGATATTTTAAAATCCCCGAAGATGTAGAGGGGCTATATGAGGGAGATGTTGTTGAATTTTACCTCTGGTAATATACTCAAAAACTTAACAGTTTTGTTTTGAATGTGATATTGAATGTAACTTTCCTTCTCATTTTATACGAAGAGATATTTTGAATGTGAGTCAAAACCTGTGCCGAAATTTTTCTGTTAATTCTTCCCAAAAAGGTATCCTTTTGCAAAGTAAGCAATAGGTATCTATTGCTTAATAGATTGTGGATAACTAATGATTTGACAACATAGAAAATAATAGTACAATTTCAAATGATGTGTATATGGAAAATAATAGAATTTCAAACTGTTCCCTGTGAATTAAACAAGTTAACGCATATAGTCACCAAATTAATTCATGTTGTTTATACTTATGCACATTTCTTCATACCATCTTGACAGAATGCCAATTTGCTGTATAATTTGATATGAAAGCAAATAAATGTTTGGGCTTAATTGATAGAAAAGAGGATGCCGATGAGAAAGAACAATAAAGATTCTAACCTTAAATCCATCCTCTACACCTCCAAGTACTTCAACACAGGAAAAGGCAATGAGGTTAAACGACTATTGGAGAGTATGAGCAATTACAAGAACTCATTATCTAAGTATGTTTATGAAAATAGGAAGCTTCTATTAACTTATGATGGCATAAAAACCTTAAAGGCAAACTACAACAAGGTAAAAGACGATACAATCCTTGCATGGAACATACAAAAGGAGCACCATGCGATTGTAGATAAATACGAGAATGCTTTAAGAAGGCAAATGAAAAACTTCAAGGTAAGAATACAGGATAAGATATTAATTAAAAGATATTCAAGGAATAGTAAGATACACAAAAAAGGTGATACAAAATACTTTGAGATAAAGTTCAAATCTACAAAACTGACAAAGTTGATTAAGTACCTTGTCTATCTTGATTTCAGTAAAGACATAGAACCTCAAATTACTAATGGTGCAGTGAAAGATTTACTGAACTACTACAAGACAAAGCCATACTTCGACAGGATTTTAAACCTTGCTAAAGATATGCAGAATAGACTTCTATCTAAAATACATCTCATTGAGTTTAGTAATGATTACTCTCTTAGATTAACCTCAACAAAAGATATTAATAAAGCACGAATAGAGTTCGATAATACAAACTCTCTCTACAAGTACTGGTTCATATTCAAGATGAAAGGGAACAAAGAGTATAGACTTCCTCTTGAGATAAACAAAGATTACCACAACAAAGACGACTTAATTGCAAAAGAATTTCTACTCTACCTGAGCACAAAAGGAAACAAAATAAACATCTCCACTACCTATAAAGGAGAAAAACCGGTATTCAAATCGTTCAATAAGGCAATCGGTATGGATGTGAATATCAAGCACAACTTTGCGAAATTATCCGACGACAAAGAAATAGACTATGACAGGGCATTCTTTAAGAGCATCGTAAAGGACATAAACAAACTTGATAAGATTGGATATCAAAACCTCACTCAAAAAGAACTTGAGAAACTACAGAAACTCTATAGGAGATTGGATTGGTATGTTGAACTTCCCATCCATAACATCCTTGATTACTGTGAAGAACATAACTGACCTTGTAGTAGAAGACCTGAGATTAAAAGATAAGAGCAATATCATAAATGAAGAGTTCAATATGAAGTATTCAAGGCTTGTAAAACTACTCCACCTATCAAATGTGAAGAATATGCTCTTAAGACAGGGAGAAAAGAGAGGCATAAGAGTCCATATAGTGCATAGTGAATGGACATCACTTGGGTGTCCTGAATGTGGAAATATTGATCCAAACAATAGAACAACACAGGAAAGTTTTAAGTGCACTGCATGTGGATATGAAGATAATGCAGACCATGTTGGAAGTGTAAATGTTTTAGATAGATTTAACCTGTTCCATTGGCTTGGTGTCCAGGCCAATAAGCTTTATAGTATCGATGAGTATGGTAGAATAAAACCAAAGCATGTAAGCAGGTACACTCTTCTACGCATACTCAATCAATACTATGAAGCAAGAGGGTTTTTGCATCACCCTGTTTTGCCCTCTAATGTTAACAGTGTGAGAACTGTAGTGAAAGTTTGGTTATGAATGATAACACTGTTAACAAAATCTGGGTGTAATATTGTGGGATTAATGAAAGGAGTTATCGATGGAAATGGACGAAAATAATAAAACCTGGGACTTTGATAATTGGGCAGAGCGCTACGATGAGGAAGTTCATAACGACCAGGAGTATTATGCAAGGTATGATGAAATACTTGATATGGTGGTGAAGGTTGCAAATATCACTTCTCAAAAGAGAATTCTTGACATAGGAACCGGAACAGGAAATCTTGCCAGGCGTTTTCTTGCATGTGGTGCTACGGTTGTCGGTTTAGACCGGTCAGAAAAAATGCTTGCTGTAGCAAGAAAAAAGATAGTAATGACCCAAGAGTGGAGTTCTATCGTGTTCCAGATGCGTTTTTACATATCCCCTACCCTGATAATTCTTTTGATGTAGTAGCAAGCGCTTATGCTTTTCATCATATACCGCACCATGCAAAATCCTCAGCTATCCGTGAAATGCTTCGAGTACTCAAGCCTGGAGGAGTTTTGGTATTGGGAGACCTGATGTTTAAAGACGAGGAAGCAGAGAAGAACGCTTTGAATCAGTATGAATGGCTTGAAGAAGAATATTTTGAGCGAATTGATGAACTTCGTACTATATTCAAAGAGTTAGGAACGGAATTAAATGCACAGCAGTTCACTCCCGTTACTTGGGTTGTGTGGGCTGTTAAACCACAGGGATAATGAATGACATCAAAAGAATAAGGAGATTTTTTATCAAGCATATAAAATAAGAGCCTTTAAATTAAAGGTTTTATTTTTAAGAGTTAAAATGTGAACAATACCAACGAATCTAAATAGGCAGGGTCATAACCCTGCCTATACATATTACTATAGTAAAACTAAAGGATTCTAACGCCTTTCATAAAAACAAGGCTTACAATACCAGTAGTACCGTATGGAGCGCCATCAAATCCTACGAAATTCGGAAGACCATCTTTTTCGATTTTCCCAAGATTCTCTTTCCCAATGATTTTTGCAGGATTGAGTGTGATAGTTTTTAATGCTTCAACTTCGCTTAAACCCTCCTTTATAAGAAGTCCTGCATTCAGTCGTAAATACTTACTTGGAAACATTGGATGTCCTGATGTAAGAGCAGTTAAGATTCCCTCACTTATAAGTTCTAAAGGTACTTTGGGCGATAAGCCTTTTAGTTCAATCGACCAGCGAGGGAACAT
>Ga0315298_1002075_pt1 | contig 35166 bp, 25 predicted proteins | sample WHS_1_MG_FD_203077 | JGI IMG/M metagenome (GOLD analysis project Ga0315298, IMG submission 203077) | Extremophilic microbial mat communities from Washburn Hot Springs, YNP, Wyoming, USA - WHS_1_MG | ecosystem: Environmental > Aquatic > Thermal springs > Hot (42-90C) | place: USA: Wyoming...
AATCTGGTTGTACTCTTCCTGGATTTTCTGCTGCTCCATGTTGGTAAGGCGCTGGAGCATGAGTTCCAGGATGGCCTGTGCCTGGCGGTCGGAGAGCGAGAAGCGCTCCATCAGGTTCACCTTGGCGACCGCGGGGCTGCGGGAATCCTTGATCAGTTGGATGACCTCGTCGAGGTTGCGCAGGGCGATGCGATAGCCCTCCAGGATGTGGGCACGCTCGCGGGCCTTCTCCAGTTCGAACCGGGTGCGGCGGGTGATCACCACCTGGCGGTGAGTGATGAAGTTGCGTAGGACGCCCGCCAGGTCGAGGGTGCGGGGCTGGCCATCCACCAGCGCCAGCAGGATGATGCTGTAGGAGGTGCGCAGTGCGGTGTGCTTGTAGAGGTAGTTGAGCACCACGTGGGGGTTGGCCTCGCGCTTGAGTTCGATCACCACGCGCATGCCGGAACGGTCGGTTTCATCACGCAGGCCGGAGATGCCGTCCAACTTGCGGTCGCGCACCAACCCGGCGATGGACTCCACCAGGTTGGCCTTGTTGACCTGGTAAGGAAGTTCGGTGATGACGATCGCGGCGCGATTGCCTTCCATGGGCTCGATGACGGCCCGCGCCTGCATCATGATCTGCCCGCGCCCGGTGGAGTAGGCTTCGCGGATGCCCTTGGTGCCCAGGATCATGGCGCCGGTGGGGAAGTCGGGGCCGGGGAGCACGGTCATCAGGTCTTCGACGGTGGCCTGCTCGTTGTCAATGAGCATGACCAGGGCGTCGACGACCTCGGAGAGGTTGTGGGGTGGGATGTCGGTAGCCATGCCCACCGCAATGCCGGCGGAGCCATTGCAGATGAGGTTGGGGAAGCGCGAGGGGAGGATGACCGGCTCCTGCTCGCTGCCGTCGTAGTTGGGCACGAAGTCAACGGTGTCCTTCTCGATGTCGGCCATCATCTCCATGCCCAACTCGGTCAGGCGCGCCTCGGTGTACCGCATGGCCGCCGGGGGGTCGCCGTCCACGGAACCGAAGTTGCCGTGGCCGTCCACCAGCGGGTAGCGGCTGTTGAAGGGCTGCGCCATACGCACCAGGGTGGGGTAGATGGCCTGCTCGCCGTGGGGGTGGTACTTGCCCTGGGCGTGACCGACCACCGCCGCCGACTTGCGGTGGGGCACGGTGGGGCCGATGTTGAGTTCGTGCATCGAGTAGAGGATGCGGCGCTGTGAGGGTTTGAGCCCGTCCCCTACCAGGGGCAGGGCGCGGCTGACGATCACGCTCATCGAGTAGCGAAGATAGGAGTCCTTCATCTCCGACTGGATCTCGATGGGCCGCAGTCTCTTGGCTATGTCCGGTCTTGCATTTTGCTCAGGCATCAGTACTCCCTACTGGGTTGGCGCTATGGTAGAGGAAATGGCGGCGCAGGCACGGACGGTGAGGCAATGCCGGATGCCGGCCGCGCAGTTCGCTCAAATATCGAGGTCCCTGACTTCCCGGGCGTGGGCCATGATGAAGTCGCGGCGGGGCTCGACCTTTTCGCCCATGAGGATGGAGAAGATCTCGTCCGCCGCCAGGGCGTCCTCGATGGTCACGCGCATCAGATTGCGGTGTGCGGGGTCCATAGTGGTGTCGGCCAGTTGGTCGGCATCCATCTCGCCCAGGCCCTTGTAACGCTGAATGTGAGGTTTACGCCCGCCCACCTCCTTCAGGATGCGCTCCAGTTCGTGCTCGTCGAGGGCATAGCGCATTTCCTTGCCGTGCCGCACGCCGTAGAGGGGCGGCTGGGCGATATAGATGTTGCCATTCTCGATGAGCGGCGTCATGTAGCGGAAGAAGAAGGTCAGGAGCAGGGTGCGGATGTGCGCCCCGTCCACGTCGGCATCGGTCATGATGATGATGCGGTGGTAGCGCAGCCGCGAGAGGTCGAAGGTGCCGCCGTGCTCGGACGACTGGTCCTCGTGGTGGGCCTCGCCGTTTCCATTGCCATTGCTGCCGTTGCCGGCGCCACCGTTACTGGCCTCCATGATCCCGGTGCCCAGGGCGCTGATCAGGGTAGCGATTTCTCGGTGCTCCAGGATCTTGTCCAGGCGGTGCTTTTCCACGTTCAGGATTTTGCCCTGGAGCGGGAGCACGGCCTGGTACTTGCTGTTGCGGCCCTGCTTGGCGCTGCCACCAGCAGACTGGCCCTCGACCAAGAAGAGTTCGCACTGCGCCGGGTCTTTCTCGGAGCAGTCCCATAGTTTGCCGGGGAGGCCGGTGGATTCCAGTGCGTTCTTGCGCTTGATCAGATCGCTGGCCTTGCGCGCCGCTTCGCGGGCCCGCTGTGCGGTGATGGCCTTGTCCACGATGCGCTTGCCGACGCTGGGGTTCTCCTCCAGGTACTCTGCCAGCCCCTCGCCCACGATGGAGTTGACCAGGCCCTCCACGTCGGAGTTGCCGAGTTTGGTCTTGGTCTGGCCCTCGAACTGGGGGTTGGTCAGTTTGACGCTGATCACCGCGGCCAGCCCCTCGCGCACGTCGTCCCCGCTGAAGTTGCTGTCCTTCTCCTTGAGCAGGTTGTTCTTGCGGGCGTAGTTGTTGAGGACGCGGGTGAGCGCGGTCTTGAAGCCGGAAAGGTGGGTGCCGCCCTCGGCGGTGTGGATGTTGTTGGCGTAGGAGTGAATATTCTCCAGGAACCCTTCGTTGTACTGAAGGGCGATCTCCACGGTCACGTCATCCCGCTCGCGGGAGAAGTAAGCCACCTTGTGGATGGGGTCCTTGAGCCGATTCAGGTGCTCGACAAAGGAAGCGATACCGCCCTTGTGCTCGAAGATCTGGGGCTCCTGCCCTTCGACGCGCAGGATGATGCGCACGGTGCGGTTCAGGTAGGAGAGTTCGCGCAGGCGATTGGCAATGAGTTCCGCGTTGATCTCGGTAGTCTCGAAAATCTCCGGGTCGGGCTTGAAATGCACGCGGCTGCCCGTACCCTTGGCCTTGCCCACTACCTCCAGGTCGGTGGCTACCTCCCCCCGCTCGAAGCGCTGCCGGTACTTCTTGCCGTCCCGGCAGACCTCGACCTCCAGCCACTCGGAGAGCGCATTCACCACGGAGACGCCGACGCCGTGCAGGCCGCCGGAGACCTTGTAGCCCCCGCCGCCGAACTTGCTGCCGGCGTGGAGCATGGTCATCGCCACCTCGACCCCGGGCCGGCCCACTTCCGGGTGAATGTCCACCGGGATGCCTCGCCCGTTGTCGGTGACCGCGATGCTGCCATCCTGGTAGACGTCAACCTCGATCTGGGTGCAGTAACCCGCCAGCACCTCGTCAATGGCGTTGTCGCTCACCTCCACGAAGAGGTGGTGCAGGCCGCGCACCGAGGTGTCGCCGATGTACATGGCCGGCCGCTTGCGGACGGCCTCGAGGCCCTTGAGCACCTGCAGTTGGCTGGCGTCGTAAGCCTGGGCTTCGGCCTCGGGCTGGGGGACTTCATCATGCTTGGACAATGGTGTCCCTCCCCGTGCTGTGACTGTGTTCTTCGGGGTCACCGGCCATGCGGCCGGCGGGATTGGGTCTGGGCCAATCGGCCGAAGGAAGGGGGGCCGCGCGGCCCCCGAAGCACGTTAGAAGTTTAGCACAAACAAGTGTTTTAGTCAACGTTTGGGTGGGCTCCCGGGCTGCGACGAAGGTGCTGTCTGTGCCACTCTTTTCCTTCGCCAGCGAGCGATAGGACACCTGCCGGAGAGAAGGGTTTCGGGGATCGCGTTTTGGGGCGGGTGAGAAGGCAGCGGGCGACAGGCAGCAGGCATCGTCTCGGGTTTCGGGTGAGCGATACAGTAACAGCCACGCGATGCTCAGACCTCACCCCGCAGCCCCCTCTCCGCCAGCGGAGAGGGGGAGCGCAAGGCTATGAATCAGGCTGAGGGAAGGAACATGGAGGCAACAGGGAACCCCTATCCGCAGATTCGCCCATTCGCCTATGCGCCAACCACGGCAGGTTCCTGCCGGCGCCCGGGCGAACACGGTAGCCATGCGCAGCATGCTGCTGGTACCGATGCTTGCGCTGACCCTGCTGGTTACCGGCTGTGCCGACTATCGCGATGCGGTGCGGGCGGAGCAATGCCTGGCCGCGGCCCAGCAAGCCCTGGCCGCGCGGCAGCCGGCGGAGGCGCAGGCACTGGCGATCAAAGCCTCTCGGCTGCGGCCGGATTCGCCGGTGGTGCAGGGCAGGGTGGGGGCCATGCTTGCGGCCATGGGGCTGGAGCGGGAGGCGCTGCGGCATTTCGACCGTGCCCTGGGGGGACGAGGCCGGCTGCCCGCCGCGGTGCTGGCCGCGGCCATCGATACTTACCTGGTGGTAGGCCGGGAGAGGCAGGCGGCGGCCGCCCTGCTCTCTGCCGTCCGCCGCTATCCCCGCGACGCCCTGGTGCTCAACGAGCTGGGCTATGCCTGTGCCGACCGGGGAGCGCTGCTGCCCCAAGCCGAGCAGGTGCTTGCGCAGGCGGTCTCCCTGGCGCCTGACAACGGCGCCATCCTGGACAGCCTGGGCTGGGCCATGGTGAAGCAGGGGAAACTGCAGCCTGGCCGCGCCCTGCTCGTGCGCGCTGACGCCCTGATGCCCAACAACTACGAGATCGTGTACCACCTGGCCACCGTGTCACTGCTGCTGGGCGATCATCGGCAGGCCAAGCGGCTGGCCGGGCGCGCGCTGGCTCTGGAGCCCGAGTACGAGCCGGCGCGCACGCTGCTGCGATCGCTGCGATAGGTGTCCATCCATATCTTGCCCTCCCGCCCAATGTCCTGTCTTGCCACAGATTGGCGCAAATCCGAGCGCGTGGCATGCCTGCCCCGGGGTGATACTTGACTGAGATTCGTTGGCAAAGGAGGAGCAGGTATGGAAATGCGCAGATACTCACAGTTAGCCGCCGCCACATTAGCGCTGGCGGTGGTGATAGCGACGTGGGGAGCAGTGGCCCCGGCCGCGGCCCAGGGCCCGGTGGGGACGTGGACGCTCACGCGGTCCGCGGCGGCGGGCACGCAGACCCTCACTCTGGACCTGCGGGCGAACGGAGAGGCCCGGCTGACTGTGGAGTCGGCCCGCGGCATGCCCTACGTGAGCACAGGGCGGTGGGACCAGGACCGCTCGGGGCGCATCCACGTGGATGTCTCCGGGGGCGGGGCGCGGGACCAGTTCACCTTTCGCCAGGATCGCGACCGGCTGGTCAGCACGGCGTGGGACCGCGACGTGTGGGGCCGCAACATACTTACCTTCCGCCGGGTATCCGGCAGCGAGGTGGCGCTGGAGGGCACCTATAGCGCGAGCCGCCGGCTGCAGGGACAGGACCAGAGGCTGGTGCTGACGCTGGAGCCGCGGGGGCGGGCCACCCTGGTCCAGGAATACCGCGGCGTGCAGCGGGCGTCCTACGTGGGCACCTGGGACCTGCAGGCCAACGGCCGGCTCATGGTGGAGGTGACCGGGCCCACCGGTCGGGAGACCTTCACCTTCCGGCCAGAGAGCGACGGCCGGCGGCTGGCGGCGACGGCCTGGGATCGGGAGCAATGGGGCCGGAATGCGCTGAACTTCACACGCCAGACCGGGGCACCCCCGGTGGTCTCCCAGGAGATGTGGCAGGGGCGGCATGGGGACCGCACGCTGAGCCTGCGGTTGATGCCGAATGGCGTGGCGACCCTGGTAGTGAGCCAACCGCGGCGGCCGACCCTGGTGTATCGCGGCAACTGGCAGGCGGAAAGCGGCGACCGGATCGGGGTGCGGGTAGCCCGCGGCGCGGAGGTGGAGCGATTTACCTTCCGCCGCACGGACGGCCGCCTGGTGGCAGTGGACTGGAACCGCAACATGTGGGGCAGCCGGGCGATCACGCTGGCTCCCAGTCGCTATGCGGTGCGGGAGTACGGTATTTTTGACCGCGGCTACAGATACCGCTGAGACGCTGCCCGGGGCCGGCAGGTCGCGGGCCGGCCCCGGGCTATGGAACAATCCCTTGATCACCCTCCGGTGAACGAGGGAGCCATGAGCCAACGCGCTCGGATTACCGACTATGCCACCTGCCTGGCCGTCTTTGCCGCAGCCTTTCTCTCATACCTGCGGACGATGCGGCCCACTTTTGGCTGGCTCGATACCAGCGAGCTGGCCACCGGGGCCTGGTTCCTGGGCATCGGGCACAACCCGGGCTACCCCACCTTCATGCTGCTGGCCCACCCCTTCCGCTGGCTGCCCGTGGGGAGCGCGGCCTTCCGCATGAACCTGTTCTCGGTGGCCTGCGGGGCAGTGGCGGTGTTGCTCGCCTACCTGCTGGCCTGGCGGCTATGCCGGAACCGACCGGCGGCAGTGGCTGCGGCCCTCACGCTGGCCTTCGGGCGCACGCTGTGGGACCTCACTACCGAGATTGAGGTGTATACCCTGCATGCGTGCATCATGTTGGGCATTCTGCTCTGCCTGGTGGGCTGGCGCCAGCAGGGAGGCACCCACCGGCTGGCCGGGGCCGGGCTGCTGTGGGGGCTGGGCATGGGCAATCACCCGCTCACCCTGATGCTCTTTCCCGCCCTGGTGCTACTCGCGGCAGGGGAGCGGAAGGGGCGGCTTAAGCGGCTGGGGATGGTCACCGGCTGGGCGGCCGTGGGCCTGCTGGTGTATGCCTACGTGCCCATCCGGGCGGCGGCCGATCCCCCACCTGCGGTGAACAACCCACACACCCTCTCCCAGTTCTGGCAGTTGCTGAGCGCCCCGGGCTATCGGCCGCAGATGTTCAGCCTGCCCTGGGCGGTGATGCTGGGGCGGGCGGGGCGCTTCCTGTTTGCGCCAGCCCGAGAGTTGACGCGGGTGGGCATGGCCATGGGGCTGGTCGGTGCGGCCGCGTTGTGGCGGCGGGACCGGCTGCTACTGGGGACGCTGGCGATGGTGGTGGCCCTGGTCGCCGGGTATGCTGCCGGCTACGACATCTTCGATATCTACGCCTACCTGCTGCCCACCTATCTGGTCTGGGCGCTGCTGGTGGCGGTGGGGGCCGCCGCGCTCAGCCACCGCCTGGGGCCGCTGCTCGAGCGATTGGCAGGGCAGGGAGCAAGCATGCTGCGGGGTGGCGGTGGCGCGGGCCTGGTGGCCGTCGCCTTGCTCTGCCTGCCGGTGTGGCAGTGGGCGGGCAACCTGGGGCCGGTAGATGCAAGCCAGGACTATGGCGCGGAGGACTTTGCGCGGGCGGCCATGCAGGTGGCAGCGCCGGGGGCGCTGATCGTGGGCGACTGGTATGACATCGCGCCCTTGGGCTTCGCCAAGTACGTGCTGGGGGTGCGGCGGGACCTGCACCTGTCGGCGGCCTTCAGCGCTTTTGCCTCCCGCACGCTGCAGACCGCCTTTGACCCGGACTACCTGAGGCGCTTCCCGGCCGTGTACGCGGTCGAGCAGCAGACCGATTGGAGCGGGCACCTGAGGCGCCGCTACCTTGTCGTGCCCGAGGGGCCCCTGCTGCGGGTGTATGTGCGCGGGCGACCGGCGCTGGCGCGGCGGATGGCACCTGAGGCCAAGCCGCGCTGGGATTTTGGCGGGGTGGCGGGTTTGCTGCGGGCAGAGGGGACCGGCCGCGCCCGGGCCGGGCGGAATATTGTCCTGCACCTGGAATGGCTGCGGCTGGGGGCTATCCCGCGCCCTTTGGAGGCGGTACTGAGCCTGGAATCGGCGAAGGGGGACCTGGCGCTGACAGAGAAGATCCCGGTGGCGGGAGGGATGATGGCCTCCGAGTGGCGGCCCGGGGAGGCTATTGCCGAGCGGCTGATCGTATACTTGCCCTCCGACCTGGAGCCAGGGCGCTACTGCTGGCGGCTGCTGGTGCGGCCGCGGCAGGGTCGGGCCCTGGTCGAGAGGGGAACAGGCGCGCGTGAGATCCCCCTGGGCTGGCTGAGGGTGACCCCGCGGCGGGACCGATAGGCATGGACCTGCGCCCCCTGATCGAGCGTAAGAAGACAGGCGGCACGCTGAGCACGGAGGAGATTGACTCCCTGGTGGCCGGCTATTGCGCCGCCCGGGCGGACGAGGCGCAGGTGGCCGCGCTGCTGATGGCCATCTGGTGGGCCGGGATGAGCGAGGCCGAGGCCACCGCCCTCACCCTGGCCATGGCCCACTCCGGCGAGATGCTTGACTTCTCCGACCTCCCCCTCCCGGTGGCCGACAAGCACAGCACGGGCGGGGTGGGAGACAAGACCACGCTGGTGCTGGCGCCTCTGGTCGCTGCCTGCGGGGTGCCGGTGGCCAAGATGTCGGGCCGGGCCCTGGGGCACACCGGGGGGACCATTGACAAACTGGAGGCAATCCCTGGTCTGCGCACGGCGCTCACCCCGCAGGAGATGCGCGCCCAGGTGGCCCGGATCGGGCTGGTGATCGCGGCCCAGAGCGCCAACCTGGTGCCCGCCGACAAACTGCTCTACGCTCTGCGCGACCGCATCGGCGTGGTGGACAGTATGCCCCTGATCGCCGCCTCGGTGATGAGCAAGAAACTGGCCGCGGGGGCAAGCGTGATCGTGCTGGACGTGAAGGCCGGCAGCGGCGCCTTCATGCGCACCCCGGCCCAGGCCCTGACTCTGGCGCGGCTGATGGTGGGCATCGGGCGAGGCGCGGGACGCCGCATGGCCGCCCTGGTTACCGATATGAACCGACCGCTGGGCCGCGCCGTTGGCAACCGGGCGGAACTGGTGGAGGCGCTGGAGACCCTGCATGGGCGGGGGCCCACCGACCTGCTGGAGTTATCGCTGCTGTTGGGTGAGCGCATGGTATACCTGGCCGGCGCCGCCCCCAACCTGGCCGCCGCCCGGCACCTGTTGCAGGAGGCCCTGGCCTCAGGGGCGGGGGTGGAGAAACTGGCACAGATGGTGGAGGCGCAAGGGGGAGACCCGGAGGTGGTGCGATACCCCGAGCGCCTGGCGCCGCCCCCGGTCACTTTGGAGATTGCGGCTGGGGGCGATGGCTACCTGCACACCATCGAGCCCTATGCGGTGGGGGCGGCCCTGCGCCGGGCCAAAGATGCCGGCGACCATACGGTGGAGATGCACCTGCTGGCCGCTATCGGGGACCGCGTGCGCCTGCGCCAGCCGCTGGCCGTCCTGGGGGGAAGCGACCGCGCCCTGCTCACCTCACTGCTGCCCGACCTGGCGGCGGCCTTCACCCTTACCGCCTGGCGCCCGCGGCGCAAGGGGATACGGTTGGGGGAGGTGGGGTAGGTGGCCTGGCGGCCGCCATCCGGATACCAGATTACAGGGGGGAACAGGGAGCGAGATTCCTCCGCTCCGGCGGCCTCGCAGGCTCGGCCGCCTGCGGTCGGAATGACACAGTGGCTCTGCCATCCGCCTATTCACCGAAGTACCGATACACTCCCTCCACCAGCCGGGCCCCGATCTCGCGGTAGTCGGCAATCTCGAGGGGGCGGTCGGCGAGGCGCTGGTAACTGATCTCGATGCCCAGCGCAGGCGTCTGGTCCAGGTGGTCCCAGGCCCAGGAGTTGACCGTGGCGTTGGGGTTGAAGCGGCTGGGGTAGGTGGTTTCCTTGGCCAGGCTGTCGGGAGGCAGTTCGGGGAAGAGGTCGGCCAGGATGCCGGCCATGCGGGCGGTGGCCTCCCGCTGCTCGGGGGGGCGCCCGGCGCGGGGGTAGAAGACCCACAGCCCGGGCTCGTGGTGGCCGGGAGCGTGCAGATCGAGGATGAGGCGGCGGGGGTGCCGCTCGGCCCAGCGCGCGAGGTCCCGCTGCAGGCTCATCACCTCGGGGCGCAGGGGCAGGCGCTCCCAGGCGCGATTGAAGTCACAGGGCCAGGCGTCCTTGCCGTAGTCTCCCTCCTGCACGCCATCCAGGTCGGCAAAGGGGGCGAACCACCAATCCACGCAGCCCAGGTCGCGGGGCTCGCGCTCTCCGGCCCCGGCCAGGTGGCGCAGCATCCCGTCCACCACCCACGAGCCCGGCGTCTCTCCCGCGTGCTGGCGGGCGATCACGTACACCCCGGCCGCCTCCGGCTCGCCGCAAGGCAGGATTAGCCGCGGCAGCGAGCGCCCGCCCGCGGTGGCGCCGATCACGGTCCAGGGCAGGTCCAGGTGCACATCCTCGAGCAGTTGGAAGAAATCGCCCACGTGGTAGGGGTAGCATAAGGCGAGCGCCAGCCGGTTGGCACTGCCCAGGAAATCCACCCAGAGTTCGCGCCGGCCGTCGGTGGTGTCCTCCAACCGCACTTCGGGGCAGCGGAACCAGGGGCCGCCATCCACCCGCATGACCGGGCGGATTTCCTCCAGCCGGCGCGGGTTACCCAGCGCCTGGTCGGCATTGGCCCAGAGCAGGCTGATGGTGCAGCCGCCCAGGCAGGCGGCGTCCAGATGGAACCAGAGCGGCTGCGGGCTGGAGCGGGGCTCGGCCAGGAACTTCACCTGCCGGTGCAGTCCGGCGCGGGAAACGTCGCTCAGGACCTCGATCAGGGCGCAGTTGCCGCTCACCTCGGCCGCGCCGATGGTGAAGCCGGTGTCGCCGGGTTCCTGCTCTTGCTCGAATCCCTGCTCCTCGTCACTCTGCATCCCGGCCGTTGCCTCCTCGGCCATGATAGGGGCCCCCCACCCGGGTGTAAAGCGCATGGAGGCCCGACATGAGCGCTCGCAACGGATGGCGCAATGTCGTATCGGTTGACTACGCCGGGGGGCAGACCGCGCCTACACTGGGGGGCATGAGACACGCTCGCCCGCCAAGGGTCGGCATTCCGGCAGCGCTGGCTTATTACCACTACTTCCCCTGGTGGCAGGCATACTTCACGCGCCTGGGGGCGGAGGTGGTCACCTCCGGTGCCACTACCAAGGGCATTCTGAACGCGGGGGTTGCCACGGCGCCTGACGAGGTATGCCTGCCCGTCAAGGTGTACTACGGGCATGCGCTGGCGCTGGCAGGCCAGGTTGACTTCCTTTTTGTGCCCCGCATCGTGCGCGTGGAGCCCCGGGCCTATACCTGCCCGAAGTTTCTCGGGCTGCCCGACCTGCTGCGCGGGGTGCCGGGCTTGCCGCCTATTGTCGCGCCCACCTGGGATGAGCAGCACAAGGGCATGGGAGCCGAGGGGTGCCTGCGCCGGGCGGCGCGGGAGATGGGCCTGCAAGGTGACCACCGGGAGGCATTTGGCTGGGGGTGGGAAGTGCAGGAGACGTTTCAGCGGAGGATGAGGGAGGGCATGGCATGGGAGCAGGCCGCCCAAGCCGCGAATTCTGGATCCCGGATGGCCGCACCGCATCCCAACCCACCTCCGGGGGGAGAAAGGGATGGGCAGTCTCAGAATCCGGATATCAGATCCCCGGGGGCAGGGAGGGTTGGCCAGCCCGTTGTCATTGCGGTCGTCGGGCACAACTACAACCTATACGACCGGTTTGTGAGCCACAACCTGCTCGGGCGGCTGCGCAAGGTGGGGGCCGAGCCGCGCACGGTGGAGATGGTGCCCCCCGAGTGCCGGGAACGGGAGGCGGCGCGCCTGCCCAAGCCGCTATTCTGGACTTACGAGAAAGAGATTCTGGGTGCGGCCTTTCACCTGGCCCGGCAGGGGGTGGAGGGGCTGGTAAACGTGGCCTCATTTGAGTGCGGGCCGGACAGTATGATTGACGAGTTCATGGCGCAGGAGGTGAGGGGGCGGCTGGAGGTGCCCATGCTCACGCTTACCCTGGACGAGCACACTGCGGAGGCGGGGCTGGTTACTCGTCTGGAGGCCTTTGTGGACATGATCCGGCGGCAGCGGAGGGTGGCATGAAGGTGGCTTTTCCCCATATGGGCCACCTGTGGGTGGGGTTGAAGGCGATGCTGGAGCGACTGGGGGTGCCGGTACTGGTGCCGCCCCGGCCCAGCCGGCGGACGCTGGAGTTGGGCGCCCGCCACGCGCCGGAGTTTGCCTGCCTGCCGCTCAAGGTCAACCTGGGTGGCTTCATCGAGGCGCTGGAGGCCGGCGCTGATACCATCGTGCAGGCCGGCGGCTGTGGGCCGTGCCGATTTGGCTACTATGCCCAGGTGCAGCGGCGAGTCCTGGAGGGGCTGGGCTATCGCTTTGACATGATTACCCTGGAGCCGCCCTCGGGAGACTGGGCAGCATTCAGGGAGGAGATCGGTCGTCTTACCCACGGTGCCCCGGCCCTGCCAGTCATGCGCGCGATCGGCCTGGGCATGGCCAAGATCGCGGCCCTCGACCGCCTGGACATGGAGGCGGCGCGCCTGCGCCCCCACGCCGCTGATCGCCCGGCCCTGGAACGGGCGCTGGCGGGCGCTCCCGGCAGCCTGGACCAGGCCCAGGACAAGCGCGGCATCTGGGCCCGCGCGCTGGAGGTGTCGGCCCGGATGGAGCAGGCGGCGGGGCCCCGGCCGCGGGGCCTGGTGCCCCTGCGGGTGGCACTGGTGGGGGAGATCTTCGTGGTGCTGGAGCCCTTCGTGAACTATGAGATAGAGCGCCGCCTGGGCGCCCTGGGGGTGGAGGTAGAGCGCACCCTGCATGCCAGCCGCTGGGCGAAGGAGAACGTCTTCCCCCATCCCCTGGCGCTATGGCATCGACGGCGGCTGCGGCAGGCCGCGCGGCCCTACCTGGGCCATTTCGTGGGCGGGGACGGTCTGGAGAGCGTGGGGCACACGGTACTCTCCGCGCGACGGCGGCTGGACGGGGTGATCCAGTTGAACCCCTTCACTTGCATGCCGGAGACGGTGGCCCGGGCGGTCATGGAGCGGGCCGGGCGGGAGTTGGACCTGCCCGTGCTCAGCCTGACTATAGACGAGCACACCGGCGAGGCCGGTTTCCAGACCCGGCTGGAAGCCTTCGTGGACCTGCTCGAACGCCGGCGCAGGCGCGACCGGCGCTATCCCGTGCAAGAGACCACACCGTGAGCGGAGCCATGCTGTCCGGGGCCGGCATTCGGCAGCCGGCATTCGGCACATGGAGGAAGCGATCGTGAGAACCATCCAAGCAACACTGGTTGCCATCGTCTTGTGGGCGACCGCGTGGGCGGCCGTCGGCGTCGAGCAGCCGGCACTATATCGGGGCCGGCCGGTCGCCCTGGGCAACGGCGAGGCCCGGTCCTGGGTGAGCCTGGACCGGCTGGGCCATCCGCTGGCCATCGGCATCAGCCTCACCGAGGCCGCCCTCGATAACCTGCCGACCACGGATACCGAGGTGCCGCTCCCGCTGCCCGCGCAGGCGCGAGCCACCGTCTTTCGGCAGGCGGTGCTGAACTGGAACCCACACGGGCATATCCCCCCGGGGGGGTACGACGTGCCCCACTTCGACTTCCACTTCTACACCATCCCCGAGCAGGTGCGGCTGGCAATCACCGCGACCGGACCGGACCTGGCCCGCGCCCAAAAGGCCCCCGCGAGCCGCTACCTTCCCCAGGGCTACGTGCCTGCCCCCCCGCCTGAGCCCCGCATGGGCCTGCACTGGGTCAACCCGGACTTTCCCGAGTTGCATGGGCAGCCTTTTACCGCCTCGCTCATCTACGGCAGTTATGATGGCCGGCTGGCCTTCGTGGAACCCATGGTGACCGTAGCCTACCTGAAGACCGAGCCCAACCTGCACCGGATGCTGCCCCAGCCCGAGGCCTACGAGTATCCGGGCTACTTCCCGCGGACCTGGGGCGTGCGGTGGGATGGCCAGGCGGCGGCGTACGTGGTGCAGTTGGGGGCGATGCGGCCTGCTGCAGAGAGGAGAGAGTAGCCAGCCAGACGCCGGTCAGCCAAAGCGTGCTGTCCCCATTTCGCGCTCGGTCCCTCCCCCGGTCAACCTCACCCCTCGTCCGCCTTGCGCCAGCAGGGACGGGGAGCAAGCAAACGAGAAGGCAGCATGTTGCCGGGGAGGCAGGAGAGGGAAGGCCGGGCAAGCAGGCGAAGAGGGCGCGCATGATCATTGACTGCCATGTCCATCCAGCGGGGGCCGCACTGGAGCCGGGGCTGCTGCGGGAGGTCGAGCGGCTGGGGGTTGACCGGCTATGCGTGTGCTCGCTGGGGCGGGAGTGGGTGTATGAGCCTGAGCCCGACCTGTGCCGGCAGGCGAATGACGATGTGCACGCGCTCATGTGCCGCTACCCCGACCTGGTGCTCGGCTTTTGCTACGTAAGCCCAGCCTTCCCCCAGCAGGCGGCGGCGGAGATGCGCCGCTGCATTGAGGACCTGGGCATGGTGGGGCTGAAACTGTGGGTGGCGGTGCCTGCGGACGACCCCCGGGTGTTTCCGCTGGTGGAGCAGGCCGTGGGCTATGGGATCCCCATCCTGCAACACGCCTGGCACAAGGCCACGGGCAACCTGCCGCATGAATCCTTCCCCACCCAGGTGGCGGCGCTGGCCCGACGCTATCCCGAGGCAAGGATCATCATGGCCCACATCGCCGGCGACTGGCGGCGGGGCGTGGCCTCGGTGCGCGACTGCCCGAATGTCTGCGTGGATACCAGCGGCAGCATCATGGACCTGGGGATGGTGGAGCACGCGGTGGAGGCGCTGGGGGCCGAGCGGGTGCTATTCGGCTCCGATGCTCACGGCGCGGAACTGGCGGCCACCCTGGGCAAGGTGCTGGGCGCCGAAATCAGCGAGGAGCAGCGCCGGCTGGTCCTGGGGGGCAACATGGAGCGGCTGCTGGCGGGGAGGGTGGGGTGATGCTCGATGTCTGCACCTTTGTGGGCCCGTGGCCCTTTGCCCCGCTGCGCTACGAGCGGGTGGACGACCTGCTGCGGCTGATGGATCGGGCGGGGATTGCCCGGGCGCTGGTCTCGCCGCTGCAGGGGGCTTTTTACCCGGACCCCGGGCCGGCCAACGACGTCCTGGCATCCGAGGTCGCAGCCCACCCTGATCGGCTCTTCCTGGCCGCGGCGGCCAACCCCCTCTGGCCAGGGTGGGAGGAGAGCCTGCGCCAGGCCCGCGAGCAATGGGGGGCGCGAGCCGTGCGCCTGTTCCCCAACTACCACGGGTACGAGCCGGCAGTGGCGGGTGACCTGGCAGAGGTTGCAGCAACCCTGGGCTTGCCCGTCCTGGTAACCGTACGCTTGCAGGATGAGCGCCACCATCCGCCCGCCTTTCTGACTCCCGCCGTCTCCTGGGAGGCGGTCGCGGCGCTGGCAGCGGCGCACCCGGCGGCGAAAGTGGTCATGAGCATGGGGCGCTTTGCCGAGGTGCTGGAGGCGCTGAAGCGGGTGGGCGGCCTGTGGGCCGACCTGGCCGGGGTGCAGGGGCCGCAGGGGTGTGTTGACCGGCTGGCAGGGGAGGCGGGCGGCCGATTGCTTTTTGGCAGCGAGATGCTGCTGCAGTACCCCGAGCCGGCGATGATGAAGGTGGCGGCGTCCGGGCAGGAGAAGGCGCTGGTGGAGGCGGGGAGGCTGCTGCTGGAGTGACCGGCACCCCTCACCCCCACCCTCTCCCGGGGGGAGAGGGTGGGGGGGCAGACAGCCCGTTCAGTTATCGGCTTCCATAATGTCCTCGGGGAGCGGCCAGCCCTGCAGGCCGGCGGCTCTGACGTTGGCAGCCAGGCGGCGGGCATGGGCCGGCCCCACCTCCACCCCCGCGCCGGCGAGGGCCACCAGGGCCACCGAGAAGACGTTGGTGAGTCTTGCCGGCCGCAGGCGCGCGCCCGGAGCCCAACGGCGCAAGGCCTGCCGCAGCGGCCGGAGCAGGACCGGGCCGGCGTGGGCCAGGCCACCGATCATGGCCACCGTGTAGGGGCGCTCCAGGGCTGCCCCTCGCGCGGCCGCCCCCACCGCCTGCGCCAGTTCCGCGGTAGTGTGGTGCAGGATACGGCGGGCCACCGCGTCCCCCTCGGCCGCGGCGCGGGTGACCAGGGGCGCCAGGCGGGCTAGTTGGTGGCGCTGCAGGCAGCGCTCGAAGTGGTAGAGGCGGACCAGGTCGTGGGCGCGGGTGATGCCCAGCCGAGCCAACAGCAGGCCGGTAAGCGTGGTGGCGGGAGCGCGCCCGTCCTCCGCGCGGTAGATGGCCTGAATAGCCCGCATCCCGATATCGGCGGCGCCGCCTTCGTCGCCCAGGGGAAAGCCGGCGCCCCCGGCGCCGTACACCACCTTGCCCTCCCGGTAGGCCCAGGCAGTGCTGCCGGTGCCGGCGATCAGCACCACGCCGGTGCCGCCGGGCAGGGTCCAGCGGGAGGCGGGCACCCCCTCGGCGGCAGGTTGCCACTCGACCCCGGGCAGGGGGGGGAGCAGGGCACCGCTGGCATGGGTGAAGCAGGCAGCAGCGATCGCCTGGCGGGGACGCGGGCAGCGGGCGCGGGCCTCACGCACCGCCTGCCGGGCGTGCGCCCGCGCCTGGGGGCGGGGGATGAAGGTGGGGGAGGCGGGCCCGCTCAGGCCCCAACCCAGCACGCGCAACCGCTCGTCAATGATGGCGCAGGCCGTCTTGCTGCCCCCGCCGTCCAGTCCGATCACCCACATGGCTGGGATGGTCTATTCGCCCCCCGGGGCAAGGGTCATTCCGGGAGGGCAAGGAAAGTGCGGAGGGGATGGGGAGCAAGGGAGGGAGGTCCTGGTTACTGGTGAACTGGTTACTGGGAAGGGGCAACGGGTAAGGACACACTGCTGTGCGCCCCGGCAGGGGGGCAAGCCGCGTCGCTTGCCCAAGGAACCGAGGGTCAGTGGCAGGGACAAAGAAGGACTCGTGGCGGACAGGAGCGCTCTTGCAGGTGGCTGGTAGGGCCATCTGGGGCACCCCCTCACCCTGCCCCTCCCCCCCAGGGAGAGGGTCGGGCTTCCGGACCGAACGCCAAACCAGGCTCGGCCCCCCAAATCCGAACGCGAGGCCCGAAACCCTGCACCCTATGCCCCGGACCCTATACCCCGGACCCTGAGGAGAGACGATGTCGGCAAGAGGATGGATGGAGAAGGCGGATGGCGTGCTGGCGGCTATCCGGGAGACGCAGGGCGAGGCGATTGTCCGGGCGGCGCAGGCGATAGCCGAGCGCATGGCCCGGGGTGGCGCCTTCACCCTGTATGACTGCGGGCACTGCAGCGGCGAGCCGCACAACCGGGCGGGAGGGCTGCTGGCAATCTATCGCTTCAACCCGACCTTCACCCCGCCCGGGCCCAACCCGCCCGGCCGCAAGACGGGGATGGACGAGGAGGAGTTAGGGCGGCTGGCAGTTGAGAAGTCGAGCCTGCAGGCGGGCGACATCCTGCTCATCGTCTCGGTCTCCGGGCGGCGGCCGCTGGTGGTGGAGGTGGCGCAGCGGGCGAGGGAGCGGGGGGTGTTGGTGGTGGCGATCACCAGCCGGCAGTATTCGGGCGCCCTGGAGTCCCAGCACTCCTCGGGCCAGCGGCTGTACGAGGTGGCGGATATTACCATTGACAACTGCGGGGTGCTGGGTGACGCCATCCTGGAGATTCCCGGGCTGGAGGCCCCGGCCGGGCCCACCTCCGGGCTCGCCTTCGTGTACATCTTCTGGGCGCTGACCTGCGAGATCCTGGCGCGGCTGGTGGCCATGGGCAAGCAGCCGCACGTACTGCGCTCGGTGAATAAGCCGGGAGGGGCGGAGTTCAACGAGGCGGCCAAACGGGCGTACGAGCAGACCGGGCTATAGGAGGGGAGATGGGCGCGATAGACGAGTACCTGGACCTGGCGCGGGCCCACCTGGCGCGGGTGCAGGAAAGCCAGCGGGAGCCCCTGGAGCGGGGGGCACGGGCTATCGCCCACGCCATCGTGGCCGGGGGGACGGTGTGGGCCACGGGCAGTGGGCATTCCGCGCTGCTGGCGCAGGAGGTCTTCTACCGGGCGGGTGGGCTGATCCTGGTGAACTTCCTGCCCATCCCCGGCACCCTGCTTGACCAGCGACCGGCCCCCATGACATCGAAACTGGAGAAACTGCCCGGACTGGCGGCGGTGGTAGTGCAGGAATCCCCGGCGAAAGCGGGCGACGTGATGATCGTAATCAGCACCAGCGGTCGCAATGCGGGCCCGGTGGACGCCGCCCTGGCCGCCAAGGAGAAGGGGCTGGCGGTGATTGCGCTCACTTCCTCCGCCTATGCAGGTGACCCCAGCCGCCACCCCTCCGGCAAGACGCTGGCCCAGGCGGCGGACCTGGTGATTGACACCGAGGTGCCCCGCGGCGACGCCGGGCTGACCGTCCCGGGGGTGCCCAGCCCGACCGGGCCGCTCTCCGGGGTGGTGGGCGCGGCGCTGATGCAGGCACTGATGGCTGGGACCATGGAGGAACTGGCCCGCCAGGGGGTCGCTCCACCGGTCTTCCTGAGCGGCAACCTGCCCGGGGGCCCGGAGCACAATGCACGGCTGCTGGGGGAGTACGGGGAGAGGCTGCACTACCTGTAGAGGGCAGTGGCGGAGCGGCAAGTGCTGAGTGGGAGGGCGCCGGTTCCGGTTACTGATGAACTGGTCACTGGTGAGGGACAAAGGCGTTTGATACGCCGAACCGGCAGGCAGGGTGGGTGGTATAATCTCGCGGGCGGCCGGGCGGCCGCCGGGGAGGGTCACATGGTCCGCGCGCTTGGCTTGGCGCTCCTGCTGCTGGCGGTAATGGCCGGCGGCTGCGGTGTGAACACGGGCGGTGAGAGCACCGCCGTCCCCTATGGCGGCAGCGCACTGTCGGGGGGCGGCGCCGCGGGCATGCCGCAGGCGCTTCCCGTGCAGCCCGCGCCCGGCCCCTCGCAAGAGCCCCCGGCCTCCGCCCGGGTCGCGATGCTGGTACGCCTGGCAGGGGCACAAGGTGGCGCGGTAAGCCTGCGCGCGGTGAGCCTGGCCCCGGCTCAGGGGCGGTGGCGAGCCCTGGTCACGCAAGGCAGCACACAGAAGTGGATGCCCAAGGTGGCCCCCGTCCCCCCGGAGGGCGTGGTGTTGGCCATCGGCGATCTGCCTCCCGGAGTGTACGAGCGGATGCGGGTGGTCCTGGGCACCGGCAAGCAGGGCGGCTGGCTGCAACGGGAAGGGGCGGGCGCACGCCTGCCGCTGGTGCCGGCCGCGGAGGCCATCGAGTTGGCGGGACCGGCGCTCACCCTGGCCCCGGGCCAAGTGGGGGTGGTGGTGCTGACCCTGGACGGGGCGCAGTGTGCCCTGGGCAAGGGCGGCCTGGAGGTCAGCGCAAAGTGCCTGGCCTGGGCGGAGCCGGCCAAGGAGATGCTGGGGAGCATATCGGGGGAGGTGGCGCCCCACGCGTCTGCCGCTACTGTACGCGCCTGTTATGCTCCTACCGGCGACGTCCTGGGGCAGGCGCAGGCGGACCCGGTGAGCGGCGCCTTTACCATCACTGGCCTGCCTCCGGGCGCCTACACGCTGGCGGTCGAGGCCCCGGGGCACGAGCGCCTGCATGAGCGCGTGCACGCGGTTTCGGTGAAAGCGGGGGAGGAAGCACGGGTGGAGACGATGGTGATGAAGTAGGCTGGCCGTTGGCCCTTGGCACTTGGAGGGGGGCCCTCTCCCGGGGGGAGAGAGGGATGGCGACAGGAACAGTTACCTGAGAGCAACCAACTGCAGGGAGCCGGGCGGGATACCGTCAGGTAACAGTCCCCCAGAACCTCATGCCAGCCACTCGCTCTGCTCTTCCTCGATCTTGAACTGCTTCTTATAGAGGCGGCTATAGAGGCCGTCCATGGCCACCAGTTCGTCGTGGGTGCCGCTCTCCACGAGTTTCCCGCCCTCGAGCACCACGATCAGGTCGGCGCTCATCACGGTGGAGAGGCGGTGGGCGATGATGAAGGTGGTGCGATTCTTCATCAGTTTTTGCATGGCGTCCTGGATAAGTTCCTCGGCCTCCGAGTCCAGGCTGGAGGTGGCCTCGTCCAGGATCAGAATACGGGGGTTACGCAGGATGGCGCGAGCGATGGCGATGCGCTGCTTCTGGCCGCCGGAGAGGCGCACTCCCCGGTCACCCACCTCGGTGTCATAGCCCTCGGGCAGTTCCTTCACGATGAAGTCGTGGGCGTTGGCCATGATCGCCGCCTGGACGATCTCCTCATCGCTGGCATCCATCTTCCCGTAGCGCAGGTTGTCCTTGATGGTGCCGGAGAAGAGGAAGGACTCCTGCAGCACCAGCCCGATTTGGTTGCGCAGCGAGCGCAGGGTAACCTTGCGGATGTCCATGCCATCAATGAGCACCGCGCCCTGGGTGGGGTCGTAGAAGCGGGGGATGAGGTTGGCCAGGGTGGTCTTGCCCGACCCGCTGGGGCCGACCAGGGCCACCACCATACCCGGGCGCACGTCAAGGTTGATGCCGTCGAGCACCAGTTTCTCCGGGTCGTAGGAGAAACTGACGTTGTCGAAGACCACCTCACCCTTCATCACCGGCATGGCGACAGCGTCGGGCGCCTCCTCGACCGTGGACTTGGCGTCAATGATGTCGAACACGCGGTCGGCAGAGACCAGCGCGCGCTGGATGACCTCGTTCATGCTGCTCAGGGTGACGATGGGGTAGTAGAGCATCCCCAGGTAGGAGTAGTAGAGCACCAGCGCCCCGGGAGTAAGGTCGCCCCGCAGCACCAGCCGGCCGCCATACCAGAGCACGAAGGCGGTGCCCGAGACTGCGATCAGTTCGGCGATGCTGCCGAGCAGGGTGCCCAGGCGGGCTAACTGCACGCTATACGTATAGGACTCGCGCATGCCCTTCATGAACATGCGGGTCTCATACTTCTCCTGGGCAAACGCCTTGACGACCTGGGCGCCGGCGATTGATTCGTGCAATTCGCCATATAGTTCGGACCATTTGCGGCGGAAGGCGATCCAGATGCGAGTGATGGCCTTGATGAAGGCACGATAGTTGATTGCGAACAGGGGCACCGCGAGGAAGGACATCAGGGCCAGTTGCCAGTTCAACTGCACCAGCAGAATCACGATGGCGACCACGGTGACCACGTTGGTGAGCATGTCTATGGTGCTCGAGGTGACCACTGAGCCCACCATGTCCACGTCGCCGGTGATGCGGGCCATGATGTGGCCGGTGCCGCGGGTCTGGTAGAAGCGCATGGGCAGTTCCTGCAGGCGCTGGAAGACCTGGTTGCGCACGTCGAAGAGGATGCGCTGGCCCACCCAGGACATCAGGTACGACCGGCCGTAAGAGATGACGCCTCTGGCAACGTAGAGCAGGAGCAGGAAGACGAAGATAGTGTTCAGCCAGCCCACGGGAGACATGGACAGCGAGTAGCCAAGCAGGCGCAGGGTGGGTTGAGGCTTGCGGATGACCTCGTCGAGGACGAAGCGAATGACCTGAGGGAAGACCAGGTTGCTGAGTGCCACCGAGAGCACGCAAAGCAGGCCAACAAACATGCGCAGGGCGTAAGGCCGGGCGTAGCGCAGCAGACGCAGGAAACGTTTCATGGTGTATGGTTACGACGCGGCCGGGTGGCGGCCGAGCCGGCATGCCCCCTCATTTTTCGCGTTTGAGGCGCTCGACGGTATCGATGGAGCGGTTGAGTTCGTCAATGGCTTCCTGCTCCAGCCGCTGTATCTTACGCAGCATGCGGGCGCAGCGCCGGCGCACCCCGGAAAAGGCCCGGATGGCCCGCCGCTCCTGGGCAGACAGCGGCTGATCGCTGTCAGGATCGAAGGGGGGCACCAGGGTGGGGTCCAGGCGGGGCAGGGCGGCGAAGGCCTCGGAGATGCGCTGGTACTTGCGCGCGGCTTTGCTCAGGTGCTCCCGGGTCTCCGGCTCGAAATGCTTCTCCACCAGGCGCAGGTAATCGGCGACGGCATGCCGGGAGCCGGCGGCATGTTCCAGTGGTCCGTCTTGCCAGCGCAAGAACTTGGCGAGTTCCAGACGCCAGTTGCGGGCACCGCGACGGGGCCGGCGGAGCGAGCGCTGCATGTCCTCGTAGGCGGCCAGGCCGCTGGAGCAGGTGCCGACCTTGGCACGGCGGATCATCAGCCGCACCCCGCGCCGGATAGAGCCCAGGGCGGCGTCCTTCTGGTCAGGCTCGCGCTGCTTGGCCCCGAGTTGGAAGAAGTAGTACCCCGGCAAACCCAGTTCGAGCAGCCCGGGCTCGGGCTGCCAGGCGGCGAGCAGGTCCGAGGGGCCAACCTGGACCGTGTGGCCGCGGCTGTCGGTGCGCTGCAACCCGCTTTCGCCGCGGCTCACGACCGCCCATTCTCCACCCAGGCGCACGATCACCGGGCCGGCTTCCAGTTTCTCCTGCAGCAGGTCGAGTGCGGCGTGGGGCTCGGCATGCCAGTGGACCTCGCTGTCATAGCCCAGGGCGCTGGCTGCCGCCCGCAGCGGGTTGTGGGCGACCGTATCCAGGGCGCGGGTGGGGTCGGTATGATCGTAGAGGAGTTTGAAGCCCTCGCCCGACACCCCCATCAGCAACTCTCTGGGTTGGGGGTCGCCGACCAGGTCCAGGCATACGCCGAGGCATGCCACGTAGCCGGTGCTGCTCGGGGTGGGAGTTGCGGGAGGAGGTTCAGTGGGAGCGGAGGGGGGCTCGCTACGGTGTGCCGGAGTATCGTCCTGTGTCACTGCAATCTGCCTCCTGGAGCGTCTCCAGCAAGGAGCCGCCGGAATCGGGCAGCGGCCAGTCGCCTACCTTTGACTTACCGTATATGCGCCCTGATTCCTCTTTCTAAACCTGCCCTCGCCAAAAAAATGCCGGTTCTCAATGCGGCCGTGGCCCCACCGGCCGCCGGAGCACCAGCACCGTCATATCGTCGCGATGGGTGCCTCCGCGGGCGAACTGGTTGGCCTGGGCGAAGATGCGCTCGGCGATCTCATCCGCCCGCAGGTCCAGCGCGGTGGCGGCGATCGCCAATGCCTTTAGCCGCTCCAGGTCAAACTCCTCGCCCTCGGCGTTCACATTGCCCACCACGCCGTCGGTATAAAGCACGAGCACATCCCCGGGGGATAAGACCGTCTCGGCCGACTGATAATCCCCCTCGGGGTTGACGCCGACCACCAACCCGGCCTCCCCCAACTCCTCGGCCTGCCGGTTGGCGCGGCGGGCGAGCAGGGGCGGGTTGTGGCCGGCGTTGGCGTAGCGCAGCGTGCCATCCCCGGTGTCATAGACACCATACCAGAGGGAAATGAACATGTCGGGCTGCAACTCCTCATAGAGGAGGGAGTTGACCGATTTCACCACCTCCGCAGGGTCCGAGTACACGCGGGCGGCGGCACGCAGGGCATATTTCAAGGCCGGCAACTTGCTCATGCCAGGGGCGAATTTGCCGGCCAGGTCGGCCACCGCCACCCCATAGCGGCCGGGCGCAATCTCCAGCAGGTCATAGTAATCCCCGGCTCCCATGCGCAGGGCGGGCCGGAAGCGCAGGCCGACCCCCAGGCCGGGGACATTGCCCAGGGCGCGCGGCGCCAGTTCATCGTAGAACTGCTGCATCATGCGCCGGCGCTCCTGGTACTGGGTAAGCAGGAGGCGGGTCTGGTGCCACGACTCCCGCTCGCGATTGCGGGCATCCACCATGTAGGCGACGATCACCGCCACCAGGAAGAGGTACGGGATTTGGTAACTAAAAGCCTCGGAGAGCATCTCGGCCTGGGTCAGGGCTGGCGACTCGGCGGGGAGCAGCCCCATGAGTACGATCGCCCCGATGTAGAGGAAAGCGGAGGCGGTGGCTACCGCCAGCGTGCCGGCCACCGAGAACCAGAGCCCGGCGATGACCACCAGGGCGTAGTAGAGGGGGAACAGGGTGGTGCCCCGTTCACCGGTGAGCAGCACCCAGGCGGTGATGAAGAGCAGATCCACCGTGACAGTGAAGTACCGCTGGCCGCGGAAGCCCAGGCCGCGCCAGTAGGTGAAGAGCAGGGCCACGTTGTAGAGAGCGGCGAGGAGCACGGAGAGCTGGAGGGCGAGGCTGTAGCGCCCCAGGCCTTTGATCACCCCGGGGGAGAACATCACCAGCAGGATGAAGGCGGTACGGAATACCGCCACCACCATCTCTGATTCATAGATGCGCTCGCCGGGAGTGCCGGCAGGCGGCTGTGCGGGTTCTGCCATGGCCTTATCGAACTGTGTTGACTTCGACAGGGTCACAGGCAGACCTTCACTCAGCGGCCTGCCCCCGCGACCACGGGCTTAGAGGCGAAAGTCAATGAGCGCCGAGACGCCGGTCCCGGATACCCCCTTGGGTGCGCCTTTGACCGTCTTCGTGCTAACCGGGATGAGCACCCGCATGCCGAAACGGTCCTGGTAGCGCGCCTCCACCTGGGCCACGGCCTGCACCGTGGGCACCTTATCGGGCGCCCCCACCACCTGGGCGGCGCCGATGAATGCCCCCTGCCCCACGGAGAGGATGGGCACCACCTTGGTGGCCCCCATCACCGCGGCCTCGCGCTCGCCCAGGGCGCGGTTGATGAAATCATTGATGGGCTTGTTGAACGCCGACACCGCATAGCCGATCCCGAAGATCTTGACCAGGTCGCCCAGGTCGAGGGCGACGGCGGGAAGAGTGAGCAGCATGCCTGCCACCAGCGCCACCAGCACCATCAACGCGGCGGGCACCCGGATGCAGCGAAATGTTGCGGCCATTGCTAACCCCCTTAGAACTCGACGATGCGCATGTCGATCAGGGCGTTCACGCTCACGCCTTGCACCCGGTCGAGGCGGGTGCTGATGCTGGACACGGGCACGAAGATGCGAATCCGGGCCACGCTGCGGAAGGTGGCGTCCAACTGGGCTACCGCCTTGACCTGCCGCACCTGGGCCTCGGGGCCGCTTACGCGGGCGGCGCCAATCGAGACCCCGGGCGTTCCCGCCGAGACGATGGGCACCACCTTATCGGCCTGGCTGGTCCAATCCACGGCTTCCCGGCTGCCTGCCACCTGGGCGGTGGGGGTGGCGGCCGGGGTTGCCGCTACCGGCTGCCCACCCAGGGCCACTCGCAGGTTGTTGGCCCAGCCTGCGGCCAGCGCGGCGGGGGTGGAGACATTCGCCCGCGCCTCCGGGGCAGTGGCGGTGATGATCTGCCGGGTTCCGGCCATCACCACCGGCAGCCCACCCTGGTAGACCACCGAAACGTCCTGCGGGCGCACCCCGGCCTGCAAGGCGTCATTCAGCCGGTCGGCGACCTGGGCCGCGCGATCGCCAGAGGAGACCCCTCCGGCAGTGGTGCGGATGCGAAAGAGCACCTTGCCGTCCACCACCACTTCTCCGGTGGTGAGCCCTCCGATGTCGGCCACCCGCGAGGTGGCCAGCGGGTCCTGGGCCAGGGCAGGGCGGATGAGGGCCAGCAACACAATGGTGCCGAGGCCTGTGAGGAACGCCAGGCACAACAAGCGTGTGCGCATACCGCCTCCTCTTACGACTGCATTGCTCTCCAGTGTAAAGCATGCAAGCGCATGAGAGTAGTCCGCTTGGGCATACAAACGCAAAATCGCCTCGGACCAGGGATGGACAGGACCGGCCCCGTGGCGGGCGAATACACAGCCCATTCCCGCCATGGAGAGCGTGCGGTGTCGGACCCCGACCGCCTGGCCCATTTCCTGACCCTGGGGATGACCAAGGCCATCCACGATTACCGGATGATCGCCCCGGGTGACCGGGTGGCGGTGGGGGTGTCGGCGGGCAAGGACAGCCTGGCCCTGGTCGCCCTGCTACGGCGGTGGCAGCGTTACGCTCCCTTCCCGTACACCCTGCGGGCACTACATTTCCCGGTCACCGCCTCCGGACCGGCGCCGGTGCCCGAGGGGCTGGCCGCGTGGCTGGAGAGGCTGGGGGTGCCACTGGTGGTGTTGGCGTCCCCGGCGGGGATGGAGTGGCCGCTGACCTGTTACCGCTGTGCGCAGTTGCGACGGCGGGTGCTGTTGGAGGGGGCGTACCTTCAGGGATGCGGCAAGCTGGCGCTCGCCCACCATGCGGACGACCTGGCGGCCACCACGCTGGTCAATCTGATCAAGCACGGTCGGCTGGACACCATGGCGCCCCTGCGCCGGTACCGCCAGGTGACGGTGATCCGGCCCTTCGCCTACACCGAGGAGCGGGAGATCGCGCGCTACGCCCGGGCTGCCGCCCTGCCCGTGCAGCCCACCGACTGTCCCCTGGCCGGTGGGACTGACCGCGCCAGGGCCAAAGAACTGCTGCGCCTGGCCCTGGGCATCTCCCGGCAGGCGCGCATCAACCTGGTGCGGGCGGCGCTGCAGGCGCGCTATCCGAGCGTGCGCGGGTGACTGGATCGCGCGCAGGGCCCGGGAGTCACCCGGGCCCTGCCTTACCTTGGGCTTGCCCACTATCTTATGGCAACGTCCACCCAATAGTCGGTCGGATCACCCGAAATGGCTGCGTGAATGCGATAGGTGCCAAGGCTGAGAGACTTGGTGCTGAGATTGAAGATATACTGCCCAGCCTCCGGATCGTAGCGGAAACTGTCACCCCCGTCCGGTTGAGTGGAATACACGGGTTCGTTTACTCCGGAGGGCACGCCATCGGCTACCCGCTCGATGCGGATTCGCGCGCTCGCATCTCCGACAGGCGCTCCGGTTGCACTATCGAGCAGGCGGAATTTAACCGGTATCGTGCTGCCTCGCTTGAAGACACTCATCGGTTGTGGCGGCATGTTTATGGGCGGCAGGAAGCCAACGAAGACGTACCCGGCACGGGCCGGTCGCGACCAGGCGAGCAGCCCCGTCTCGTCGCCGAAAATGCCGGACCGCTCTTCCGGGGGGCAGGTCCACACCCAGTGTGGATTGCTGCCGTCGGCGTTCATGACCCACACTTGATTGGCGTCTGCCCAATGCGTGTCTCCGTGCCGGAACGCAATCTTTGTGCCGCTTGGCGACCAAGTTGGGAGCGCATTGTTGGTGGGAAAGGAAGTGAGCTGCTGCTGTCCGCTGCCGTCGGCATTCATCACCCATATCTGCCCGGGGGGTGCGCCGAGACCGGGGGTGGTTGAGAATGCGATCTTCGACCCATCGGGCGACCAGGCGGCGTGGCAGCTTTGCTCGCCATTGACGCGATTGGTGAGCTGGATCGCGCCCGTGCCGTCGGCATTCATCAACCATATCTCGGTCGCGCCGTCAGGACCACTGTGGTAGGCAATCTTGGTGCCGTCCGGCGACCAGCGAGGTTCCCAGAAGGAAGCGTCGGGCCCGGTGGCAATGATGGTCAGCCCCGAGCCGTCGCTATTCATGACATAAAGTTCACGGGTAGCAGCCGATGCTACGATCCTGGTGCCGTCCCACGACAGGTCCGCATACCACCACTCACGCGCATTGTTTATCAGCGTCGCCGTGCCTGTCCCAACGTCCACGCGGTATAGGCAGTGTCCGGTCTCGCACAGAATCCACGTCCTGTCTGGTGACCAGGCGAATGGGCACCACCTTACCTGGCTGCTGATTACCGGGGCGGCCCCGGTAAAGGGGTCGAGCCCCCGGATGCAAGTATTGGTCCCTGCGGCTATGATGCTGCCCTCATCCGGATCACTCGCCACGGCGGATAGGCTGCCAAACACCAGTACCATCCCCAGGATTAACGCCAGACAACAACAACTCATGAAGAGCCTGTTTGTCCTTGTCATAACACACCTCCTGAAAAGACTCTCCATCCCGCGTGCACTTGCAGTTGGCCGGCTCCTTGGGCCATCAGCCATTGCGCTGCCGCTTGTCCCCGTCGGGTGGCGGGCGTATCAGAGAAGCCCAGCCACCTGCACTCTCCAGCATGGCGGCACTCTCCTCCTTGCGTCCCGGCGCGCAGGGAGCGCCACTACTCCACCGGAATCCCAAACGCCCGGCACAGGAAGACGGCCATCTGCCCCCGGGTGATGGAGGAAAGCGGGCAATAGCGGGGTGGGCTGGTGGAGCAGCCGCTGGTCACCCCGGCGCGGCAGAGGGCCTCGACGTAGGCATACTGGCTGGTCCCGGGCAGCACGTCGGTAAAGGTGGGAGTGGGGTTATTGTAGGGGGCGATGCCCGCAGCCCGGCACATGAACACCGCCATCTGCCCCCGCGTCACCGGGCTGGTAGGACAATAGCGCAGTGGGCCAGTGGCACAGCCGCTGGTCACCCCGGCGCGGTAAAGGGCCTCGATGTATGAGTACTGGCTGTGGCTGCGGGGCACATCGCTGAAGGTGGGAATGGGATTGTCATAAGGGGCCAGGCCCGCCGCCCGGCACAGGAACACCGCCATCTGCCCCCGGGTGACCGGGCTGCCGGGGCAATAGAGCGGAGGCGAGGTGCTGCAGCCGCCGCTGATTCCCTCTCGCACCACCGCCTCCACGTAGGGCCAGAGGCTGGAGGTGCCGGGCACGTCGCTAAAGGTATTCACCCGCACCATCAGCGCCGGACTGTAGGCGGCGCCGTCGGCATTGTAGGCGGCCACGCGATAGTAAACCTTGCCGGCCGGCGCGGAGGCGTCCTCGTAGGCGGTGGCATTGGCCGCGGTGGTGCCGATCTGGCTCCAGGTGCCCGCCAGCCCCAGACGGCGCTCGACGCGATAGCCGGTTTCGTTGGTGGCGTTGTCGGTCCACGACAAGTCCACATGGCAGGGAGAAGGAACCAGGGCGCCCAGGCCGGTGGGGGCGGCCAGCACTAGGGCGCCGGAGAAGAGGTCGCCCCCAAAGGCGGCGGGGCCGGTAGCCGTGCCCCGCCACTCCACCCGGTCAATCACGAAATAGCCGGTGACGCTGTCGTCGCTCTGCAGGTAGAGGGTGATAGTGTTGCCGGCCTTCTCGTTGCTGCTGATGTCGGTATAGAAGCCGCTCCAATAGTCATCCGCGTTGCTCCACAGCTCGTCCCACTTGGTCAGGTGCTCCACGTCAATCGTGCTGAAGTGCAGCCGTATCTCGCTCGCCCCCGGCACCTGTACCCAGCCCGAGCGACTCCAGTTGTTGCCGTAACTCACCCGCCAACAGACACTCTCGACATTCCACGGATTCTGGGTGGTGACGCTGGCCTCGTTGGAGTAGGAGGCGAAGCAAAAGGGATTGCCGGCGCGCACCCGATAGTAATAGGTGGTGGCGGGGGTGAGGCCGCAGTCGCGATAAGTGGTGGCATCGGCAGAGAGCTGGGCGATCTTGGCCCAGGCGCCGTCGGCCCCGGTCTTGCGCTCGACCTCGATCAAGGTTTGGCTATCCCAGTTGTTCACCCAGGAGAGGCTAACCTTGACGTCGCAAGTTGCCGTGGCCGTCAGCCCGGAGGGCGCCACCGGGGTGGCGGGGCTGGTGGTGGCCACGAAGACGTCACAAACCTGGTTGGTGTCGTCGGGTATCAGGTTGCTCGCCCCGGACTGGAAGGCCACAAAGCGCCCGTCAGCCGAGATAGCCGGGCGATCGGCGTCGCCGTTGGCTTGTTGGTAGGCGGCGTTCACGTCGAGCCGCGCAATCACGCCGGACTGACGGTCCCGCACGAAAACATCCCAGTAGCCGGTATCACCCGGAACGATGGAGTTGGACCATGAGCTAAAGGTGACATAGCGCCCATCAGTGCTCACGTACGGCCGGGCCGACCCGTAATCCGACCCCACGCTTTCCAGCTCCATGGCCTGAGTGATGCGGTCGTAGAGGAAGATATCCTCATACCAATTAGGATCGGAGGGGACCAGGTTGTTGGCCCAGGAGCGAAAGACGATGTAGCGCCCGCTGGCGCTGATGGACGCCTCACAGGATTCACCTTGCGGCTGCACTCCCCCCGTGCCCATGATGCGGGTGGTGGTGTTGGCCAGCCGGTCGCGCAGGAAGATATCGCGCTGGCCGTTGGTGTCGCCGGCCACCAGGTTGGAGGCCTCGGATTCGAAGACCACGTACCGCCCGTCGGCGCTTATCGCGGTCGCCAGCTCAGGCAGATAGGAGGCGGCGTTGCCCTGGGTGCCGTTGCTGGCCACGCTGAGGCGCTCAGTGGTGCCCAGGGTGCGGTCACGGAGGAAGACGTCGGTGGTCTGGTTGGTGTCATTCGGCACCAGGTTGTTGGCGTCTGATTGGAATATCACATAGCGGCCGTCGAGGCTGATGGACGGATGATCGGAATCAGCGTTGGCCGGGGTGCCGTCGCTGGCCACGCTCACCCGCTCGGTCACGCCAGTGCTGCGATCATGGACAAAAATGTCCCGGTAGCCGGTGTCGCCGGGCACCAGGTTGCTGGCAGCAGAGCTGAAAGCCACATACCGTCCGTCACCACTGATGGCTGGCCAGTGAGAGTCGCCGTTGGCCGGGGTGCCGTCGCTGGCCACGCTCACTCGCTCGGTCAGGCCAGTGCTGCGATCACGAACGAAAATGTCGCACCACCCGGTGCCGCCTGGTACGAGACTGGCCCAAGATCGAAAGACGACGTAGCGCCCGTCCGCGCTGATCGCCGAATCATAGGAGTCGCCGGTGCCCTGGGTGCCGTCTGTGGCCACACTGACGCGCTCAAGCACACGCGCGGCGCCAGGGGTAAGGGCCAGGCAGACAAGCAGCAGGGAAACGAGCAGTCGGGTCCGAGACATGGTCATTACCTCCAAGCGAGATTTGCAAGGCATGACGCGACCGGGACTCGGGCAAGTGGTTGGCAACGAAGAGCGCAATAGGGCAATCCGCCTCCGGATATTCGCCAGATATGCCAGCCCTCCTTTTTGGTGGGTACACAAGTCCGCCGGCAGGAATGGAACGTTGCCCACGGGAAAGACTGGGGGACACACGGGGAAGGAGTCAACACATGAATGCCCTGTACTGGGTGCTGGTGGTTGCCTTGCTGCTTGCCGCGGTCCCCGCGCAAGCCGCCCTGCAAACCTGGTTCGCGCCCAGTGCGCTCAAGGTGATGCGCGATGCCCAGCCGACCAAGGCCGTGCGCTGGGAGATGGCGGCCGCCCGCGGTGAGGACGAGGCCTGCCAGGTGGTTATGCTCTCAGACAAGGGCACTTCGGTCAGGGTGCAGGCCGGCGATCTGGCACATACCCGGGGCAAGGGTAGCCTGCCGGTGACCCTGCGCCAGGTGGCCTACGTCCCCATCGGCAAGGACCGGGTCCCCACGCCAGATCCCCTGCCCCCGCTCGCGGGCTCACTGCGGCTGCGTGCCAATCAGGCGCAGCCGGTGTGGGTGATGGTGCGGGTGCCGGCCGACGCCGCACCTGGCCGGTATCGCGGGACCCTGCGGGTGGAGGGAGGGGGAGAAACCAAGGAACTCCCGCTGTCGCTGGTGGTGTGGGACTTCGCGCTGCCTGCCACCCCCTCCTGCGTGACGGCTTTTGGCATCTCCGGCGACTGGGCGGCCCGGGCGCACGGGCTGGAGCCCGGCACGGAGGCGGCCAGGGCTCTCTATGCCAAGTACTACGAGATGTTGCTGGACCACAAGGTCTCGGCCTACAGCATTCCCGTCGACCTGATGTCGGAGCAGGCGCCCCGCTATCTGAATGACCCGCGCATGACCTCCTATCTGATCCCCTACCCGGAGGACGACGGGGAACTGGGGCGGCTGGTCTCACGGCTGGTAGCCGGGGGCTGGTTTCGCAAGGGCTACTTCTACCCCCTGGACGAGCCGGTGACCAAGGAGGCCTATGACCGGCTGCTGGCGATGGCGGCCCGGCTGCGGCGCCTCGAGCCGCGCTACCGGCTGGTCACGCCCTTCTTCCGGAACCCCGACTGGGACGAGAAACTCACGGCCTATGACCTGCTCACGGGCGTGGACACCATCTGGTGCCCCAACGAGCACTTCTTCGACCTGGAGGCCAAGACCCGGCCCTACCTGGCGGCACGCAAGGCCGCAGGGGACGAGGTGTGGTGGTACGTGTGCTGTGGGCCGGGCAGCCCGTATAACAACTTCTTCGTGCAGATGAGCGGAATGGCCCACCGCATGCTCTTCTGGAACCAGTGGCGGGAGGGGGTGCAGGGCCTGCTCTACTGGTCCACCACCTGGTGGAACCCGAACCCGGCTGTGGGCACGGCCGACCCCTGGAGCGACATGGCGACGGTGAAAGATATCAATCCCGACATCGCGGGGGACGGGTCGCTGTTCTACCCCGGGACCAAGGTGGGGGTGGACGGGCCGGTTTCCTCCCAGCGGCTGGAGATCATCCGCGACGGGATCGAGGACTTTGACTACCTCACCCTCGCCGGGCAGCGGCTGGGCCCGGAGGCGACCCGGGAATACGTAGCCCGCCTCGTCCGCAGCCTGACCGACTATGAGCAGGACCCACTGCGGCTGGAGGCTGTGCGCCGGGAGTTGGGGGCGGCGCTGGAGAAGGCCACTCGCGAAGCGAGGAGGTGCCTGTAGCGCATGGCTGGGGGTCAGAAGCGTGCGCCGTACGCACGAGAGATGCGTGTAAGCATAGCCGCATATAGTAGGCAGCGAAATGGGGACAGCCACCGGTTTCCCTGGAGAAGCGCCGGGAAACCGGAGATGGCAGTCCCTCATTTCGCCTACACACAGCCGGCACAGATGAGACCGGCCACCGGGTGCTGCCCTACCTGCTGCAGGATGGGCATGATCGCAGCAAGCAGCCGCGTGGTCTGATGGCGAGAGGCACCCTCACCCTGGCCCTCTCCCGGGGGGAGAGGGGAGGGAGGGGCATCAATCTGGATACCAGTCCCCGGTTTTGCCCTCCCCGGATGGGGGGCGCTATTCCGCCCGCAGGGCCTCCATAGGGTCAATGGAGGCGGCGCGGACGGCGGGGTAGAGCCCGAAGATGAGGCCCACGGCGAAAGACACCGACACCGAAAGCAGAACGGCGCTGGGGGAGACCACGGTCTTCCAGTCGGCGAAGGCGGAGATGGCCTGGGCGCCGGCGATGCCCCCGGCCACCCCGATCAGCCCGCCCACGCTGGTGATGACCAGACACTCGACCAGGAACTGACGGACGATGTCGCCGCGGGTGGCGCCGATACAGCGGCGGATGCCGATTTCGCGGCGGCGCTGGCTGACGGTGGCGAGCATAATATTCATAATGCCGATGCCGCCCACCAAGAGCGACACTCCGGCGATGGCCCCCATCACCACGTTGAAGATGCGCTGGGTATTCTGGCGCTGGCGCAGCAGTTCGACGGGGATCACGATGTCGAAGTCGGGGATGCCCTGGTGGCGGCGGCGCAAGATCTGCTTGACCACCTCCGCGGCAGGCACCACGACGTTCGGGTCCTTGACCTGCACCGCCACTTCGCTGATGGGGCGCTGGTCGAGCGGCGGGCGGTCGAGCAGGGAGCGGAACATGCCGAACATCGCCATGGGGTTCATGGGCAGCGCCTTCTCGACGTAGATCTGGAAGTCTTCCATGCTGACGGTGATGGGGATATAGACATCGCGGTTGAGATCGCGCAGGGCGAAGGTGGTCTGGTCGGTATCGAGCAGCCGCTCCTCCATGACGCCGATGACGCGAAAGTTGGTAAGGCCGATCTTGATGAGCTTGCCCACCGGGTCGTCGAAGGCGAAGCCGTCGCGCTTGACCTCCGCCCCCAGCACGCAGACGTGGGCGCGGTTGCGCACGTCCTCCTCGTCGATGAAGCGGCCGTAGGAAAGCACCAGGTGGGAGGTCTGTAGATAGCCGGTGGAGACTCCGAAGACCCGGGCATCCAGTTGCTTGGCGCCGACGGTGACCTCGCCGAAGATGCGGCAGGCAGGCACGACGCGCCTGGCAAAGTCGCACAGGTCGGTCAATGCCTTGGCGTCGCCATAGTTGAGGCCGAAGGGCGACTGCTTTTCGGCCTTGTCCGCCAGTTCGCCGGCGAGGGTGACCCGGCGCACATGGAGCACGTCGATGCCAAGCAGCTTGATCTGCTCCAGGTACTTCTGGCGGGCGCCCTCGCCGATGGAGACCATGGCGATCACCGCGGCGACGCCGAAGATGATGCCGAGCATGGTCAAGAGCGAGCGCATCTTGTGACTGAGCAACTCGCGAAAGCCGGTCTTGAGGGGCGCAGTGATGCGGGCGAACGTTATCACGGTTTGCCCCCCGACCTGGTGGGCGTGCGTACCAGGCGGCTGACGTCGTTGAGCACCACGCGATCGCCCGGCCTGAGCCCCCTGCGCACCACCACATAGTTGCCGTTGCTGCGGCCCAGGTCGACAAAGACCGGCACGAAGCGCTTTCCCTTCTGCAGGTAGACCACGGGTTTGCCCTGGCGGCGGAAGACGCACTCGGACGGGATAGTCACCGCGTTCTTGATGCACAGGGTGACGATGCGTACGTTCGCCCGCATGCCCGGGCGCAGGCGGGGGTCGGGCTTGTTGATGCTGATGGTGACGGGGAAGGTGGTCTCGGCCCGCTGCCACCAGCCCGCGCCTTCGAGGGAAGGGCGGCGGGCGGTCTTGCCGATGTTGATTACCCGGCCGGCGAAACGCCGGTCGGGCAGGGCATCCACCTGGATGAGCACCTGCTGGCCGGTCTGCACCTCCACCACCTGGGACTGGGTCAGTTCCACCATGACCTGGATGCCCTCCAGGGACACCACCTTGCCGAGTTCGCGGCCGTGCCACACCATCTCGCCGGGTTGCGGGTCCTCGTCCAGGATGACGATGCCGCTACGGGGGGCACGGATGAGGGTGTTCTTAAGCTCTTCGGCCATTTGCTTGAGGCGCATTCTGCTGTTCTCCACCTCGTTCTCGGCCATGCGCACCTGGGTATCGGCCTGGCGCTTCTCCGAATCACGATCGGCCCTGGTGTCGTCCACCGCCTTGTTGCGCTCGAGGATACGAGCCTTGGCCTGGGACATATCGAGGGCGAGTTTGGTGCGCTCGGTCTGGAGCGCGAACTCGTCGGCCTTGAGGGCGGCCTGCTCGCGCTCGACCTCGGTGCCCGGGATCAGCCCTTGGGCAGCCAGGCGCTGTTTGATGTCCAGGTCTCGGCGGCGCTGGCGGAGTTGCTCGGCACGGAAGAGCATCTGCTGGAGCGACTCGCGCAGGGTGGTGCTCTGCTCGCGGGCAAAGGCCTGGGCATCATCCTGGGCCTGCTTCAGTTTGAGGTCCAAGGCCGCCAGGCGGAAATCCCTTTCCTGCTTGGCCTGTTTGAGGTTGCGCTCGCGCTGCGCCAGGGACTCGCGCTGTCGTTTATATTCCCGCAGCATGCGCACGGGGTCAATGACGGCGATCACGTCGCCCTTCTGCACGAGGATGCCGTTGTCGCAGATAGCGGTGAGCACTCCGGAGATGCCGGGGCTGATAGGGTCGGAGTCCCGGGTAGAGAGCGGGCCGGTCTGGTCGACGGTGATGAGCAGCTCCTGAGAGCGGGCGCGGGCAGTGACCGCGAGTTGGGGGCGTTCCTGCCGGGAGGCCGAGAGGTGACGATTCCAGCCCCACCAGGCACCCTCCAGACCGGCAGCCCCAAGCACTGTCGCCAGCAGGGCGGGGATGAGCGCGCGCAGCCGTTTCACGGGCGCCCCCTTCCGTCCCGCCGGACG
>Ga0315298_1002078_pt1 | contig 35140 bp, 39 predicted proteins | sample WHS_1_MG_FD_203077 | JGI IMG/M metagenome (GOLD analysis project Ga0315298, IMG submission 203077) | Extremophilic microbial mat communities from Washburn Hot Springs, YNP, Wyoming, USA - WHS_1_MG | ecosystem: Environmental > Aquatic > Thermal springs > Hot (42-90C) | place: USA: Wyoming...
GGTTGGCCTCTGACGCGGAAACGGCTTTCCGCCAAATTCAGAAAACTCTTTTCGTTTTGATAACGCTGCACTTCCGAGAGCAGCGCGTTAGCGGACACAAAACCTACCGCAAAAAGCGCCCTTTTGAGATACCTGAAACATTCCGCTCGATGCCGACCGCACTGTTCAGTATGGCCCGGCGTGCGCGGAAATTCCAACAGGGCATCCCTCGACCTACTTTTGCAGTTTAGTAGGATATCGGCACGAATGTAGTTGCAAAACCGGAATTGGTTTACTTCTTGGCCAAAGGCCATGTGGTTACTCCGCGCCGGGTGCGGAAAGAATTCGGGATCGAAGAAGGCACGCAGGCTTACGTTGAAGCCATCCCGGAATGTATTCTCATCCGGCCTGTTATCGCTGTGCTGATCAAGCGCGGACGTGGCATTGCAAAGCGCAATGCCTGACGATAAGCCATTCGCCCAATGGTGGGCTGAATACAAAGCCGAGGAAAAAGAACTTGAGGAGGCCAAGTATGCCCGCTGCACCGGTTGTTCTCGAAAGCTATGCACTGGTAGGCTACTTCTGGGATGAGCCGGGGGCTGCACAGGTTAAGACCCTGCTGACAAAAACCGTGGCCAGCGATCGTCCGCTGCACATGACCGAGGTCAACTATGCGGAGGTCAAATACACTTTAAAGGACGGCCCGGAAGCGTGGGCTGCCGCGGGGCGGCTTCTATCCGGTCTGCCAATCGAGTTTCATCCGGTCACACGGCAACTGGCCGAGCAAGCGGCCGAGTTCAAGGCCAGATACAGGATAAGGTTGGCCGATGCTTTCGCAGCGGCGCTGGCCAAAGAAAAAAAGGCCGAACTTGTCACCGGCGACCCCGGAGTTCAAACCGCTGGAAAAGGAAATCAAAATTGGTTGGCTCAAGTAGTTTCAAACCAAGCATCCCGCAAGGCAAGGTGGATACCTTGGCAGCACGTAAGCATTGTCAGCAAGACCCGGGGTGAAATCCGAAATCCGAATCTCGAAATCCGAAACAATTCCAAATACCAAAGGTCCAAAACTCGAAACGGATAAAAATTTTCGCTGGCGCGAAAACTTGAGCACAGCCCAAAGGTCACAAGCAACTTTACCTCATTTGCTCTTTTTTGCGGCAAATTGATTTCGTGTTGTTCGTGCCTTTGGCGGAAATCTTTTCCCAATGCAAGAAGTATGGGGTAATGCGGACTGCCGATTGCACAAGCTCAGAATTTGTCTGGGACGTCAACGGCCATTGGTCGGTGTTGCTTTTCCTGACCTGAGCCTTCAGGTCAGCTTGTGGAATGGCCCTGTCGTGGCGCGTCACGCCTTCCCAGACGCGGTAGCCCGTGCGCACCTTGTGACACACCAAAACAGCTTTTAACTTTAACTGTTCGCTGTCGCCTTCCAACGTCTGACTGACAACGGTTCGCAGCTAGTCGGAACTTAAGGCCAGCCTCTTGGTTCACGCACCGGGTAAAGCCAGACACGCGGGTTTGTCTCCGGCGCCTCCTTGACGGCTTGCGGGATGGCCGTGGCCGGTTGTTAGGGCGCATAAGTTTGCTGTGGCAATTTCTGGCAGACTGATTCAAAATCCGCCCACGCGCACCGGCAAAACAAACGGCTGACTGGGTGCGCTCAAGAAATAGCAGTTGCCGATGATCGGCTCGGCCCGCAGGCAGTTGAGGATTTCGTCGGTGTAATAAACGTTGTGACGCTGGAACGTTTGCAGGTCGGCGTCGTTGAGCAGGTGCAACGCGAAAAAGTTGTCGCCCTGACTGATAATCTGGTCGGCAATGGCGCCCGGCTGCTGGTGAACCATCCTGGCTCAGAAGGCATCCAGCAGGCTTTTGACAGGCGCGACACCGGGTCGGTTGAGGACGTGGGTGTACATCATGGTCGTTTCCACGTTGGCATGGCCCAGTAATTCCTGCACGGTGCGGATGTCCGAGCCGGACTCCAGCAGGTGCGTCGCAAACGAATGGCGCAGTGTTGTGGCAGCCCACCTGTCGCACAATGCGCGCCTTTGCGCGCGGCAGTCTTAATCGCCTTCTGTAGCCGCGATTCGTGCTGATGATGACGCCGCACCGCCCCCGAACGCGGATCGGTCGAGAAACCTCTGGCCGGAAACACAAACTGCCAGCCCCACGCTTTGGCGGCACCGGGATATTTTCGCGCCAGAGCCGGCCAGATGAACACGTCGCCGTGGCCGGCGGCCAAATCGCGCTCGTGCTGCGCTTTAACCGCCGCGAGGTGTTCTTGCAGCAACGCGACGGCTTTCTTCGGCAGGACAGTGACGCGATCTTTCTGCCCCTTGCCGTCGCGCACCAGAATCTGACGCCGTTCCAAGTCCATGTCTTTGACTCGCAGTTGCTGGCACTCCGACAGTCGCAAGCCGCTGCCGTACATCAACAGCGCCACCAGTTTTGGTGTCCCCGTCAACTGGTCCAGGAGCGCCTGCACCTCGGTGCGCGTCAGCACTGCCGGCTGTCGGCGCGGTCGTTTGGCGCGTTGAAAGTCACCCAGTTCGCCGACCGGCACGCGCAGCGCCTGTCCGTAGAAGAACACCAGCGCATCGAGTGCCTGATTCTGCGTGCTGGCCGACACGTACCGCACACCAGCCAGGTAATCGAGGCACTCCTTGATCGCTGTGGCCGGTGTTAGTTGGCGCGGATCGGCGTATTGGTGAAACGCCAAAAACCGCCGCACCTATTCCAGATAGACCGTTTCTGGCTTGTACGAATAATGCCGCTGGCGGACTTCCGTTCGCAGTTGCTGCAAGAGCGCGCCATGACAGCGCGCCGCATCCCCTCGGCGCGACCCGATCCCGGAAAGCAAGCGGACCGACTACTCCCACGCTTCGAGATGGGCCGTCCGGGTGGTACGCTGGCAGAAAATGTTCAAAGAGCAGGCGCAACGCATAGTTGGCCTGTTTGACCTGCCAATCCGTCAGCCCGGCCTGTTCGCCGAGGAATTTCAGGAACCGTTCGATGTCAGCAGCGGACCGCTCCCGCAGTTTGATTTCCGGTTGAAAATCCACGAACTCCTGCACCCGTCGGACATAGTAACCTGACCGTTGTGTCGGGATGTGATGCGCCTCGACGCAGGCGCGGTAGGCGTCCCAGAATTTCTTGACCTTTTCGGCCTTGACCAGAGATCGGCAGGATTCATATAGCTATGGCAAGTAAGCGTAATACGAATATAAACACGCTAAGCGGAAAGCAACCCTATTAAAATAGGTGGAATGCGGGAAAGTAAGCTGTTAGGCGTCTTGACGATATGAGCGACAAACCACAGCGACCATCTCGGCGGCGGAAGATTTTCGTGTGGATTATCCGAGCCATGTATATTTCGGTTTTGATGGCTTCGATAGATTGCTATTCAGGTTGGTTTTATAGGCACGAAGTTTTTAGCATGACGCTGTCGAAAATGCGCGATGGTGGCACGACGATGTCGGTCGGCCCAGGATATTGCATGACTTATTGGCGCAGGATGGATGGCGCAGCAGTTGGGCCGGAGGTTTGGTTTTGGTTCACACCGTTCGTCATTGACGCAGCTCATCGCGGTGTTCAGATTCATTGGATATGGTCACGCTAAAGACGCCTAACAAGTCGCCGGAGCCAACCGCCGTTGGCGCTGTCAGTTCCGCTATCGCGCTTCACGCCGGGAGTCGGCGGTGGCTCAGCTTTCTACGTTAGGCGCACTCGCACCATGAGCTTCCTCACACCCCAACAGTTTGAACTGCTGCTACCCTTGGCTTGCGCATGGGCCGCAGAGCAGGAGCAGATCATTTTGCAGGCTGGCGTTGCCCTCACCGAGGCGCAGATTGCCGATGCCAAACGCGTCGGCGTCACGCACCCCGAGCGTGTCCGTTTGCTCGAAGTGCAAGAGATTCCGACCCCGAGCCACCCGGCATTGGCGGCCGCAGCCGAGGCGACCACTCTGATTTCACCGTCCACCATCGGCCTCACACTGCGCTACGGCATCTTCATTCGCGCTGACTGCTGGGGGCAGCGGCGGTTGGTCGTTCACGAGCTTGCTCACACGATGCAGTATGAGCGACTCGGCAGCATCGAGGCGTTCTTGCGGCAGTATTTGCACGAGTGCATCACCATCGGCTATCTGGCAGCACCGATGGAGCAGGAGGCCAAGAGGATTGAGCATGAGATGTGCGCCTAACCATGCGCTGCAGCGAACGGCCTCCCCGCCATCCGTTCGAGCGTTGCGGAAAATTGTGAGCGCACGGTGCGCTCCACCGCCGCCGTCGAGGCCGTCGCTGAGCTTGGGTCGTTAGGCGGTGGAATTCAGGAGGCACACGTGAAGCACCTAGACGCGTTCGTTTGGAAACGCCGGAATGTCCTTGCCGGTCTGCCACTTGCCGCTGCGCTCGCTTCGACCTGGCACGAGGTCGAGGCTGACGTTGTGCTCTGGCCCCTTGCGGTTACGCTGGTCGGCCTTGGCATCGCCATTCGTACCTGGGCGAGCCGCCACTGCTGGTATGCCCAGCGCCGACCGCACAGTCTAGCAACGACAGGGCCGTACTCATTCGTGCGTCACCCTCTCTACATCGGCAACCTTCTTATTCTCGCCGGCGCCACTGTGGCCTCCGAAGTTGTGTGGCTTCTTCCGCTTGCGATCGGATGGGCATTCTTCGTTTACGCCCGCGTCATCTGCCATGAGGAGCGCCAGCTGGCCGCGAGGTATGGAGAAGCGTGGCTCCGCTACCGCAATCACGTCCCCGCGTGGCTGCCCCGACACCGTCTAGCGGCCCGTCAGTCGCGCCAAGTTGCGGAGCGGGCGGGTCACCTTCTCGCAGCGTGCATGCGGCAGGGACTCAATTTCCTTATTCTGGTCCCCTTCGTGATCAAGGAACTCAACGTATTCGGCCTTTGGCACCTGTGACGACGCAGCGGTGTGCTACCCGCCTAACAACACGTTCGACCGGACCGCTGGCTCGCATTCGCTTGCCACGGCCGGTCAACGTGGGCGTTAGCCAACTTCCAACCTATGCGCACAATTCTCACTTTCATCTTGGCGATGGTTGCGGTCGGGTGTCTTGCTCAAGAGCAGTCACTTCCCACGAGACGCATCCTTCCAGAAGACATCGAACAGGACAGCATCCAGACGGTTCGACTCTCCACGAACAGTTTCGGCGTGAGATTCACCTACACTGAGCCGGGCGCGAAGAAGATGCTGGCCTTCCAACGCGAGCACGCAGGCCATGAGATTATCATGCAGGTCGGTAGCTTTGAGCGTCGCACCACGATTGCGCCACTTGGGACGAGACCGGCGGGATGGACTGAGGAGGGTTGGCTGAAGCGGAGGACAGACAAGTTTTTCGGCGTGAGCGAGGACGACGCCAAAAGGATTGTAGAAGGTTTGAAGAAGAAATGAAGACGTTGGCTAACCATGCGCTGCAGCGAACCCGGCGAGAGCGTCGCGGTTGCAATCGTGGCGTCCCGTGCGCCGGGTCGCTGAGCTTGGGTCGTTAGGCAATGAGCAAGGATACGGGAGCGGTTCCCCGCAAGCCCGTCTGGAGTTCCATGGTAGGGTCATGCCCGATCCTCCGGTGCAGGCTCAGATACGCTCTGTTGGGAGCAATATTGATGGCGGTTGGAACGAGTGGCCCTGCGCACGCTCGACCTGTCAAAGTCGGCAACCCGAGCTTCAGCGATGTCTATACGGATTCAGCCATGGCCGAGAGGGTAACCTTGACCTCGTCCACAAAGTCGTTGCGGAACCCCTACTACGTCGGGTTCTGGACGCAGACCACGCCCGCTTGGGACTGGTGGTGCGGGGTTAGTCCAGACTATCGGGTTTACATGAACACTCGTGATGGCCGTTCTGAGATTGAACAGGTCTTGCCGGAGTTTCTGCAGCCGGGGACTTACACGTTCGCGGTCAAGGTGTATCGCACGGAAGGTCCTTTTGCCGTCAATGTGAGTGCTGACGTTGTGGTCGGCAACACGGTGCTGACACCGGAGACGTCCAGTTCGCCGGAGCCGGCCTTGGGAACGAACACGTTATGGACACGAACCTATTCGATCGCGGCGACCAACCCGCTGGTGGGATATCCGCTGAAGATCCGACTGGGCGCTGGCGGCCCAGGAATGGGCGAGCAACGCCAGGTGGCTTTTGACGATGTGTCCATGGCTTGGCTGGCTCCCAAGATCGTCGCAGTCACACTCACAAATCACACGATAACGCTTGATCTCAACTACCTCATTCCTTCGGCGACCACCGTAATCCAGCGTACTCACTGGTTGCCGTCGGCCAACTGGTCGAATGTTCATTCCTTTGTCACCATTCAGGCCGCTACGAACTGGACTGAGCAGGTTGACGGTGCGCGGGAAGGGGCCTTCTACCGAGTGGTGTCGCATTACTAGACGAAAAGGTGCAGACTTGGTTATGGCTCCGCTTGTCGCCGGCAGTCAAAGGTCGGACCAGAGGTTGCTATAGAGCATCAACGACGTGTGCCGATGAAAAGGGCTAAAACGGCGCTTAGAACCGATTTTCCGGTCTGTTTTTCTTCTCTTTTTTGGGTCAACCCGTGATTATTGTTCTGGTGCTACCAGCGGATTAATCGCTTGTGTGGCGCGGACGGGTTTACGCCGGGAAGTTCGGTTCACGTTGAAGGCGCTACGCTATCGTCGGCAAGCTCTTCCACCAGTTGGCGGCGGAGGAGGTGGATGCGGCGGACCTGGGCGGTGAAGCGCGGTTGTGGTTCCCGCCGGTGCGGGAGAGCCGGGCTTCTTGTAGGGCTGCAAAGGCCTTGATGTAGAGTTCACGTCGTGCAGCGCGGGTGGCTTCCAGCACAGCGGCTTCGATGCCAATGACGCAGATGTTGCCATTGGATACAGTGACGGTGGCAAACACCGACACTGTGTATTGCACCGTCTCAACACGAGGCTCAGCTATATGATGCAGTTTGGTTGAGCCTTAATCTTTCCAGTCACAACTGACAATCAAAGAACACTAGCGGACCCGCATCTCAGCGGCTTCGGTCAAAACCATGATACAGACAAAGACCAGCACTGGGCGCGATTGACCGGCGATTTGGTTCATGCCTTTCATTTTTATTCGACGGGTTTGCCTGCGTTGAGTTGCGCCCGAGCCTTTTTGTGTAGTTTGCATGGTACGCAGGACCAGCTTGTACGACAACCCCAAAAAGTTTTTGTGAAAAGCTGAGCACATCAATTCTGCTCCGGTTCGGCGAGTGCTAAAATTCATCTCAAACCTGAAGACGCGGGGAGTGAGCAGGGCGTCTTTGAGATCGCGGGATGCAGTAGGGCACAGCAAAAGCCATCGCTCAAAAACAAGACGCTTTACCTTTCATCCGCGTGTTTACAGTTTCCCCGGCGCAGTTTTCTTCGGTAGACAGCCCATTGCCCCGCCAAAGGGTTGTCGGACATCAAAAGCCATACTGCGGAGCTGCAAAAGCGCACCTGTACATTTGTCCTCCAGTCCAATTTTGAAGGTCGCCTTGCATAAGGTAGGTTAGGCTGGTTCACTTTGCACATGGCAATGCCATACCAAATTTCGACACTGCTGTACTGCTTCAATGAGCGCGATGAGGTGCTGTTGCTCGAGCGCGTAAACGAGCCGAATCGCGGTCTGTGGAGTCCGTGCGGCGGCAAACTGAAAATGGACAGTGGCGAGTCACCGTACGCATGCGCATGCCGCGAGGCCAAGGAAGAGCTGGGGCTGGACATCGGCCTGGCGGATTTGCACCTGACTGGACTCGTGAGCGAGCACGGGTATCAAGGGCAGAGCCATTGGTTGATGTTTTTGTTTGAAGTCAAAAAACGACTCACGGCGTTACCGCCACCGAACGCCGAAGGCAGATTCGCGTTTTTCCCCCGTGAAAAGATCATGTCGTTGCCGCTGCCACAGACTGATCGCGAACGAATCTGGCCGTTGTTCTGGCAACATCGCGGCGGCTTTTTTGCTGCGCACTGCCACTGCAATCCGGACGGCCAAAACATATGGACATTGGAAGAATCGTGGCCAGGGCCACCTGGATTGAGTTCCAATGGTTAGCCAACCGCACTGCAGCGCCACAGCGTGTTTGGACTTCGATCCGGACTGCGGGGAACAGCTTGCAAGGCAAGACTTTTTGGTCTGGTAACTTGCACTGGGCCGACAGGCGGAATATGCTGGGTGTGCCGTGAAACAACCGCTTTTCAAGTCGAGGAAAAAGTTGGCCGGCTGGTCGGGCGCTGCACGCATGTGCCTGACGGGCTTTCGACAAAGACAAGCTCGAAAGCCGATTCAATCGCGTGGCGGAAGTGTTTCGGCAGCGTGCGTGTACCGCGGGGTGTGTTCCGCTTCAAAACACATCAGGAAGCAGATCAGTGGTTATGGCGCATGATCACCCGACCGGAGCGTTAGAACCGCGTGAGCCGACAGTCGAGGACTTGCGTGACCTGTGCCGAGAGTTAAACGCTCAGGGGGCGAAGTACATCGTGATCAGTGGATTCGCAATGCGCACGGCAAATTACATACGCCGGACAATGGATATTGAGCTGCTGGCTGGGCACCTTCAGAGAGCAAATGTTGCCAGGTTCACACTCACTGTCCCTCGACCTGCAAACTGACTAAATGTTTGAACACTCCCCCAGGCAAGAGCGACACGTTTTTAACCCACACGACCGTAACCACCTGTGGATTTTTTCAACCCGCAACCCTCCGCTGATCCATGAGCGAGCCTGTTATAGACCTGCACAGTGACGATTATTTTATGGGCGAGGCGCTTCGCCAGGCACGCACTGCGTTTGATGCCGGTGAAGTGCCCGTTGGCGCTGTGATTGTGCGTGATGGGCGGATCATCGCACGCGCACACAATCAGGTCGAGCTTCTCAAGGACGCCACTGCCCACGCCGAAATGCTTGCGTTGACTCAAGCCCAAGAAGTCGTTGGCGATTGGCGGCTTACTGATTGCACACTTTACGTGACCAAGGAACCTTGCCCGATGTGCGCCGGTGCAATTGTACACACGCGCATCGCACGTGTTGTGTTCGGCACAGCCGATCCGAAAGCCGGTGCAGCCGGCAGCGCAATGAACCTGTTACAGTTCCCGTCGCTCAATCACAAGTGCGACATTACAGGCGGCGTGCGCGAAGCTGAATGCAAGATGCTGTTACAGGAGTTTTTTGCGGCACAACGGCTTGCCGATAAACAGGGGCGGACTAAGAAAACCGATTCCGGCGAAGACGTTCCTATAAACGGCGAACGTACCGGGCTACCGCCACGACCCGGCTAACTGACAGCGATCAGCGACACCTTGCGACCCTGCGCATCGCGCACGACACCGTATGCGCGCGGGTCGAGCATCGGTTGACCATCAACAACAAATAAATACCGGTGGTGTCCGTGAGGCAGTGTTACCTCGACACGCCAGCCGCCGTCCGGCTGCCGTTGCATTGGAATCGAGTGCGGGTCCCAGTTGTTAAAATCGCCCATCAAATAGACCTCCTTTGCCTGCGGCGCAAGCAACATGAACTGGACCGGTTTTGCCGTTCGCTTGGCTGAGTACCTGTCCGGCTGGTCAAGCCGATACTCGCCAGCACTTGCACCCTGGGCGTCTGCCCGACCGGTTTGCCGTTGTGGTTGATGTGCCTTTTCTGCTACCAGACCTAACTTCATCGCGTACGTCGTTTATTTTGGCCAGAAAATAGCACTTTCATCGCTAATTCTCAAGTCAGGCTTTTAACCGGCAAGAGCCAGCATTTGCCGGTTCGCAAGCTTTCTTAAGCGAAGACTGGAACCGGCCCGTCGGAGCCGAATTCTTCAGTCGGCTTCGCACATCTGAATGAGGAACGGCACCGGCACGCGCTTGCCGGGAATTTTTCCAGCAAAAATGCGCACTAAACGGCCCCCAGGAATGTGTTCCAACGTCTTACAAGCCAACTTTTAAGCGCCTTGATGCTGCGTGACTTGTACCTGGCCGTTATCCGTCTGAGCGCAAGTGGATGCGCACTGGCATCGTTGACTCCAAAATCTGTTGTACAAGCGGTCGTGTACCCTGCCTCCGCCACAAGATCACGTACACATTCGTTCCAATCACCATACGGATAACAGAAATGTTGGATTGGCCGGGCGAATATGTCTTCGAGTTTCTTTTTGCTGGCGGCAATTTCCTCGCGTGCCCGCTCGACCGGCAGACTGGTTAATCGCGGGTGGGTTAGCGTGTGCGATCCGATTTCGTTGCCGGCTGCCAGCCACTCTTGCACTTGAGCAACGCTCGCCAGCGGCGCGGGCGCGTCGCCTTCACGTTGCTGCCACTGATTCGCACCGCCCAGCAGGTCAGCAACCAAAAACATCATCGCTCGGAACCCAATCTGATGCAGCACAGCCGCCGCATTCTGGACGACATCGCAAAACCCGTCGTCAAACGTCAGATAAACGTGCCGTGCTGCGTTGGGTCCACAACTTGCCACCGTGTCATACGGGGGTGTGGAAAACCCGGCTGCTTTCAACTCGCGAATCTGCCGTCTGAACAAGCGCTCAGACACATACAACCCTTTCAGCCGGGCACCTCGTGGGCGGTGCCCGACATGATGGTACATCAGGATTGGTTGCCCGGTTAGAAACGCCGATTCAAACGGCCCAAGCCGCGTGTAGTATGGTGGTAGGTTGGTTTGGATGTTGCTCATGCTTGAGCCGCAGATGGCGCCACCAACGATTTGTAAACTGCAACGAGTCGCTCGGCAGCGCGTTCGAGTGAAAATTGTGCAGCAACCTTTTCGTGCAGTTGCCAGCGGCCAGCCAAATCAATAGGTGGTTTCTTTGCCCATGCAAGCATTGCTGCTGCAAGTTCGTCAATTGATCCGGGCCGGACGAGCTGGCCATAACCGCCTGCATTAAATGCCTCAGGAATCCCGTCCAGGTCTGACGCAATCACCGGCTTGCCACATGCATGCGCCTCGAGCACCACGCCAGGTATTGCTTCAGTGCCGACCGCAGGTAGCACAAGACAATCAATTGCATTCATCACAGCCGGCATATCCGTACACCAGCCAGTGAGCCTTGCCACGTCTTGTAGCTGAAGTTGTCGAATCTGTCCTTCCAAGGCCAAGTGCATGTTGCCCCGGCCAATGATGAGAAATCGCGCCTGAGGTAACGCCGATCTCACGCGCGCAGCAGCTTCGAGAAACTCAGGTTGCCCCTTGCCACGTGGGAAATCATAACTGCCAACCACCGCAAAAACAAATTGGCTGGGATCGATCCCCCATGCGACTCGCTGCGATGTGCCGTCGTCTGGTCTGAACCGTGTCATGTCAATACCGCCATAAACGACATGAATTTTCGATAGATCGCCGCGCATGGGTGGTCGGTAATGTCGTTCCGGATTGTCAGACGCCGGGTCTGCATGGCCTTCGCGCAACACCTTTACCACAAATTGCGACGCTGCCAGCATAGCATCGCAATAATTCAACAAATAACGTCGGCTGACCCATGAGCTTGGGCTTTTTGCCAGGTGCCGGCTCAGGACAACCCTCGGCTGTGCACCGGACAACCGCGCAGCAAAAACCGCCGGCCAATAATCGCGTCCATGCCGCGCATGCACAATTTGAATTTGGTGACTTCGGACAAGGCGGGCTGTGTTGATGATCAGCTTTAATTTAAGTGGCCCTGTTGTTGACGGTACAAACGCCAGACCAAGCTGCTGTGCAACCTGAGTAAACTCGCGTCCGGGTGGGCCAACCATTAAGACACAGTGACCGAGCCGGTGCACCGCATGCGCAATCCGGACTGACCGATCATCCGTGCCACCACCAGTTAAAAGCGAGTTAAGCTGTAAAACGCGCAATGATGTCTTCGCTTCTTTCATTTCACCGCTTGATCCGCATCACTTCTCCGGTCGCCGTTGCGTATTCGGGTTGCGATGCAGTCAATTATGCGTCTGCATTTGTGTCTGTGACCTGTCGAATAAACCGACCCGGTGCAGGATCGGCTCCGGTGTTACCGTCCCGAGTGCAATCTCATCCACAAGACAAAATTGGGCGGAAAATGTAACACCCCATGCTGCGGCTCTCAAGCTCTGTAGCGGCAAACCAATGGCACGGGTGCATTTTCACAAAACTGACGTTCAAATCGGCCTTCGAATTTGGCTTAGTCAAACAACCGCGCAGCGTGTCCTGAAATAGTCAGTCGGTGAAAGGCCATCATGAGATCAAGACGCCTCAAAACGCGGAGTTCCTCCGGCTCAACGTCGGCATTCACGCAGCTCCCAAAGCTTGGCGTACTTCAGGAACGTGTAGTACGCATAAAGACCAGCCAAAACAAGTCCGTGCCAACCATCGCGGAACCCTTGCTGCACGACGTAAATTTTGAGAAACATCGCCACCGGACTGCCCACGAGCCTGCCAAGTGTGACGCGGCGGTTCATTGCCGCGTAACGTTGCGCCATGAGCGTCGAGTACCGCTGCAGCTTGGCTGTGGCAACCTCGATCGTTGGCCATGGAAATTGCAGGATGTGTTCATGCATGTACCCCAGCCTGCCGTTTAGGACGTACCCTTCGTGCACCAAGTCATCGGCATACCGCATCCTGGCACGATTGAAAAACTGCGGCTGGCGATAGTCCGGGTACCAACCGGAATGCCGCATCCATTTACCTAGAAAATGACTTTTGCGTGGCACAAGATACGCATCGAACGCAGGCCCACCCTCCAATTCACGCCGAATTTCATCCGCTAGCTCGGGTGTACAGCGTTCGTCGGCATCTATGCTGAAAATCCAGTCATGTTTCGCCGCATCAAGCGCTAGGTTGCGCAACTTGCCGAAACCACAAAATTCAGTACTGATAACTTTCGCGCCGAACTCGCGTGCGATCTCAACCGTGCCGTCTGTGCTGAATGAATCTACAACAATGATTTCGCCCGCCCATTTGACGCTTTCCAGCACGTCACGAAGCTGGTGTGCCTCGTTGTAGGTCAGCGTGTAGGCTGTGACTGGCAAAGTATGTTGCATGTTTTTCTTTGTTTGGCGATTAACCGCTCGATCAAGCTTGACGGGTCAGCAAGTGCCCGCCGACCGTTTGCGGTGCGACAGCTTGACATGGAACCGTTGGCGGAGTCAAAATTTGAAATGATGACCGACGTATCCGAAGCGTTCCCGAAAGCACAGCTCCACCAGGTGCATGGCCAGAAAATCCTCCGGTTTTTGCACCGGTGCATACCGCTGGGCAGACACTATCATCCGGTGTTTTCGCTGTTTAACTCGAGCCACGGATTCGTCACGGTCCCATTCGACCGTTTCCGGCTTGTCCACCCCGCTTCGTGGCGCAAGGAAGTCACAAAAATGCTTCTGTTGGGCGCGGATGTAATCCCCGAGTTCAGCCTGCTTGCACCAGTGGTTCGAAAACTCGATCGGGGTTGTCTTGTTGACGTTGGGGCGAACATTGGCCTTTACACGTTACTGCTGCGGTCCGTATCAGGCCTGCCAATCATAGCTTATGAACCCCAACCGTTTCTGTCTAAACTGTTGCGTTGGACAGTGGCGCTTAATGGCCTGACAAACATCGAGGTTCGGCCTGTTGCATGCGGCGCGACAAAAGGCGAGGTGCCGTTCACTGTCGGTATCAATGGCACGATCGCAGTCGGGGCAGAGCGCACGCCGGCGAATGATTCCCCCGCGGGATTGGGAACTGACGGGGACTGGGACCGTGAAGCAAGGATAACGCAAAAGGATCGCCCTGTGGTTAAAGTACCCTTAACGACCCTTGACGACGACCTGGCAGAGGGGCCGGATGTGGCACTGTTAAAGATAGATTGCGAAGGGTTCGAAGCAGACATCTTGGTGGGAGCGCAACACTTGCTCGAAAGGAAGCGCCCGTGGCTGTTTGTTGAGATTCACCCGGAGCAGCTCGAGCGCTACGGCTCTTCGGTCGAGGATGTGCTCGAGCTGTTGGGCCCATACTACGAACTGGCGTTTTGGTCGTTTGAACACAGCGGAACCGGGTCGAAGTTGCACCGGAGCTTTGCAAAGTGTAGAAAACCCAAAGCTCACCGCTACCAAAGCTCAGCCGAAATGTTGGCCGCCGCCAACGGACGCAGGCGACCATCTCAGATTTATTGTTTGGCGCGGCCTAAGCCAGCACGGGCCGCAGGCACTGCATAATGCACGTTTCCCAAGATATAATTGACCGGGTGCGTTTTCCGGTGCTCGGCTGGGTTTACACGCTGTGCCCAAGACGAATTCGCTGTCGCAAGATGCTTCCTTTTTACCTGAACTATCATGGTCTGGTTGGTGAATGAGCCGAAATTGGTGTGCAACGTGGGATTTTTTCGGAGCACCTGCTTAGATATTGGAAAGGCAAAACCTTGCACTGCATAGACCCTTGGATGCCATTTGATCCCCCTGCTGGCCTGCCGGTAAAAGACAACGTACCAGGCCAGACCCACGAAATGTATTACGCTGAAACGCTCGCACGATTGAGACGTTTCGGGCCGCGCGCGCATATACTGCGTGCAACGTCAAAGGAAGCCGCCCCACAGTTTGCCGATGGCGCGCTCGACTTCGTTTTCATTGACGCGCAACACCACTATGCCGCCGTAAAGGAAGACCTTGAACTGTGGTATCCAAAGGTAAGGCAGGGCGGACTGCTGTGCGGTCATGACTGGCTGTTGGATTACGGCCCGCCACACTACGGGGTGAAAAAGGCGGTACTGGAATTTGTGGAGCGCAACGGCTGCAACCTGTTTATTTCAAAGGACGCGGAAACGTGGGTTATCCCGCTTCACTGAAACTTCCGGTTGCAGATGCAAATCCGAGGCTTCACCGTAGTAACCTGTAATTCCTATGCACACCCAAGGTAATGCCAGTGCAACGTTTGATCAGTAAAGCGATGTCTTCCCAAAAATAATCACGCCGTAACCGGATCAGCGGGCAGCGCGAGGTGTATGTCCAATTCGCTTTTTCGACTATCTCGCGCATCACAGCCGGGTGCGTGCCCGTAAACGGCCTGACTTTCTGGTCGTCCGGGTAGAATTGTTCCGGCCGGGCCAGCAGCGATTCGAGTTTTTTCCTGTTCCCGAAAATGCGAGCTAAGTTCGCCTGCTTAACGCGGGCCTTGTCAGGAGGCAGCGCATGGCCGTAATGGAAATACCGGCCGCCTGAGTTTTTCACCCACAGCTTTTCACCGGCGGCCGTCCTGAATCCCTGCGCATCACCAACCGACCGGATATTTGGCGCTCGCCGCACCACTCGAACTTCTTGGTAATACCACCCGAATGGGTAAACTTCGGTCCAATAACTGCCGTAAAAATGTGTGTAGTTGACAAGCAGACCCTCAACTTTCGGGTTGTTCAACTCACGTTCCATAGCCATGCGCATGGCCGGGATTGATTCCTCGTGCAATACCTCATCACTTTGGATGTACACACACCAGTCGCCCGTGCATTGATCGAGGGCCACGTTCGTATGATGTGACAGCGCAAGTGGGCCAAGATGCGCGGTTGCATCCCAATCAGTCTCTATGATCCGAATCTTAGGATCGCCAATCGCACGAACGGCTTCAAGCGTGCCGTCGGTCGAACGTGGAACATTAACGATTATTTCGTCGCACAGCGGCAGCAGCGACTTTATTGCCGGCACAAACGGATACCCCAACTCGATCCCGTTCCGAATGAAGGTGAACCCACTAATCCGCACGCAGTCATTCGTATAAAACGTAGCCGCCACATGTAAAGCGCAAAGCGCGCCGCGTTTATGACACCCAACTCGCCCACCAATTACTCTGTCACAATCGCACGCAGCAAAATGCAGCCCGAGGCTTATCACGATACCGGCAAAGGTTCAAAGCCAATGCTTTTCTGACCACGGGTTGGCAGCAGGCTCAGGACAAGACCGCTCTGCACAGATACCCATTTCAGTTGCACAGAGCTCGAGTTCGCCCTGCCAGGCCATGCACAACCGAACTCGGCTGGCAAAAACTCTGGAATTAGCCACAATCTGAGTCATACTTAGTGTTAAGAAAAAAACCATGTTCGCGTTTCTGTGCAATGTATGGCGCCTGGCAAGGCCGTACCGGGTACGGCTGATGTTGGGTGTCGTATGCGGCATTGTTGCGGGTCTGATCGAGCCGTTGCTGGTTGCAAATGTTACATTTGTGTACAGCCTGATCTTTCCTTCGGCTCAGGCCGCACCGCTACAGGACCACCTGCGGAATGCACCTGCTTGGATTCAAACCTGGCTGCTCGCAGCCGAACGGGCGCTTGTAACCGGTGTACGTGAGCATCAGTGGTCAGTGGCGGCGTTGGTCGGCACCATCCCGGCTGTGATTTTCCTGCGCGGATTTTTCGGGTACCTGAACACGTACCTGTTGCACTGGGTGGCAATCCGCGCTGTGACAGACCTGCGCGTGCGGTTGTTTGCGCACCTGCTTGACATGAGCGCCGGCTTTTACAGCCGCGCGAAAACCGGCGAGCTTATCTCGCGTGTAATGAGCGACACGCAATCGCTACAATATATCCTCAGCAACGTCACAACTGTAATTGTGAAAGACCCCGTCACACTGGTTGGCTTGCTCGGCTACCTGCTCTGGCAACAACCCAAGCTGACGCTCATTTCGCTGGTTGTGTTGCCGATCTGCATGGTCCCGGTGTACGTGTATGGTCGGAAAGTGCGCTCGTCGAGCCGGGCAATGCAAAAACATGCGGCTGAAATGACCCAGGTCATGTCCGAAGCATTCAGCGGTGACCGCATCATCAAAGCTTACAACCTTGAAAGCACCGTGGCAGAACAGTTCCGCACCACTGCCCGCAAGTTCATCAGTCAGTTCATGCGGATTGTGCGCTCGGGCGAAATACCGGGACCGCTCCTGGAATTTGTCGGTTCAATTGGTGTTGCGCTTGTGCTGTTGTACCTTGCATTCAGCAGCGGCAAGCGGCCTGACTCGGCAGACTTCCTTGCCGTTGTGATGTCGATCCTCTTGATGTATCGCCCGTTGAAAAACCTCACGCGCCTTTACACGAACATCGAGCAGGGCAGAGCCGCAAGCGCGCGTGTGTTCGAGTTGCTTTCGTTGCAGGACAAGTTGCCCGAGCCGGCGCATCCCAAACCGCTCCGTGCAGCAGGTGCCGACATTCAGTTCGACAAAGTTGACTTCGCATATGACGACAAGCTCGTGCTGCGCGGGATTGATTTGACAATCAAGGCAGGTCAACTGGTTGCGTTGGTGGGGGCAAGTGGCGCCGGCAAAACAACTCTGGCAAACCTGCTGTTGCGGTTCTACGACCCAACTTGCGGCGCGGTGCGGATCGGCGGCACTGACATTCGTGAAGTGTCAACACGCGACCTGCGCAGTCAGATTGCTTTTGTCACGCAGGACACAATCCTTTTCAACGACACAATCCGCCGCAACATCGAGCTAGGTCGGCCTGGTGCAACCGAAGACGAAATCGTCGCTGCAGCCAAACACGCGCACGCACACGAGTTCATCATGCAAAACCCTGACGGGTACGACACCGTAATCGGCGAACGCGGTGTGGCGCTCTCGGGTGGGCAACGCCAACGCATTGCAATTGCGCGTGCGCTGCTCAAAAACGCGCCAATCTTGATCCTTGACGAAGCCACAAGCGCGCTCGATTCAGAAAGCGAACGTGCCGTGCAAGCTGCGCTTGAAGAATTGATGTGCGGCCGCACCACAATTTGCATTGCGCACAGGCTCTCGACCGTGCAGCGGGCCGACATGATTGTTGTGCTTGACCAGGGCAGAATAGTCGAGACCGGTCGGCATGAGGAACTAATGGCACGCAACGGCGTTTACAGGCGCCTGTACGAAAATCAACTGCAGGCTTGAACCGAAAGAAACCGGATTGGCCTCCGCCTGCAAAACGAGCACGCAACAACTCGCCCGTCCAGAACCCGTGTGTGGCACAGGTCAACCCATAAAACGACCGGACGCCAAACACGGTGCGCATTTCTTGGGTTGTGCAGTGTTCTGAGAAAGCGACCCCGACATGCTTTTGGCCGCGCCTTCCGAAAGCGTGGAGGGGTAGTCTTTTCCAAGGTTATCCCGCGTCCTAGAGCCGCGGATGCGTAAGCTTCGCTGCTACTGAACCGCGCACTGTATTGCAAAAAGTGCGCGCGCCGTTCGCCTGGCATGTGCGTGATGCGCCTCCAATTTATCACTTGGCACAGCGCACAGTTTGTTCACCCCACATATACGGTCGGTTCCGTGAGGTTTTTGGGATGACGCGTGTCGGGAAGGTGCCTTACGAGTTTGTCCTGCAGCAGCGGGAGACGATACAGCAGACTTGGAAATCTGCGGTACGAAAAACGTGTGCGATATCCAGACTGGATGGTTTTGCTTCATCAAAACCCTCTTCATTGGTAGTGTGCGCAGTCCCCTGCCCGCCGGAACTCGTCAAGATGAAACTCGACCTTCAAAACTGAACCCGGCATGGGCCGAGGTTGAACTCGACCCTCCGTGTAAATCAGATTGCCAAGTTGAAACTGAATGACTCGGGTTCGTCGGACCTGCTGAACCAGCATTTGCATAAGTTGAAGGGCCGGCTCCCACGTCGGCCTGCTCTTTTTGTCGAACGTGGAAAAGTGCTTGGGCCTGCCGGCAAGACGCCGGCAGCACGCTCGGTTCAGGTAACCAAACAAGGCCTCTGCGCCTCTACGTCTAAGCGGTTGACTATGACCTACAGCAAACCTGAAAACCTGTTATTGGTCGGGATGGAACCCGACCCTCCAAGACTGTCCAAAGATCAATGCCAAGAAAGGTAGGGCGGGCAGTCCGCTGCACGCCGCATCAAGAATCAACAGCGTGTTTTCCACACCAGCGCACCAACGGCCCGTAGCGCGCTCGTAAGAGCGCGGAAAACAAGATTCAAACCTAAAAGCCGTGTCTGCATGACCAACCGCGGTGCGCAACGGACTCTGCGCCCTGCCTTAACTCTGCGCAACGGAGTCTTTGCGGTGTAACTCGGGCACACCAAAACCGACTGCAGGGCAACATGTTCCTCGGGTGAAATTCGGTTGTCAGCATCGGGAAGATGAGCCAACTGTGCGTTTGCACAACCCATTTGCGCGGCGAGCGAAGGTCTGTCGTCCCTATCGGGACTTTGGAATGATTTTTTTGGCCTGTTTGCCCACCATTTGCGCGGTGGGCTACTATCTGTCGGCCTGACGGGCGTGGATTAGTGGGGGGTATGATCCGGCTGGCCGGTTAATGCCATTGCCCGGAGCCGATAACGTGTGGAGTCAAACCAAAACGGTATTTTTCTCCTTCAGCGACGGTACTTCCTTGCGCGACTGCACAACTGCATCAACCAAGCCGTATGCCTTGGCCTCCTCAGCCGACATGTAAAAATCGCGGTCGGTGTCCTTTGCAATTTCCTCGATCGTCTTACCCGTGTGCAACGCAAGAATCTCGTTCAATCTGTCTTTCAGTCGCAGGATTTCCTTGGCCTGAATGCTGATGTCTGTGGCAGCGCCCTGGACGCCACCCCACGGTTGGTGGATCATGATCCGCGCATTTGGCAGTGCGTATCGTTTGCCCTTTGTACCGGCGGCAAGCAAAACCGCGCCCATACTGGCGGCCTGGCCGATGCAATACGTGTTCACATCGCACGTCACAAACTGCAGTGTGTCATAAATCGCAAGCCCGGCTGTCACGCTGCCACCCGGACAGTTGATGTACAGGTGAATGTCCTTCTTCGGATCGGTCATCTGCAGGAACAAAAGCTGCGCAATTACAAGGTTCGATACCGTGTCATCAATCGGCGTGCCGAGGAAAATGATCCGGTCAACCAGCAAACGCGAGTAGATGTCGTAACCGCGTTCGCCGCGTCCGGTCTGCTCGACCACCATCGGGACAAGTAAATCGTTCATGAGCCGAAAAACTGGTTTCGTGTTTCGACATAAATAAACCGCACGCATCGCCAAAGTCAAGCATTTGACCGGCGTGCGCCACATACATTTGCCTTGGGCACCGGATCCGGGTTAGATAACAGCCATGCAATTTGCCGTTGAACATATCGGGTTGCCGGCGCGTGATACCGTTGCACTAAAGGACTGGTATGTGCGTGTATTGGGCGCTGTAGCTGTTTACAGCGACAATAAAACGCCGCCGGCGTTTATCTTGCGGCTGCCTGGCGAGACCCTAATCGAGATTTACCAGGCAAACTCGACTGCGCCACAGACGGCGGATAACAAGCTTGCCGGGTGGCGCCACCTGGCGTTGCGCGTACAATCAATCGCGCTTGCCAAAACAGAGTTGGAACAGCGCGGGGTGACATTTACTGACCCTGTCAAACCTGCAATGGGCGGCGGCAAAGTGCTGTTTTTCGCCGACCCGGAAGGCAACCTGCTGCATTTGGTCGAGCGGCCGGCTGAAACGCCCTTTGGCAAACCGGTCTGACAGCATGTGACACATGCTTGCGGTGGTTGCATCGTGTTGGCTTTTCATCTTTGCGCAGCCAGTCGCGCCCAAATCAGCTTGAACGTGCTTGCGAAATCTTGGGGGCGGTCTGCAACCCAGCGTGTAACAACCGCAGGCTCGAACCAGGCGCCGGTCTCGATTTCGTCCGTATTAAGGCTGATCGGCCCGTCGTACTCACACTGGTAAACCCACACAAATTCGTTATCGGTTTCAGCGCAGGCATGCAGTTTGAACAGGCGTTTTTGGGGTGTGCACTCGGCGATGCCAAGTTCCTCGCGCAACTCGCGCATGGCCGCAGCGTCATAATCTTCACCTGCATCAACGTGGCCGGATGCGGATGTGTCCCATAGACTCGGCTGACGATCTTTTGTTCGTGAACGTTTTTGGAGAAAGACCTGACCACGCGAGTTGAACACAAGCACATGCACAGCGCGATGCAACAGCCCGAGCTGATGCACTTCGGCACGCGGTTTACGGTCAATCACTTCATCAGCCGCATTAACCACATCAAAAAATTCGCTACGCATTACTCATTCTTGGTTTAGCCGGGTCGCCAAGCGCACGGGTCAATTGGACAAACTGTTCCAAGCTGGCCTGTTCAGCACGTGCCATGCGCTCAAGCCCAACTGCTTCAAATGCAGCAACAAGCTTATCCTCCGGCCAGGTTACCTTGAGAAGTTTGAGCATCATTTTGCGCCGTTGCGCGAAGGCGCTTTTGACAAGCTGGACGAAAACGGCTTTGTGAACACCGGATAACAAGACCGGTCTGCGTCGGTCCATAACAACACAAGCCGAGTCAACCTTTGGCTGGGGAAAGAAACACCCGGCTGGAATTTTGAACATGCGGCAAGGCGCATAACTCACGCCGACCAGCAAGGTCAATACGCCGTACTCGGGTGTGGCCGGTGCGGCCAAAAGGCGTCGCGCAACTTCCACTTGCACTGTCACAACAAGTCGGCTCGGGCCTTTGTCGAGCTGCGCTAGCTCGACTAGGATCGGCGAGGCAACCGAGAACGGCAGGTTCGATACAAGCTTCCATCGGCGCCAGTCAGCCTGTTGTGTTTTGAAAAAGTCGAGTGCATCCGCATGCACCAGTGTCAAGCCTGACGCGCACTGTACTGTCGGTGCGCCTGATTCCCCCACTGCAACAAAGCCCGACGACTGTGGCGTGTTTGAGCTGCCAGTTGCCGTCACACCAAATCGTTCTTCGAGCACACGCACAAGCCGTGCATCTTTCTCGATTGCCAATACCGTGCCTGCCTCGGCCAAAAGCAGCTCGGTCAGTTGGCCGAGGCCGGGGCCAATCTCGATTACACGGTCGCGCCGGGTCAGTTCGGCTGCCTCAACAATCCGCCTGAGCTGATGTTTGTCGTGTAGAAAATTCTGGCCGAGCGATTTCGTCAGGCGAATCCCATTTGCTGCCAACAACTGTCGAATCTCGGTAAGTGTCATGGCGGTGTTGCTCGGCGGCTACGCGCATTGAAGTGTAAAAGCGTTAAAGCCGGAAGAAGTTTGGGATTGAACCGGATCATTCCACCCCGGTTTAACGGTGTGACGGTTCAACGATTCAACGAGTGCCAGCCTGATTGAGTTCACAGTGCCTCCAGAACCTCGGCAAGTACCTCGACGGCTTTCGCCAACTGTCCCTGCGAAATTGTCAGAGGGGGCGTAATGCTAACCACGTTTCCGTGCTCACCTTCAGGCAACAAGATAAATCCACGGCGCAACATGCTCTTTACCACGCGCATTGCAGCTTCTGTAGCAGGTGCACCGTCAGCGTGCCGCAGCTCGACCCCGACCATTAACCCGAGTCCGCGCACCTCGACACGAAGTCTACGTGAACGAATCCGACTCTTGAGCTGGTCGAGCAAAAACTTTCCTAGCCTTGCGCTGCGATTTGGCAAATCCAGCCGTCTGATTTCGTTGATCTGTGCCAGGGCCATTGCGCAGCCGACCGGATGGCCGAGGAACGTGCTGGTGTGAATAGCTTCGCCGGCCGAGGCTGGCCAGGCCGCATCCATGATGTCCGCCCGCCCAACGCAAGCCGATAACGGAAACCCGCCTGTGAGCGCTTTGCCGAGGCAGATTATGTCCGGCACAACACTCTCGTGCTCGCAAGCGAACCATCTGCCGGTGCGGCCGAAGCCGGTGTAAATCTCATCTGCAATGAGCAATGCACCGTGCGCATCGCAAAGCCGGCGCAGCAGGGTTAAAAAACCACGAGGCGGCACATTTATACCGCCCCGACCTTGGACAGGCTCGACCAGAATAGCACCGATCCGCTTGCGTCTAAAAAGCGCGGTGAGTCTGCGTTCAACATCTTGAAGTACCTCATCGTGCGAAACATTTATCCTGCGCCGCAACACTGCTGCAGGTGTAATCGGCTCGTGCACGGTCGGGAAAGGGACAAAATACCCGAACTGACGCAGTTGCAGACTGAACGGTGCGCGGAAAAAATCGCGTTCGGTCACGTTAAGTGCGCCGTAGCCAAGCCCGTGATACGCGCCTTTGAAGGCGATCACACCTGGTTTGCCCGTGGCAAGCATCGCTGTCTTGAGCGCAGCTTCGACAGCTTCAAACCCGGAATTGCAGAATATGGTTTTTGCACGGGGAAGGGCTGGCGCGTCAAATCGTTGAAGCGTTGAAGCGTTGAATCGTTGAATCGTTGAATCGTTGAATCGTTGAATCGTTGAATCGTTGAATCGTTGAATCGTTGAATCGTTAAAGCGTTGAAGCGTTGAAGCGTTAAAGCGTTGTGTCTGGGGCCGGTCTAACGTTTTACCGGTTGAACGGTTTGCCGATCGTCCCCACCGCTCGAATGTGATTCGGCTCAATTCGCGTGCAAGCTCAGCCTTGCGCGGATGCGGATGCACGTCGCCCATCGCATGCAACAGCTCGGTCATTTGGCGTCGGGCCGCCTTGACCACGCGCGTGTTCGCGTGTCCGGCTGCAGCCACACCAAACGCAGCCGTCAGGTCAAGGTACATTTTGCCTTCGACATCCCACACACGCACGCCACGGGCGCGTTGCCAGACAATCGGCCATGAGCCGTCCGGCTCGATAAATGTCACGTTGCGCGACTCGAATTCGCGCAGCAACTGCAGTGTTGATCTTGTCTTAGTCACAACCGAGCGCTGGCCTGTCCAAGAATGCCATCTTATCCGTTTCTTCCCTAGACGATTTGATCCCTACCAGTGTCTCGCCGCCGTACGACCACTCATACTCGACCGGCGCGCAGCAGATTGTGCCCACCGCCTTCAACAAGGCGATTAATGCTGCAAACGACAACTGTTCACCTGTAGATTGCGCTAACAAATCGTTAATCGCCAATCTCAAACCGTAGATCGTCATACCCCGCGCATTTCAGCCGGCCAGATCACCTTGTGCAATTGCACTTGGAACCGCACAGGCAGCCCATCGGCGATGATCCGCTCGGCCAACTCACGTTGTGTGAGCGGTGTATGATCCGGTGGCACCGGCTTGAGTGACTTGACACGCTGCGCCGGTGTAAGCGGATGCGCCCAACTAAACAAGACCGTGCACAGCCGGGCCAATTTGTACCGGGCAAGCTGTTCTTTTGCCCATTCATAGTCCTGCACCGTGCCAATGACAAACTTGACTTCATCGGCCTGTTTCAGGTGCCGGATGTTGTCCCACCGGTTGCGGTGTGCTTCGCCGCTGCTGGGGCATTTAATATCAACAATCCGCCGCACACGCGGGTCAACGCACCCGATGTCGTGCGCACCGTTTGTCTCAAGTAACACAACAAAACCGTCGTCACACAACTGTTTCATCAGGTCCAATGCGCTGCGCTGCAGCAGTGGTTCGCCCCCCGTAAGCTCGACCAGGGGCAGCTTAAGTTTGCCAACGCGCGCTTTGCTGCACAAAAACGGCTCAGCCAATCTGCGCACTTCAGCGCGCACCGCCGCAAGTGACATTTCGCGTCCGCCACTAAAAGCGTACGCAGTGTCGCAATACGAACAGCGCAGGTCGCACCCAGTGAGGCGCACGAAAACGCAGGGTAACCCTGCATAAGTGCTTTCACCCTGGATGCTCAAAAATATCTCACTAACAACCAGGCGGCGGCTCATTTGATGAGCAAGAATACGGCGTTTCTCGCCGCAAGTGAATTGCGTTTCTGTCAGGTACCGTGCCGGGCTGATCGGTGACAATAATCCGGCCCAATGCGCAGCTTCGAGACTTGGACTGTGGCTTTTTTCAGCCGTATTCAAGTACCTCGCGGTGCGCTATCGGAACATACGTTTAGACCCGAATCATTACGATTGAGGTAAAATTTTGCATTTGCTGGTGAATTTTTTTTGGGTTGTTTTTGTTTAGACTGCAAAGCGAAGCCCGCGATTCATAAACGCGAGACTCGACCTGCTGCTGCGGGATGAAGTCTGTTCCCAACACCGACCAAACCATTCATGCTGGGCTTTTGGGTGTCCCGCAGTGGCGGAATTGTGGTGAGCCGCTAGCGTGATGGATTGTTTGACCGGTATGGCTTTATTGCGTGTGATGCGAGCTAGAGCGATGCGGTGTTGGCAAGCCAGTGGCACGATTTGAAGGGCCAGAAGGAACAACTCTTCAGTGAAGTGCTCAGCGGGCTGGAGCTGCGCTGCCTGCCGTGTTTGGCGCTGCGGCCAAATCAGGTTTACCACCTGACAGGGGCGTTGGAGTACAATCTGATGGCGGTGATCAAGCCGTTGGGCTTGAGCGATGAGTGTCAGGTATTGCGGCTGAACACGCTGCTGAGAAACCCAGTACATTTGGCTGGACGGCCGAGCCAGCGTTCGCGGCAATGGATTGCTCGTGTGATGGCGCCCGGGGCCTGGTTGAGCTGGTGGCAACGGTGTGTGGAGCGAGTTTGGCCGGAGTATGGTCCTGCGCGCCGGAGGGTGGCTGCTCCTGTTTGGTAGCGGCTGAGAGGTGTCATTGACTGGTGTTGCTCACATGTGAAGCTCCCAGGGCGGTGGAGCTTTGTCATCGTAAAGCCGAAAAATCCAGTCCAAGGTGCGGAAAAACGGCCCTGGAGGCACACTGTCGGCAGTAAAGCCGCTCCCATGCCGTTCAATCATCCATTGTCGGACATCGAAACCCGACCCGCTGGCATAGTAGTTTTTGTCAATCAAAATCCGATCGTAGTGATTCAGGGTTTAGACGTTGTTAAGGATTGAATTTTGCAACTGCACGCGGTATAGGCAACTTATCAAGGTGAAGCGCTGGACGGCCAACTGGCCGTGCCCGGCGCGCCGTATTTGGCTGAACCGCGACAAGGGAAACCGTGAAAAACAGTTGTTATTGCCTATGCCAGTGTACGAATACGAGTGCACCAAGTGCGGCAAAAAATTCAGCCAGACAGAACGCATGAGCGAGCACGGCAAGAAAAAGTGTCGGTGCCCAAAATGCAACTCAACAAAAGTGGTCCAGCGTATCAGCACCTTCTTTGCTATAACGTCGAAAAAGAGCTGAGGTTTTTGCAGCTAACAGCCGGCTCGCAGAAAGTTAACACGGGATTTCTTGGCAGGTACAAAAGCACCTGGCCGAATTCCGCACCCCGAAAAACCGGCCGAACAGACACGGGGCTGCGGTAGTGGCGGTGCGCAAGGACCTGGAGTGAATCAAGTTATCACAAGGCTCAGCCGTCCGATGACGCAGCATCCACGGTTCTACTGCCACGGTGAGTACATACACCGCGTTTTGATTCAGCAATGAACTCGAGCATGAGCCTGGCCGATGGACTGTGAAACTGGGTGCGCGCGATTTCAACTGCAGCAGTTAAATTGCGCCCCTCGCGAAACAGCAGTTTGTACAGCCGCTTCAGCTCGAGCCGTTCTTCAGGCGGCACACCAGCCCGGCGCAGCCCGATGATGTTCAGCCCGCAAATTTCGTTCTCGCGAATTGCAACCGTAAACGGCGGCAGGTCTTTGCTGATGGCCGAGCCGCCCTGCATCATTGCGAGCGTACCAACGCGGGTGAACTGGTGCACAAGACAATTGCCGGAAATAAATGCGCGGTCATGCACAATTGCGTGCCCGGCAAGCAGTGCGCCCCCAGCAAGAATCACATGATCGCCTACCACACAATTGTGCGCCACATGACTGTGCTGCATCAGGAAATTATGCGAGCCAATCACGGTTTCTTCGTCAGGGTTGTTTGACCTGTGCACGGTAACGTGCTCGCGGAACACGTTGTCGTCACCGATGCGGAGCCTGGTCGGTTCGCCCTTGTACTTGAGGTCCTGCGGCGCATCCCCGATCACGCACCCGGCATGAAACCGGTTCCGCACGCCAATCACGGTCTGACCGGTAATGTACACGTACGGCCCGATTACACACCCCGGACCAATCACAACGCCATCGTCAATCACTGCATACGGCCCGACCGTAACGTTCGTGCCAAGCTCGGCTTTCGGATGAACTAATGCTGTCGGATGAATCATCTGAGGTCAAAGTTGTGGTTGGACGATTGCTTCGCGTTGTCCTCAAGCGAAATATCCCTGCTCGCGTAACGATACATAATCTTTTTGCCGGTCGGCACTCGGCCGGCCGATGATGATATGGTCAAGCACTTCGATCTTGAGCAGTTGACCCGCCCGGATCAATTCGCGTGTGATCCTGATGTCTGCCTCACTGGGTGTGGGATCGCCGCTCGGATGGTTATGCACAAAAATTACCCCAGCCGCATTTGCCGCTATGGCAGCCCGAAAAACCTCGCGCGGATGCACAAGCAGCGTATCGAGTGTGCCCGTGGCAATTTCCTCGCATCGGATCAGGCGTTTGCGCGTGTTCAACAGCAACACTTGAAATGTCTCGACAGGCTTGAGCCAGTTCTCAGCTCGCACCAACTGCACCACTTGTTCAGGCCGGTCGAGTACGGGCGACCGATGCCGGCCTTCCTCGGCGATTTTCTTCGCGATTGCAAATGCGGCCACCAGTGTGACTGCCTTGTCACGCCCGACGCCCTTGACCACTTTCAGGTCGTCAACTGTTGCTCGTGACAATGCATCTAGCGAGCCGAACCTGGTCAGCAGCTCACGGCCGACATCAACTGCAGTTTTACCCTTGTAGCCTGCGCGCAGCAAAATAGCCAGTAGCTCGGCACTGCTTAATGCGTCTGGTCCGTGTGCGATGAGCCGCTCGCGCGGTCGCTCAGTTGGTGGCTGGTCTTTCAGGCGCATGCTCACAGCACCGCACAGATTACCAACCGGGCGTGCTCATGCAAAGACCTGAAATAACACGCCCAGCAACCGCGTGCCGGTGTGCAAAGTGCCAGGGGGAATTAACCGGGTTGGGGCTCGGTCTGGAACTCTTCGACAATGAACGGCTCGAATTCGGCACGCAAATGCGGCGGTATTCGAGCCTTGAACCGCGCTGTCTTACCCCGGTAGCGCGCCTCGACAACCTGGCCAACCTGGTGCAGCCGCGCAATCACACCCGCTTGTTCATGTGGCACAGCCAAAAGCACAAATTGACGCGGCGGCCGCAATTGTCCCGCAAGCTCATCCAGTAACGCAGGTATGCCTTCACCGGTCTTGGCGGACACTGCAACTGCATTGGGGAATCGTTCTTGCACTCGTGTCCACGTGCCGTTGCCGTTGAGTTTGTCAATCTTGTTCAAAACAAGCACAGTCGGTTTAGCATCCGCGCCGATCTCCTTCAGCACGGTATTGACAGCATCAATCTGCTCTTCAGCTTGCGGATGGCTGATGTCAACCACATGAATCAGCAGGTCAGCCTGCACAACTTCTTCCAGCGTAGCCTTGAATGCTTCAACCAACTGATGCGGTAGTTTTCGGATGAACCCGACCGTGTCGCTCACTAACACAACCTGGTTTGTCGGCAGACGCAACCTGCGCGTTGTCGGGTCGAGCGTGGCAAACAACCTGTCGTCAGCATAAACATTTGCTCCCGTCAGCGCATTTAACAAGGTTGATTTACCCGCATTGGTGTAACCCACAATCGAGGCCAGCGGCATGTGATTACGCTGACGTGCGCTGCGTTGGATTGCGCGGTGTTGCTGGACAATCTCAAGCTCGCGTTTGATCCGGGCGATCCGTTCCTGGACACGCCGCCTGTCCATCTCAAGTTGCGACTCGCCTTCGCCGCCGCGCACGCCAATGCCGCCGGCCTGACGCGACAGGTGCCCCCAAAACCGGGTCAGGCGCGGTAACAAATGTTGCAACTGCGCTAGCTCGACCTGCAGTTTGCCTTCGCGTGTGCGGGCGCGTTGGGCGAAAATGTCAAGAATCAGGTCCGTCCGGTCCAGTACCTTGCAATTGAATATCTTTTCGAGGTTGCGCGTTTGCGCTGGGGTTAGCTCGTCGTCGAATATAACCGTGTCAGCCTGCAACGCGCGGCATTGCCTGGCGAACTCGGCGGCCTTGCCGCTGCCGATGAACGTGCTAGCGTTTGGCGTATCGAGCCGTTGCGTGCCGCTGCCGACAACTTCACCGCCTGCACTGGCGGTTAACTGGGCAAGTTCATCAAGCGAATCACGCACATGCCACGCGCTACGGCCTTTCAGCTCGACGCCGATCAAAAAGACCCGTTCGGGCCGTGTGTTTCTGGTCTCGATGAGTGCTTTCAACCTTTTACAACCTCAACTGCACCCAACAATAGCACACTTTTTGCCAGTGAAAAGTGTTTTTCGCACACAATCCCGGCGCCTCGGAGCGCAAAACCGTCAACCCGACCACTACACGCCGTGCCTCAGCCCGCACGCGCTTGAACCCGGCCAGCTCCCCGGACTTTGAGCCGGTCAACTTCGCTCGATCATAAACCGGCTTGTGAATACCGCGTCACATGACAAGGAAAACCGGACGTGCAGCCTCGCTGCACACAATGATCATCGTTTGCACCGGTCGCCTTCGAAACTTGCAAATGTGCTTCGACCCAAAACCGGAACCGCCAATGCCAACCCCGCGCATAACCTTCACTGCCAACAGGTGAAACACGCTCGACCAGCTCAGACCCGTGGCACCGTGCAGCTCGACCAAATTTGGCGCTGCAGCACCCAAAATCCCATTCGGCCACCCGGCCACTAACAGCCTATCGTGAAAGGGCTGTTTTGGAAAACCGCCCATCGAAAACATCAGGGTTGTTGAATGTTCTTTCCCCGAAAATGACTTTTTCAACACCCTGCTAATGCCCAAAGCAGCTCGGGATCCGTGGGGCAGGGTCATTCGACTCTACCAAATGCAACCAGACTTGCGTTTAGGCGCACCAAATGACGTTTCCGCTTGCGCATATAAAAACCCGTTTCCAGCTTGAGCTAGGGAAATGGGAATGGAGGCAGCGGCATTGGTTTCGTGAGCTTAAAAGTTGTACGTGGCTTGCAGAAATGCCCAGTTGGCGTCTTGACTGTTGCCGGGTGTGTTCCGCACGTAATTGCCGGTAAAGAATCGGGCATAACCGGCGAGCAGTTCAAGTTCATTGTTCACTTGCCAACGCAGGATCACATCCAACTCGTGCCCAAGGTCCTGGCCGGCCCGGCCGGTGGGGTCGCGGCGCTCCGGCTTGCCGTTGACCCAATACCAGGCGTCGCGCGCCTGCGCGAGGCGGAAGTAGTGATAGTCCACGCTGAGCCTCACCCGCTTCGCCGGCTCAACGCTGAAGTTGAGCACATAGTCTTCGAGGTTCTTCCAGCTCACCACGTTCATCCAGCCATAGGGGATGTCCATCGCGCCGAAGATGCCGTCGAACGTGCCGGCCACGCCGTCCTTCGGGTCGCGGTCGCCGCTGGCATAATTGAACTCAAAACCGACGCGGGGTTTCCAATCTGTTTTAAACGTGTACCCGCCGCGCGCGATGATGCCAAAGGCGCGGATGTCGTCCCGGCCATATTCACCCAGTTGCCCTGCGGCGAAGAGGCCGTAATCCCAACCCTTGCCGGCGGGCCGCTCGGAGAACAGGCCGAATGTGTGGCGCGTCTCGTTGCCCGAGCCGCGTTCGCCTTTCGCACTGCCGGACCAGTCGTGTTTCACGACGTAGAAAGCATCCAGCGTAACCGGCAGTTGCTTGACGCGGGCATAGATGCCGCCGACGTGGTAGGGCCAGTGGTCAAAGTTCCAGTCCTTCGGCTCGCTCAAGACCCGCAGGGCGTAGAAGGCGTCCACCTGCACCGCGTCGGTGTCGTAATAGGCTTTGGCGGCGTCCCACCAGTAGTTGCCCACATTGCCCCATTCTGCGGGGGCGAACAGACGGCGATCGGCGTAAAGCAGGATTTGCCGGCCCAGCTTGACGCCGAAGGGCGATTCGCCAATCCGCTTCCATTCGAGGTAAGCCTGGCGCAGGTCGAATTCGTCAAAGTAGGTACAGCTCCGGCCGAAGTCGGCGAGGCTGAGATCGCTCAGCCAGTACCGGGCGTCCTGGAACTCGACGAACGCGTGTGCTTGTTCGGTGAACCGAGAATCCGCGCTCAGGCGGGTGCGAAGCAGCAGCACGTTGTCATCCGTGCCCGTGCCGTGGTGGAGGATGTTGAAGTTGTCGAGGTATTCGTAGCGCGTGCGGACGTTGAGGCCGAGGTCCAGCTTGCCCGGCCCGACCTCGATATCCTTCAGCGGCGAATACCAAGGCTGCTTGACCGGTTCTGCCGCTTGGAGGGAGAAAGCCAACCAAGCGAGCAAAGCCACCACCGTCGCGCAGACTTCCAGTCGGCGGACCGTCCGAATCGCCCACGGTCTGCAAATCCGAGACCCTCGGCTTTGCCCGGGACAGATTCTTCGGAGTGCGGCGGGAAGCGACGCGCCACGCCGCTTTGGTTGGGGAGACGTCCGGCCCGAAAGGGGTGTTGCTGCTTCGCTCTGCCACCGCACTCCCAAATCGCCGCACGCTTGGCGCATGAGAAATCCGCGATACAGCAGGTTGGGAACCTGCGTCACAACGTGAAACCGTGCCGCGTTGGGCCGCGCCAGTGTCACGGCGTCGTCGGTTGGGGTTGGCGTGCTCCGGCATCCGCGGCAGCCGGCTGGGCTAACCGCAAAAGCAGGGTGACCACCGACACCAGCGCCAGCAGCGTCAGCCCCAGGTCAAAGCCCGTGTAAGCCAACCGGGTGAGCGTGGCGAGGAAACTGAACTTCAACAGCATCAACCCGCCGCACGCGCCGGTGAACACCAGCAGCACCCACAACGCGTTCCTCAAGCCCGCTGGCGTGGCAGCCGCCGCCTTGTCCGGGCGACGTTGCAAAGCAAGCACCAGCCCCACCAGCAGCACGCCCATGCCAATCCAGAAATGCGCTGCATCGAGCGTGAACCGCCGCGCGGTCATGTATTCGGCCAGGTCGGGCGTGCGCGCAACGATCAGGCCGGCAACCACGAAACCCGCAAGTGCCAGCCATGCCCAGCCTGTTGCTGCCCGGGATGAGACAACCCCGTGACGCACGGCAACTCCCCGCAGGCCAAGAATCACCAGCAGTCCGGTCAACAGGGCCAGCAGCGCATACAGCACCGGCTTGAGCGTTTCTTCGCGGAACGCGCCCAGGCGGACTGAGGCGGCTGAGTAACCGAGGATGGTGTAGTTCGGCGTCCACACCGGCCGGGCATCTTTGGCCGAAAACGCGGCCAGCAACACCGGTTGATCGAAGAAACGCGAGTTGTACGAGTGGCAATCGGTGCAACCACCCGAGCCAAGCGCAGCACGTGCGGGAGCAATATCGTGATTGTACTTGTGCACGTTGGCGTACGGCGTGGCTTCCCATTCGTGCTTTTCCAATACACGATATTGCGTGCCAGAGCTGTACACGCGGTCGCCAGAGACCCACACCACGCGTTTGCCTTCCAGGTCGTAGCCGAGCGACTTGAGATGCCGTGTGGTCGCGGCAATTAACGCCTCAATTTCATCAGGTCGGTTGATTTCGATGTGGCCGTCGCCGTTATCATCGGTGATTTGAGCCAGCTCAGGGTATTTGTTCGTGTCAGCAAGGTGCGCTTTCCACATGGCCACAATGTCCGGCGGCCGCGGCTGCATGAGACCTGGCTTGCCCGGCGTTTCGATGCCGGGCCAGGTGGAATGAATGCGGTTGACTGGGTAAATCTTGCCCTTGTAACGCACGAGCACAGGCCGGAACGTCTCGGTGGGTTTATCGTCGTAGCCCATCACCTTGAGCAGGCCATAATGATTCCGATACACACCGTCCACGCCGTAAAAGGTCCAGAGCTGTTTCATGCCAGGGTCAATCCATGGGTCCGGGTTGAACACGTCACTGGCCTGGACCTGAATGGGCATGACCTGTTTGGTTGGCGTGTGACAGGTCTGACAGGCGATGGTTTCCAGATGCAACGGCGGCAGCCACGAGTGTGTGGCGATCGGCGCACCGAACTGGCCGGTGGTATGACAACTGGTGCAATCGCGCATCGTGTTGTCCAAGTCATCCCGCACATGGCCGCCCGGGTCGTCGCCCTTGCCGAACTGATGCACCTCGTGCCCCTGAATACGCGGGTCATCGGCATTGCTGCCGCCAGGATGACAATCCACACAGCGCAGACCGGCGCGGAAATGAACGTCGGTACGGGCCCGGTAATCCGCCCCGCGCTTTTTCCAGCCGGGCTGTGCGTGGCATGCGAGGCAAGTCTCGTTCCGCGGTTGTGCCACCACACGCACCTTGACGTTGCCGTCAGCGTCGAACCGACTCAGGTCGTAAATGACCTGGGGCACCTGATTACTTGCCACAGCACCGGTGACCTTGCCAAAGCCCGCACCTTCAGTGGCAGCCCATTTGAAGTTTAGCTTGGCCAGTTGATCGTTTCGCTTCTTGATGTCGTATTCGGGCAGGTGACACAAAAGACAATCGGCCTCGACCACGCCGCTTTCCGACCAACGCGCCTTGTAATAATCGCCGTCGAACCGGTTGTCGCCACCGGGAGTCAGCACGCTTGTCGGGTCCCGCATCCACAGGTCATACCGTTTACCATCTCGATCGAACTCCAACGGCCCGCCCCCAGGATGGCACTGTGCGCACCCGGCGGTGATGAACGTGAACGATGTCATGTCTATCGTCACGGGTGACGCGTTGCTTTTGTGGGCCAAGTAACGGTAGAGCGGCGCCGGCGAACACCATGTGCCGCCGTAATTGCCCGGTGAAGTTACCCATTGATAACGCTCAGCCATCCAGGCCGGCACGGCCTCGCCCTTGCCCTGCTGGAAATGGAAGCCCTCGGTGATCTTGTTGTAATCGTGGCAGCCCGCCGCGCCGCAGGTTTGCTTGGGCGAGTAAGGCGCGTTGGTGTTGATGCCGTGCACCGGGTCAATGACGTTGCCCTGCTCGTCTTTGAGCTTGTAGGGTGGGCAAACTGCCTTCGCCAGCTTTGGCGGCTCGACGCCGGCGGCAGAAGCGGTTACGGCCACGCCCGCACACAAAAGCACCGCGACCGACACCGCGGCGACCGGCAACCAACTAAGCCGGCTGTGCAGCGCAGACTGTCGTCGTAGCGCAGACTTCCAGTCTGCCGTATCGCGGATTTCCAATCCGCAGACGCAGCGATCCGACCGGACACTCCGAAGTTCCAGCCGTCTTCCACCCTCCGATGGCCCGCCGGCTGAAAGCCGGCGATTCAACAGGTTGTCCCACTTTGCGGGATACGCTGGGAGTGCAACTGAGTTCTGTTTCATGGCGATTGTCCTTTCTGTGCAACGTTGGTTGAAGGCTCAGCAGTGAAGCTGCCGCCCAAAGACTTGATCAAAGCCACCGCCGCAACAAAGCGTTGCCCGCGCAGACGCGCCACAGCACGCTCGCGTTCGAGCACCGTGTTTTGGGCCGTGGTCACATGCAGATAGCTGACCAGGCCGGAACGATAGCGGTTCTGAGCGATTTCGAGTTGCTTGCGTGCCGACGCCAGAGCAGCCAGTTCCTGTTCGTATTGATCGGCCAACAGACGTTGCGCAGCAAGGTTGTCCTCGACCTCGGCAAACGCGCGCAACACAGTATCGCGATACCGCGCGACGGTCTCCTGGTAGGCTGCTTTTGCCCGGCGCATCTCTGCGCTTCTGCGCCCGCCTTCGAACAATGGCAGCGACACCGACGGCCCGACTGCCCATAATCGACTGGGCCAGTCGAACAGTGTGCCTGCGTCAATGCTTTGGAAACCGGCCAAGCCGTTAAACCTGACGACCGGGAAGAACGCCGCCTTGGCCACGCCGATGGCAGCGTTGGCGGCGGCCATGCGTTGTTCGGCGGCGGCGATGTCGGCTCGGCGTTCGAGCAACGCCGAAGGCAACTCGGGCGGGATGAACGGAGGTTCGCGGTCGAGCGAAACTGCGGGCAGATGGAACAGGGGCGCCGGCTGACCGGTCAATGTGGCGAGCGCGTGCTCGAATTTTGCCCGCGTCAACGTGATGGCCGGTAGTTGCGCTTCGGCGGTTTTCAATACGGTTTCCGCCTGCGCGACGTCCAGGTCGGAGACGAGTCCGGCTGCGCGACGATTGCGGGTCAGTTCAAGCGATTTTCGGTAGGCTTCGATGCTGGCAGCCAGTGCGGTTATTTCGGCGTCCAGTGCGTGGAGGGTGAAGTAATCAGCAGCGACTTCGGCAGCGATGGCCAGGCGCACAGATTCTACATCGGCTGCGTCTGCCCGGGCCGTGGCTCGCGCGGATTCCGTCTGCCGTCGCACCCGACCCCACAGGTCCAATTCATAGCTGAGGTCAAAAGGCAAAACGAAATTGTCGTAGGTGAACGATTTGCCAGCAGGTTCGCCCGTGGTAGCCAGTGGACGGTTAACCGAATCGCGCTGGCGCGTGGCAGAAAAGC
>Ga0315298_1002082_pt1 | contig 35068 bp, 34 predicted proteins | sample WHS_1_MG_FD_203077 | JGI IMG/M metagenome (GOLD analysis project Ga0315298, IMG submission 203077) | Extremophilic microbial mat communities from Washburn Hot Springs, YNP, Wyoming, USA - WHS_1_MG | ecosystem: Environmental > Aquatic > Thermal springs > Hot (42-90C) | place: USA: Wyoming...
ACTGGAAAATCCGGTGATTTGGAAGAAAACTCGCTGTTTCGGACCGGATTCCGATGGAAATCCGTCCCGAAACTGCTTTTGGAGATATGCGGAGCGCTGAATTGATGCTTGTTCAGGGCTTCCTTAGTGTATAAGCGGTCAAGCGCATCCATTGCGAGAGAGATGTTTTATTGCAGGAACTGACGGGCAAAGCGATAATCCACATCTTGCAGGATGCTGCATTTTAAGGAGGAATGGACGCGGGATGTTATATATGGATAGGCATAATTTTCTCACCGGCTTGTTTCGGCATATCGGACTGGCGCTTTTTTTCAAGCATGATGGAACGGGTTTGCCGGGAAAGCCAACCGCTTCATTTTTTATATTGATGATGGTGTCGCTGCTTCTCGCCATTGCAAGACATATCGCTTTCGGTACATTTCCCGCGTTTATTTCGGTATTTCGGTTTTTGGTTGTGCTCGCTGCAATTTCGATCATTTTTAGCGCGGTCAAATATCATTTGATCGCTCTCTTCTTTTGCCTTTCAACCGGGATAGATGCTATTGCGATAGCGGGAGTTATGCTTGCCAAATTGCCCCCCCCTTTCTTTTTCATGCTGTCTTTGTGGGAAACCACTGCATTCGTTGTTGGTATATTACGCATCACGAGAAGGATGGATAAAGCGGGGTAATCTCCTGTATATTCAGCCTGATAGTTAACTGCCCGCCTGCCTGTTGCATTTCTGTATGGTTGCGTGTTAGCATCTCATTAAACAGGAATGATTATCATTAACAAAAGGGGCGACAGTTGAATACTTATAGATATTGTTTTGTCATCATGGCATTGCTGATTCAGCCGCTTGGGGCTTTCGCAGAGTCTGATTCCGATCCGGATCATGGCATGGCTAGGGCTTTGGGTATAGAAGAGCCATGGGTGGAAAATGCAGCTTACTTTTCGAGCAGCCGCGACAACAATGCATCCCCGGGACATGCCTGGAATTCCGGCATCGAATGGGATGCGGTTCTGGCAAAAGACTGGGGTGCAGAGATCGATGCGCCAGGTATACTCGCAACCCAACCGTTAGGTAGGGCGCCCGCTGCTCTTGCTCCTATTACGGCAGGGCTGAAATATTCTCCATGGCACTGGGGGGGGGATGACAGTGAGGACGCCGGAGTGGTGGGAATGGAAGTGGAAGGGGGATGGTGGGCGACGCCTCAGCCTGCAAATTTTCCTGGAGTGGGGTCGAGTATGGCCGAGCAGGTGCTTTTCGGGATACGCCATGGCACCAATTGGATCCAGGGAGAGTATGGCCTTAATCAGCGTGTTTCTGCTGATGCCAGAACCGGTTGGTTCGCCAACAGCGCGCTAGGGCATCGCCTTTCGAAAGACTGGGTGGTTCAACTGGAGTTGGACCTCAATCGAACCAGTGTTGATGCGTTGGGACATACGGTAGCGGGGATGATGTTAACGCCTCAAGTTGGCTGGCAAATCAATCCAAGTTGGCAGATGATTCTGGGAGAATCTTTCGGTCACATTGAAGGTCAAGCAAGCCTTGGCACCATGACAAGCATTCTATTCGAATATAGTTTCGTAAAAGATGGGGATGATTAGAATTGACCATCTTGGGTGATGCATGCGCTACAATACTAGTGGCAAGTGGAATTATTCTTCAACATATTGAGGAGGCAAGATATTATGAAGTTTAACCAATCGTTTCTCCTGGCGACCGGGCTTGTACTTGGTTTGGTTGCTGGTGGTGCCAATGCTGCTGACCTGTCTCAGGTTCCTGTCAAAAAGCCGGTGGCCAAGCATTTTGTCCATCCCAAGATTGAGGATTGCCATCCGGGAATGATGAGCGGTTACGGTATGGGGCATGGCGTGATGGGGGGAGCGGGCATGGGATATGGCCGTGGCATGATGGGCGGCTATGGTATGGGGTATGGCGGTACGGGCATCAAGATGCTGGGTCCGCGCACAGCCATGGTCCAGTCGCTTAATCTCACAGACGAGCAGCGCGGCAAGATCACCAAACTTATCGACAAGCTTCAGCATGACAATTGGAATACCATGGGCATGATCATGGACGATTCCGGCGTGCTCCGTGACCTTTATCATGCAGACAGGCGGGATCCGGTTGCCATCGATGCAACCTATCAAAAGATATTCGACCTGAAGCGGAAGATGATCAAATCTGCGCTTGATACCGAGAACGAGATCGAGGATTTGTTGACGGCGGATCAACTCAAGCAACTCAGGGATCGCTTGCATCAGAGCACCCCGCCGTATATGGGGCAGTAGGGATTGAATTGCGGGAAGTGCAGCAAGATGCTGCTGTTTTGCTTATTGTGGTGAGACTGATTTGAGATCAGGAAGCAAAAAGGCTTGGGGTGTTATTCCCAAGCCTTTTTTTGTCTGGCGTCCCCAACGAGATTCGAACTCGTGTCGCCGCCGTGAAAGGGCGGTGTCCTAGGCCTCTAGACGATGGGGACAGAAATTTCCTGGTGGAGATAAGCGGGATCGAACCGCTGACCTCTTGCATGCCATGCAAGCGCTCTCCCAGCTGAGCTATACCCCCACAAAGACCGAAATTATACTTAATTGGCGATGTCCTGTAAAGCGGCGCGTGCGCATCATTGGCTTCCCAGCATGTCTGAGAGAATGCGGATCTGCTCCTGTTGCTGTGCAAGAATGGTGACGGCTTTTTCCAGGTGGATGGGCTGTAGGCCGAGGATTTCGAGTTCTTCCAGTGCCTCTTCGGGACTGATGTTTCGCACTTCTTCTCGTATCGCATTATCGCCAAGGATTCTTTCAGTGATCCGCGCGAGGGTGAGCATGGGATCTTGGGCAACTCCAGTCAAATGGTGCCCGGCAATGACCGATACAATCTCTTCGGGGAGTCCCCAATGGCGTCCAAGTAATTCGCCCAGTTCGGCGTGACTGAATCCAAGCGTATTCTTTTCGAGTTCAGCAATGGGCTTGTCCGGATCTGCCTCGATCTGTGAGAGGAATTCGTCGAATTTTTTGGGCTCGAGATAGGCGAATGCGAGAAAGCCGATATCATGCAGGAGCCCCGCCAGGAAAATCTGATCTTCGGGAGGGCGGATCTGGCGGGGGATCATTCCGGACAGGGTGCGCATTCCCACCGCCATGGAAAAGCTGTGAAGCCATAACATCTTGATATTGAAGTGTTTGCTGTCCCTGATTCGAATTGGTCCCATGAGTGCAATGCTAGTAGCAATCGCCTTGACTCTCGACAGCCCCAGGACCATTACGGCGTCGCGCATCGAGCAGATTTTTTTGGTGGCTGCAAAAACCGGGGAATTGGCCAGTCCGATGATACGTGCTGCGATCATTGGATCGGACTCGATGAGATTCATCAGTTCCCGCTCCCCTTCTTCCGTGTCCAGACGTAATGTGAGCAGCCGCTGCCCGATTGCCGAAATGGTGGGAAGTGTGTCGGTTTTTTGGATTGTCGCCTGCAATGCGTCAATTGATGCCTTGTCTGTCATGCTTTTTCCAGAAACGGTCTGCAAATTGTAAATGCTAAAGAGATCGGTTAAGCTGCGCAAGCTGGAGTTTCATTCGGGAAAGCACTTCCTCTCTGCCGAGCAGTTCCAGTACGGCATCAATCGGCGGTGTATGTGCCTCTCCGGTGACCATCACTCTGAGCGGCATGGCAATTTTTCCGAGTTTTATCCCTTTTTCTGCGGCGAATGCCTTGAGGGTTTGAGCGAGCATCTCTCTGGTCCATGCGATATCCGATAGGCGCGAGATGAGTTCGCCGAAATGCAGAATATTTTCGCTTGAGAAATGCTCGTTTGCAAGTTCTGGGGAAGGGGCGAGTCTCGTGTAAAAATAAACTGCTGCATCGGCGAGTTCCTCCACAGTATTGACCCGCTCCTTGAGCAGATTGCAGATTTTCTCGAGGTCCGGGCCGTTCTCAGTATCGCACCCGTCTCTTTCCAAGAATGGCTTGGCAAGCGTGGCCAATCTGCTGTCGCCAGCATGTTTCATGTGCTGCTGGTTGACCCAGAGCAGCTTTTCGGGATTGAACTGTGCGGCAGATTTGCTGATTTTGTCCAGTCCGAACCATTCGACGAATTGAGTCATATCGAATATTTCCTCGTCGCCGTGCGACCAACCCAGCCTGGCAAGGTAATTGAGTAGCGCCTCGGGCAGGTAGCCGTCCTCGGAATACTGCATCACGCTCACAGCACCGTGACGCTTGGAAAGGCGTTCCCCGTCTTCTCCCAGAATCATCGGCAGATGAGCGTAGATGGGCAAAGGGACTCCGAGCGCCTTCAGGATGTTGATTTGGCGTGGTGTATTGTTGACATGATCGTCTCCCCTGATGACGTGGGTGATGCCCATATCCATATCGTCGATTACCACCCCGAAATTGTAAGTCGGAGTACCGTCAGCGCGCATGATGACGAGATCGTCGAGTTCGCTGTTTTGCACGATAATCCTGCCCTTGACGAGATCTTCCAGAACGACTTCGCCTTCAAGCGGATTTTTGAAGCGCAGGACGGGCGTGACATCCTTGGGGGGGCTCTGTTTGCTGTTGCGCCATCTTCCGTCATAACGGGGCTTTTCACCTCTTGCTCGTTGCGCTTCCCTCATTTCCTCCAGTTCTTCCCTGGATGCGTAGCAATGGTACGCTTTCCCTTCGCGAAGAAGTTGCTCTGCCACCTCCTGGTATCGTGAAAGACGCTGCATCTGGTAGAAAGGGCCTTCGTCGTAATCGAGCCCTAGCCATTTCATGCCATCGAGTATGGCCTGCACGGATTCCGGAGTGGAACGGTCGAGGTCGGTATCTTCGATCCTGAGAATGAATTTTCCGCCGAGCTTCCTTGCAAATGCCCAGGAAAACAGGGCGGTGCGTGCGCCGCCGATATGCAGGTAGCCAGTCGGGCTGGGTGCAAAACGGGTTCTGATCATGAGTTTCTCGCTTTAATATTGTCCGGAATGGGCGGCATTTTCGAAGCGGGTGTACTCCCCGAGGAAGGTCAGTCTTACCGTTCCGATAGGGCCATTCCGTTGTTTTCCGATGATGATTTCTGCGATTCCCTTGTCCTGGGTCTCCGGGTTGTATACTTCGTCCCGGTAGATGAAGAGGATCAGGTCGGCATCCTGCTCGATGGCGCCGGACTCTCTGAGGTCGGACATGACTGGGCGCTTGTTGGGGCGCTGCTCAAGACTTCTGTTGAGTTGTGAAAGTGCAACCACGGGGACGTGAAGCTCCTTGGCAAGCGCTTTCAGTGAACGCGAGATTTCCGATATTTCGGTCGCCCTGTTTTCCCCTGAAGAATTGGCAGACATAAGTTGAAGGTAATCGACCACGATCAGGCCGAGTTCCCCGTGCAGTCTGTGCAGTCTGCGCGAACTGGCCCTCAGTTCGATCGAGTTGAGGGACGGGGTTTCATCGATAAAAATCGGCGCTTCAGAAAGTTTGCCCAGGGCATGCGTCAGGCTCGGCCAGTCGTCATCTGCAAGGCGGCCAGTGCGCAGCTTGTGTTGGTCAAGATGCCCTACGGAACCCAGCATACGCATTGCAAGCTGGGTTCCTCCCATTTCCATACTGAAGACAGCGACGGGTTTTTTCGAGTAAAGTGCAACATTTTCGGCGATATTCAGGGAAAATGCGGTTTTCCCCATGCTGGGCCTTCCGGCCACTATAACAAGATCCCCGGGCTGCAACCCCGACGTTTTCTGGTCCAGGTCAGTAAAGCCCGTAGCGATGCCGGTGACATCGCTGTCTTCTTCGCGATTATAGAGCACCTCGATGCGTTCCACGACTTGCCGCAGAAGAGGTTGAATGTTGACGAACCCCTGCTTGCCTCGTGCGCTTGCTTCGGCGATCTCGAATACCTTGGCCTCTGCTGAATCGAGAAGCTCGCCCGCGGAACGCCCCATCGGATTGTAGGCGGATTCCGAAATCGTGGAGCCCACCTCTGCAAGCTTTCGCATTACCGATCTTTCCCTGACGATCTCGGCATATCGCCTGATGTTTGCAGCAGATGGCGTATTTTGTGCTAGAGCGCCGAGATAGGCTATCCCTCCTGCATTCAGGAGTTCCTTGCTGCTTTCCAGGGACTCTGAAACGGTAATGACGTCTGCAGGATTGCTTCTGCCGATCAAAAGCGATATGTGGCGATAAACGAGGCGATGATCCTGTCTGTAAAAATCGCTCTCGTTGATAAGATCGGCTATCTTGTCCCAGGCGTTATTGTCAAGGAGAAGTCCGCCGAGTACCGATTGTTCGGCCTCGACAGAATGAGGGGGCAGCTTGATCGAGTCGATTTCGAGAGTCATCTTGTGCAATCGCATTTCAAGGGTGCATTATCCACCCGAAACAAAAAAAGGGCTACAATCAGCCCTTTTTCTGCAAGCCGAATGCGTACTCAGGCGGTAACCACGGATACGGTAATGGTCGGAACAACGTCAGCATGGAGCGCTATCGACACGGCATGTTCGCCAGTTTGTTTCAGAGGGCCTGTGGGTAGACGAACGGCGGATTTTTCCACTTCAAAGCCACGGGCTTTCAATGCTTCGGAAATGTCGGTATTTGTAATCGAACCAAAAAGCTTTCCATCCACGCCGGCATTGTGTTCGATCTGGACGACGAGTCCCTCGAGTTTCTGACCGAGATCCTGCGCCTTGGCCAGGATCTCCTGTTGAGCTTTCTCGAGAAGAGCGCGTTTTTCCTCAAATTCCGTGATGTTGGCAGCGGTTGCTCGCTTTGCCTTCTTCGTCGGAATCAGGAAATTTCTGGCATAGCCATCCTTGACCTTGACGATGTCACCCAGAATGCCCAGATTGGCTACCTTTTCCATCAGAATAACTTGCATGATTGAACTCCTCAGTGCAGATCGGTGTAGGGAAGCAACGCAAGGAAACGGGCGCGCTTAACCGCCGTTCCGAGCTGACGCTGGTAATGGGCTTTTGTTCCCGTAATGCGGGAAGGAATGATCTTGCCGTTTTCGCTGATGAAGTCTTTCAGGAGTTCGACATCCTTGTAGTCGATTTCCTTGATGCCTTCCACGGTGAAGCGGCAAAATTTCCTGCGCTTGAAAAGGTTGCGCGAAGCATTTGCGCTGTCTTTTTTATTCTTGTCGTTGCGTTTGAATGGACGTGACATAATTTTATCCTATTAATTCAAAATGAGTTGTATGAAAAACGAGTTCGCCGCTTTTGGGACTCCTTTTTGCCAGGAACCCTTCAAGCCTGATGGGATTCCCCGTCTTGAGTCCGGATAGCGCTATTGCGATATCTGCTACAGCCATGCCGCCTATTTCGAATTCGATCTTCCGCTCTGTGCCGCCCTCAATCTGAGCCGATGAATGGAATAATCTGAATTCCGTGATTGGTATCCCGGCTGGCGAATATCGCAAAGAGCCGGAACTGACAAATTTCCCGGCAAGGCAGACGGTGTTGCAATCCACTTAGGCGATTTCTGCCTGTTTACTTTCTTCGACAGGCGCTGGTTTTGCCCGCTCCTCGCGCATCATGGGCGAGGGTTCCGTCACGGCAGAATGCATTTTGACGGTCAGATGGCGCAGAATCGCATCGTTGAACCTGAAGGTATGTTCGAGTTCTCCCAGGGTTTCCTGGTCGCATTCGACATTCATCAGGACGTAATGCGCCTTGTGGATTTTTTGGATGGGGTAGGCCAGCTGGCGACGGCCCCAGTCCTCGAGGCGATGGATTTTTCCGTTCTTGGAGGTGACCATGCCGCGATAGCGTTCGATCATCGCGGGAACTTGCTCGCTCTGGTCTGGGTGGACGATAAAAACGATTTCATAATGTCGCATGGATTCTCCTTATGGGTTGAAACCTTCCGCCATGCGCAGACGGTAAGGCAAGGTAAAAGCCGAATTATACCGGACTTTTTTTATGATTCAAAGACATTGCTCCATATTGGGGCAATCTGGCGCCTGATGTATACTGGATGGGTCGAATAGGGGGGGGGCATGCTCGAAATCGTTTTATCCGTTTTTGCGGTTTTGATGTTCGCAGTCTTCGGTCTTTTCGCTTTCAAGGTTTTCGCATCGCTCCGCAGTCTTTCCGAAAATCAGATTCGCTTGACCGAAGAAAAGCACCGTGCCGTCCTGTCAGATTTGCACGACGGACTTATCAGACAATCCGACAGGATGATCGCAGCCCTTCAGGAATCCGGAGAGAAGCTGCGCGCCCAGGTGTCGCATGAGCTGGGCCAGACGAGGGAAGCGATGCAGTCCCTGCAGCTTTCGCAAAACGAGCAACTTGCCAGGAACAGGGAAGCGATGATCCAGCAGCTTTCCGAACTCTCTCTCGCGCTCCAGGCCAAACTGACCGAACAGGGCAGGCTCGATCAGGAGCAGATCTCGGTCGCATTCCGCCAGGCAAGCGAGCAGCTTGTTTCCAGCATCGACAGAATGAACAAAACGGTCGATGAACGTCTTGCCGAGATCAGCGGGAAGGTGACGGAACGGTTGGACGAAGGGTTCAAGAAGACCAACGAGACATTCACCAGTGTGATTGCGAGACTGGCGACGATCGATGAGGCGCAGAAGAAAATCGATGGGCTGACTACCAATGTCGTAAGTCTCCAGGAACTCCTTGGCGACAAGCGCTCCCGTGGCGCTTTCGGGGAGGTGCAGCTCGAATCCCTGGTGAGAAATATCCTGCCGAACAACCCCGATCAACCCTTCTACGCCATGCAATACACGTTATCCAACGGCTCCCGTGCCGATTGCGTGCTGTTCCTGCCCGAGCCGACCGGGAAGGTCGCCGTCGATTCGAAATTTCCCCTGGAAAACTATCACAGAATGCTCGATGCGAATCTCGGGGAAGCCGAACGCCTGCTCGCCCAGAAGCAGTTCAAACTGGACGTGAGGCGTCATGTCGATGATATCGCCAAGAAATATATCATCCCCAATGAAACTTCCGACGGAGCGGTGATGTTCGTCCCGGCCGAGGCGGTTTTCGCCGAAATTCATGCTTACCATGGAGATGTGGTCGACTATGCGATGCAAAAACGCGTATGGATCGTCTCACCCACTACGCTGATGGCGGTGCTTAATACTGCGCGCGCGGTGTTGAAGGATGTCGAGACGAGACGCCAGGTCCATATCATCAAGGAAGAACTCGCCAAGCTCGGGCGTGATTTCGGTCTTTTCGACAAGCGCATGAAGAGCCTTGCCGACCACATCCGTCTTGCCAATAAGGATGTGGAAGAAGTGCATGTTTCAAGCAGGAAAATCACCCAGCGGTTTGCCAAGATAGAAGCCGTCGAACTCGAAGAAAGTGGACTTTTGCCAGTTGTCCCGGACGGACTGGAATGACATGCAGGCCAAGATTGGAATCGTCGGCTCCGAAATACGTCTTGCGGGTGAATGGACGATTTCAGGGATGGCCGATCTTGAAGGTGAACTGGCGGAATTGTCGCTTTCCGGGGCGACGTCGGTGATGGCGCAGGATATCGAGGCCATGGATACCGCAGGGGCATGGCTCTTCCATCGCGCCCTTCAGAGGCATGCTCTCGAGATTACCGGATTGAAACCCGAGCATACCGCGCTTGTCGAGATGGTTGCTGCACTCGATGTGGCGGAAAATACGGAGCTACAATCAAGGGGGACTCTCGAGAAGCTGGGCATGGCGGGATGGCGGCTGCTTTCCCAGTTGGAGGGCATGCTTTCCTTCATCGGTGAGGCAGCACTCGCCCTGATGCACACCATCGCGAATCCCGGAAGGATTCGCTGGAAGCCGATATGGCACAATTTGCAGCATGCGGGCTTCGATGCGTTGCCCATTGCCGGGCTGCTTTCCTTTCTGATGGGGATCGTGATTGCCTATCAGGGGGCGGAGCAACTGGCAAGATATGGAGCCAATATTTTCGTCGTCAACCTCGTCGGGCTTTCGATGCTGCGCGAACTGGGCCCGCTGCTTACCGCGATCATCGTTGCGGGACGCTCCGGCTCTGCCTTCACTGCACAGATTGGCACGATGCAAGTGACGGAAGAGATCGACGCCATGAGAACGATAGGCATCTCACCCATGGACCAGCTTATTCTTCCCAAGATCATTGCCCTGCTGATCGCACTGCCGCTCCTGACGGTCTATGCCGACATCATGGGGGTTCTGGGCGGGATGATTATGGCTTCGCTCAATCTCGACGTGAGCTACACTGATTTCATCGATCGTTTCGGTTCATCGATAAGGCTTTCGGCATTTCTTGTCGGGGTCGGCAAGGCCCCGGTCTTTGCCGCGATCATTGCCGTGGTGGGATGCTTTCAGGGGTTTCAGGTGACGGGCGGTGCAGACAGCGTAGGCCGTCAGACGACGAAGAGCGTGGTGCAATCGATATTCCTGGTTATCGTGGCGGACGCCATTTTTTCCGTCATTTTCAGCCTGGTGCAGTTGTGAGCGAGGCGATACTGGAAATTGCCGATCTTTGCACAAGCTTCGGTAATGCCGTAATTCACGACCATATCAGCCTCGAAATCATGCGTGGGGAAGTTTTTGCGATTGCCGGATCCAGCGGTTGCGGAAAATCGACCCTGCTCAGGGAAATCATGCTGCTGCAAAAGCCTGTCTCGGGATCGATACGCGTTTTCGGGAGGGAGGTGCTCGGACTTGATGACATGGAGGCGCTTGATTTCAGGAAGAGCTGTGGAATGATGTTCGAGCGTGGTGCGCTTTTCAGTTCGCTCAATGTGTTGGAGAATGTAGCGTTGCCGCTTCACGAACATACCGCCTTGGGTCAGGATTTGATCGGAGAGATCGCTTCCATCAAGATTGCGCTTGCGGGGCTACCCTCCAGTGCCAAATTCAAATACCCGGACGAGCTCTCGGGCGGGATGAGAAAGCGGGCGGCTCTGGCGAGAGCGCTTGCGCTCGACCCGGCGCTGCTTTTTCTGGATGAGCCGACCGCCGGGCTGGATCCCTTGAGCGCGAGCGGGTTCGATGAACTCGTGTTGCATCTCAAGCGCTCGCTCGATCTCACCATGGTGATCGTCACCCATGATTTGGATCTGCTTTGGCATGTGGCGGACAGGGTGGCGTTTTTGGGGGATGGGCATGTGCTCGGGGTGGGCACCATGATGGAATTATCGAAATCGAGTCACCCTTTGATCCGTGAATATTTCTATGGGCCGAGGGGTAGGGCGGCCCGGGAGCAGGCATGGAAACAAAAGTAAGCTATACGATAGTCGGTATTTTCGTGCTGGTTTTCAGCATGGCCTTGATTGCCGGAGTGGTCTGGCTTGGTGCAGGGGCGGAATTCCGGAAGAGCTACAACGATTATCTTGTCTACATGAGTGAATCGGTTGCCGGACTCAACCTCAACGCTCCCGTCAGATACCGGGGTGTTTCTGTCGGACGGGTCAAGGAGATCTCCATCGCGCCCGACAAGCAGGAGTCCGTGCGTCTTCTCCTCGCAATCGAAAGCGGGATCACTATCAGGGAAAGCACCGTCGCGACCCTGAGAAGCCAGGGGTTAACGGGAATTGCGACCATAGAATTGTCCGGGGGAGATGCGCAATCTCCCGTTCTTGAAGCCAAAAACGGCGAGAAATATCCGGTAATCCGTTCAGCGCCTTCACTCATGACTCGCCTCGACGCTACGATCACGCCCATTTTGACCAATCTCAACGAATCGATCGGAAGGCTGAATGACACCCTGAGCGAAAAGAATCGGGTCGATTTGTCGAGGATACTGTCCGATCTCGCCAAATTGAGCGATATCCTGGCAAGGCGTTCGAATGAGATCGATTCGGGGGTGGTTGACGCTTCGAAAATGCTGGCGAACGGGGAGAAGGCGAGCGAGTCATTGCCGCAATTGATTCAACGCCTCGGAAAAACTGCGGACGAATTCGAGAAAATGGCGAAAGATGCCTCGCAATCGAGTGCTGCCGCACGCAGCACGATAGCGCACGTCGATGAAACGATTCCGGAATTCCGTGCGTTGATGGCGCAATTGAACGATCTTTCCGCATCCCTCAAGCGGGTGAGCATTGAAATCGAAAGAAACCCCGCAATTCTCGTCTACGGCAGGCCGGCAGGCCGCCCCGGCCCTGGAGAATGACATGGCTTCGAAACTTTTTGTTCTGGTGCTGCTATTGGCTTCCTGTGCTTCCCAGACCAGGGTCGATCTATTTACCCTGGATGTTCCGGTTGCCAGCAAGCCGCCCCAGGATCTGTTGCCGGTAACGCTTGTGGTTGGCAGCCCCTCCGTTTTACCGGGATACGATACTCCCAGGATGGCGTATGTGACGAGGCCGCATCAGATCGACTATTTTTCGAGGAACCAGTGGGTCGATTCGCCCGCCAGGATGCTGCATCCGATTCTGGTCGAAGCCCTGTCGCGGCGATTCAAGAACGTGGTGAATGCGCCATCTCCCGGGGACATGCAACTCGATACCGAGATTGTCCTGCTGAGGCAGGAATTTTCAGGGAATTCAAGCAGGATACATTTCGTGTTGCGTGCCCTGATCCATCGGGGCGGACAGGCGACGGAAACACGGGAATTCGAAATATTCGAGGCTTGTCCGGAAAATAATCCCTACGGCGGGGTGGTCGCCGCCAACCGGGCGGTTTCAGAACTGATGCATGAGCTTTCGGATTATTGTGCTTCGCTCGCGCCGATAGCGGTGCGTCATTGATGTCTATGCCGTCCCTCGAAGGCGGTGATCGATTTGACAATTTCGGAATAGGGCAGGGTCTCAAGTGAATCTGAGTTTGCGGTCGCCAGCTCCACCAGCGCGTGTACGTCCCGTACGAAAGGTCGATCGATGTCGAGCCGATCAACCATCAACGCCATGCCCATGAGGCCGCCGCACTGAATTTTCATTTCCTTGGCATGCGGGAGTTTTTCCTGATGGTATGGAAGCTTCAGTGCAAAAAGCGCCTTTTCCCGCAGCAGATCGTGCAGCTTTCGGCAAGTTTCATGAGCCGGTGCTGCGCTGCACGATACCGCTTCGCGCTCTGCGATATGGTGCCTGCGCGCGAGGGAGCATGCGCAGCAAGTGCTGAGGATGGCTTTTTCGAAGGGGCAGTCGCAGCGGGTTATTTCCCCGCGAACGTTTTCATAGGCCCCCTCGTTCAGCATGATCAGTCGTCGTCGCCTGTGATCTGGGCTTCCCTTACGGTACAGAGGAGATCTTCAGCCTGCAGTTCGTTTTCTGCGAAGATGACCTTGATCAGCGCATGGGCCGGAAGACCGATGCGCGCTTCCTTGGCATGGCTGCTCGCATCCCTGAATGCTTCGAATGCGTCGAGTTTTTTAAGTTGCTTGATCGGGAGGGTTTCAACTCTGTACACGAAATAGGGCATGGTTTTTCCTAACGCATCAAATAGATGGATTGTGCATCAAGAATCGCTGATATACAAATTTCAATGTTCTCCGCCAGATGCTTTTCCGGCGGCAAAAGGCGGGCGGGCAAGCCAGACGAAAAGCATTAATCCCAGGAATATCCAGGAAGATGCGATGAATATGTCGTTGACGGCGAGCATGTAGGACTGGCTGCTGACCGAATTTTCGAGGAATGCCAGCGACGGCATGTGGGAAAAGCCTAGCGAATGGAGATTCTCCAGCGCATGACTCGTCACAGGATCCGAAATCGAGATGTTTTCCGTGAGCTGGCTGTGGTGGAGCGATTCCCTTCTGTCCCATAGCGCGATGCTGAGTGAGGTACCGAAACTTCCTCCCAGCACGCGCAGGAAATTCGAAAGCCCCGAGGCGCTCGCCACCCGGCCTGGAGGCAGTCCGGAAAGCAGAATGGACATGAGGGGGATGAAGAAGGTGGCCATACCGATTCCCTGGAAAAAACGGGGAAGGGTGAGTTGCCAGAAGGACGCATTCGTGTTGAAGGATGACGCCCAGAAAGTGATAGCCGCGAAAACCAGAAAACTGAAGCTTGCCAGCATGCGCAGATCGATTCTGTGCATGTTTTTCCCGACTATGGGGGATAGAATGACCGAGAGGACGCCGATGGGCGCAGCGGAAAGTCCCGCCCAGGTCGCGGTATATCCCATATGGGTCTGCAACCAGAGCGGATAGACTACCACGCCAGAGAAAAAGGTCATGTAGCCCAGGCTGATCGAAATCGTTCCTACCGAAAAATTTCTCTCCTTGAAGAGGGAAAGGTCGACTACCGGATGGCGCTCGGTGATCTCCCAGACGACGAAGAAGGAAAGGCAGATCGTCGCGATGACGGCCAGAATGGAGATGAAATCGGAATTGAACCAGTCAAGTTCGTTGCCCTTGTCGAGAAGCAGTTGCAGACTGCCTACGCCCATCACAAGCAAGACCAGACCGATTGCGTCGATCGGGAGTTTGAGTGTCGACGTCTCGCGGCTTTTCAGCAACTGCCAGGTGATATAGCTTGCCATCAATCCGACCGGGATGTTGATATAAAAGATCCAGGGCCAGCTGAAATTGTCGGTGATGTAGCCGCCCAGAATGGGGCCGAATATGGGAGCGAGAACGACGGTCATCGACCAGAGTGCGAGCGCGAGTCCTTTTTTGTCATGGGGGTAATTCGCGAGCAGCAAACTTTGCGAAAGCGGGATCATCGGTCCTGCCACAGCTCCCTGGAGAATGCGGAATATGACCAGCATGGGCAGGCTGGACGAGAGGCCGCAGAGCATGGAGGCGAGGGTGAAGAGCAGGGTTGCGGATATGAACAGCTTCACTTCACCGAAGCGTTTTGCGAGCCAGCCGGAGAGCGGCAGGGCAATGGCATTGCTTACGGCGAAGGAAGTGATGACCCAGGTTCCCTGATTCGGACTTACCGCGAGATCGCCTGCAATGGTGGGAATCGAGACGTTGGCAATGGAGGTGTCGAGCACCTGCATGAAGGTCGCAAGAGAAAGCGAGAGCGTCAGGAGAGCGAGCGAAGCTCCCGTAATCGGGGGCTGCTGGCTCATTTCAGCCATTGTCCTGCAGTATTTGGGCGATCATACGCTCGACCTCGCCGTTCCTGTTTTCGAACACCGATGTGGAATAGACGGGTTCATCCGGCTGTACCCTGGAGAGCACGGTGCCGCTTTCGTCATGCGTGTCGACTTTCGCCACCATGGACAGGCCGATTCTCAGGGGATGCTGGGCGACTTCATTGGCATCGAGCCTGATTCTCACAGGCAGCCTCTGTATGACCTTGATCCAGTTCCCCGTGGCATTTTGCGGGGGGAGGAGTGAAAAGACGCTGCCCGTCCCGGCGCCGAGTCCTGCGACCTTGCCGTGGAATACGATAGTTCTGCCGTAGATGTCGGAAGTGAGCGTGGCTGGCTGGCCGATCCTGATATGACGCAGTTGGTCTTCCTTGAAATTCGCCTCGACCCAGATTTCATTCAGCGGAACGATGACCATCAGGGTGGATCCGGGGCTTACGCGTTGCCCGATCTGAACCGAGCGTTTTGCGATATAGCCTGTTGCAGGTGCCTTGATCGAAGTGCGCACGGTATCGAGCCAAGCCTGTCTCACCCGGGTTTCCGCCTTCAGAACGGCGGGATGGGTGGCAAGCGTGGTATTCTCGACTGCGGACAGCGCGGCTTCCAGCTTGTGTTCTGCCGAGGCCAGCGAAGATTCTGCGATGGCGACATTGTCTTTCGAATGCTGTAATTCTTCTTTCGATATTGCATGTTGGAGAATCAGTCTGTTGCGGCGATCGAGATCTGCTTTTGCTTTTTCGAGCACGGTCTGTTTTTCGTTGACGACTGACCTCAACTCCCCGGCCGCGGCATAGAGCTGTTTGACGCTGCGCACTGTTTCGGCAAGTTCGGTTTGTGCATTTTGCAGGGCAAGCTGGGCATCCGTGCCGTCGAGCGTCACGAGGGTCTGCCCGGCTTTCACCCATGAGGTGTCGTCGGCATAGACGGAAACCACGTTGCCTGTGATCTGCGGCATCAGTTGCACCAGATTTCCGGAAACGTAGGCGTCGTCCGTGTCCTGATAATATTGTCCGTAGCTGAACCAGTAGATCGAGTAGGCTATTCCTGCGACCAGGAAAAGCGAACCGAGACCGAGCAGCATGTGTTTGCGTTTTACACCGTTGTCTTCCATTGGTTACCCCGGATTCGAGCTGGTGGTGCCTCCCGGCATGGGGGCGCCTCCCAGAGATTTGATCATTTGAAGGATGGTCTCCATCCGCATTTCGTCCAGATCGGTCTTGATATTTCGCTGGGAAAGCAGGGGCGTCTCGGCCTCGATAACGGAAAGTGCATCTCCCAGCCCTTCCCTGTAGCGTGAGAACGTTATTTTGTGGGCCTTTTCCAGTCCTTTCATCAGTTCGTTCTGGGCCGAAATCTGGGTGATGATCGATTGGAGCGAGGTCGAGGCCTGCGAGACGTCGCGCATCGCATCGATTACCATCCGGTTGTATCCTTCCACGGCGATATCATACTCCGCATATTTCGCGCCCAAGTTTGACTTCAGCATGCCTGCGTTGAATATCGGAAGATGAATGGCTGGCCCGAATGATGTGATTTCGCTGCCGCTTTTCAACAGATTGCCGAATCCGATGCTTTGCACGCCGGCATAAGCCTGGAGGTCGATGTTGGGGTAAAACTCCGCCTTTGCTACGGTGACCCGGTTTGTTGCGGCTTCGATTCTGTAACGCTGCGCCATGATGTCCGGACGCATGCCGATCAGGTCTGCGGGAATGGAAGCGGGAATCTGCGGCGGGGGGTCGATCCTCGGCAGAATGGCATCCCCTCTTTCCTGGGGCTTGCCCAAGAGTGCGGCAATCTGGCTTCTTTCCAGTTTGACGGCTTCCTCGATTCTTGAAACATCGAGCCTGGTCTTCGCCACAATGCTTTCTTGCTGGCTTAGCCTGTAGTCGGATTCGACACCATTTTGTGCACGAAACCTGGCCAGGCGAAGCAGCGATTCCTGTTCTTGCAGGATATGCTTCGACATGTCGAGTTTTGCCATGTTGGCCTGGAGCATGAAATAGCTTTGTGCAATTGCAGTACCCAGGATTAGCCGGGTTTCTATCGCCTCAGCCTCTTCGGCACTGGTTTCGCTCAATGCCGCATTCAGTGCGGCCCGGTTTTTCCCCCACCAGTCGAATTCATAATCGAAATCCAGCGCCAATTGACCGAAATTCAATGTGCTTCCACCCAGAGGAGGGGGAAAGTATCCCGTGGCGCTCATCCTTTCCCGGACTGCGGAACCATCGACATTCAGTTGGGGATACCGTTGTGCGTCTGCAATGCCGGCTTCATTCCTGGCCATTCTGATACGGGCCTGCGCAATCCTGATGTCTGGTGAATTCGCGAGCGCTTCCTCGATCAGGGAGTCGAGCTGATCGTCCTTGAATATCGTCCACCATTTCGTATCGATAGCGAATTTTGGAGAAGGTTTTTTGATGGCGAGCGGCCTGGATTCCGGGTGGAATCCGGAAAAATCCGCGCAACCGCAAAGCAGCGTGCAGGTGAGCATCGCAGCTATTGCCCGCATGATTTCTCCATGGATTCGTCTATGCGCCCGAGGAGCTTGCGCAGCAGGGATTCGAATTGTTCGATCTCGCCGGCATCGAAACCGGACCACAATTCCCTGTGGTAATCCCATTGATGGGGAAGGATGGATTCGACGAGTTCCCGCCCGCCTGGCGTCAGGGAAAGAACGATCTTTCTTCGGTCTTCGCGGCTTGGCTTGCGCTCGACCCAGCCCTTGTCGACGAGTTCGTCGGAGAGTCGGGTGATGTTGGTTCTGGACGAAACCATGGCATCACTCAGATTGCACGGATTGATGGAATTTCCTGGCGTCGAATAGATCATGACGAGCGTGAACCAGCCCGAACTGTTGAGTCCGAATCGGCTCAGGTGGAGATTCTGTCTGTCGTTGAGTTCCTTGAAGACATGAAAATACAGGCGGCTCAGAATGATTTCCCGCTTCGGCGCATCGGGATGCTGGCCGGCGAAATGGTTTATCCGGTCTTCGAATGGCTGAAAGGAAGAATTCATGGCAGAAAAATTTAGTGCACCGGGTTATTGTAACGCACGAAACTATGTTGTCAATGCAATGCGCTATAGTTTTCTTAGGGTGCCAGAAACGGAGGGAAAATGCACGCAGGATTGAGTCTTGCCGAGGCGGAGAGAAGACTCCGGTTGGAGGGATTTAACGAATTTTTGCCCGGGAAGAAGCGAAATTTCTCCGCGATTGCGCGAGAAGTCGCCCTGGAGCCCATGTTCCTGCTGCTGGTCTCGGCTGGAATCATCTATTCCATTCTGGGGGATACCGGCGAAGCCCTTGCTCTGCTTTTTTTTGTTTTCGTGGTGATGGGTATCACCATCTACCAGGAAAACAAGACCGAAAGAGTGCTGGAGGCGTTGCGCGACTTGACGAGCCCTCGGGCGAACGTGATCCGGGATGGTCGGGCGCTCAGGATCGCGGGAAGGGAGGTGGTACGGGAAGATATCCTGCTTTTGTCGGAAGGGGACCGTATCCCGGCGGATGCAGTGCTCCTGGAATGCAACGATTTTTCGGCTGACGAATCGCTGCTTACCGGGGAATCCGCTCCCATCAGGAAAATGCCTTCCGAGGGGGAAGTATTAGAAATTGCAAAACCCGGGGGGGAAGGCCTGCCTTTCGTTTATGCCGGGACGATGGTGACTCAGGGAAAAGGCATTGCAAGAGTGCTCGCAACAGGAATGAAAAGCGAGATGGGAAGGATAGGCCTGGCAATCCAGTCCTTCGAGACCGAAAAGACGCCGCTGCAGAAAGAGATTGCGCTGCTGGTCAGAAATCTTGCGATGCTGTCCGCAGCCCTCTTTATCCTGCTCGTCGCATCCTATGGCTTGATGCACGGAGCATGGCTTGAGGGCTTGCTTGCAGGGATCACCATGGCAATGGCCATTCTGCCCGAGGAGTTTCCTGTGGTGCTCACGGTTTTCCTCGCTCTCGGTGCATGGCGCATTGCGCGCAACAACGTCCTGACGCGGCGGCTTCCCGCAGTGGAGACGCTGGGGGCGGCAAGCGTGCTTTGCGTCGACAAGACTGGAACGTTGACTGAAAACCGGATGTCGGTTGCAACGCTCTGCGCAGACGGGAAATTTCTGGAAATCGGTATCCTGGAAGATCTGCCGGAAGCGTTTCACGAACTTCTCGAATACAGCATCCTCGCCAGTGAAGTCGATCCCTTCGACCCCATGGAAAAGGCTTTTCATGACATGGGGAAGCGTTTTCCCTCCATGACCGGGCATCTCCATGCGGATTGGCAGATCGTTCACGAGTATTCGCTTTCTCCCGAATTGCTTGCGATGTCGCATGTATGGCAATCGACAGGCAAAGAGGAATATGTCGTGGCGTCCAAGGGTTCGCCTGAAGCGATATTCAATCTTTGCCATTTGGATGAAAAAGCGCTTGCCGTGCATTCCGAGGAAGTCGCCAGGATGGCGAAAGACGGCCTGCGCGTTCTGGGCGTTGCTCATGCGCGCTATAAGGGGAAATCCTGGCCGCAAATCCAGCACGATTTCGAATTCGAGCTTACCGGGCTTGTCGGCCTTATCGATCCGGTGAGGGAAGGGGTGCCTTCAGCGGTGCGGGAATGCCGGGATGCAGGAATACGCGTCGTGATGATGACAGGCGACAACCCCCTGACTGCACAGGCTGTTGCCCGTCGTATCGGGCTCGGTACGGAGACGGTCACAGGCCTCGAGATCGAGGAAATGGAAGAGGAAGAACTCGTTCGACTTGCCGCTCGAACGGATATTTTCGCCCGGGTTGTCCCTTTGCAGAAACTCAAGATCGTGAATGCCCTGCGCCGATGCGGCGAAGTCGTTGCGATGACCGGGGATGGCGTGAACGACGCGCCTGCCCTGAAAGCTGCCCATATCGGCATCGCAATGGGAAAGCGCGGCACGGACGTCGCCAGGGAAGCGGCTTCCCTGGTTCTTCTCGACGATGATTTTTCCTCCATCGTGCATGCCGTGAAACTTGGCAGGCGGATCTATGCGAATCTGACCAGGGCTTTTTCCTTCACCCTGGCCGTGCATGTTCCCATTGCGGGAATGTCCCTCATTCCGGTGTTCATGAACTGGCCGCTGCTTTTCTATCCGGTCCATATCGCCTTCCTCCAGCTCATCATCGATCCGGTATGCTCGCTCGTTTTCGAAGCGGAGCCCGCTGACGCGCATCTCATGAAAATGCCGCCGAGAAAGGGCGGAGCATCCATTCTCCAATGGAAGACGGTGGTTTTGAGCCTGCTTCAGGGCAGCGTCGTTCTGGCAGCGATGCTCGTCGTTTATGCCGCAGCACTCTCTCACGGCGAATCCCATGCGAGGGCGATCGCTTTCAGCACCCTGGTCTTTTCCAATCTTTGTCTGATCCTGGTGAGTCGCTCCGGATCGGAGTCCGTCCTTTCCGGCCTGAAGAAACCGAATCCGCTGTTGTGGCTGGTGCTGGCGGGGGCGACTGTTGCGCTCATGCTGGTGATCTACCTGCCCTTCTTTCACGGTCTTTTCGGATTTTCGAGTCTGGGCCTTGGCGATATCCTCCTGAGCATTGCCATCGGCATCCTGAGTGTCATCTGGTTCGAGGTTTTCAAGGCCCGCAATGCGGCTTAACCTGCTGCTTTTCGTGGCAGGTGCGGCAGTCCTGCAGCACCAGGCCAGTCTTCCTGCCGGGGAATGGGGTCTTGTGTTGCCGCCTTTCTTTGTCGCGGCGATGCTGATTCCGCAGCGACTTCCCCGTGAAATGGTGCTGAAGGGGTTTTTTCTGCTTGCAGGATTTTTTTATGCTGCAATTTTTGCACAGGTCAGATTGTCGGATGCGTTGCCTGTAAAGTGGGAGGGGCGGGATATCGATGTCGTCGGGATTGTCGCGGGGCTTCCAAGATCCGGCGAAAAAGGGCAGTCTTTATCATTCGATGTCGAAAGCGTAGAAACCCCTGGCGCCATCGTGCCGCGGAAAATCATGCTGAGCCGGTATTTCGGGACGGATCGGGTGAATGTCCATCCGGGCGAGCGCTGGCGCTTCAAGGTCAGACTCAGGCGCCCCCACGGCAATGCCAATCCTTATGGCTTCGATTACGAGGCATGGCTTCTCGAGCGGGGAATCAGGGCGACAGGGTATGTGCGGGAAGAGGTGCTGTTGAAAAGCTCAATCGCCGAACCTTCCAGTTTTGTCGAAGTCGCCAGGGAAAGGTTGCGCGACAGGGTGTATGCGGCCCTTCCCGGCTTTCCCTATTCCGGTGTGATCGCGGCGCTTTTGATGGGTGAACAGAAGACGATTCCGGAAAGCAACTGGCAGGTGTTCAGGCGCACCGGCGTGATTCACTTGATGAGCATATCGGGGTTGCATGTGACGATGGTCGCAGGGCTTTTTGCATGGTTCGCCTACAGGATGTGGCGCCTCAGCCCCTTGCTGGTCCTGAAGCTTCCTGCAAGAAAGATCGCAGCGCTCGCAGGCGTGCTCTCGGCTTTCTGTTATGCGCTTCTGGCAGGCTATGCCGTCCCGACTCAGCGTACGGTCTACATGCTTGTCGTGGTCGCGGCCGCGCTCTGGTCGGGAAGGATGGCTTTCCCTTCCATCATTCTGTGCTGGGCGCTTTTCGTTGTGACGGCGCTGGATCCGTGGGCCGTGCTTTCTCCCGGGTTCTGGCTTTCCTTCATTGCAGTTGCCCTCATTATGTATGTTGGCACGGGCAGGGTAAGGCGGGCGAGCTGGCTGCAATCCTGGATATCGGTCCAGTGGGCGGTCACCATCGGACTGGTTCCGGTTCTCCTGGCATTTTTCCAGCAGATATCGCTGGTCTCTCCGATTGCCAATGCGATTGCCATACCGGTGGTCAGTTTCATGGTGATCCCCCTGACGCTTCTGGGGGCTGTAATGCCCTTCGACTTTCCTTTCTTTCTGGCCCACAGGATATTTTCCCTATTGATGCTTTTGCTGGTCAAATTGAGCAATCTTCCTGATGCCGTATGGATGCAGCATGCCCCGCCGACCTGGACGCTGTTCACGGCCGCACTCGGGGTAGCCTGGATATTGCTGCCCAGGGGATTTCCTGTGCGCTGGCTCGGGTTTTCAGGTCTTGCCCCGTTGTTTCTGTTTTTTCCTCCAAATCCGGAGTTGTTGAGGCTTGCCGTGCTCGATGTCGGGCAGGGACTGGCAGCCGTTGTGCAGACGAAACACCATGCCCTCCTGTTCGATGCCGGCCCTGCCTTCTCGCCCCAGGCCGACAGCGGCAACAGGATCATAGTGCCGTACCTGAGAGGCTCGGGCATCGACAGACTGGACGCCGTTATCCTGAGCCACGAGGACATGGATCATATCGGCGGCGCGATTTCGGTTTTCGATTCGATTCCTGTGGGCTGGATGCTTTCCTCGCTGCCCGAAGATAATCCGGTGCTCTCCCATGTGGCAAACCATCTGCGCTGCCGTTCCGGGCAATCCTGGATCTGGGACGAGGTGCGCTTCGAGATACTGTGGCCGCCTGCACCCGGTTATTCGAACCCGAAAATCACGGGCAATGCGAGGAGCTGCGTTCTCAGGGTTTCCTCAAAAGAAGGGTCGATCCTGATAACCGGGGACATCGAAAAAGGGGCAGAGAGAAGTCTTGTGAAAAATCAATATGTTGAGTCCGATGTTCTGATCGCGCCGCACCACGGCGCACGAAGTTCCGGGGATTTTGCGCATGCGGTTTCGCCGCGCTATGCCGTATTTTCGGCAGGCTACAGGAACCGCTTCAACCATCCGAGACCCGAAGTGGTCGCGCTTTACGAAAAGGCGGGGAGCAGGGTACTCAGAACCGATTCGGACGGGGCGCTGATCTTCGATTTTTCGCCCGCCGGGATAAGCGAGACATCCTGGCGGAATGTGCACAGGCGCTACTGGTTTCAGGAAAAATGAATGCCGGTTCCGACCATTTCGTTGACCTCGATCCGATAGGAGATGCGTGACGGGTCGGAGCCGTCCAGGAATTCGCTGCCAACCTGCGCATAAGGATAGATGAAAAGCGGCACCCTGGTATCCAGAAAGGGCAGGGGAATGTTGCGCTCGTGGTTGAGCCCTATCCAGTTGGGTTTCCAATAGCCGAAAAGCTGCGTTTTGAGTTCCGCGATTCTCGAGTCGGCAAAACTCATTTTTTCTTCAAGTATGACGCGGTGAATTTCAGCAGGATCCGCCGGAATCCAGCCCGTTCCGGAAAGATAGAATTCCGCCCTGGCATGGTGGGATGCAGCGATTTTTCCGCCGATCGACTCGTTCAGCAATATGCCATATGCGCCCCTCGCAGGAACGCCTGCACAGCGGCAAAGATTGACGAAAAGGGCGACGATGTCCAGGCTCTTGCCGCCCAGATTGCCGTTTGCAAGCATCGCCTCGGCATCGCCTTTTCCGCAACTTTTGACGGTTGGATCGTAATGGGCATTGTCGACCACCCAGTTGTAAACGGCGTGTGCCTTTTCCAGGGGGGAGTTTGCATGTTTCGTCACCTGTATCGCCGTTTTGCGGACGATGCCCCCGTCAGTGGCAAGATCAGCCCGGATCGCGGGAGGAATACTTTCCGAATGCGAACGGATGCCGGAAAGGGCGACGCGCCTCTCGGCGGTCTTGATCATCGTGCCTACCGTGATTGTTCTCGGACTGCTGCCCTTCCATTCGCCGAAGAAGGTTGCTGCAGGGTTTTTCGGGGGATCGTAAAGGTTTGCAGTGGAAGCGCCTTCGCTCCAGACGCTTCCCATGTTGCGCTGATAAAGGGTATCGTTGCTGTCTGGAATCGGTAGCCAGAGTTTCGCGCTCCTTCCCCCTTCGGGGAGAGAGACGTGGTAATTCAGGCGGTATGTCTTCCAGGAAGCGATTTCGTCATAATAGCCCCAGGCGGGCAAGGCGAGCAAAGTGCCGCCGGAAGCGGCAAGTTTGATAAAATCGCGACGATTCATTGCGGCTCCTTGGATCTTTCCGAAACACAACCATTATAGTACCTTCAGGCCAGCCATGACACTTTCCTTCATCGAATTCGAAACATCTTCAAACCCCGCGTTTTCGGTCATCTGGCTGCACGGGTTGGGAGCCGACGGAAATGATTTCGTCCCGGTCGCGGAGGCCCTGTCTCTGCCTGACATGCGCTTCATTTTTCCCCATGCGCCGATCAGGCCCGTCACCCTGAACGGCGGTTACAGGATGCGCGCCTGGTACGACATCTATTCGCTGGATCTGAAGTCCGGCGAGGACAGGGAAGGCATGCTGGATTCGCAGCAGCGCGTTTCGGAATTCATCGCCAGGGAGAAAGAAAGGGGCATGGCTTCCGATCATGTTTTTCTCGCCGGCTTCTCCCAGGGAGGCGCGGTTGCCTTGTATGCCGGCTTGCGCCATCCTGAAAGGCTTGCCGGGATAATGGCCCTTTCAACCTATCTTCCCCTGGCAGCCTCCCTGAGGGAAGATGCGCATCCGGCCAATTCGGAAGCGCCCCTTTTCATGGCGCACGGGACCATGGACGAAATCATCCCGATTTCGGCAGGAATGGCTTCCAGAGACGCGCTGGCGAATCTGGGGCATGACGTGAAATGGCACGACTACGCCATGGCTCATTCGGTATGCCAGGATGAAATCGGGGACATCGCTGCATGGATCGGCAAAATCGTGGCCAGAGCGCGGTAAATCGAGTTGTGCGATAATCCCGTGAAATGGATGCGTTAACGGATTCGGCATGTTCAGGAATATCGAAGATTTCATCGGCAATACGCCGCTGGTTCAGCTGAAGAGGCTTCCGGGGAAGACCTCGAATATCGTCCTCGCCAAGCTCGAAGGCAACAATCCCGCCGGGTCGGTGAAAGACCGCCCCGCGTTTTCCATGATCTCCCGGGCGCAAGCCAGGGGGGAAATCCGCACGGGGGACACGCTGATCGAGGCGACGAGCGGGAACACGGGCATTGCGCTAGCCATGGCCGCGGCTGTGCGCGGATTCAGGATGGTGTTGGTGATGCCGGAGCACATGAGCATCGAGCGGCGGCAGGTGATGCGGGCCTTCGGGGCTGAAATCGTTCTGACGCCCAAAGAGGGTGGCATGGAGGCGGCAATTGATCTCGCCAACCGGATGCAGGCTGAGGGAAGGGGAAAAATACTCGACCAGTTTTCCAATCCGGACAATCCGATCGCGCATTACGAAGGAACTGCACCGGAAATATGGCGCGATACGGAAGGAAAACTCACCCATTTCGTAAGCAGCATGGGCACGACCGGAACAATCATGGGCTGCGCCAGGTTCTTCAGGGAGGCGAATCCGGCTATCCGCATCATCGGCGTACAGCCTGACGAAGGGGCGCAGATCCCGGGAATCAGGAAATGGCCCGAAGCCTATTTGCCCAGGATCTATAATTCAAGTCTGGTCGACGAGGTCATGCCGGTTTCCCAGCATGAGGCCGAAGAAACCACGAGAAGGCTGGCGGCAGAGGAAGGCATTTTTGGCGGCATTTCCTCGGGCGGCGCCATGGCCGCCGCGCTCAAGCTTTCCGAAAAATTGCATGACGCCGTCATCGTTTCCATCGTTTGCGACAGGGGCGATCGCTACCTTTCCACCGGCGTTTTCCCGGCCTGAACTTTTCCCCCTAGCGGGTGCCCTGGACGCAAAGTCGCGCGCTTTGCCAGAGCGCTGAAATGCGTCTATAAAAGGGTAACGCGCCCATGGGAACAGCTTATGAAAACGGGGCCATCTCCCGACAGGCTTCTCGATATCATCGCGGGGCTCTTGAAAGAAACACGCGCTTCAAGGATCGTCTCTCCGACGCTTGACATGTCCCTGGAACGCGATCTGGGTTTCGACAGCCTCGCCAAGCTCGAACTTCTGCTCAGGATAGAGCGTGCCTTCGGAGTGCAATTGTCTGAAGAAGCGCTGGCAATAGCGGAAACACCCCGGGATCTTCTGAAGGCGCTCGGCATGCCGCAGTTGCCTGACGAAAAGAAGGCGGTATTCGAGCCAGATGCGGATGGCATCGGGTTCCCGCTCGAAGCGCGGACCCTTACGGATGTTCTCGACTGGCACGCGGGACGGCATCCGGATCGCACCCACATCCTGTTCGAAGGGGCGAAAGAGGATGTGCGCATCAGTTATGCGGAACTCAAGTCTGGCGCAGAAAAGATCGCCAATGGTCTCATCGATCGGGGAATGATTCCTGGCGAATCCATCGCCATCATGCTTCCCACCGGGCCGGATTATTTTTTCGGATTTTTCGGGATACTGCTTGCGGGATGCATCCCGGTCCCGATCTACCCGCCTTTTCGCCTTTCCCAGATGGAGGATCACTTGAAGCGCCATGTCGGCATACTGTCCAATGCGCAGGCTGTCATGCTGATCACTTTCAGTGATGCGCTCAGGCTTGCGAAACTCCTCGGGCTTCAGGTCGAGTCGATGCGGGAAGTCGTCACAAAGGACGAGCTCTCCTCTTCCAAACTCAATGCACTGCCGGTTCTGGAGGCGGACGGTGTCGCGCTCCTGCAATACACTTCGGGGAGCACGGGAAACCCCAAGGGGGTGATGCTGAGCCATGCCAATTTGCTGGCGAATATTCGTGCCATGGGGGAGGCAGCCCAGGTCGGATCCTCGGATGTTTTCGTGAGTTGGCTTCCGCTCTACCACGACATGGGGCTGATCGGGGCCTGGCTCGGCAGCCTTTATCACGCCTGCCATTATGTCGTCATGTCGCCGATGACTTTCCTGTCAAGACCCTCGCGCTGGTTCAGCAGCATTGCAAGGCATCGCGCGACCCTGACCGCTTCCCCGAATTTCGGCTATGCGCTTTGCCTTGCCAAAATCGACGAGAAGGAGTTGGAGGGAATCGATCTTTCCAGTTTGCGCATGGCCTTCAACGGGGCGGAGCCCATCAGCGTGGAGGTGATTCTGGGTTTTTCGAAAAAATTCGGAAAATTCGGCCTGAAGGAAAATGCGATGTGCCCCGTTTACGGGCTTGCCGAATCGTCGGTCGGACTGGCTTTTCCCCCTGTCGGGCGCGGCCCCAAAATAGACCGGATCGGCCGTGAACGTTTCATGCGGACGGGGAAAGCCGTTCCTTCCGAGAACGACGAGCTTGCTTTCGTTTCCTGCGGATTGCCGCTGCCTCTTCACCAAGTCAGGATCGTGGACGAGACGGGAAGGGAAGTCGGGGATCGCCAGGAGGGGAAACTGGAATTCAAGGGGCCTTCCGCGACGCGAGGTTACCTCCGGAATCCAGAGGAAACCGGCAGACTTTTCCACGATGGCTGGCTCGATTCAGGGGACTACGCTTATATTGCGCAAGGCGAGATATACCTCACCGGGCGCGCCAAGGATATCATCATCCGGGCTGGCAGAAATATTTATCCCTACGAGACCGAGGAGGCGGTGGGCAACTTGCCCGGGGTGAGGCGGGGCTGCGTCGCGGTTTTCGGCGTTCAGAAAGGTGGCACCGAACGTCTCGTGGTAATGGCTGAGACCAGGGAAAGAGTGGCGCTCGATGTCCTCAGGGAGGCTGTCAACAATGCAGTCGTCGACGTGCTCGGCGAACCCCCCGACGAAATCCTGCTGGTTCCCCCCCATACCGTACTGAAAACTTCCAGCGGAAAAATCAGAAGATCCGCAAGCCGTGCACTCTATCTAGAAGGGTTGAAGAAGCGGCGCCTGAATTATCTGCGCCTGGTCATGGCTGGATTTCTTCCGCAGTTGAGGCGGCTGTCGAGGGCTGCAATCGGATTTTCTTACGCGGCTTATGTCTGGTTTCTTTTTTGGACGATTGCGCCCGTCGCTTGGATTTTCGCGGTGATATCCTCCAGTCCGGCATGGAGCTGGAAGGCGAGCAGGGCCTTCGCGCGAATTTTTGTCAGTCTGTCCGGAACATCACTCAGCGTTGACGGGATCGGGAACGTGGAATGCAAATCGTCGATTCTCGTCGCCAACCATGCGAGCTATATCGACGGCATCGTTCTGGTCGCCGCTCTTCCCGGGAACCTCGCGCCAAACGGCTTTTTCAGTTTCGTCGCCAAGAAGGAACTGTTGGAATCCTTCGTTTCCAGGCTTTATCTCAGGCATCTGGGCGCGGAGTTCGTCGAGCGCGGAGGGCTCGGGAGGGATGCGAAGCTCCTGGAAAAAGCAGTTGAAATCGGGCGCTCCATGATTTTTTTCCCCGAAGGAACTTTTACCAGAATGCCGGGGCTTGCGGGGTTCCGCATGGGGGCGTTCCTCGCGGCTTCCAATGCTGGTGCTGCCGTTATCCCGATTGCATTGAAGGGCTCGCGTTCCATTCTGAGAGACGGCAGCTGGTTTCCACGCAGGGGAAAAGCGGAAGTATGGATTGGCGCTCCGATTTTTCCTGAGGGGGAGGGATGGCAATCCGCAATCATGCTGCGCGATGCGGCAAGAGCGACAATCCTCGCACATTGCGGCGAACCCGATCTGCAATAGGCGAATTTCCGGAGGGCAGCATCAACAACAAGATCCTCGCGCACCTGTCAGAAATTTTCTGAAATCAGAAGAGCTTTCTCGGCGAGAGCCGAAGAGAAATCTGCGTAACCTACCTCGAAACCGGCTCGATCCCCCATATCTTCTCTGCATATTCCCCTATGGTGCGGTCGCTCGAGAATTTTCCCATCCTGGCGACATTCAGTATGGCCTTGCGGGACCACTCGTCGCTGTCGCGATACAGCTCGTCGACTCTGTCCTGGCAGCTGACGTAGGCGTCGTAATCTGCGAGCAGCCGGTAACGGTCACCGTTTTGGGTGAGGGCGCTGATGATGGGCATGTAGCAATCGGGTTCGGTGGGGGAAAAGTAGCCCGAACCGATCATGTCCAGCACTTCTTTCAGCTTCGGGTTTTCCCAATAATCGTTCCACGGGTGATGATCCCGCAGGTAGCTTTCGGCGACCTCTTCTGCGGTAAGCCCGAAGATGAAGATGTTGTCCTCCCCGACTTCTTCCCGGATCTCGACGTTGGCGCCGTCCAGCGTACCGATGGTCAATGCCCCGTTCATGGACAGCTTCATGTTGCCGGTGCCGGATGCTTCGGTTCCCGCAGTCGATATCTGCTCGGATAGGTCCGCGGCAGGTATGATATCGAGTGCTGTGGAAACATCGTAATTGGGGATGAACACGACCTTGAGCAGGCCGTTTACCGCAGGATCGTTGTTGACGATGTCGGCCACGTCGTTGATCAGCCGGATGATGAGCTTGGCCATCGCATAGCCGGGAGCGGCCTTGCCCCCGAAAATCACGGTCCGCGGCACCATATCCGATCCAGGATTGTGGCGGATCTGGTTGTAGCGCGTGACGATATGCAGCACGTTGAGCAGTTGCCGCTTGTATTCGTGGATGCGCTTGATCTGGACATCGAACAGTGAATTAGGCTCGATGTCGAGCCCCATGTGTTTTTTGACGAGCTTCGCCAGCCGCTTCTTGTTGGCCAGTTTGACCTCACCGAATGCCTTGCGGAATTTGGGATTGTCGGCAAGCGGAACCAGTTTTTTGAACTGATTGAGATCTGCAGCCCAGTCATTGCCGATGTGCGAGGAAATCAGTTCGGCCAGGAGCGGGTTCCCCTGCTTGAGCCAGAGCCTGGGGGTGATGCCGTTGGTCATGTTGACGATCTTGCCAGGGAAGAAGCGGTCGAAGTCGGCGAAAATCGTGCTCTTCATCAATTCTGTGTGGATGCGCGCCACACCGTTCACCTTGTGGCTGCCGACGATGGCAAGGTGAGCCATGCGGATATGTCGTTCCCCGTTTTCCGCAATGATCGACATGCGCTTTGTCAGGTCGATATCCCCGGGATGATGGTGCATGACATCCTTCAAAAAGCGATGATTGATTTCGAAGATGATCTGCATGTGGCGTGGCAGCACCTTCTCTAGCAGGGCAACCGGCCAGGTTTCGAGTGCCTCCGGCATGAGCGTGTGATTGGTATACGAGAAAGTTTTGAGGGTAATGTCCCATGCCTCATCCCATCCCATCTGGTGGACATCCATCAAAAGACGCATCAATTCCGGAATCGCAATAGATGGATGGGTGTCGTTGAGCTGGATTGCGACCTTGTTAGGGAACTCGGCGAAAGCATCATGGTATTTGCAGTATCGGTGCAGGATATCCTGCAGGGATGCGCTGACGAAGAAGTATTGCTGCCTGAGGCGCAATTCGCGCCCCATAAGCGTGTGATCGTCGGGATAGAGCACTTTTGAAAGGTTTTCGGAGTCGTCCTTTTCCTCGACCGCCTTGATGTAATTTCCTTCGTTGAAATACCTGAGGTCGAAATCGCGGGTTGCTTTCGCTGACCACAGCCGCATGTTGTTCACGACATCGTTGCCGTAGCCGGGAACCGGCGTATCGTAGGCCATGGCCATGACCTCTTCTGCATCCGTCCAATGGTGATGGATGCGTCCGTCCTCGTCGACATACTCCATGACATGCCCGAAGAATTTGACCGGGTGGAGTACTTCGGGGCGTGCGAACTCCCAGGGATTGCCATAGCGCAGCCAGTTGTCTGGATGCTCAATCTGGCAGCCGTTCTCGATGCGCTGGTTGAACATGCCGTACTCATAACGTATGCCGCAGCCGTAGCCAGGCAGTCCGAGCGTCGCCATGGAGTCGAGAAAGCAGGCCGCGAGGCGACCCAGGCCTCCGTTGCCAAGCGCTGCATCGGGTTCGGTTTCGCGCAGTTCTTCGATGTCCAGTCCCAGTTCGTCCAGGGCCTTCAGGCATTCATCGTAAAATCCGACATTGCTCATGCTGTTCACCAGCATGCGCCCGATGAGAAATTCCAGGGAGAAATAGTAGACCCGCTTGGCGTCTTCCCGGTAATAGCTGCGCATAGTTTCCATCCAGCGCTCGGCGAGCCTGTCCCTCACGGCATAGGCGAGCGCAAGGAACCAGTCCCGGTCCGTGGCGGTCACAGGGTCCTTGCCGATGGTATAAGTCAGGCGGTTGGCGAGCGAATGCCGAATGCTCTGGGCATCCAGCCCGAGCTTCTCGTAATCGAAGAAATCCGGCCTGGAATTTTTGCGCTTGTTCATGACTCACCCCTCCGGTATGTCGCGTTTTGATATACTGACATTAAACCACTAATTATGTAACCATGGTGGCATGTCCCGTTTCTTCAGTCTATTGATTTGCCGGACAAAGAATTGCTCTCAAGGCAGGTCCTCCCCGATTGCTTAACTCAACGAGGTGGAGTTCGCTGAAAAAGGATTGACATTGCCGGTCCAAAACACGGAATAACTGGCCGCAATGACACATAAACTTGAGCTTGGGATTGATTCTGTCGCCCTTGATCAGCGTGCCTTCTTCGAGTTGTGGCAGCAGCATGGAAACATGGTGCAGGATGAGTTCGTTCGAAGGGTAGCCGAGCAGTTTCTCGGCAGCTTGGTTGCATTCCAGAATCATGCCATGTTCGTCCAGAATCAGTGCTGCAAAATTATCCTGGGAACCGACATGGTTGTTCATTCGTTCAGTTCGTTCAAGCAATCTCATGATTTGCCCCCTGAGTCTGTGGCCTTGATGCTGTACTGACAGGGGGTTGCTGACTGTAGTTCTCCGGTCGAGCTGAAAAAAAGCATTAAATTTAATTTACATGGGGATTTGTGAACCCTGCCGACAGTGCACGGAAGCTTCGCTAACCCAGGCGGGAGGCTACATGGGTCAGAGCTCTGGCTCTCCTTGCCAGAGCATTTCATAGCCGATTTCGTCGGCTTCAGAACACAACTCCATGAGCGCCGAGAACCTGCTCCTGAACGTTGCGTCCGCATGGGATTTTTCGTGCGTTTCGAAGGAATGCCAGTAGGTGACGATGACGACATGGTCGTCCCCGGGCTTTTTCGCGTTCAGGGAACCCTCGCCGGATACGAAGCCGGTGAACCTGAAGACCTGGCCGGCGATGAAGCCGCCCTTCTCGCCCCCATAGGTGTTTTTCACCACATTGCACATTTCGCCCAGCGCCAGCTCGACGTCGCTCATGTTGACGCCCGGCTTGAGTTTCAGGGTGTTGAAAAGCATTTTTGCGCCGAAAGGAATGGAAACAGCTTCGAACATGGTCATCTCTTGGTTAGACGTCGATTTCAGTATAGCCTCGATTTGAGAAGCGTGAATCCGGGGCGCTTTCAGGACTTCCCGAACAGTTCGTCAAGCGGATTCGTTTTCGTTTCAGGCTTTCCGGAGACCTTTCTGCCAGCGAATTCCTCCTCGATGTTGTCGCGGTAGAAGCTCCAGGCGGAGCCCGAGCTCGAGAGGCGGCGCCAGGTTTCCTCAGCTATCCCGACGTACTCGAGAGTGGTTCCGTCGTCAAATTGCACCCGAAGCAGTTTTGCGCCCCTGTCGTAGCCTGCAGCGCGCAGTTTTCCGGAATTGATTTTCTTCATTTCCATGCCGGATATCCTACCCCCGATCCAGCATGTTTGAAAGTAAAGGCATGAGGTAAAATTGCCATATGGTAAATTCGAAAAAATGGCTGCGCCGTTTTCTGGAGATACTGGTCTTCATCGCCGTACTCACCGGAATCAGGTCGTGGCAGCAGCGCGACGTCCCGGAAGGGCTTGCGCCAATCCTGGCGGGCAGGCTTCTCGACGGAAAGGTTTTCGAAAGTGGGCGGGGGCCGATTCTGGTGCATTTCTGGGCGACCTGGTGCCCGATCTGCAGAACCGACCAGGCTTCGATAGAAGAATTGTCGGGAGGCCACCGGGTGATCACGGTGGCATTGAAGAGCGGAAATGACAGGGAGGTCGCCCAATACATGAAGCGGGAAGGGCTTGCTTTTCCCGTATTGAACGACCCGGACGGGCTGATTTCGTCGGAGTGGGGAGTCCATGCCGTGCCTGCGAGTTTCGTTCTCGACGGGAAAGGAAAGATACGCTTCGTCGAATTCGGCTACACGACCGGCATCGGCCTGCGCGCAAGGCTCTGGCTCGCACGGATCGGTTGAGTCTTGCCGAATGCAAAGTGCCGGTGCGGTTTACCCGTTCCGGATGAAATGCCTCTCGAGCAGATCGTTCATCATCATTCCCAGCCTGTTCTCATCGGAATCAGCAATTTCCAGATATAGCCCGTGAGCGATGATGTTGAATATATCGAACAGTTCGGGGTCGAATCGCTTGCCGCGATCCTGGTTCAACAGCTTCATCGATTCGTCAAAGCTGAAGGCTTCCTTGTAGGGGCGCCTGGAAGTGAGGGCATCGAACACGTCGACGATGGTAAAGAGTCTGGCGTTAAGTGGTATTTCATTTCCCTTCAGCCCCTTCAAATAGCCGGTTCCATCGTATTTCTCGTGATGGAATTCAATCACGTCGCGAGCGCCCCTGAGCCATTCCGATTGGCTGATAATGTCCAGGCCCAGCAGCACGTGACTGCGCATCACGCCATATTCCCCTTCATCCAATTTGTCCGGTTTGAGCAGGATGTTGTCGCTTATGCCGATCTTGCCCACATCATGGAGGAAAGCGCCTGCGATCAAATTGCGTATCTGGCCGTTGTCCAGGCCGACCGCTTCGGCGAGACGGATCGCATAGAGGGTGACCCTGTAATTGTGGGCGTTGGTGTCAGAATCGCGTTTCGCGATGGCACTGCCAAGCACGTCCATCAGTTCGATATTTCCCTTGAGCAGGTCTGAAGAGAGCCTGATGAGTTCCCTGTTGAGGGAAATGATGATGGGATAGAGCATGACGGCCGTGATGAAGCACACCACGATTACCAGAAGAAGGGTGCCGACGATGTCGATCCGGATATTTCGATAGGTTTTTGCGTCGACTTGATAAATGCCGTCGAAATAACCGAGTATCCTGGAATGATTGTCGCGAAGCGGCAGCAGAATCTGCATGTACAAATTCCGCTCGGTCAGAAATCTTCTGTAGCGCGCCGAAGAAACCGGCGTGAAGGGGCGGGTGTGTTGATCGACCTGTTTCATGACGAGGGTTTTTTGCGGATTGATTTCATGCAGGATCAGCCTGCCGTTCTCGTCATAAAGGGAGATCGCAACAAAATGCCCGGTGAGGAACCGGTCCGCCCGCTGCTTCAGATTTTCCCTTTTCGCAACGCTGGATCTATCGAGCCCGGACGTAAAAAAACCGGATTCCTCCAGGGCAAGCCCCATGACCAGCTTGTCCACTTTTTCCATTTCGAGATAAAAGACGGCTGTGCCGAGGATGAATGACAAGGCTGCCCATCCCAGAAGCAGGCGCTTGAGGATTTTCTTGCGGATATTTTTCATCTGGTCCGGAGGGCATGCAGGATCGCTTCATCCTAGCATTTTCGAAGGTGTTTGGATTTTTTTATGATCTGGTCCCTGGGATATTCGTGCAAGGTGACAATGGTGGATTCGAATCCGTGCGAATAAAGGAATTTCGCAATTTCATCAAGGGTCTTGAATCCGCGTGGGGATGGGTCGTGTCTTGAATTGACCAGGAATCCGTGATCTCCGTAATTCGTGGTGAAAAGGATGACCCAGCCGTCAGGCAGATAGAAGATTTCCGGATACTTCATCATGCCTTCGTATTTTTTCAAGTCCGATTCTGTCCATCGCTCCTCCATTTACGTTCTCCATGATTTGTTTGAAATTAAGATTCCACCGCGGAGTCAGACCATTTGTCTGAAAATAGGTTCGGGCATACTGTTCTTCTCGGCAAGATTCTCGCAAGGTGAATCGAAGCGGGGGGCTATTGCAGGGAACCTGCCACGGGATCCTGGACCAGCACCCAGGGTTTGACGACGACCGCCCAGAGTTCGGCTTTGGAATCGAACCATATCCTGGCTTCCTCGTCCGAGACCTTGCCGATCATGCCGGAAGATAGCCATTTCCCGACTTTTTCACTGTCGTTCGTCGCGATGCAAAGGGCGGCTTCGATAAGATCGAGATTCGTCCGCACGGAAATCACGTTTCCCGCTGCGAAATGGCGCTGCAATTCGTGCCAGCTTATCAGGGCGGTGTCGAGGTTGAGTTTTGCTTTCAGGATTTTCCTGTCCGGAGCGTCCATAATCCTTGCCAAAATGCGCCAGTATAAATGCTTTGCTGTTCCGGCCCAAGCGCTCGGCGTATAATCCTCCCGACGTCCCCCCTGTTTTCAGTAGCACGGGGATTTAGAGTCCGATGATACTATAACCGATTTTCTTGCCAATTGCTTTGCGTAGGCCGATGGCGTTAAGCCGCCCAATGCTTTTTTCGGTCGTTCC
>Ga0315298_1002084_pt1 | contig 35062 bp, 35 predicted proteins | sample WHS_1_MG_FD_203077 | JGI IMG/M metagenome (GOLD analysis project Ga0315298, IMG submission 203077) | Extremophilic microbial mat communities from Washburn Hot Springs, YNP, Wyoming, USA - WHS_1_MG | ecosystem: Environmental > Aquatic > Thermal springs > Hot (42-90C) | place: USA: Wyoming...
TTATTTTTAACAGATTAAAATCTGACATGAGGCTTCAGATTGACCCAACGGTCATTTATGCTTTAAAGCTTGCTAATAAATGGGATGGGAAGCTAAATAAAAGTGATATGGTTATAGATTCTCCATTCAATACTTATAAAGTCAAAGGTCTTCCACCAACTCCAATTTGTAGTTTTACAATCTCTTCGTTAGAAGCTGTGTTAAATCCAACCAAATCCAACTATTACTATTATGTTTTATCAAAAGACAGGAAAAGGCATATCTTTTCAGAAGATTATGAGAGTCATTTAAAGAATATAAAAGAGAATTTGAAGTGATATTTACAAGTATTTGATAATTATCTTTATGTATGAGACTGCTGCTAAAATTTTATTATGGCTAAAAATGAGGTAGCCCTTGTTCGTTATCCTGAGACCGAAGTGAAAGATCTTCTCCTCTTTAAAAAGTGAGAAAGTGAGAGGTAAAAGCAAGAGATTCTTCGCTATTATATATAGTTGCTATAAATATAAAAATATCCCCTCGGCATAAGCCAGGGGGTATAATATGAGACTTTTTAATTTTATATAAACTTAAGCTTTAGAATAGTTAACAGCAGCTTTACCGGAAAGATAAAGTTTGTAAACAATGTCAACTAGTATAAGGGCACTACCAACAAGAATCATTGCATCTGGAATTATTCTTATCCACATCCAGAATCCTAAGCCCTCAAGAACTTCCCTAGTTCTTGCTGCCCAATAACCTATTTCATAAGCCCATTGGAATTGTTTGGTTCCTATTACCATTGTTGGTATTGCATAGAAGAATATTCCTGCAGTTGTAAGCCAGAATGCAAAATTTGAAAGTTTTTCATCCCAATGTAATCCTTTAGCTAAGGCATTTGCCCTAACAATAAAATATAAGAAAGCAATTGCTACATATCCAAAAGCTCCCAAGAGTGCAACATGTCCGTGAGCCATTCCAAAATATGTTCCATGTTCATAATAGTTAACAATAGGTAAGTTTACAATCATTCCATAAAATCCTGCTCCTAACCAGTTTAAAAATGCAGAACCAGCTAACCAAATAAACGCCATTCTAAACGGAAATTCTTTATGAGAAATATGAGCATACTCTTTATAAGCTTCTACCATAAGGATTACGAGTGGTAATGGTTCTAAGGAAGATAATACACCACCCCATGCAATCCACATTTCATTTTCACCCATCCAGAAGTAATGATGACCTGTTCCTATTGTTCCAGTTGCAACTATTAGAAATGCTTCAAAAAACATCATAATTGTTGCAAATCTTACACTTACAAGACCTAATGCAACAGTTAAGAAAGCCATTGTTCCGGCTGCAAAAAGTTCAAATGTATTTTCAACCCATAAGTGTACGACCCACCATCTAAAATAATCATCTACTGTAAAGTTTGGCATGATCTTTGTTAAAGGCATCATACCTGCAAGGTATAAAATAGCAATAGCAAAAGACGACCATATTATCATTTGAAGGGGAGGTGTTACTTTTTCAGCTTTTCTAATTGTAAAGAATACTATAGTAAACCAAAGAACAAGTCCAACAACTATACCTATATCCCATATTCTTCCAAGCTCAATATATTCTCTTCCTTCATTACCAAGCCAAAACCATAGACTGTCAGGTAATTTTCCTAATGCTCCGAGCCATAATCCAGCTAATCCACCTAATCCAACTATAACTAAAGCAATCCATAATATATCTACAGCTATAGGAAATTTAAAATCTTTCCCTTTTGTAACTAATGGAGCTATAAATAAACCACCCGCTAACCAACCAATAGCTATCCATAGGACTGCAAGATTTAAATGGAAAGACCTTGCTGCATTAAAAGGTAGTAAAGATTGTGGAATTATCCAACTATGGGCTGGGTCAGCATATAAGTGTGCCAAGTAACCACCCATTACTACCTGTAAGAAAAAGAACAATGGTACCAATGGTACAAATTTTAAAACTTTCTCTTGCATAGGAGTTAAAGAAGTTATTGATAAAGAAGGTTCTGGTTTTTCACCATTGAATTTCATAAAATAATCATAAAATGCCCACAAAACAATAATAGTTAAAGTCCAAATAGCCATTACAGCGACTAACGACCATATTAAGGAAGAAAAAGAAGCTGTCAATCCAATCCTTGGTTCTGGAGGCCAATTATTAGTATAAGTAAGATTTGAACCTGGTCTTGGAGATGCTGCAACGAGAGCTGTCCAGTCAACAAATGATGCAATTTTAGCTGCTTCCTCTGGTTTGATAATACCACCAATTAAAGAATAATTTGGATTTCCTTTAGTTAAAAATTCAACAAGCTCTTCTTTTGATTTATTATAAGCCTGTTCATGCTCTGGAGTTATTTGAGTTACATCTGGTTTTAATATTGAGACTTCTCTCATGTCTTTTTTTACAAATGCATCTACATAAGATTTTTCAGCTGGATTTAATGAATTATAATCCTTTGAAAGCATTTTTTGAGCATATATTTCCTGTAAATGTCTAATTTTCTTATCAAGCATCATTGCTGTATAATCCGGACCTATATATCCGCCATTACCTAATATTGATCCTTGATCCATTAGCACATATTTTTGGAAATAAGCTTTACCTTGTACTACATCATCATATGTATAGATTACGCCAGAAGAGCCTCTTACCTCTTTTGGAATTGGTGGAACATTTTTAATTTGATAAACCGTAAATCCTGTAAATAGTAAAACAGACACGATTAAACCAATCAAGAACGTTACAAACCACTTTTTGTATGACCTTTCTTCAGCCATGACAAAACCTCCTTTTAAATTATTAGTGAACTAAATAAACACGAAAAACATAAACTAATAAATAAAAAAATACAGCAATACCTAACAAAACCCTCTCTACTTTTACATCACCCCCTTTGTAAAGTAAAAACAAAATAAAGTCAAATAAAACAACTGAGAAAGCTCCTACCATGATAAGAATACTTATACCAATTGGATTATTAGTAAGATTATCCATTCCTCCAATAGCCATTATTGACAAGAGAGATATACCCGTTAATCCAGATAAAGTTAAAAACAAAGAGGTTAATTTTTTCATTACCTTTACAGAAGAACTATTACATATGTTTTTACAATCAAAAAACGCTAATGCTATTGAACCAAAAAAACCTGCGTTAGAAATCATATGAATCATATAAGAAATTTTCCAAATAATTGACACAATTTCCATCATTTAGCCCCATTAAAAATTTTTGAAAAATAAAAGTATTAATGAAATTACGCATGGTCCAATTAGCAAAATTACTGTTAAAACTATTGGTAAACCAGCAAATAACAAAATGATCATAGCTTTTTTGTAATCCATAACATAAATCCTTATTCCTTATTTAAAATTTAGGATATATGAGTCGTAAAATTTTTTCATTGATTCAAATCAATGCAAAAGATTATTTTTTTCCGATGATAATTTTCCAAACATCAGGACCAGATTGTATATACTCCCAATTAAATTGTTCTTCTAATTCATATTTAAACTGATAATAAAGGGGTTTAGGATCATGATCATTAATAAGAATAAAGTTTTCACCTTCTTTAAGGTTATTAAAAGTTTCAAATATTAACCTATGTCTTTCAAAAGGGACAACATTTCTCACGTCTAAAATATTTTCTTCCATGTTTATCACCTCCATCAATATTATTTAAGATTTTAAGACCTTTATATCTTAAATAAAATGATGATAATCATAGATTTAAGATATTTAAGTCTTAAAATATTTTTGACTTTTATCAATGAAAAGGTTTTTTGATGTTGTTATTTTTAAGAAACAAAAATTTTTCATAGGAGGTTTTGAGATGAAAAAAGAAATCAATGTTGAAGGAGCAACAGTACCAGTTTATACTTATGAGGAAGATGGGAAAACAGTTTATGAGTTTGATACTTCAATGTTAGGTCCTCCGGAACCAATGGTAAATGCTTTAGCCGTTTTAAAATTACTTAATTCAAAGAATACTAAAGTTGTTATGATTAATCATAAAAAACCAATGGGACTTTTGGAAAAAGTGGAAGATAAATACAATATTGAGATTTATGATTATGACGGAAAGTATAAGATTATTTTTACATTGAAATAGTTGGAAGTTGTCATGAGAATAGTTGGAAGTTTAGCGACTAAATATGCTCCTCCTTATAGTTTAATTTTACATTATTTTATTGGTGGGACATTATTACAACTTCTACTACCAGTTATAATAAATAAGGACTTTATAAGTTTAGATTTTTTGAACATTAATTTTGCAGGAATTGTACATTTTTACCTTTTGGGATTTGTAATTATGATAATGATGGGAGCGCTTTATCAACTTATTCCAGTTGCCTTAGAAATACCCGTTTTTTCTTTCAAGATAGGTTATATTCAATTTTACATATATTTTTTTGGTTTTATAATTTTTATCTCGTCTATGTTAAAACTTGTCCCTTATGAATACTTACCAATAGGAGGTTTCTTACTTTCTTTATCTTTCTTTTTATTTATATTTAACTTTTTTTTGAGCTTAAGAAATCTTGAAAAGATGGATATTACAGTGATAGCATTGATTTTAGCTGTTATTTTTTTAGCGTTTGGAGTTGTTATCGGTAATTTATTAGCTTTTAATTTTATTTATGGATTTTTACAGGACATTACATCTCTAATTCAAATTCATGTTATTTTGACTATTTTTGGTTTTATTTTTACTACTGTAATTGGAATAAGTATGATTCTTTTACCAATGTTCTCTGTGTCTCATAAGTTTAAAAATATTTATTCCAAAATTTCTTTAACTATTCTTTTTTTTAGTATAGTAAGCATTTGTTTTTCTTATTTACTAAAAAAGGAAATATCTATAATCTTTTATTACTTTTTAATGGTTGGGATGATAATTTACATATTTCAAGTGTATGAAATATACAAAAATAAGCCAAAAAGAAAAAGCGATTTTCCAACAATGGTAATGTTTCATTCCCATTTTTTCATTCCATTTTCTATTTTATCTTTTTTCTTTTCTTTAAAAAATGCAGGATTATTATTTATAATGGGATTTTTAGGAACATTAATCTACGGAAGTTTATATAAGATTATTCCTTTTTTAACTTGGTTTCATAAGTTTTCAGATTTGGTTGGTAAACAAAAAGTGCCTACTTTGAATGAAATGTTGCCAAAAAAAATTCCAGAAATCCAAGTAATTTTTTATTTAACCGGAATAATCTTATTGTATTTAGATTTTATATTTAATTCTATTTTCGCATTTTATTTAGCTATGTTAACCTTGAGTGTTTCTTCAGTGCTATTCTTATATTCATTTTATTTTGTCTTAACTTATGAGGTAAAGGAGGATTATGATGGAAGAACAAAAAGCTAAAATCATTGAAGCTTTGAAAAAAGTTATTGATCCTGAGCTTGGATTTAACATTGTTGACCTTGGTTTGATTTATGATGTACAACTTAAAGATGGCAATGTAAAAATAGTAATGACTTTATCATCACCATCTTGTCCTTTGTCTGGAACGATTTTAAATTGGGCAGAAACTGAAGTTAAAAAATTAAATTTTGTAAAGAGTGTTGATATAGAGCTTGTATGGGAACCCCAGTGGAGTATAGAAAGGGCAGGTGAAAATGTTAAAAAAGCATTAGGTATTATTTAGCAGTAAAGGCTCATCCTTAGAAATTTTTTTAAGTTTATCTCTATCTTTTATGATAATCTTTCTTCTGTCGATAAAAATAATTCCTTTTTGTTTTAATCTTGAAATAACTCTTGATAGTGTTTCTGGAGTGATGTTTAAAAAAGATGCTATTTGATTATGTTTTAAAACTTCAAATATTTCTGGGCTTTCTAAAATCAGTTTTGCTACTCTTGCATCGGCACTAAGAACTACTGTTGAATCTATGAATTTATTTAACATTTTAATTTTATTTGATAAAGATTTTATTATTGAAACCAAAATTTCCGGATTTTTTAGGAATTCCTCTTCAAAGGTTCTAAAGTTTATAATTAAAACTTTACCTTCCGTAATAAACTCTGCTGTTGCCGGATATGGAACTTTTTCAAAATTAGCCATTTCACCAATTAAAGTAACAGGACCAAATTGATTTATAAAAACTTCTATTCCTTTAAACGTTGTCTTGTAAACTTTTAATTTTCCTTCTAATAAAATATATAAATTTTCAGCTTTTTCACCTTCAAAAAATAGAACTTGACCTGGTTCATACTCTTTAACTCTTGATATACTTGCTAATTTTCTTAATGTCTCTTCTGATAGATGACTAAATAGATATGCATTCTTTAAGTCTTCAATATTCATTTTTTACCCTCCTTGTTGTTTTTTAAAATATTTCTCTACAAACTCTTTTGCAAGTTTATCCATCAATTCTTGCCTTTCTTTACCTTTTGGAAGTTGATTTCTTAATGTTTCCATCTCTTCAAGAAATTTCTCAATTTCATCTGGAATTATTTCCTCAAAAAATTTTCTTAAATATTTTGCTAAAGCAGGAGATGTTCCAGATGTTGAGAATGACAATAAAAAATTTCCTTTTTTTACAATAGATGGAAAAATGAAATCAGAATATTCAGCCATATCAACAGAATTACATAATTTGCCTTTGGATTTAGCTTCATGATAAATGGATTTTTGTAATTTTAAGTTATCAGCAGCTACAATAACAATATCAAAATTATCAAGCATCCCATAAACATATTCTGATTTTATATATTCAAGATTGTATTTTTGAATTAAATCATAAAGTTCATTTTTTATATTTGGTGAGACTATTGTTATGTTATGTGTAAATTTTGTAAGTCTATTTATTTTTTCAAATGCAATATTACCACCGCCCACCACAAGAAACTTTTTGTCTTTTATATTTAGGATTATTGGCAAGTATTCCATGACTATCCTTTAAATTAATTTTAAGACTTTTAAATCTTAAGTATTTTATCATAAGAATACATCTGGTGAGAAATTGATCAGACCATAGTTAATATTTTGATTTTTTGATTTAAATCAATGACTTCCTAAAAACAAAGGTAAACAATTATTAACAAATTCTTTATGGAGGAGTAGTCATGAAATCAAAACTCAAAAAAACAGTCTTATCAACTGCAATTTTAGCAGTCTCAGTGCCATTTTTAACAGACCAAAAGGCAAATGCTCTTGAAATCCAATCGCCGACATTTATCGGAGAAGTAAAGCCAACTTTATTATTTAGACCAAGATATGAGTATGTAGACGAACATAACAAAAAAAAGAATGCCAATGCACTAACAACAAGAGTAGCTATAGGTGCTCAAATTGATAAAGTCTTCCAAGTTCCAAATCTATCTGCATATTTAGAAGCAACTTATGTGGGTGCTTTAATAGATGATTATTACCCACAAAAAGGAACGATTGTTAATATAAGTGGAAATTATGCTACCGTTGCCGACCCAGATATTACAAGAATAACTGAAGCATACATCAAGTATAAATTTAACAAAACGTCATTTATTTTTGGAAGAACAAGATTGAATCTTGATGATCAAAGATTCATAGGTTCTGTAGACTGGAGACAAATGCCACAAACCTTTGGAATTATAGGCATTCAAGACAACACCATAAACAACCTAAACATCTTACTTGCTGGTATATATGAAAGGAAGGGCGTTTCTGATAATCAAGTCTCTTTTGACACAATGGACTGGAAATTAGATAAAATGCCAATAATCTTTAACATTTCATATAAATTTATTCCACAGTTAAAACTAACTGGTTATGCATACTTACTATCTGCTAAATATCAAGACGGTAAAACATTCAACGGAGGAAATACATACGGTATAAATGCAACAGGAGAAATCCAGCTTTCAAAAGATGTTAAATTCTCATATCTTGGAGAGTATGCAATTCAAAAAGACCCATATGCAAAAGATGGATTAGCCACAAAACCTAAAATAGATGCAGATTTCTATAGAGTGGAAGGAAAGCTTTCAGGATATGGATTTTTTGGTACACTTGGTTATGAAAGATTCCAAGGAGCTGACAAAGGAGAAAATGCTGGATTTACAACCCCATTTGCAACACTTCATGCGTACGAAGGCTGGGCAGATAAATTTTTAGGATATGTAGCAACCAGTATGGCATATGGATTAAAAGACGCATACGCTACCATAGGATATACACATAAAGATTATGGAACATTATCTTTAACATATCACAAATTTGATGCAGATAAAAATCAAGGATATAATGGAACAACCCCACTAGCTCAATTAACAAGTAAAAATTTTGGTGATGAAATTGATGTTCTCTATACTGTAAATTTAACAAAAAGGCTAAACTTCCTTGCAAAAGGTGCATGGTATAACGGTAAAGACAGCATGCCAGCATTTATTGGTAAAAACGATTTAACAAAATACTGGATACAACTTACATATAAATATTAATCTCCATAGGAGGGTATAGTGATGAAAAAGCTACTTTTAACAACAATTTCAACATCATTAGCATTAACGGCTATATCTTATGCACAAGAGCCAGACTGGAAACTTTCTCCAGAAGAGATGCAAAAAGCTTCGCAGATTTATTTTGATAGGTGTGCTGGCTGTCATGGTATGCTGAGAAAAGGTGCAACAGGACCTAACTTAGAACCAGAGAAAACAAGGAAAATGGGAACGGAAGCTCTTAAAGCTATTATCCATTATGGAACAGCAGGTGGTATGCCAGACTGGGGAGCTTCTGGAGAACTAACACCAGAAGAAACATTATTGATGGCAAAGTTTATTCAAAATGATCCGCCACCACCTCCAGAAACATCCTTAGAAAAGATAAAGGAAACATGGAAAGTTTATGTGCCAGTTGATAAAAGACCTACAAAACCAATGACAAATAGAAACTGGAAAAACTATATGGGTGTTGTGTTGAGAGATGTTGGTAAAGTTGCCATTATAGATGGTGACACTAAGGAGTTGGTTAATATTGTAAATACTGGTTTTGCTGTTCATATTCTGAGAATGTCCGCATCCGGAAGATATATGTATTCTATCGGAAGGGATGGGCGTGTCACTCTTATCGACCTATGGATGGAAAAACCGGATAAAGTAGCAGAGGTTAAAACTTGTAATGATGCTCGTAGTGTTGATACAAGTAAGTACAAAGGGAAAAAAGGAGATTACCTTGATAAATACGCTGTAGTTGGATGCTATTGGCCTCCTGCAATAGTAACTCTTGACGGCCAAACATTAGAACCGTTAAAAATAGTTTCAACATCCAATTATGCATATGATAAACCTAATGAGTTTATAAGAGAAGCAAGGGTAGCATCTATTGTTGCTTCACACCATGCTCCAGAATGGGTTATCAATATAAAAGAAGCTGGACAAGTATGGTTGTATGATTATTCTGATCCTTTAAATCCAAAAATTAAACAGCTCAATGCAGAGAGATTTCTTCATGATGGAGGATGGGATTTATCAAAAAGATATTTCTTAGTCGCGGCAAATATGAGAAATAAAGTTGTGGCGGTTGATACAGAAGAGGGTAAAGTTGCTGCAATTGTTGAAACAGGAGTTAAACCACACCCGGGCAGAGGTGCAAACATAGACCATCCTAAATATGGACCTATCTGGTGTACTGGTCATTTAGGAGAAAATACTGTAGCTTGCATCGGAACTGATCCAAAAGGTCATCCAGAATATGCTTGGAAAGTGGTTAAAAAAATAACATTACCTGGGGAAGGTGGTGGAAACCTATTCGTTAAAACACATCCAAATTCTAAATATATGTATGCAGACAGACCATTAAACCCTGATAAAGAGGTACAAAGTAAAGTTTATGTAATTGATAAAGAAAAACTTGAAGTTATTAATGAATTAAAGGTTCCAGAAAAGTATCTACAGCCTAAGGTTGTAAATGGTAAAGAAATAAAACCAAGAGGACCTGTTCATTTAGAGTTCAATGATAAAGGAGATGAGGTATGGGTTGCGATTTGGGGTAATAAGGTTATACCTTCTGCCATTCTCATTTATGATGATAAGACATTGAAGCTAAAACAAGCAATTGAAGGTGATTGGGTAAGAACCCCGACAGGACACTTTAATGTAATTAATACTCAAAAGGATATATACTAATGCTGTATCCTGCTGCTGTACTTTTAAACCTTCTATTTTTTTTCCTCTCCCCTGTCGTGGGGGAGGAAACTTATAATAAATATTGTGCATCTTGCCATCATCCTCAAAAAATTGGGATTACAGCACCACCGCTTCTCCCAATGACATTATCTAAATATACAGATGAAGAGCTTACAAAAATAATAAAAAATGGGCTTTCATCCACACAGATGCCTTCTTTTGGAAATCTTAAAGATGAAGAAATAAAAAGCATCATAAGGTTTCTAAGAGAGGACATCCCTATAAACTGGAGTATTAAAGATATAAGATCTTCCTTAACATTAAATAACAATATTCAAAAAAAAGTACTGAATATAAAAAACATTAAAAATATAACCTTTGTTGTAGAAAGAGGGCATAATAAAATATGGATTATGGAAAATGAGGATATATTGGATGCTTTTGATTTTTCAAACGTTCATGGAGGGATAAAATATACTTTAGATGGTAAAAATTTTTATATTCCTTCAAGAGATGGGTGGATAGGCTATTATAAGTTTAACAATAAAAAAGAAGGTTATTACGTAGGAAAAATAAGAGCATGTATCAATCTTAGAAACATATCTTTGTCAAAGAATGGGAACTATCTCACCGTATCCTGCCTTCTTCCACAAACATTAGAAATACTTAACGCTAAAACATTAGAACCAATTAAAGAAATTCAATTAGATGGAAAGATTTCAGCTATCTATGAATTATATAAATCAGATAAAGCCATATTTACTTTTAGAGATAAACCTATCATAGGAATATTGAACACGAAAGATTTAAGTATTAATTACATAAAAGCAGAAGAACCAATAGAAGATTTCTTTATAGATCCTTTTGATAAATTTCTAATTGGTACTTCTCGGAAGGATAAAAAGCTTGTTGTTTATGAATTAGAAAAATTTAAATTAGTTTTTGAAGATAAGATGGACAGTATGCCACATTTATTCTCTGCTGCATTTTGGTATAAAAACGGTACATTTTATTTTGCCACTCCACATATTGGAAAACCGTATATTTCTATTTGGCAGATGTATGATTGGAAATTTATAAAAAATGTAGAGATAGGTTCTCCGGGATTTTTTGTTAAAACTCATCCATCAACAGATTATCTATGGGTTGATAACGGCTCTGATGCTGTAGTTTTAATCAATAAGAACGATTTTTCAGAAAAATTTATGACTATAGTAAAAGGAAAAAAATTTACCCATACAGAATTTAATGGTAATGGAAATATCGCATACTTAAGCATTTACGACAATGATGGATATTTAATTTTATATGATACTAAGAAGCTTCAAGAAATAAAAAGATATCCTGCAAGCTATCCAGTGGGAAAATACAACTTTGTTAACAAAGAAAGAAGTTTTTATCCATCTTTATTTGGAGAAGAGATATTTAAAGAAAAATGCTGGGGATGTCATCATCAAACACAGGAAGCATTTGGTCCATCGTTTAAGTACATTGCAAATAATAGAACAGAATCTCAAATCATAGCTCAGATACTTGACCCAAAAAATAGTTATAAACTTCTTGGATATAAAAGAAATTCTATGCCTGCTTTTAATTTTAATGAGTATGAAATAGAGAGTATAGTTAATTATATAAAATCCTTTAGAGAGGATAAAAATGATAGACGAAATCTCCCAAGTTCATAGACCAAAATTGGGTAGCGAGATTCCTATAATTATATTTAGAGCTTTTAGACATTTTTCTGCTAATTACGCTAATGATTTACTTGGTGAAAGAGGTGCGAATCTTGTTTTTCAAAATGCAGGTAAAGATTTAGGTAAAGAAGTAAGTAAACTGATTTTTGATCAAAACATAGAAAAATATTTGTCAAATATCATTAATTTTGTTAAAGATGAAAAAATCGGAATTTTGATTCCTGTGGAGCTTTCAGAAAACAGAATTATTCTTCAATTAGATGAATGTATAACCTGCGCAGGAATGTCTAATATTGGTAAAAGAATCTGTCACTTTGAGGTTGGTTTTGCCCAAGGATTAGTTGAGGCTTATTTGAATAAGAAGATAAAAGCTCATGAATCAAAATGTGGTGCAAATGGCGAAGGTATATGTGAAGTAACTTTGGAGATTAACAATGCTTAGAGTTTCTAATTTAATAAAATCAACATTGGAAGGAAATAATCCTAAGGGTCTTGATTACTCAATACTGATTTGGAACTTAACAAATAGATGTAATCTATCTTGCCTACATTGTTATTCTAAAGCTTCCGTAGACAGTAAAGATGCATTAACAACAGATGAAATTGTAAATACTTTGCCATCATTAATCAATGCAGGAATAAAGTTTATTATTTTCTCAGGCGGAGAGCCTTTACTAAGAAAAGATATTTTTGAAATTGCCCAAGAATGTAAAAAGCAAGGGATAATAACTTACTTATCTACAAATGGTATGTATATTAATGAATCTAACGTTAAAAATATAGTAGAAAATTTTAATTATATTGGCGTAAGCATTGATGGAGAATCAAACATCCATGATAGTTTTAGAGGAATACATGGAGCTTTTGAAAGAAGTTTTGGAAATATTTTAAAGCTTTTAAAATACACTGACAAAGTAGGTGTAAGATTTACATTAACAAAATCAACATTGAAAAGTCTAAAATTTATGTTTAATCTTGTAGAAAGGAATAAAATTCCCAAGATTTACATATCTCATCTTGCATACTCTGGAAGGGGGTTAGAAAATTTAAAAATGGACATATCTAAAAGACAAAGAAGGTCTGCTGTCAACTTTATTATTGAAAAAGCATTGTTTTATTATAGAACAAAGAGGAATATAGAAGTTGTAACAGGGAACATGGAGCAGGATGCAATTTTACTTTTAAAAAGATTTATTAAAGAATACCCTGATCATACAGAAGATTTATATACAAGACTTGAAAAATGGGGTGGTAATTCGGCAGGAGTTAAGCTTGCTAACATTGACAGTTTTGGAAATGTAAAGCCAGATCCATTTTTTCCTTATATCCTTGGGAATATAAAAGAAAAAAAATTTGAGGAGATTTGGAGAGACGAGAAAAATCCGATTTTAAATTTCTTAAGGCATCATCCAAGAAATATAGATGGTAGATGTAAAGATTGTTATTTTATAAATATTTGCAATGGCGGTTCTCGTTCAAGAGCTTATGCAGTTTATGGGGATATCAAAAAGGAAGATCCTTCATGTTATTTATTAAAAGATGAAATAAGAGGTAAGCTATGAGAAAGATTTTATTAATGATAATGCTATTAATAACTGTATCCTTTGCAGAAGAAAAGATTTATGTAATAGAAAGAGAAACATCTTCCGTAGCAGTTTTACAAGATTGTAAATTTCTAAAACGGATAGAGAATTTGCACAATTTAAACCACGCAGTAATAAAATTCTATGAAAATGAAGGATATTTAATAACAAGAGATGGATACCTTATAAAGTTTGATCCAATTGAAGATAAAATGATAAAGGAAATAAAAGTGGGAAAAAGTTCTATAGGATTTGTTGTGACTAAAGATTATATTGCGGTAGCCAACTATTCAAATAAATCCGTTGTAATACTTGATAAAGACTTAAATATCATTCAGACTATCATAACTGATTCAAGGAACGTTGGTATAAAGAATTATAAAGATTATCTTGCATTTTCTTTAATGGATAAAGACGAGATTTGGATTCTTAAAAAACAGGGCAATGTTTTCAAAGTTGAAAAAATATTTAAAGATGTAGGACAGGTTCCTTTTGATGCAATGATGGAAGAAAATCTTTATATAGTTGGATTTTTTAATTCCCCTCATATAGGTGTTTTAAATCTTGATACTTTGGAATATAAAAAAATTCAATTATTCACTGAATATAAAGAACCTGTTTTAAAAGTTCCACATTTTGGAATGTGGGCAATAGGTAAGGATAAAATCGTAATACCAGCAGTAGGTGATAAAAAGTTATTTGTGTTTGATAAAAACTTTAAACCAATTAAAACAGTAAGTATTTATGGATTACCTGTATTTACATCTATAAGTCCTGATGAAAAGTATTTAGCTATAACCTTCAGCGGTAATGAGTTTCCGTATGTTCAAATTTTAAATTTTGAAACTTTTGATACTGAAAAAATCCTTAAATTTGACGGTAAAGTTTTACATGTTAGATGGGGTTTAGATGGGAAATTTTTATACATTTCTGTAAATGATAGTAATAAAGTCATTAGAATTAAAAGGGATTCTTGGGACGAGGACTGTAGTGTAGATGTTATAAAACCATCAGGAATCTTTTTATTTTCTAAATAAAGGAGATTTAGCTATGGGAAAAGTGTATATTACCGGAGCTGGTCCAGGAGACCCAGAATTATTGACAGTTAAAGCCTTTAAAATTATACAAAACGCAGATGTAATCCTGTATGACAGGCTAATTAATGAAGAAATTTTAAATTATAGAAAAAAAGAAGCTATTTTGATTTATGTAGGTAAAGAAGATGGAAAACATACTATTCCACAGCAAGAAATAAATCAGCTCCTTTACGATTATGCATTACAGTACGATGTAGTCGTAAGACTTAAAGGAGGAGATCCTTTTGTTTTTGGAAGAGGGGGCGAAGAATGTTTATTTTTAGCTGAGAGAGGTATTGAGTTTGAAGTTATTCCGGGAGTAACCTCTGCTATATCAGTTCCTGCTTATGCCGGAATACCAGTTACCCATAGAGGTATAGCATCATCTTTTAGGGTTGTTACAGGACATGAAGCACCGGATAAGGAAAATTCATCAATAGATTGGGAAAGTATGAAAGCAAATGAAACAATAGTATTCCTTATGGGACTTCACAACATAGAAAAGATAATGGATAAGTTGATTCAAATTGGTAAAAACCCAAAAACACCAGTTGCTGTTATACATGCAGGTACAACAGAAAATCAGCTTGTCATTGTTGGAGAAATTGACAATATATCAGAATTAGCAAAAGATGTTCCAACCCCTGCATTGATAGTAATAGGAGATGTTGTAAAATTAAGAGATAAAATTAATTGGTTTGATGCAAAACTATTAAAATGCTAAAAATTTCTAAATTCTATTTTAAATTTATTTGTCTTTTTTATTTTTGATTTATCTATATCTCTTACAGGATTTTTTAAATCCCCTATAGTTTTGGAAAAGATAAATTTCTGTATAAAATAAGTTTTTTTAAAATTTATCATTTCTAAATAGGAAATGATTTCATTTATATCATTTTCATCGATTAAATCTGGATGAACAGTTGTTCTAATTTCATAATCAATGTCTGAATTTACAAGAATTTCTAAGCTATCTTTTATTTTGTCTATGTTGTTAAACTTTGTTATAGAAAAATATTTTCCAAATGGAGCTTTAAAATCAAGAGCCACGTAATCAATTAAATGATTTTTGATTAATACGTTTACAACGTAAGGGTTTGACCCATTGGTATCAAGTTTTATTAAGAAGCCTAAATCCTTTATCTTCTTGGCAAAACCGATTAAATCTTTATAAAGAGTAGGCTCTCCACCACACAGAACAACCCCTTCTAAAAGCCCAACTCTTTTTCTTAAAAATGAAATAACCTTATTCTCTGATAAATCTTTTCCTTCTGATTCAAATACAATTTCTGGATTGTAGCAATAGGGGCATCTCATATTACATTTTGAGAACCATATTATTGCAGCAATTTTGTTAGGATAATCCAATATTGTAAATGGTGTTAGGTCATAAATTTTACTCATTATTCCTTATACCAATTGACCTAAAGTTTGATATTATTTTCTATTTCAAAATATACCCTTTCTTTAAACTCTCCTTTTTTACCTTTGTTAAAACTTTCAATAGGTCTATAATAACCAACAACCCTCGTGTACTGTAATGTTTTAGTCCTTTCATTTTCCAAAAGTTTTAATATTTCTTCTTTTGATAATTCTTTAAATGTTTTCATGTTCTTGCACCTCCTTTACAAATTTTTCAATTAATTCTTCATCACATTTAGGGCAGTATTCATAATTTTTATCCAATCTTCCGTGTTTAGGGCATACTGTTATTAACGGTGTTATAGTAATGTATGGTAGTTTAAAGTTTGTTATAATTTTTCTAACTAAATTCCTGCATATTTCTTTATTAGCTATAGCTTCTTTTAAATATACGTGCAGTACTGTTCCTCCAGTATATTTACATTGTAAATCATCTTGCAATGTTAATACTTCAAATGGATCGTCGGAATAATCTGCGGGAACTTGAGAACTGTTTGTGTAATAAATATTTTCTCCTTCCCCCGCTGTAATTATATCAGGATATCTTTTTTTATCTTCTTTAGCAAACCTGTATGTTGCACCTTCTGCAGGAGTTGCTTCAAGATTGTAGAGATTTCCCGTTTCTTCTTGGAATTTAACAATTTTTTCTCTAATGTAATCCAAAACTTCTTTTGCAAATTCTATTCCTTCTTGCGTTGTAATATCGTAAGCATCGTTAGTAAAGTTTCTTATCATTTCATTCATTCCATTTACGCCTATTGTTGAAAAATGATTTTTAAAAGAATGAAGATATCTTTTTGTATAAGGATAGAGCCCTCTATCATACATATCTTGAACGAATTTTCTTTTCCTTTCTAAAGTATCTTTTGCTATATCTAAAAGTCTGTCTAACTCTCTATAAAACCCTTCTTTATTCCCTTTAAACCTGTATCCTAATCTTGCCATGTTTAAAGTTACAACTCCTATTGAACCTGTCATTTCCGCACTTCCAAATAGTCCATTCCCTCTCTTTAGCAATTCCCTTAAATCAAGCTGTAATCTGCAGCACATACTTCTAACCATGTTTGGTTGAAAAGCATCAGGATTTTTTATTTTTTCTCCTCTTTCGTCAATAATATACTGACTTCCTATAAAGTTTTGGAAGTATGCAGTACCAAATTTTGCTGTATTTTCAAAAAGTATATCAGTATTTTCTCCATACCAATCAAAATCTTCAGTAATGTTAACTGTTGGTATTGGAAATGTAAAAGGCTGTCCTGATTTATCACCTTCCGTCATAACTTCAAAAAAGGCTTTATTGATTAGATCCATTTCTTTTTGGAAATGTTTATATTTTAAATCTGTTAATTTTTTAACTCCTCTTTCTTTTGCTTTTTCTATGAGCTCTTCATCATTTATGTCTTCAAATAAGTGCCTATCATTTACTGTAGGCCATTGCTCCGCCAAATCTTCTGGAACAGTCCAATCTAAAGTTATATTTGTAAAAGGTGATTGTCCCCATCTTGATGGCACATTTAAATTGTACACAAAACTTCTAATTGCCTTCTTGATATCGTTATATGATAATTTATCTTTAAAAACATATGGAGCAAGATATGTGTCGAACGAGCTAAACGATTGGGCCCCTGCCCATTCTGATTGTAAGGTTCCAAGAAAGTTTGCCATTTGACCTAAAGCTTCCCTAAAGTGCTTAGGTGGCTTGCTTTCTACTCTTCCTCTAACCCCATTAAAACCCTCGTTTAAGAGTTGTCTTAAACTCCAACCAGCACAATATCCAGAAAGATTATCAAGGTCATGTATATGAATATCACCATTTCTATGGGCATAACCAGCTTCTTTGCTATATACTTTATCAAGCCAATAGTTCGCAATAACCTTTCCAGCCAAGTTATTTACAAGACCAGCATGAGAGTATCCCATATTAGAGTTTGCATTAACTCTCCAGTCTTTGTTGTAAATGTACTCTTCAACAGCTTGTGTACAATCAATATAAGTGGTATCATCGTTTAAACCTAAAATATGTTCCCTTTGTAATTTCCTAGTATGTCTATAAAGCATGAAAGAACGCATAACTTCGAAATATCCTGCTCTAAAAAGCTCCTTCTCTATTAAGTCTTGGATTTCTTCCACCGTCCATACATCTTTTTGCTTTAAAGTTGTTAATACATTGTTGTAAATTAATTCATCAAAGGTTTGGTTAACACTTTTGAAAGCCTTCTCAATAGCATCCTTTATTTTATATGGCATAAATTCTTGAGCCAGTCCATCTCTTTTGATGATTAACATTTGAATCCTCCTATATATAGTGTACTAAAATAATAGTAACACTATATATAGTGTTAGGTCATTGATTTAGATCAAAGAATGCAAACTGTTTAATTTTTCCCATTCGTAGAATTTAGGACTAAAATAATCAATTCTTTGTTTTTTAAATTCTCTTAAAGAATAAAGAGGTAAATAATCTTTTATTTGTATTTCTTTACTGATTTTATCAATAATACTTTCTAAATCCTCTCTTGATTTTCCGTGAATCATAGAAAAAAGATTATAATTCCATTTTGGTGGGAATTTTGGTCTTATATAACAGTGAGAAACAGAAGTATATTTTGCTATCGTTTCTCCAGCTAACTCTTGAAATTCTTCTGGAACATTCCATACCACCATTGCGTTAGCAGTAAATCCAGCTTTTCTATGGTTAAGCAATGTTGCAAATCTTCTTATATATCCTGCTTGTATTAAATTGTTCACTTCGTTAAAAAATGAATCGTAATCACAATTTAATTCTTTTATAATACCTTCAAAAGGTTCATATTTTATTGGAATGTCTCTTTGAATGTAATAAAGGATTTTTTTATGAAATTCTGTTAATTCTAAATTTTTATTTTCATGTTTTTCTGAAATATCCTTTTTTAAAGGTTCTGTTGATGTAGTGTCAAGAACGACACCAATTTTAAACATCTTGATTGTTGGAAGGATAATGTAATCTTTTGCACCAGTTCTATTGGCTAATATCTCGATAGTTTTTTCTAAACCCAAAGATGATTCCGATGGAACAGCGAGTGTAAACCATAAATTAAAAATTTCGTGGTCTCTTTCATAATTGTGGCTTACACCAGGATGGGTATTTATATATTCTGCTGCTTTTTCAATACTATCAACGCTAAACGCAACCAAAGTAGATTTATAACCTACTTTTTTTGTTTCCAAAATAGCTGAAGTGTTACGAATAATCTTTTCATCTTTTAATTTTGCATACAGGGATAAAGCTTCTCCTTCGGATATTCCAAGCTCTTCTCCTAACTTTTTAAAGGGTCTTTGAACCAATGGAAATGATTCTTGTATCATTTTTAAAAATAAATTTTCAACCATTTTCACACCATCATCATCAAGTTTTTTGTATATGCTAACTAATTTAGAATATAAAAACATTGATTTGGGTCAAACAAATATGCTAAAAAATATAAAATTTAATAAAAGTGATTATGAATTCGGAAAACTTTAAGAAAGATTATCTGTAATAACAGGAAAGCTATGAAACTTATGATTTAAGAAGATTTTCCATCATCTTTATTGACTCACTATTCACGTCTTACGTTTCACGTTAATTGTAAGTCTTCTAGATATTAAAAATCTTTTTTGCAAAATCTTATTGTAGTCAACATAACAAATATAAAAATCCAAATAAATAAGATTATGATTGGAACAAAAGGATATTTTTGAAGAAATTCAGAAAGAATGATCCCAGAGATACCTAAAAGTTCTGACAAACCTAAGTTGTAGAAGATATAAATTCTTATAGTATCAATAGGGTTTAGAAAAGTAATAGATGCAATAGCTTTTTCGATAGGATAATCAGAAAAGAATATTATGATATAAAAAATTATAGAGTCAAATATTACCAATAAAAAGAACCACAAAACTAAAGATACACCCATTCCCACAACTCTATCATCTATATTTGCTCCTATAAAAAATCCTATTGATGAGAATACAAACGTAATCAAAATTTCAGCTAGTATAAAAATAATGAACTTGTCGTAAATATATCCATAAAAAGCGAAAGGAATTACATTACCTATGGCATATGCTAAAGACATTGATAATGATACTGAGAAATAATCTGATAGGAATATGGATTTTCTATGAATTGGTTGTGTAAGTAAAACTTCGATATATTGTCTATTTGAATAAAAGTAGATTAAGGAAAAAATTAAGCTTACTAAGGGAACAGTGATTAATGAAATATTTGTTAAACTTACAACAACTTTATCAAGATCATCTGATGACTTCATTAACATTAAAGTGATTAATCCATTAAGTATGCTATAAAATACAATCCAATTACTTTTGGTTATATTATAAATATTGTATTTTAGGAGTTTAATGAACATACGATAGCATCCTCCAAATTTTGTGTATTTGTTCTTTCTTTTAATTCTTGGATAGATCCAAAAAATGTGATCTTGCCTTCTATCATAAAGCCCAAATTATCAGCCAAATCTTCTATTTCATTTATAATATGGGATACATAAATTATTGTTTTGCCTTTATTTTTTTCTTCGAGAATTAATTTTTTAAATTTTATAGAAGTTATTGGGTCAAGACCGACGGTAGGTTCATCAAAGATTAGAATTTCAGGATCAAACATTAAGGCAAGAATAATATTAACTTTTTGTTTAGTCCCTCCAGATAAACTTTTAATTTTCTTATTTAGTTGCGATTCTAACTCAAATATTTCAATTAAATCTTTTAACTTTTTTTCTGCATTTTTTCCTCTTATATCCTGCATCATGTTAAAAAATTCGTTTACAGTAAGATTGTCAGGAAAATTAGCAAGTTGAGAAGTGTAGCCAATATTTTTTCTATAACGATAATCTTTAAAAATATCTATATCATTAACTAATATTTTTCCATTCGTTGGGATAACTAAACCAAGGATACTTTTAATTAAAGTAGTCTTTCCGCTAGCGTTAGGACCTATTAATGATGTAATCTTGCCTTTTTCAATCTCCATATTTATGTCTTTCAGAGCATAGATTTTTCCAAATTTTTTTTCCAAATTTTTTATTATAATCATCTCCACACCTTTAAAGATGGTTTTTGATCCTTCATATCTATTGGAGTTAATGTAGGAATTTGACTTTCTGCTAGATCGATTAAATATATAAAGAAACTTTTTAACAAAATAAAAAGAAGTGGATACTTTTCAAATAAATATGAAGATAACGTTACAGGTTTGTATGGTATATCCCCATATCCATCTTTATTTAAATCGAAACCTCTATAATTACTCCAATAATTTTCTGTAAATAAATTTCCATAGTTTTGTCTGCTATTTGTTGTAACATCAAAAATATTATTAATGAAATTGTTTTTTCTAAAAATATTATTTTCACAATTGGCCAATAACTTAATACCAATTCCATTTTCTCTAAAAGTATTATTTTCAAATAAAGTTCTATTAGAATCTTCCATATATATCCCAAAAGTATTCTTGTAAAAAAGATTATCTTTCAATTCACTATTTACGATTTCTTTTAATAATAATCCATAATTTGCTGGTCCACTGTTATAAATATATTTATTTTTATACATTTTTATATTTTTTGAATACATGACAGCAATTCCAGCACCATTTTTTTGAAATATGTTATTTAAATATTCATCAGAGTCAGAATACATAAAATGAAGACCATATCTAAGGTTTTTCTCTGATAAATTATTTTCAATCTTACTGTTTAATACAAATTCAAAATAGATTCCATCCCTATGCCCTCTTACGTAATTATTATATATATATATGTTTTTGGAATTCCAAATATGTATTCCGTTTCCTGAGGACCCTTCGGTTTTAGCATTTCCTAAAATTTTATTACCAATTAATTTACAGTTGTAAGCATTTGCAAGATACAAAGCAAAAAAATTATTTATTAATATATTGTTAGAAATTTCACAATTTCCGCTATTTTCTACTCTAAGTCCAGCTAAGTCATCAACATAACTCATCCCTGAATTTTGAATTTTAAATCCGGATATCTTAAATCCAAAAGTATTATTAACTATAATTACTTGACCCTTAAATTCTCCATCAATTACAGGAAAGTTTTCCCCAATAAGGGTTACAGGTTTATCTATAATTAAATGTTCTTTATAAACATCTTTTTTTACTATAATCTTATCTCCAGGCATAGATACATCTATAGCATACTGTATTGTATTAGAATCACAACCTTTTTTACACACTATAATTTCTTTTGCATATGAATTAAAAGTGAATAAAGTAAGCATGAAGAAAAAAGTTAGTACTATAAGCATCTTTGAACCTTTTTATTTTTCATAGATATGCATATTACTAAAACGTGGAATGAACTCCATCTGAACCAATACAGTAATACCTTCCCAATCATAAATCTTTCCTCCTTTTGTTTTCAGTTTCGTTTCAGCGCTTTCTCTATCTGGGTATGCAGAAACATTTAAGCCCATTGGACTCCTTAAATTATCACTTACCAAATAAAATGCTTTTTCTGCCAAAATAAACTCCTTAGGATTATCATAATTTGGTACATAAATAGCTTTAACTTGATCTTTTTTCGCCAAATAATCTGCAGCCGCACATTCTATTGAATCGTATTTATAAACTTTTCCTGTTTTTGTTATGATTTCACTTGCAAATTTTATTTCAGTTATTACCATTTTACAATATTCGCAAATATCCTTACCCGGATTAATTGGCTCAGGACCCTTAGGGCTACATCCTATTAAAATTAAAAAAATCAAGAAAAGATATAGTCCTTTTTTCATTTTTTACCCTCTATAAAATAAAGATATGTTGATAGCCAAGCAAGTACAATTGCCAAACCTAATAACGCACCTCCTATATGAGGAAATGAATAAATATCAAAATTTAAAAATGGTTTATGCCCAATAAATGCAGGTTGGAATGGATCAACTTTTATTGGAGCATTTGGAGCGAGATTATGGCCATAATCGTATTCCCACAAATAGAAATCAACCAAACCAGCTATGCCTAAAAGAGTTATTATTGCCGAGAATGTTAAGGTTACTAATTTTTTATTTATTATTGCTGCAATAAAAGCATAAATTATTAAAAAAGCCAAAATAAATGGCATTATCTTAAGTTCAGGGATCGAGTTTTCTTCTATTGTTTTCATCCCGATATAATGGTTTAAATCATTTATAATTTTAATATCGTGCTCACCCAATCCAGTAATTTTATTTAGATGAATTAATATCCCTAAACCTTCGGGATATTGTGGAGCATAAAAAATTATCTCCCATAAAGGAAAAAAATAAACCCCGATTAGTAAAATACCCGCTAAAATTAAAAGTACTCTTTTTATCATAATAACCTCCTTTGTTAGCAAACACTAACTTAAATTGAATTGAAAAAAATAAGGGGGAACCTCCCCCTTTTGTTTAATTTAACTAGTTGAATATTAAAGATCCTTATTTGTTCCGTATTTTATTTGAGGATTTGAACCAGCAGGAGAGACTCTTACATATCCCTGCATTTCTTGGTGTAATGCAGAGCAAAAATCAGTACAATAGAATGGAAAAACACCTTCTTTTTTAGGTTCCCACACGAGTGTTTTTGTTTGTCCTGGCATTACTAAAACTTCTGCGTTATTCATGCCTAAAAGTGCAAAACCATGAGGTATATCCCAGTCTTGTTCAAGGTTTGTAATGTGGAAGTAAACTTTGTCTCCAACTTTAACTCCCTCAATATTGTCAGGTACAAAGTGAGATCTTATCATTGTTAAATAAACATGAACTTCATTGCCCTTTCTTACAACTTTTGCGTCAGCTTCTGATTTAACAGCATCAGGGTGTGCATTTGCTTTTAAGTCGTAAATTTTTTCTACTTTGTCTTTAATTACACTTGCAGGAATTGCTTGAGCATAATGTGGCTCTCCTATAGTTGGGAAATCCAATAACATCTTCATTTTATCACCACTAATATCTATTAGCTGAGCAGATTGTGCTAATTCTGGTCCAGTTGGTAAATATCTATCTTTTGTTATTTTATTCATTGCTAACAAATATTTACCCCAAGGTTTAGCAGAATCTCCACCAGGGATCATTAAATGTCCTATTGAATAATAAACCGGAATTCTATCAAGGACCTTGCAAGCTTTGTAATCATATTTAACAACCTCCGAAGATACAAAGCATGAAGTGTATGCATTTCCTTTTCCATCAAACTCCGTGTGTAATGGTCCAAGACATGGTTTGGGAACTTCACAATAATTTACTGCTTCGTATTTAATAACGGGAATACCATCAATTTCTTTTTCAAACTGTTTACCTTCTATCGCTTTTAACATCTTAGAGAAGGAATGGATAGGAATTACTGTTGCAAGCTTTCCATCCCCAATTATATATTCTCCTGTAGGATCTACGTCAACACCATGAGGAGATTTTGGTGTTGGGAGATAGTATATTGACCCAGGGCAATCTTGAGGCGATAACATTTTTACTGATTTAATAACTTCGGATGTAGCTATATGTTTAGTTTCATCATAAATGTTATGATAGTATTCTGTAGGAACATCTTTTCCTTTACCTTCTGCAACACATTGTTCTACTTTTTTCCAATTGACAGCTGCGATATAATCCTTATCATTCTTTGATGCATTAATTTCTAATAGGGTGTGGGCTTGTTCTGTATTGTATGATGTAAAGAAACACCAGTCGTGAGATGGTCCTTTACCACAGTGACCTAAATCGTAATTATATCCAGGGACAAGGAGTTGAAATGCTATTGACATTTTTCCGTCCTTGGGATCAAGTTTAATAAAACTTATCGTTCCTTTAAAATTTTGAGCATAAGATTTGATTTCCACATCCTTCTGTGGAATTGGTACGCTAAATCTTGTAGCTGCAGTAAGATACTCAGAATTTTCTGTAATAAAAGATGAAGCATGGTTTCCAGCTGAATTTGGAATCTCGATAATTTCTGTTGTTTCAAAAGTAGTTAAAGAAATTTTTGCTATTCTTGGAGTGTTGTTTGCATTTATGAAAATCCATCTTCCGTCTGGTACACCGTTAGTTTGAGATAGCTCAGGGTGGTGGCTATCGTCCCAGGGTACAAAACCGTATGAGGTCATAAGCATGGGTTTTGTCTCTGGAGTATATCCATAACCGTTTTCAGGAAATTGTGAAAAAACAGGTATTATCTTAAGCAACCGACCAGAAGGTAATCCATACACGCTTAATTGTCCATTAAATCCTCCTGATAGGAAAGCGTAAAATTCATCATACTGTCCAGGAGGAACATAAACTTTTTTCGCAGCATCTTCAACACCACCAGCACCACCTGTTGATTTTACTTGCTCCTTCGAGGGGCATCCAAAAATTAACAATGAAGACAGGGAAATTATCCCTGCACCAAATAATAATTTTCTCATAGCATAAACCTCCATTTTAAAGTAGTTAGTATATATATTTAAAGAATTTTTCTATATGCTCATTGATTTAAATCAAAGAAATCTAAATATAATTTCACAATTTTTTTATAGTAATATTAAACAAAATTAAATTAAAATTAAACATAGAATTCTTTTATTAAAAAGAAGAGAATAGTTTATTTTTTTGTTAATTTTAACAATATATGATTTGTACAGTTAATACTTCGTGTAAAAATTCAAGAAAGATAAAATTCCTCGCTGTCTGCAGAATGACATGAAAGGCGGGTCAATTTTTTGATGCTTGAACATTAAAGTCTCTCTGTCATATTAAGGATAAAGTCCGAAAGATCTTTTATTTAATTTAGAGCCTTTTGTCAATTTCTCACCCGACGTATCATTGTTTATAAAGTTTATAAAGAGATTAGAGATTCTAAGTATAAGAACCCACACAAGGTTCAGTGTGGGTAAACAAAAATTCTATTTTGATTGGTTATCAACAGATCTTAAATATTCAAGTACGGCACGAGCTTCTTCCTCTGATAAATTTTGTGGGGTCATTTGTGTTAAATAAGTTTCATATAATGCTTTAGCAACTGGATCTTTTTGTGTCATCTCGACAGGATTCAATATCATATTCATAATCCACTCAGGCTTCATTGCTAAAGTTACACCTTTTAAAGGAGGTCCAACGTATTTTTCATCTAATTTATGACACATGCTACACTTCATTTTAAAAATTTCTTCTCCCTTTTTAGCCATTTCTTGATCTATTTTATCACTTATCTCTACTTTTTTAATTGGACCAATTCCTATATCTGAAGTTTGATTGACTTGTCCTGATTTTTCATTTTTCCCTGTTTCAGCGGTTGTTGAAATTTGACTTGTTGGGGCTTTTTGCTCCTTTTGTTCTACTTGCCCTTCCTCTTTTTTTTGACAAGAAATAATTACCAAACCTATTAATGCAGAAACAAAAAGTTTTCTCTTCATAGGATTATCCTCCTTAAATAAATTTAATGATGATGTTTTGACTCAAATCTAGGTAAGAACTCTTTGTTTATTAATTCCTGAACCTCTTTCCAGTTATATATCTCTCCTCCTTTTTCATTTTTCATCTTAGTTGCTTCTTCAATAGACTTATAAGCTGACAAATTCATTCCCATCATAGTTTTTATTTTATCACTTTTTAGGAAATATGCATCAGAAGCATTTATAAACTCTGAAGGGTTTAAGAAATTAGGAACTTTGATTTCTTTAATCTTATCTTTGTTAAGTATATAATAAGCTACTGCACATTCTATGCTACAAAAAGTAATCTTTTTATTCTCATTAGTTATTCCTATTGAGCCAAATTTTTCACTTTTAACAGTCATACCACAAAATTGGCATTTGTCAACACCATAATTGAGTAATATTCTTTCTTCTCCAAATGCTCCTATTACTACAAATAGTAAGATTATCAAAGATTTAAAAATTTTCATTAACGTTTACCTCCTTTCGTAAGTTTAACAAGATAATGGTAATGATTTTATATAATTAAATTCATTGATTAAGATCAATTATTTTCTTTATAACTAAGATAGAAATTATATAATCAGGATTTCTTTGAATTGGGAATGAAAGGTTTGGAAAAAACCTAACCGTACAATTTTCATCCTTAACATATTTTCCTATACTTCTTTTGACTTATACACTTCTATTATTCATTAGATGAGAAAGACATCTTTAAAGCTTTTTTAAATGTCCTGAATATGTTATTTTTTCTGCTGGTATTGAATCATCATTTAAAAATTCTAAAATCTTATTTTGATTTTCCTCAATTTCTTTCATTGCTTTTTCAAGCTCTTCGGCAGTATAGGTAAAGTGCATTTCTGCTGATATTACATGAGGTATACTTTGAATTATCCTAATTTTAGCAATTTCTTCATCTGCATCCCTGCCTTCTATTGTTACTACAATTCTACCTTTTTCATCATAAAAATGAATATCACATACATTACTATTTTCTAATTCTTTTAATACATCATTTAAAAATTCTGGTCTTGTTTGAACAACTATTGATGAGATGTTTTTTACTTCGTCCATTACTTTATCCTCCAAATAATTATTTTTCCATCATCAGAACCACTTACAAGTTCATCTTCAGATAAAAAGGTCATAACTCCAACTGTAGAATGATGACCTTTTACCGTTGTTAATTTATCAATAATAAAATCATAAATGGCTATATCATTTGATTCGTTATATTGAAATGCACACTTTTTAGCACTTGGTGAGAGTGCAACAGAAAATACTATAAATTCAGCTTCTAATTTTTTATAACTTCCTGTATTGATATCATAATACCCAACTCTTCTATCTCTGCCTCCGGTTAGAATTTTACCTGATTTGCAATCTACTCTATAAATTTGGTCTACGTTAACTTTATCAAATTTTCTAATTAATCTTCCCGATTTTACATCAACTAAATAAGCAGTTCCGCCTTCGTCTCCTATCACTAACCTATTTTTATCATCACAAAGAGCCATATCTCCAAAAGAATAATTTCCAATTTGGGTCCTGTATACATATTTACGAGATTTTAAGTCAAGAAGTATAAGCTCATCTCCTTTTGTAGTTAGAATAACTAAATCGTCGCTAAAAAATCTTAGCTTTGTTAGTTGTAAGTATGCATTTGCAGGAATTATTTTGATTAGTTTATTATCTTGCTCAACATAAAGCTCTCTATTACCTCCAGTAGCTTCTGTAATCATTGCAATAGTTTTACCGCTTGGAGAAATGTCCACAGAAAATACTTTTGGAGGTTGATAGCCACCCATAAAATCTTCAAATTTTGGTAAAGTTAATTTTCTAATTAGCTTTCCCGATTTCTTATCTAAAATTTCAACCGTTCCTTTTTCTGTCGAAACTATAAGATTATTTTGGTAATTAACTATATCTAAAACCCCTCCACTAACTTTGATTTGCTTTTCTATGGTTATACTAAAGCTGTTAGAAAAAATAAACAAAATTGCTAAAAATATATACTTGTTCATCTTATATACTCCTTGCAACTATAGCGTTAACTGGACATGTGATTATACAAAAACCGCAACCAGAACATTTATCAGTGATAATTTTTGGTTTAAATAAACCTTCAAATTTTATTGCATCATCTAAGCAAGGGTCTTTACATGAAAAACACATAGTTTTATTCCAAGCCAAGCATCTTTCGGTAATTATCTGAACTTTTGCAGAAATCTTTCTATTATCTTTATCAATTAAAACACCTTTATTACAAGCTTTATAACATTCTCCACAAAATGTGCATCCTGAACTATTAAAAACTACATAAACTGAACCATCTTCATATCTTTGAAGAATCTTTTCTTCACATTTGGAGATACAATAACCTTCACAATCTTTACAAAGGCTAAAATCCGATTCTTCTGATATATATGGAGGTCTTATTAAATTAAAATCCTTGGCCTCTTCTTTTTCTTTAATATCCAAATGTGAATCTCTTGAATCTAAGTTTTCTTTCAAGAGGGAAGGGATAGCCGAAAACAGCCCCCTTCTGCTAATTTTATTATCCATTAATGGTGCTCTCCTGAAGGGACGTTATCACTTGGAGGACCACTAAATTTTTCATTATCAATGGCTGTTCCACCAAGGTCGACGCCTTCCATAATGTTTTGCATAAGTTCTGATCTTTCTTTAGCCTTGGGATCACGATAATCGGGCTTAAATTTATTTTTAACCATCGGCTGAACATCTAACTGTGGAGCATGGCATTGTGTACAGTTGTATCTTCCTTGGTATAAATGGTTTAATTTTTGTCCTGTTCTAAAATTTATAAAATGAGATGGAGGAATTGGAGTTGCTTTAACTGCTTTAGCTACTTCAGGCATATGGCATCCAAGACAAGCGTTGTTTTCCTTTGTAATTGGAAGTAGTCCTTCAGTACTGTGTGGAATTTGTGGAGGAGCGTTTTCATATGCTCTTTTGTACTTTTTAGATGTTCCGGGGGGTGGTTTTGGAGCATATTCAGGATCTATTATTGCTGGAGGTGCAATATCTTTTTCTTCTTCAACAGGAGCTTGTCTAATTCCAATCTCTTCTGGAGATATTTCCGATTTTGCCTGATTTGGTGGCTCTTTTGCTATAACTTTATTAATTAAGAAAGTTGTTGAAATCAATGAAGTACTAACAACCGCCATTAATGTTAGAATTTTAAATTTCTTAAGCATTGGTTTCGACCTCCTTTTCTGGATTTTTGATTTTTAGCTTAAAATTTAATGCATCTGCGGGACAAACTTCTATGCATCGTCCACAGTTGGTGCATGCTCCACTATTAACAAAGCTGGTATAACCATCCTTCCCAACCATAGAAAGAACTTGTTTTTCAGGACATACTGATTTACATTCCATACATAAAGTGCATTTTTCATGGTTATGGTGGACCCTTATAATACTTTTTTGACCAATTATTGAATAGAAAGCACCCAAGGGACAAAGATGTCCACACCATCCGTTTTTTATAACGAATAGATCGAAGAAAAATATTGAAGCAACAATCGTCCATCCAAAACCCATTCCAAAAATTAATCCTCTGTGAAGGATAGAAATAGGGCTGACCATTTCAAAAGCCGCAGTACCAACAATAGCTGAAATAATAATACTTAATCCAAGAATCCAATATCTAACACCTCTGTTGATGTACAAAGGATGGAACTCGTCTCTATCCAGCTTAAATTTTTTCCTAATCCAATTTGCTAAATCGGTTACCATATTTACAGGACAGACCCACGAACAAAATGCTCTTCCTCCAATAGTCGCGTAAAATAACATTACAATTAATGCACCAATAAGAGTATCTGTTGCAACTAATGCTCCTGTTGCCAAAATTTGCAATACAGCAAACGGATCTGCCATAGGAATTGTTCCGAGTATTTTTGAAGAGCTTAAATTTCCTTGCAATATTTTCCAGCCATAAACATTCCCGCCTATATAAAGTGCAAGGATAGTAATCTGGGTTAATCTTCTTAGGAAAAGGAATTTGTATCTGTGAAATAGGGAGCCTTTTTCTTCTTCAATTGGTTTTTCAACTACGTTTTCCATTTAAAAGCCCTCATTTAAATAATCTTCAGCTTTTTTATGTGTTCTTTCTGTCTTTTGGGTTTCAATACTCTTAGATCCCTCCAATCTTTTTTCATCCTCTTGCATCCATCCTTTTACATAGTGTTTTCCTGCTTTTCCAAGGGCTATATTTCTTGGAAGAACAAATATAGCTGCTTTTTCTGTTACACATGCATGTTCGCATAATCCACAGCCTGTGCAAAAGTCTGCATGAACGACAGGTCTTAAATAAGCATGTTTTCCTGTTCTTTCATTCCGTTCATATTCAAGGGTTATTGCTTTATCCATAAGAGGGCATGCTCTATAACAAGCATCACATTGTATGCCCCAGAAAGCAATACAATTTTCATGATCAACAACAGCAAGACCCATTCTTGCTTTATTAATGTCAAGAACTTCCTTCCCGTTTTTAATAGAAGAAACCGATTTAATATCAAGGGCACCTGTTGGACAAGGTGGAACACAAGGTATATCTTCACACATCCTACATGGATTGGTTCGCGGTATAAAGTAAGGAGTACCTAAGGGTTTATTGTCGCCTGGTTTAGCAAGATATAAAACGTCATAAGGGCAACCTTCAACGCATAATCCACACTTTATGCATTTTTTGATGAAATCTTCTTCTGGTAAAGCTCCTGGTGGTCTTAGAATAAGAGGATCGCTTTTTGCCTCATATACAAAACCAGCCCATAAAGAACCCCCAAGGAAGGAAATCCCTATTCCTTGGAGGGTATTCACTATAAGCTTTCTTCTGCTTATTTTTGTTTTTTCATCCATAGCTTAATACCTTCTAATTTAAGCTTTATAAATTTTTACTGCACATTTTTTGTAATCAGTTTGTTTTGATATAGGACAGGTTTGGTCAAGAGTAACTTTATTTATGTAAACTCTCTCATCAAACCAAGGAACAAACACCAAGCCTCTTGGTGGTCTATTTCTTCCTCTTGTTGAAACACGAGCTTTTACCTTACCTCTTCTGCTTTCCACCCAAACAAGCTCTCCATCCTTAACACCTATTTTTTCCGCATCTTTTGGATGCATATAACATAGAGCCTCTGGAACAGCCCTATAAAGTTCCGGAACTCTCATTGTCATTGTACCACTATGCCAATGCTCTAAAACTCTTCCTGTACATAACCAAATTGGATATTTTTCATCAGGGACTTCAGGTGGGTCCATATAAGGTCTAAAGAATATTTTAGCTTTATTTTTAAGGTCAACCATTTCTTGTGAAGGTCCATGAAGATTTCCTTTTGGAATCTTTTTGAAAGCAGGTCCATAGAATGCAAACTCGCCAGCCCCAGCTTTTCTTGCATATGGATCATACTTAGCGTTAAATCTCCATAAAGTTTCTTTTCCATCAACAACAGGCCATTTTAATCCTCTAACTCTATGATATGTATCAAAGTCTGCAAGGTCGTGACCATGTCCAAGCCCAAACTTTCTGTACTCTTCAAATAGATATTTTTGAATAAAGAATCCATAGCCTTTCCAAGGCTTGCCATCAACACCGATAACATTTCTCTTGTCTCCTTCAGCCTCTGTGTTTAAAAATCCTTTTCCAATTGGATCTGGCCATTTATAGCTTTTTGCTTCAGCATTTGCAAATAATACATCGTATAATGTCATTTCTGGATCATAGCCCATCGCTTTAGCCTGGTTTAAAACATCGGGTAAAACAGTTCCATTCGGTAGCTTCCATTCTTTCCATACTTCTTTTAATTTAAAGAATTTTGAAAATTCAACAACTTGCCATGTATCCGACATTGCTTCTCCAACCGGAGTAACTTGCTGTCTCCAGAGTTGAGTTCTTCTTTCAGCATTACCATAGCCACCCCATTTTTCATAAATCATTGCTGATGGTAAAATTAGATCTGCAACTTTTGCAGATATTCCTGGGTATGCTTCAGAAACTACAATAAAGTTATCCATTTCTCTTGCAGCTTTAATCCAATGATTTGCGTTTGCTGTATCTTGCCATGGATTACAAACTTGAACCCATGCCCATCTTATTTTTCCATCCTCAAGATCTCTCATCATTTGGACGATATGAGACCCTGGTACTGGATTTATTGTACCTTCAGGAACTTTCCATATTTTTTCAGCAATTTTTCTGTGTTCCGGATTGTTTACAACCATATCTGCAGGTAATCTATGTGAAAATGTACCAACTTCTCTTGCTGTTCCGCAGGCAGAAGGCTGTCCTGTTAAGCTAAATGCACCTTCACCCGGCTTTGCCATTTTACCAAGTAATAAATGAACCATATAAGCTTGTTCGTTAACCCAAGTACCACGCGTATGTTGATTAAATCCCATTGTCCAAAATGTTACAACCTTTCTTCCTTTCTCTATATAAAGCTCTGCCATAGTTTTTAATTTTTCTTTAAATTGTTCAAGTGGTTCATCTGGATCGCCCTTAGCTATTCTTGCAACATAATCCAAGGTGTAAGGCTCAAGTGCTTTTTTGAATTCTTCGAACGTAATTACCCAATGAGCATCAGCTTGTCCAGAATGTTTCATTTCAAGAACGTCTTTTGGTTTTACTCCAAGATATGCTAAAGCAGGTGCTTCTGTTTCTGAGATTACTTTTTTCTTCTGTTTAATCATTGTCTCTTTTTCTAAGCTTGAATATTTAGGATTGTCAACATCTTCTCTCATACCATAGCCTATATCAGCATATCCGGTTGCAAAAACACAGTATTTATCTACAAAATTTTTATCTATTGCTTCAGGATGGTTGTATACTATTTCCCTTGCTATATAGTTGAAAATCGCAAGGTCTGTATTTGGTCTAAAAACAATATCAATGTCGGCAATATCCATTGTTCTATGTCTAAAGGTCGATAAAACAACTACTTTAACTCTATCTGGGTTTGATAACTTTCTATCAGAAACCCTTGACCATAGTATAGGATGCATTTCTGCCATATTTGAACCAAATGCAACGATTGTGTCTGTTAATTCTATATCATCATAGCAACCAGGCGGTTCATCTATTCCGAAAGTTTGCATAAAACCAGCTACAGCACTTGCCATGCAGTGACGAGCGTTAGGGTCAATGTTATTACTTCTAAATCCTGCTTTCATTAATTTAAGAGCTGCATAACCTTCCATAATAGTATGTTGACCAGAAGAGAAAAATCCAATACCTGCTGGTCCAAGCTGACTATAGTACTTCTTGAATTGTTTTGCCATTTCTTCGTACGCTCTCTGCCAGCTAACAGGCTTAAATTTTCCTTTTTTGTCAAACTCTCCTTTTTCATTCACCCTTAGAAGGGGGGTTGTTAATCTATCTTCACCGTACATAATTTTTGCTGTAAAGTAACCTTTTATACAGTTCAATCCTCTGTTAACTGGTGCCTTTGGATCTCCTTTAACTGCCACAATTCTATCATCTTTGGTAGCTATCATGATTCCACATCCAGTTCCACAGAATCTACATACAGCCTTATCCCATCTCCATCCTGCTTGCGATTCGGTTGCAGCTAAAACTTCTTCAGGTATTTCCATCCCTATTGCAGTTGCTGCAGATACAGCCGCAACGGTTTTCAAAAAATCCCTCCTGGAAATTTCAAGAGCAACATTTTCTTTTTCTTCCATCTTACTCTCCTTCTCCCATTTAAGATAATGGGGTATGGATATTTGTATTCCGCCTCACATACAGGCGGTACTTTAAAATTTCAGATTTTTTAAATCTTAATTTAACCTTATGTGTGATTAAAGTCATTGATCTAAATCAAGAGTAAATTTTAAGACAATTTTAAATTTATTTCTGAAATTATCAAATACAATAAGTTTGCAGATAATAAAAAATTCATAAATAGCTTTTATTATGCTTTTCACTTTTTTAAGAAAAAAGAGGCGCTTCCTTTTTATGAAGCGCCCGGGAGAAAACACAACTGTGGAGGTGCGAATATGGAGATTTCAATATTCAGAATATATTAAAGATTTATAAAAAGTCTTTGATTTTGGTCAAAAAAATTAGTAATTAAGTAGATTCAATTTCCTTACTAATTTAGATTAAAGAGGTGAAAAAACTAATAAATTCAGAGCAAATTATGTATAAACATTCAAAATTAACTCTCACGCCAAAATAAGCAACTTTATTTTTAAAAACTCTTCCTACAATCATTTAACCAATCCTAAATTTAAAAATTTTTTTAAAGTCATTACCTTAAATAATTCACTTCCTCTAAAGTCATTGACTTAAAACATCTTTAAATTTTTTGACATTACACTATATTTAGTGTATTATTTAGTTTTACATACTATATATAGTGGAGGTAGTAGACATGGGCTTAATAGGAAAAACATCAGTTAGAGACAATATAAGATTGTCAGAAAATCCAAGATATCCTATCTTTAAAGAGCTATACACTAAGCAGAAAAAAGCTGTATGGTTTCCGGAAGAGTTGAACATTCAGCAAGATGTGCTTGATTATAAATCTCTCTCACCAACAGAAAAAGATTTATTTGACAGTGCTGTTGGATACTTTGCATCATCTGAATTGTTAGTCCAAAACGTTGTTGGAAATGGATTTTTCCCGGTTTTAACAGACCCATACGCAAAAATGAGCTTTTCTACTCAAATGTTTATGGAAAACATTCATTCAGACT